>Ga0070741_10001701_pt1 | contig 64305 bp, 53 predicted proteins | sample Coa_R1_4_FD_66440 | JGI IMG/M metagenome (GOLD analysis project Ga0070741, IMG submission 66440) | Surface soil microbial communities from Centralia Pennsylvania, which are recovering from an underground coalmine fire - Coalmine... | ecosystem: Environmental > Terrestrial > Soil > Unclassified ...
ACGCTCGACGAGCTCACCGACGCGAGCCTCGGGCCGGATCTGTTGCTCAAGACCTGGCAGAGCGGCGACATCGCGGGCATGGAGAAAGTGCTGCGCGATTTCCGCACGCGCTATCCCGAGGCTTACGTGCGGCTGCTCGCCAACCGCAATCAGGCGTGGCTGCCGAAGCTCACCAGGATCATCGCCGGCGAGCACACGCAGCTCGTCATCGCGGGCGCGGCGCACTGGATCGGCCCCGACGGCGTGATCGCCGCGCTGAAGGCGCGCGGCTACGACGTGAAGCCGGTGGCTGCGACCGTGGCGGTCACCGCGGCACCGCGCGATCCCCGCGCCGCCGGCGCGCCATGGCTGATGACCTATCTGTATTGCCGCGATCCGTCGGCGGCGCTGCAGTTCTATCAGAAGGCGTTCGGCTTCACGCCGGGCATCCAGACGCTCGACGCGCAGGGCCGTCTCACCTACGCCGAAGTGAAATACCAGGACGCGGTGATCATGCTCGGCGCCGAATCGCCGGGCACCGGCCGGCTGGCGCCGGCGACGCAGAAGCTGATGCCGTCGTCGCAGTTCTACATCTACGTGCCGGACGTCGACGCGCTGGCGAAGCAGGCGACCGCGGCGGGCGCGGAAGTGATCGAGCCGCTGACCGATCGCAGCTTCGGCGAGCGCACCGTGCTGCTGCGCGATCCCGAAGGCTATCTCTGGATGTTCGCGACGAAGATCGCGAAGAAGTAGCCGTACCGATCCGCCCCCGCGGCTCTCCTACAATGCGGCGGATGATCCGGCCGCTCACCGTTGCGTGCTGCCTCATGATCCCGATGCCCGCGCTCGCCGGCATCGACGTGCGCGTGCGCGGCCTTGGCTCCGACGAGGAGACCAACGCCTACAAGCAGCTCGCGATCCTCGACTACGCGATCCGCGTCGATCAGGAGAAGACCGAGTACGACACCGCCGAGGTCGAGCGGCTGTTCAAGCAGGGCGAGCAGGACATCAAGACCGCGCTGCAGCCGTTCGGCTGGTACAACGTCGAGGTGAAGTCGCAGCTCGCCGGCGCCAAGCCGGACTGGACCGCGACCTATACGGTCAACGCCGGGCCCGAGACCGACCTCGCGACGATCGACGTCGTCGTCGAAGGCGAGGGCAAGGGTGATCCCGACATCGATCGCGCGGCGCGGCATCCGCGCGTGCACGTCGGCGAGCGACTCAAGCATCAGGACTACGAGAATCTCAAGGCGCGGCTGCAGGACAGCGCCTACGGTGAGGGTTATCTCGACGCGAGCTTCACGCGCCACGAGCTGCGCGTCGATCCCGCGGCGAATCGCGCGGACATCCTGATCACGCTGCAGACCGGTCCGCGCTATTACTTCGGCGAGATCACGCTCGATCAGGACGGGCGGCTCGACGACGCGTTCCTGCGCCGCTACCAGACCGCGCAGCCCGGCGCACCGTTCTCGTCGGATCGGCTGCTCACGACGCAGTTCAACTTCACCGATCTGGATTACTTCAAGTCGGTCGAGGTCGAAGCGCAGAAGGACAAGGCGGGCCCCGATCGGCACATCCCGGTGATCATCCATCTGCCCTACAAGAAGCCGTACCTGTTCCGCTTCGGCGCCGGTTACGGCACCGACACCGGTCCGCGTGCGCTGGCGGGCGTCGAGTTCCGGCGCCTCAATTCGCTCGGCCACAAGCTGCGCATCGACCTGCGCCCGTCGCAGCACATCTCGACCGGCATCGCGGAATACAAGATCCCGTACGGCAATCATCCTGGCGACAGCATCAGCTTCCCGGTGCAGGGGCTGAAGCAGGACTTCCAGGGCGTCGACGAGAAGCTCTACTCGTTCGGCGTGTCCTACAACCGCCAGATCAACGCGTGGCAGCGCCGCTACTACCTGACCTATACGCACGACGACTACACGCTGCAGGACGAGCCGCCGGCGACCAGCATCCTGCTGACGCCCGGCATCCAGCTCTCGCGCACCGAGGCGAACGATCCGATCCGGCCGAGCCGCGGCTGGTATGTCTTCGGCGACATCCACGCGGCGTCGACCGAGGTGCTGTCCGACACCAGCTTCATCGAGCTGCTCCTGCGCGTGCGCACGGTGAACCGGCTGACCAAAGGCGTGTACTTGCTGCTGCGCGGTGAAGAGGGCGCCGCATTCGTGCACTCGTTCGCGACCTTGCCGCCTTCGCAGCGCTTCTTCGCCGGCGGCGACGAGAGCGTGCGTGGCTACGCGTATCACTCGCTCGGTCCGCGCGACGACAAGGGCCACGTCATCGGCGGCAAGTACCTCACGACCGCCAGCGCCGAGCTCGACTTCGACGTCTACAAGAACTACGGGCTCGCGGTGTTCGGCGACATAGGCGGCGCCGACGACGTGCCGAACGTGCTGCTGCACTACGGCGTCGGCATCGGGCTTCGCTATCGCGCGCCGTTCGGCGCCATCGCGATCGACCTCGCGCATCCGCTCGATCACGACGCGCAGGTGCTGCGGTTGCACCTGGGTGTGCACATCGGGATATGAGCTGGAAGCGCGCCGGTCGCATCAGCGGATGGATCGCAGGCGCGATCGTCGTGCTGTTCCTGATCATCCTGGGTGTTCTCGCGGCGGCGCTCACCAGCGAACGCGGCTTGCGCGGGACGATGACGCTCGTCTCACGCCTGACCCACGACGCACTCAAGATCGGCTCCGTGCAAGGCGTGATCACCGGCACGAGCGAGTGGCGCGACGTCGAGTTCGTCACCAGCGCTGGGCTGCGATTGCAGATCAAGGCGATCCACCTGCGCATCGCACGCGATGATCTCTGGCTGCCTCGTCTGCACGTGGAATCGCTCGAGCTCGACGGCGTCGCGCTCGTGTTGCCGGTGTCGCAGGCACCACCGCGCACGCAGCCGATCCTGTTCCCGACGCATCTGCCGATCGACGTCATCGCCGATTCGGTGGTGATCGCCGACGCGACGCTGCAGCAAGGCGACGCCGTGCCGTTCCATCTCGATCGCGTCGCGCTCGCCGGCCGCTGGATCGGCGACGAGCTCGAGATCGACAAGCTCGCTGGCGGCTTGAAGCAGACGGGACCGCTGGAGATCTCGGCGAAAGCGCAGATGAAGTCGGATCGGCTGGAGATCGAGAAGCTCTCGCTCAAAGGTCCGGGCGAGCTCGACGCGAGCGGCACGTTCAGCCTCGGCGCCGCTCCGAACGATCTCGAGCTGAAGTGGAAGGGCGCGCACTGGCCGCTCGTCGTCGTCGAAGGACCCGCGACGATCGCCGACGTGGCCGGCGATGCGACCCTCAAAGGACCGCTCACCGATTACCGATTCGAGCTCACGATCGGCGCGGCCGTGCAGCAGATGCCGGCGAAGATCGCGGCGCGCGGCGGCGGCAACCTGCAGTCGATGAAATTCGACGCGCTGCGTCTGGATGCGCAGAAGGGCTCGGCGGCGCTGCAAGGCGTGCTGGCCTGGCAGCCCGCGCTGCGCGCCGATCTGCAAGGCGACATCGCCAATCTCGATCCTGCGGCATTCGTCCCGGATTGGCCCGGCGAGATCAACGGCAAGCTCTCGACGCACACGACGGTGCGCGAGGACGGCACGCCCCACATCGCGTTCGAGGTCGCGATCGATCATTCGAAGCTGCGCGGCCAGAGCGTCGCGCTGACGACGCGCGGCAACACGGACGGCAAGAGCGCGCGCCTCGACGAGCTCGTCGTTCGCACCGGCAGCGGCAGTCTTTCGGGGAGTGGCGAGGTCGCGTGGTCGCCGGCGCTGGCGGCGAATGCCGATGCGAAGCTCGCCGACATCGATCCCGGCGCATTCCTTCCGCAATGGTCCGGCAAGCTGAACGGCGCTGCGACGGTGCGTACTGAAGTTGCGGGCGGCGTGCCCGACGTGCGCTTCACGCTCGACGTCGATCATTCGCAATTGCGCGGCTATCCGCTCACGGCGAATGCGCGCGGCAGCTGGAAGGCCCGCGTGCTGCGCCTCGACGAAGCATCGCTGCATTCGGGCCAGACGCGGCTCACGGCGAGCGGACAGGTCACGCCGCCGTTCGATCTCGTCGCCAAGCTGCAGAGTCCCGATCTGCTCACGCTGCATCCCGATCTCGGCGGGCAGGTCGACGTCGACCTCAAGCTGCAAGGGCCGCTCGAGCAGCCGCATCTGGTGGCGCGCGGCAGCGGCCGCAACTTGCGCTTCCGCGGCAATCGCGTCGCCAAGCTCGACGTCGACGCCGACGTCGATCCGAAGGTTGCGTCGCACGCGCAGATCGACGTGGTCGACGCAGTCGCGGGCGTGCAGATCCATCGCGCTCGATTCACGGCGAAGGGCCTCGAGACCTACCACTACCTCGCGCTCGACGCGGAGACCGAGCGCGGCGATCTCGACGTCGCGGCGGAAGGCGGCTTCGATCGCAGGAAGCTGGAATGGGGCGGCTATCTCACCGCGATGCGCATCGCGCCAGAGCGCTTGCCCGACTGGGCGCTCGAGAAATCCACGCCGATCCTGATCGGCCGCAAGCGCCAGAGCATCGAGCCCGCGTGCCTGTCCGGAAAGACCGGTCGCGTCTGCACGCGGCTGGAGCAGAACGTGACCGGGCAAGGCCTGCGGCTCTACTGGGACCTGCATCAGGTGCAGCTCGCGACCTTCAAGCCGCTCGCGCCGAGCGACACGGAGATCAGCGGACAGGCCGATGGCGACGGTTACGTCGAGATCGCCGGTGGTGACGTCGCCGCGATCGAGGCCGGCGTGAAGCTGACCGGGGTGCGGGTCGCGCGACCGAACATGCCGGCGTTCGAGATGCTGCCGTCGACGATCAAGGCCGATCAGCAGAACGGCCGGCTGCACGCGCTGGCCGATCTCAAGCTCGCGCAAGGCTCGCTCAACGCCGACGTCGCGGCGGCGCCGGGCGCGAATTTCTCGGAGCGCGCGCTCTCGGGAACGATCCGCGTCGACGTGCCCGATCTCGGCTTCGTCTCCACGCTGTCGTCGCAGCTGCGTCAGGTCGGCGGGCGCGTGCACGGAGAGCTCGATCTCGCCGGCACGCCGGGCTTGCCGCGGCTGCGCGGCGACGTTGCGCTCACCGACGGTCACGCGCGCCTCGTCACGCCCGGCATCCAGCTGCAAGACGTGCAGCTGCATCTCACCGGCAACGGCGAAGGTCCGCTCGCGATCGACGGCGCGATGAAATCCGGCGACGGCGCATTGAGCGTCGGCGGCAACGTCGATCCCGCGCGCGCGCCGCCGCGTGCGGACCTGAAGCTCGCCGGCGAGAACTTCCAGGCGGTCGCCACACCCGACGCGCGCATCTGGGTCACGCCCGATCTTCATCTCGTGAGCGACGACACCGGCATCCATCTCGACGGCAAGCTCGCAGTGCCGCGCGCGGAGATCACGCCGCGCAAGGGCATCGGCGATCAGGGCGTGGCGGTCAGCAGCGATCAGGTCATCGTCGGCGCGGAGCCGAAGAAGCCCGCATCGGTGATCAAGGTCTACAGCACGGTGGAGCTGGCACTCGGTGACAACGTGAAGTTCACCGGCTTCGGCCTGACCACCGATCTCGGCGGCGGCGTCACGATCTACGAGCAGCCGGAGCACGACGCGTCCGCGCAAGGCGTGCTCGTGCTGAACAACGGCTCCTACAAGGCCTACGGACAGAACCTCAACATCGAGACCGGCCGGCTGATCTTCGACGGGCCCGTCACCAAGCCCGCGGTCGACCTCTACGCAACGCGCCACCCGCAGAGCGACGTCACCGTCGGCGTGCGCGTGCGCGGCACGCTCAACAAGCCGCAGCTGTCGCTGCAATCCGATCCGGCGATGCCGCGCGAGGAGCAGCTGTCGTGGCTGGTGCTGGGGCGTCCGCTCGATGCGAGCTCAGCATCGGATCGAAGCGCGCTGACGCAGGCTGCGCTCTCGCTCGGACTTTCCGGCGGCGACTATTTCGCGCAGCGCATCGGCAAGGGCATCGGGCTCGACACGCTGACGATCGGCTCGGTCGTGCGCGACAACGCGGTCGCAGCCGATGCGGGCACCATTCAGGGATCGCAGGCGTCGCTCAACCGCGGCGCGTATCAGGACCAGACGCAGGCGGCGCAGCTCACGCTCGGCAAATACCTCACGCCGAAACTATTCGTGAGCTACGGCGTGTCGCTGTTCCAGCCCGGACAGACGTTCCGGCTGCTCTACGACCTCGGACACGGGTTCAAGCTGCAGAGCGAGACCGGCGTCGCGAGCGGTGCCGATCTGGTCTACACGTTCGAGCGCGGCAAATAACTTCAGAGCGCGAGGCGCTCCCGGAGCCACTCGCCGATCACGGCGACCTCTTCCTCGCACACCTGGTGCGCCATCGGGTATTGGTGCCAGTCGACGTCGTAGCCGAGCTCGCGCAGCGCGTCGCGCGTGTACTCGCCCATCAGCATCGGCAGCATCTGATCGTATTCGCCGTGGCACATGAGGATCGGCGTGTCCTTGCGCTCGGGCCGCGCCTCTTTCTCGACCTTGTCGCCGAGCGGCAGGTAGGTCGAGAGCGCCATCAGTCCGGCGAGCTTCTCGGGATAGCGCAGGCCGGTATGCAGCGTGATCGCACCGCCTTGCGAGAAGCCGGCGAGCACGATCTTCGACGGCTCGATGCCGCGCGCGCGCTCGTCCTCGATGAAGCCGTGGACGATGCGCTCGGAGTCGCGGATGCCGGTCTCGTCCTGCTTCTTGAGGTCGCCGAGCGAGACGATGTCGTACCACGCGCGCATCGCGAAGCCGTTGTTGATGGTGATCGGGCGCACCGGCGCGTGCGGGAACACGAAGCGCACGCCATGGCGCTCGGGCAGGCCCAGCTCGGGGACGATCGGCCCGAAGTCGTGGCCGTCGGCGCCGAGGCCGTGCAGCCAGATCACCGCCGCGGTGGCGCGGTTCGAGGGCTCGATGACGACGGCTTGATCGGTTTCGGTCTTCTTCATGGTGCCGCGAAGTTTAAGATATGCGCCCATGCGCTTCGTTCCCGCCTTGCTCGTCGTCACGCTGCTGGCCGCTTGCGGGCAGAGCGGCGACCTCTACCTGCCCGGAATGACGCCGCCGCCGTCGCAGCCACCGCCGGTGGACCAGACCAGGAAGAAGGACCAGACGCCGCCGCAGCCGCCGATCACGCAGCCGGCGCCGCCGCAACCCAACTGATGGACCACTTCGAATTCCGTAGCGGCGAGCTTCACGCCGAGGACGTTCCGGTCGCGCGCATCGCCGCGCAGTTCGGCACGCCGTGCTACGTCTATTCGCGGGCGACGCTGGAGCGGCACTTCCGCGCTTTCGACACGGCGCTCGCAAGCCATCCGCATCAGGTCTGCTATGCGGTGAAGGCGAATTCCAATCTCGCGGTGCTGCAGGTCCTGGCGCAGCTCGGCGCGGGATTCGACATCGTCTCCGGCGGCGAGCTCCTGCGCGTGCTGCGCGCGGGTGGATCGGCGGACAAGATCGTGTTCTCCGGCGTCGGCAAGACGCAAAGCGAGCTCAAGCTCGCGCTCGAAGCCGGCATCGCCTGCTTCAACGTCGAGTCGGAAGCCGAGCTGCGCATGCTCGATCAGGTCGCGCTCGCCATGGGCAAGCGCGCCGCGATCGCTCTGCGCGTGAATCCCGACGTCGACGCGAAGACGCATCCGTACATCTCGACGGGTCTCAAGTCGAACAAGTTCGGCGTCGACGTGGCGACGGCAGAGCGTCTGTATCGCAAGGCCGCGAAGCTGCAAGGGGTTCGCCCGGTCGGCATCGCCTGCCACATCGGCTCGCAGCTGCTCGACATCTCGCCGTATCTCGCGGCGCTGGATCGCGTGCTCGCGCTGGTCGATCGTCTTGCGGAGAGCGGCATCGCGCTCGAGCACATCGACATCGGCGGCGGGCTGGGCGTGCGCTACAAGGACGAGAAGCCGACCGAGCCGGCGGATTGGGCGCGCGCGTTCCTGCCGTGCCTCGCCGGCCGGCCGCTCAAGCTCTACACCGAGCCGGGCCGCGCCATCGCGGGCAATGCCGGCATCCTGGTCACGCGCGTCGAGCTGCTGAAGAACGGCGAGTCGAAGAACTTCGCCATCGTCGATGCCGCGATGAACGATCTGCTGCGTCCGACGCTCTATCAGGCCTGGATGGACATCATTCCGACCGCCATGGATGGCGGAAGTGCCGCGAGAGGCAGGACGCCGGAGCGGCCCGTTCGCGTCTACGACGTCGTCGGGCCCGTCTGCGAAAGCGGCGATTGGCTCGGACGCGATCGCGAGCTCGCCATCGCGCCCGGCGATCTGCTGGCGATCCGCACCGCGGGAGCGTACGGATTCACGATGTCGTCGAACTACAACTCGCGCGGCCGCGCCGCGGAGGTCATGGTCGATCGCGACAAGGCGCATCTCGTGCGTGCGCGCGAAACGTTCGACGATCTCGTGCGTGGAGAATCGCTGCTGCCGACGGCCACGGATGGCGGAAGTGCGGCGAGAGGCAGGACGCCGAAGCCGCCGTGACGGATCCGCAGCAGAGCCTCATTCCGACCAGCGCCGATCGCCTCGTCCTCATCGACGGCTCGAACTGGCTGTTCCGCGCGTTCTACGCGCTGCCGCCGCTCGCCAATCCGCAAGGTCAGCCCACCGGCGCGGTCTATGGCATGGGCAACATGCTGCGCAAGCTGATCAAGGACTACGCGCCGAAACGCATCGCAGTCGTCTTCGATGTGAGCGACTACAGCTTCCGAACCGAGCTCTATCCGGAATACAAGAAGAACCGGATGGAGACGCCGGAGGACCTGTCGTCGCAGATCCCGATCATCCTCGAGATGATCGAGGCGATGGGCTTGCCGCTGCTGCGGGTGCCCAACGTCGAGGCCGACGACGTCATCGGCACGCTCACGACGCAGGCGCAGAAACAGGACGAGGAAGTGCTCATCGTCACCGGCGACAAGGATATGGCGCAGCTGGTGAACGCGCGCGTGTCGCTGCTCGACACGATGAAGAACCGCAAGCTCGATCCGGCCGGCGTGGAGGAGAAGTTCGGCGTGCCGCCGGACAAGATCGTCGATTACCTCGCGCTGATGGGCGACTCGACCGACAACATTCCCGGCGTGCCGGGGGTGGGCGAGAAGACCGCGGCGAAGCTGATCAAGGAATACGGCTCGCTCGACGGCGTCATCGCGCGTGCGGGCGAAGTGAAGGGCAAGCTCGGCGAGAACCTGCGCGCGCATCTGCCGCACCTGCCGCTGTCGCGCGAGCTGACCAGGATCAAGTGCGACGTCGAGCTGCCGCTGAAGCTCGAGGACCTCCACGCGAAGCCGGTGGATCGCCCGAAGCTGCTCGCGCTGGTCGAGCGCATGGGGTTCGGGAGATGGGCGGAGGAATTGAAGGCCGGAGAGTCGAGTGCTGCGCCGGCGACCTCGGCGAGCGCGCCGCCGGTGACGGACGTGAAGCCCACGCTGCCCGCCGCGAAGTACGAGCTGGTCACCGAAGAAAAAGCGCTCGACGCGATGCTGAAGCAGCTCGCGAGCGCGAAGCTGATCTGCTTCGACACGGAGACGGACCGGCTCGACTCGACGGGCGCAGGCATCGTCGGCGTTTCCTTCGCGACCGAGCCCGGACACGGCTGGTACCTCCCGCTGACGCACGACTATCTCGGCGTGCCGAAGCAGCTGGAGCCCGAGCTCGTGTTCAGGAAGATCAGGCCGATCCTCGAGGACGCGAAGGTCCCGAAGCTCGGCCAGCACGTGAAGTACGACGTCAACGTGCTCGCGCGCTACGGCATCGAAGTCAAAGGCATCGCGCACGACACGATGCTGCAGAGCTACGTGCTCGACGCTGCCGGCAATCGGCACGACATGGACACGCTCGCCGAGAAATACCTCCATCACAAGACGATCAAGTTCTCCGACGTCGCCGGCAAGGGCAAATCGCAGATCACGTTCAATCAGGTGCCGGTCGAAGAGGCCGCGAAGTACGCCGCCGAGGACGCCGACGTCACGCTGCGCCTGCACGAAGTGCTGTACCCGCGCGTCTGCGAAGTGCCGGGACTCAAGAAGATCTACGAAGAGATCGAGATGCCGCTGGTGCCCGTGCTCGCGGCGATGGAGCAGGCGGGCGTGAAGGTCGACGCGAAGATGCTGGGGCAGATCAGCTCCGACTTCGCGCAGCGCATGCACGAGAAGGAGCAGAGCGCGTACAAGGAAGCGGGGCAGGAGTTCAGCCTCGGGTCGCCCAAGCAGCTCTGCCAGATCCTCTACGAGAAGCTGCAGCTGCCGGTGCTCGCGAAAACGCCGAAGGGCGAGCCGTCGACGGCGGAAGACGTGCTCGAGCAGCTCGCCGCGCAGCATCCGTTGCCGCGGCTGGTGCTCGATTGGCGCACGGTGCAGAAGCTTCGCTCGACTTACACCGAGCAGCTGCCGCTCGCGATCAATCCGAAGACCGGCCGCATCCACACGTCGTACGGCCAGGCGGTCGCGGCGACGGGACGCTTGTCGTCATCGGATCCGAACCTGCAGAACATCCCGATCCGCAACGAGGAAGGCCGGATGATCCGCCGCGCGTTCGTCGCGGAGCAGGGCAATCGGCTTTGCGCGATCGACTACTCGCAGATCGAGCTGCGCCTGATGGCGCACTTCTCCGAGGACCCGCGGCTGATCGAAGCCTTCGAGAGCGGTCGCGACATTCATCAGGCGACCGCGGCGGAAGTCTTCGGCCTCGAGATCGACAAGGTCACGGCCGACCAGCGCCGGGCCGCCAAGGCGATCAACTTCGGGCTGATCTACGGGATGTCGTCCTTCGGTCTGGCCAAGCAGCTCGGGATCGCTCGCGGCGAGGCGGGCGAATACATCGAGCGCTTCTTCGCCCGTCTGCCGGGAGTCAAGCGTTTCATGGACACCACGCGCGAGCAGGCCAAATCGCGCGGATATGTCGAAACCTTGCTCGGCCGAAGGCTTTATCTGCCGAACATCAACTCGCGAAATGCCGCGCTGCGCCAATATGCTGAGCGCACAGCGATTAACGCGCCTCTGCAGGGAACCGCCGCCGATCTCATCAAGCTAGCGATGATCGACGTTGCCGGATTTTTGCAGAAGAAGGCGAAAGATATCCGCATGATCATGCAGGTTCATGACGAATTGGTGTTCGAGGGACCCGCAGCGACGCTGCCGGCGCTGGCGCCTGAAATCGCTGGCAGGATGGTCCGGGTGTTCCGGCTAAAGGTGCCCTTGGTGGCCGATTTCGGGCTGGGTACACAGTGGGATCAGGCACATAACGCCAGCGGGCACGCGAGCAGCGCAAAAACCTGAAGAAGATTTGAACTTCGGAACTTTTTTTGGGGGGTCCGGTCTGATCCTTCGAGTGTCACCCCTGACGCTCTTCCGCCTGCACTCCCTGGGCGGATCCGGCACCCCCAAGCCGGAACTAGTTGCCCGGTGACTCACCCCCCGATTCACCGGGCACTTTTTTATCCGCAGCAAGAAAAAGCGCGGATAAACAAGTGCCCTAGGCAGACAGCCAGCTCATCACCTTTTCACGCGCTTCCTCGACGCCGAGCTTGCTGGTCGAGGAGAACAGCTGCGCGCTGATCTGCATCTGCAACTTCCCGATCTCGTTGTTCACCTTCTGCAGCGTCGATTTCGCCGCACCGAAGCCGAGCTTGTCGGCCTTGGTCAGCAGAACGTGACAGGCGCGATCGCGATGCCGCGCCCAGTCGAGCAGCTGCCGATCGAGGTCGGTCAGCGGATGGCGGATGTCCATCAGCACGATCAGCCCGCGCAGGTTTTCGCGCACGTCGAGGTAGCCGCCGACCAGATCGCCCCAGGATCGGCGGATCGGCTCCGGCACTTTCGCGTAGCCATAGCCCGGCAGATCGACCAGGCGACCCCGCTCGCCGACGTCGAAGCAATTGATCAGCTGCGTGCGGCCGGGCGTCTTGCTGACGCGCGCGAGCTGCGACTGGCCGGTCAGCGCGTTGAGCGCGGACGACTTGCCGGCGTTCGAGCGGCCCGCGAAGGCGACTTCCGGCGTCGCGGCCGAAGGCAGCTGCTCGAGACGCGCACAGGAGATGGTGAACCGCGCCGTCGCGAGGGGGTTATTCATTTGCCGGTCAGCCGCCTGGTGTAACATTTGCGCGCAAATTAACACGTGGGTTTTCGCCCGCGTCCTTCGGAACAATTTTGGGAGCGTCGAATGAAGCGCCTGTTGCTGCTTGGCCTGCTGGTTTGCGCCGGATCCGCAGTCGCTGCGGAGAACGCCGCCGATCCGTTCGTCAACGGCAACGCCGAAGCCGGCGCGGCCAAGGCGGCGACCTGCGCCGCATGCCACGGCCCGGGCGGCAACAGCAGCAATCCCGAGTGGCCGAAGCTCGCCGGTCAGAGCTCGAAGTACATCTACGAGCAGCTGGTCGCCTTCAAGAGCGCGCAGCGCAAGCAGCCGATCATGATGGGACAGGCGACGCTGCTGTCCGAGCAGGAGATGCGCGACGTCGCCGCCTTCTTCTCGCAGCAGAAGCAGCAGCCGGGCGTCGCGAGCCCCGACAGCGTCAAGGTCGCCGAGAAGATCTTCCGCGCCGGTGACGCCAAGCGCGACCTGCCGGCGTGCGCCGGCTGTCATGGGCCCAAGGGCGCCGGCAATCCCGCCGCCGGTTACGCGCGCATCGGCGGCCAGCACGCGGCGTACACGACGATCCAGCTCAAGAGCTTCCGCGCCGGCGAGCGCAACATCGGCACCAACGGCCAGATGATGACCGCGGTCGCCAGCAAGCTCACCGACGCCGAGATCACCGCGCTCGCGTCTTATCTCAACGGCCTGCAGTAAGGCCCGCCACTCAAGGATTCGCTCCATGCGTCTGATCGCCCGCGCAGCGCTCGCGCTGCTCGCCGCACTCCCCCTTGCCTGCACGGCTGCCGACGACACGCCCAAAGAGGGCGTGCAGTACAAGCGCGTGCTGCAGCCGCAGGATCCGATCGATCCGAAGAAGGTGGAAGTCACCGAGGTGTTCTGGTACGGCTGCCCGCATTGCTACCACTTCGATCCGACCATCGAGGGCTGGCGCGCGAAGGCTCCGGGCGATGTGATCTTCGATCGGCTGCCGTCGACGCTGGGTCGCGCCGACGGTGAAGTGCATGCGCGCGCCTTCTTCATCGCCGAGGCGCTCGGGGTCGGCGACAAGGTCCACAAGCCGCTGTTCAATGCGATCCACCAGGACCACAAGATGATGAACACGCTCGATCAGCTCCGCGAGCTGTTCGGGCAGGTTGCGGGCGTGAAGCCACAGGATTTCGACAACGCGTCGTCGAGCTTCATGGTCGACTCGCGCATGCGCCGCTCCGAGACGCTGCTGCGCGCCTACGGCATCAGCAGTGTGCCGACGATCGTCGTCGACGGCCGCTACATGACCGGCGCCGGCATGGCGGGCAGCGAGGAGAAGGTGCTCGACGTGCTGGACTTCCTCGTCGAGAAGGTGCGCAAGGAGCGCAAGCTGAAATAGGTCGCCGGCGGCGCTTTATCGCGCCGCGACGTTGCGCTTCGACGCCTTCTTCTTCGCCGGACGCTCGATCGCCGGCGAGACCCCGCCGCCGCTCTTCTCGAAGACGACCTTCCACGCGCCGGACGCGTCCCGCCGCCAGAACTGCTCGACCTGCGTCGCTCCGCCCTGATTGCGGGCCATGCGGAACTGCGCGAGCACGAGATCCTTCTCGCCCGGATATTCGAAGACGTTGATGTGCTCGACCTCGAGCTCGTGATACGCCGCGGCCTTCGGCGCCTTCTTGTAGAACCCGCGCACACGAGCGGAGTCGCCTGACAGCAGCGCGAGCCGCCACTGCTCGAGCCGATCGAGCCATTCCTGCTTGAGCGCTTCGGCTTCCTCCGCGAACAGCCACTGCACGTTGTCCGCAAGGACCACCGGCGTGCCGGCGCCGACCGTGCGATGCAGCCATTCGAAGTCTTCATTGGCGATCGTCACGCAACCCTGGCTCGACTGCGGCGCGCGCACGTAGGTGTCACGTGGAACACCGTGGATCCAGATGCCGTGGCCGTAGCGGTTGTCGGCGTGATCCCAGTCGTTGGGATAGTCGAGCGGCAGCGCGCCCGCGCCGTACATGTCCGGCAGCGACGCGCCCGGGATGTAGCCGTTGATGTGATAGACGCCGACCGGCGTGCGGAAGTCGTGCTCGTCGCGCTTGTTCATGCCGAGCGCGCCGATGCCTGCATAGTTGTCGCGCACGCGATGCCAGCCGTCGTCGCCGCGCTCCATCAGGAACATGCGGCCTTGCGACAGGTCGACGACGATCGCGCGCGGCGAGTCGCCGGACAGGTAGATCAGGTTGCCCGGCACGGCGTCGCTGGTGAGATCGCGCTTGATCAGGCGGCGCTCCATCTCGCCCTGCAGGTCGTGCACGCGCGCGTCGGTGCTCGGCAGTGGCAGTCGCGTCTTGCCGCCGGACATCGCCGAGAGCAGATCGCCGTAGATCAGCCAGCCGAGCTTGTAATTGGGACGCTGCGCGAGGAGCGATCGCAACGCCTTCTCGGCGCCGGCCGGGTCGCCGGAATGCCAGGTCTCCCAGGCTTCGAGCAAGCGCGCTTCCGTCGAAGGCGCCGGCGCGAGCGCCTTGTCGGGTTGTGGCGCCGCGGTTGCGGCGACGCTCAACAGTGCACAGCTACAGGCCAGAAGGCGGCCAAGACGCATGACAGTCAACCTACCGGACGTACTCGCGGGTGATCAGCCAGCGGCCATCCACGTTGCGGAATTCGAGGATTTTGTTCACGTGATCCGAATAGGTGTCGGACTCGTAGTTCTGCACGAACGAGGCGCGGGCGCGATCGGCGCCGAGCGACGTGACTTCGGGATTGCTGGCGGTCACCTTGATGTGCGTCGCCTTCTTGATGCGCTCGCGGCGCTGCTTCTCCCATTCGGCGCGCGAGCTGCCGTCTTCCGGAGAGAAGTCCTGCGCGTAGGCGCCGAGATAGCGATTCACGTCGAGCGCCGACCAGCCGGCCGCCCATTCGTTGAGCGCGGCGGTGACCGGGCCTTCGATCGCCGTGTCGCCGGCCGACGCAGGGGGCTGCACGGCGAGCGTCTGCGGTGCGGCTGCGGGCGGCGGCGTCGTCGGCGCTGCTGGCGCGGTCGGCGCCGGCACCTGACCGAGCTGGCTGATCACCGACAGCTTGTAGCGCGCCGCGGTATTGCCCTGGTTGAGCGCGAGCGCCCGTGAATACGCAGCGCCGGCCATGGCGGCGTAGACGTCGCCGAGATTCTCGTGCGCTGTGGCGTAGCTCGGATGGGTCGCGAGCGCCGCCTCGAGTGCTTCGCGCGCCTTCTCGTACTGCCCCATGTTCGCGTAGAGCACCGCGAGGTTGTTGTACGGCTCCGGCAGCTGCGGATAGTCGCGCGTCAGCTCCGAGAACACCTTGAGCGCTTCGTCGTTGCGATTGAGCTTCATCAGCACGAGTCCGCGCGCAAAGCGCGCTTCGGCGTCGTGCGGCGCGCTGGAGAGCTGCTGATCGAGGCGCTTCAGCGCGCCCTGCAGGTCGCCCTTGTTCACCAGCGACTGCGCTTCGTCCGTCGCCGGCGAGGCCTGTGCGGCGAGGGAGCAAATCGAGAGGATTGCCGCCGCGCAGGCAGCCAGGCGTCCGTGTCTTTTCACGCCAAAAACCTCGGGAGAAGAATCCGTTGCGGGACGGCTAATATAGTGGAACTCCTCGTTCCGCGCAGTTGGAAAAATCGCTCAGTGGCCGTGCGCGTCCTGGTGGTCAAGACCTCGTCGCTGGGTGACGTCATCCACGCGCTGCCGGCGCTCACCGACGCCAAATCGGCATTGCCCGACGTCACTTGCGACTGGGTGGTGGAGAAGGCGTTCTCCGAAATCCCGGCGTGGCATCCGGCGGTCGGGCGGGTCGTCACCTGCGAGCTGCGCCGCTGGCGCAAGCACCCGCTCGCGGCGCTGCGCAGCGGCGAATGGCGGAATTTCGTCGGCGAGCTGCGGCGCACCCGCTACGACGTCGTGCTCGATGCGCAGGGGCTGCTCAAGAGCGCGTGGCTCGCAACCCGCGCGCGCGGCACGCGGATCGGCCCCGGCTTCGCCAGCGCGCGCGAGCCGTTTGCCGCAATGTTCTACGACCGGCGCATCGGGTTGCCTTCGCACGATCAGGCGCACGCAGTCGATCGCATGCGACGCCTGTTCGCCGCCGCGCTCGGGTATGCCGTTCCCGATCGCCCGCCGGATTTCGGGCTGCGTCGCGAAGGATTTCCGGTGAGCGATATGCCACCGCGCTACGCCGTGCTGTTGCACGCGACGACCTGGGCGACCAAGCGCTGGCGTGAGGACTGCTGGCAGGAACTCGGCGCTTGGCTGCGATCGCAAGGAATCGCCTGTCTGCTGCCCTGGGGCAACGACGAGGAGCGCCAAGCGGCGGAACGGATCGCCGTCCCGTTCGAAGGTCGCGTGCTGCCGCGCATGCGGCTCGGCGAGATTGCCGGCGTGCTCGCGCACGCGCGGTTCGTCGTCGGCGTCGACACCGGCCTCGCGCATCTCGCCGGCGCGCTGGGCACCCCGTCCGTGACGCTCTACGGCCCGACCATCCCTGCGCTCACCGGGACCGTCGGCGCCCATCAGGTGCATCTCGTGAGCACCAACGATCCGCAGATCCGTCGCGACCGATCCAACACGGTCAGCGTGACTGCCGTGGAGCAAGCGCTCAAGCCGTGGCTGTCGACAGCGACCGTAGTGATCGGCGCGCCCACGTGAACGAGAGCCCGTCCATCGCCAAGCGCTGAGAGCGCTCGATCGCGGCGCGATAGGCGTCCGCGTCGTCGAGCAGCACACGCGCGGCGTCTTCGATCTCGTGCGCGTGATCGTTCATCGCCGCATATTCCGGAAAGGCGATCTGCTCGGACGTGCCGTTGCCGCCGATGCAGAGCGTGCGGCAGAGCAACGCATCGCCCGCGACCTGACCCGGCACGTGGCTGCGATCGAGCTGCAGCACCAGGCGATGGCGCGCGACCATCTTCAGATAGTCTGGGTAAGGCAGCCGCTGCTCGACGAGCGTGAGCTCGACGCCGGCCAGGAGTTTGCGGACACGATCGCGATCACGAGGCGCGCCGCACATGACGGTCACCGGGACCTTCGTCCGGCTCGCGATCTCCGCCGCGAGCGCGAGCGCCGCTTCGTGGCGGCGGCTCGGCACGTCGAACTCGCGCGTGCCGACGAGGATGCCGCGCCGTTGCCCGCTCGACACCGAGAAATCCCACCCAGCGACGTCGACCGGATACGGTGTGGGGATGAAATGCACCGGGAACTGGCTCGGCGCGTCACGCCGATAGCGCTCGATCGAAGCTTCCGTCGCCGCGACCGCGCCGTCCGCGATCGAGAGCGCGCGATGGAAGGATGAGCGCTGCCACCACCAGCGCGTCTGCTGATCGATCTGGTGCAGCCCGGTCTCTTTCCAGGAGACGAACACGCGACGGCCCGCGCGCTTGAGCCGCTCGATCGCGCGGATCGCCGGACCGTTGCGCCGGCGCAGCAGCACGATGACGGCGTCGCACGGATCGCGCACCGCATCGACGCTTTGATGGAACTGTCCGCCCGTCGCGGCCGCATAGGCCCAGTAGTTCACCGGCGGATGCGTGCGCGCATCGGGAGCGCCGACGCCGTTGCGATAGTCCACCGGCGCGTCGCGACCGTCCGGATTGAGGACGTCGACTCTCATCAGTAGATGTTCGGCTCGCCCGGCGGCCGGTACTTGAACCGCCGATGCACCCAGAAGTACTGCGCCGGCGCCATGCGCACGCCTCGCTCGATCACCGCGTTGATGCGCGCGGCGTCGGCGCGCTCATCGTCCGTCGGAAAGTTTTCGAGGGCGGGAAGGAAGGTGACGCGCCAGCGACCGTTCTCACGGCTCGGGAAATACGGCACGACCTTCGCGCGCCCCATCGATGCGAGCCGCGATGTGCCGGTGATGGTCTGCGTCTGCACGCCGAAGAACGGGACGAACACGCTGTGCTTGGGATCGAGTGTCTGATCCGGCGCGTACCAGATCGCGCGGCCTTCGCGCAGCGCGCGCACCAGCGGCCGCAGCTCATCGCGCGCGAGCGCGGGCAGTCGCGATCCGCGCTGGCGGAAGTAGTGCAGCACCCAGTCGGCGACGGGATTGCTGTACGGGCGATACATCACGTGGAAGTCGTTGCCGAGCGCGACGTAGCGCGCGCCGATCTCGAGCGTCGTGAAGTGGCCGGTGAGCAGGATGACGCCGTGACCAGAAGCAAGCGCGGCGTCGAGGTGCTCGCGCCCGACGGCTTCGCCGCGCGCGCTCAGCGCCGCGTCGCTCGCCCACCACGCAAGTCCCGCCTCGAACACGCCGACCCCGAGCGCCCTGAAATGCGCGTCGACGAGCTTCTCGCGCTCGGCTTCGGAGATCTCCGGGAAGCACAGCGTGAGATTGATGCGCACGACGTCGCGGCGCCGCTTGAGCAGCTTGCCCGTGAGTGCGCCGAGCGCCTCGCCGATCGCGATCTGCGCGCCGATCGGCAGCAGGCAGAGGACGCGCAGCAGACCGACCCCGAGCCAGGTCGGCCAATGCTTCGGATGCAGGAGCGACGCTTTGAACGGAGGCGCCTTCATTGGCGCGAATGATAGCCGTGTATGCTCCGCGCCCATGCGGCTCGCCTACACCGTGCTGCTGTACCTGCTCTCGCCGTTCGTGCTGCTGCGCCTCTACTGGCGCAGTCGCGAGCTGCGTGCCTATCGCGAGCGGATTCCCGAGCGGTTCGGCTTCGTCGAGGCCGCGCCGGATGGTGTGGCGGTGTGGGTGCACGCGGTGTCGGTCGGCGAGAGCGTCGCGGCAATGCCGTTGATCGAAGCGCTGCTCAAGCGCCACGGCGAGCGCCAGGTCTGGGTGACCACGATGACGCCCACCGGATCCGCGCGGGTGGTCGCTTCCCTCGGCAACCGCGTCCGGCACAGCTACGTTCCCTACGATCTGCCGGGTGCGGTCGCACGCTTTCTCGATCGCGCGCGGCCCCGGCAGGCGGTGGTGATGGAGACCGAGCTGTGGCCGACGCTCTTCCGCTCGATCGCACGCCGCGGCATCCCGCTCGTGATCGCGAACGCGCGGCTGTCGCCGCGCTCGTTCGCCGGTTATTCGCGCATCCGCACCGCGATCGCGGGCGTGCTCGGCGATTGCGCCATGGTCGCCGCGCAAAGCGACGCCGATGCGGATCGGTTCCGCGCGCTCGGCGCGCCGCGCGTGACGGTGATGGGCAACATCAAGTTCGACATGACGGTGCCGGAAGACAAGGTGCGCGCCGGTCGCGAGCTCCGGGAGCGGCTCGGCGCTTCGCGTCCAGTGTGGATCGCCGCGAGCACCCATGAAGGCGAGGAGGAGCGGGCGCTGGCGGCGCATGCGCAGGTGCTGGAGAAAATGACCGACGCGATGCTGATCCTCGTGCCGCGGCATCCGCAGCGGTTCGACGCGGCCGCGAAGGCGATCGAAAAAGCCGGCATGCGCTTCGTGCGCCGAAGCGCCTCGACCATTCCCGCGCCGGCGCCCTCGGTCTTCCTCGGCGACAGCATGGGCGAGATGTTCATGTACTTCGCTGCTGCCGATGTGGCGTTCGTGGGCGGCAGCCTGGTCGGTGTCGGCGGACACAACGTGCTCGAGCCGGCCGCGCTCGGCGTGCCGGTGCTCTTCGGCCCGCACATGTTCAACTTCCTGCCCGCGCGCGAGCTGCTGCTGCAGAGCAAAGCCGGCATCGAGATCGCGGATTCGCGCGCGCTCGCCGACGCGCTGCTCGAGCTGTTCGCTGCGCCGAAGCGCGCCCAGGGAATGGGACGCGCGGGTCGAGCGGCGGTCGAAGCCAATCGCGGGGCGCTGGACCGCTTGTTGCAGATCATTGATCCAGGTCACTAGCTTCACGCCGCGGCAGGCGTAGAATCGGCCGTAGGTACCTGGGCAGGGAAGGCCTTTTGGCCAGTCATTCGCCGGCTCCACCCGGCGCAGAGCAGGAAGCGCGACGCGTGGAGATGCTGCGCACCGATCCGCAGCGTTATGCGGAGATGGTCCGCTTCGTCTCCCGGTTTGGCATCTACTGGCTCGACCGCGCCGGCATCATCCGCAGCTGGAACCTCGGCGCCCAGAACATCACCGGCTACGACGCGAGCGAAGTGATCGGCAAGCCGTTCGCGACGCTGTTCACCGAGCGCGCGATCGCCGAAGGCCTGCCGCAGAAGACCATCGCGCTCGCGCACACCAATCGCCATCACCGCGCCGAGCAGGCGCGCCGCCACGTCAACGGCAGCGAGATCTTCGTGTTCTCCACGCTCGATGCGCTGCGCGCAGAGTCGGGCGAGATCAGCGGCTACGTCGACGTCTTCTACGACGTCACCGAGCAGAAGGCGCGCGACGCGGTGCTCTACAAGCAGGCGACGCGCGATCCGATGACCGGCTGCGCCAATCGCGGCCACTTCCTCGAGGTCGCGACGCAGGAGATCGAGCGCGCACGCCGATTCAGCGAGCCGCTGTCGGTGCTGCTGCTCGACATCGACCACTTCAAGAGCATCAACGACACCTACGGCCACGACGTCGGCGACCAGGCGATCATCCTGATGGCGCGCACCTGCACGGACTTCGTGCGCAAGATCGACACGGTCGGCCGCCTCGGCGGCGAGGAGTTCGCGATCCTCCTGCCGCGCGCGAACAAGGAGCCCGCCTACGAGATGGCGCAGCGCCTGCGCCAGAAGATCTCCGAGCAGCACATCCTGCTGCCGCAGCGCGACCTCGGCTTCACCGTGTCGATCGGCGTGGCTTCGATGCGCCCGTACACGCGCGACTTCGCCGAGCTCCTGCGCAACGCCGACACCGCGCTCTACAAGGCCAAGCGCATGGGACGCAATCGCGTCGAGGTCTGGTTCGAGTGATCGTCGCTCCCGCGAAGGCGGGAGCCTAGTTCTAGTTTTCCCGCAAACCCTGCAAACTGGATTCCCGCCTGCGCGGGAATGACGAAGCACCGTGGAATTCTCGAACCAGCTCATCCTGCTGGCAGGCGTGTTGTTCCTGACCAGCATTCTCGCCAGCGTGGTCACGCCGCGCGTGGGCGTCCCGCTGCTGCTCGTGTTCCTCGTGATCGGCATGCTCGCCGGCGAAGACGGCATCGGCGGCATCCACTTCAGCGACTATCGGCTCGCCAATCTCGCCGGCACCGCGGCGCTCGCGGTCGTGTTGTTCGACGGCGGCATGCGCACGCATCTCGAGGATTTCCGCGTCGGCCTGTGGCCGGCGATGTCGCTCGCGACGCTCGGCACGCTGATCACCGCCGGCATCGTCGGCGCGTTCAGCGCGTGGCTGCTCGAATTGAAGCCCGCCGACGGCCTGCTGATCGGCGCCATCGTCGCGTCGACCGATGCCGCCGCCGTGTTCTCGCTGATCCAGAACAGCGCGATGTCGCTCAATCGCCGCGTCAGCGCGCTGCTGGAGATCGAGTCGGGCAGCAACGATCCGATGGCGGTGTTCCTCACGCTGGCGGTGTTGCAGTACCTGGTCACGCCGGAACGCTACGCGTGGAGCGACACGCTGACCTTGTTCGCGCAGCAGATGGGCATCGGCGCGCTGATGGGATGGGGCGGCGGGCGACTGCTCACGGTCGCGATCAATCGGCTCGAGCTCGCCGATTCGCTGTATCCGCTGCTCACGCTGTTCAGCGGCTTGTCGATCTTCGGCGTCACCGGCTTGCTCGACGGCAGCGGCTTCCTCGCCGCATATCTCGCCGGTCTCGTCGTCGGCAACACGCGCATCCGCGCCTACGCGAGCATCCGCCGCTTCCACGACGGCATCGCGTGGATGAGCCAGATCGGCATGTTCGTGATCCTCGGATTGCTGGTGACGCCGAGCAAGCTGGTCGCGATCGCGTTCCCGGCGCTGTTGATCTCCGCGGTGCTGATCCTCGTCGCGCGGCCGGCGTCGGTGTTGATCTCGCTCCTGCCGTTCCGCATCCCGTGGCGCGAGCAGATCTACGTCGCCTGGGTCGGATTGCGCGGCTCGGTGCCGATCCTGCTCGCAACCTTTCCGCTGCTCGCCGGTGTCGGTCACGCCGGGCTCGTGTTCAACATCGCGTTCTTCATCGTGATCGTTTCGCTCGTCGTGCAGGGCTGGACCGTCGCGCCGGCGGCGCGACTGCTGCAGCTGCAGCTGCCGCGACAAAGCGCGCTCGTGCAGCGCGTCGATCTCGATCTGCCCGGCCAGCGCGGCTATGAGGTGGTGAGCTATCGACTGGCGGCGAACAGCTCGCTGGTCGGATTGAAGCCGAAGAACCTCGCGCTCGCCGACACGTCGCGCGTGATCTGCATCGCCCGCCACGGCCATGTGCTGCGCTACAAGGATTGGGGCGCGCTGCGCGCCGGCGATTACATCTCGCTGCTCGCCGAGAAGGACGAGATCCCCGAGCTCGACGAGCTGTTCAAGTCGACCAAGCCCGACACCACCGCCGAGCAGCGCTTCTTCGGCGAGTTCCAGATCGATCCCGCCGCCCCGACCGACGCCTTGCGCGAGGCTTACGGCGTCGAGCTGCCCGAGGCCGCGTCAGGCAAGACGGTCGCAGCGTTCCTCGGCGAAGTGTTGCCGCGTCCGGTGGTCGGCGATCGTCTGCGCCTCGGCGACATGGAGCTCGTCGTCAAGAAGATGGAGGGCGAGCAGGTCGCGGAGATCGGCTTGCGGCTGCCGCACTAGTTCGGCGGTCGATACAGGTACGCGTCCGGGCTGGCTGCCGGCGGATAGGCTCCGGTCAGGCCACCGGTCCACAGGAACAAGCCGTCGTGCAGAAGCGCGCCAGCGCCGCCTTCCGGGAAATCGAAGCTGGCGGAATTCGCGTACGCATAAGCGCCCGTCGTGAACCGGTTCGCTGCTGGATCGTAGACGTCGGCGTCGAAGTCGTGGACGAAGACGACCTTGCCATCGGGGAGCAGTGCCGCCGCAGGCCGCTCATTCGTCGTGAAGCTCATGCTTCCAGCGGCGGTGAACTGGCCCGTCGCGGGATTGAAGACTTCCGCCGACGAGACGTTGCCGCCGCCGAGAATGACGCGGCCACTAGCTAAGCGTGCCGCGGCGTGGTTGTAGCGCGCAGTGGTCATCGTCGCGCCGACAGCGGTGAACCTGCCGGTCGCGGGATTGAAGATTTCAGCGGTCGTGGCGCTGTCGGACCAGCCGGATCCGCCGGCGATCAGAACGCGACCGTCCGCGAGGAGCGTCGCGGTGTGGAACTGCCGTGGCGTCGTCATGCTGCCAGTGCCGACGAAACGATTGCTGGCCGGATCGTAGATTTCAGCGGTGTCGGTGACATGGCACCCCTTCGGGTCGCCGAGAGGACAGAAATTGCCGCCGGTGACGAGCACGCGGCCGTCGGTGAGCAGGGTGGCCGCATGACCCGCCAGCCGCGGAGTCACCAGGCTCGGTCCGAACAAGAAGGTTTGGGTGACCGGGGAATAGATCTCACTGCTGGTCTGCCCCACCGGAAGCCCATTGGGTGGGAACGCCGGGGCATCCCCGCCGCCCACGATGAGCACTTTGCCGCTCGTAAGCCGCGTCGCCGTGTGCGCGTAACGAGGGACGTTCAGCGAACCGACCGTCGGGATGAACTGACCGGTTCGCTCTTCGTAGATTTCCGCGCTGTTCAGAGGCTCCATGGGATAGAAGCTCTGCACATAGTGATAGCCACCCGCGACCAGGGTCTCGCCGAATGCGAGGGGCGTCACCGTGTGATCCACGCGAGCCGTTGGGGTCCCACAAGTGGCCGCCCACGCGTTGGTTGTGGGCGTCTGCGCCCCGACTCCCGTCGCGTTGCGGAGCGCGGCGAATTCGCAGGCCGCCGGTCCCGCAGCGGCCGGCAGTGCAATTGCCGTGGCAGAAAAGAAAGCGACACCGAGCGCGGTGCGCATGAGCTTGTTCATGGAGTCCCCCCAGATCGCAGTTTGGATTGCTCTTCTTGTCGGCGAGAGCTTCCCTGCTCGGAGATCAGCCTGCCAGCGCGTGAATGGCGAAGTCAAACGAGGCTTGCGGGGCTTGCAAGCCCTCGCGGCGATTCAGCCCGCAGCGGGCCCTTGCAGGGCCAGCGTTCCCGATCGACCCGGGATCTCGCCGATCGCGACGTGATGTTTCGGCAGCGACGTGCGATCGAGCGATGCGAACAAGTTTTCCGTCGACACCAGCTCGTAGCCCTGCGTCCGCCAGCCCGCGAGCAGGCGCTCGAAGATCGGCCTGAGCTTCTGACCCTCGAGCTCGGCGTGCAGCGTGTAGACGTGGCCCGTCCTCGGTGCATTCGCCGTGAGATTCAGGACGTGCTCGTGCACGTTCTCGACGGTGATCTGATCCACCCCGATCAACTCGTCGAGCGTCGGCAATGTGGAAGGAAGCTGCGGCACGTCGACGACATCGGCGCCGACCATCGGCATGAACGGATGCGTGCCGCGGCCGTCGCTCGCGTAGCGCAGTCCGAGCTCCTGTTCGAACCGATACGCGGCGTCGTTCATCTGCCAACCTGCGGCGCCGTGCGTCAGCGGTCGCGTACCGAAGACGCCGACGAACGCCTCGACGGCCTTCTGCATCTCGGCGCGCGTCCATTCCGCCGAAGCGTGCGCGACGCCGTCCTGCCACTTCACGTGATCGAACGTGTGGATGCCGACCTCGAATCCCGCGTCGCGAACGGCGCGCATTTCGCCCGCGCATTTCTTCGCGATGTCGGGACCGGGCAGCAGCGTCCCGTACATCAGCGTCTTGATGCCGTAATGCTCGACCACCGACGTGCGCGACACCTTCTTCATGAACCCCGGCCGCAGCGCCCGCTTGATCGCTCGACCCGTGTGATCCGGCCCGAGCGAGAACAGGAACGTCGCGCCCGCCTGGAATTTCTTCAGCGTCTCGACCAGCGCCGGCACGCCTTCGCGCGTTCCGCGATAGGTGTCGACGTCGATCTTGAGTGCCAGCTTCGGCATGGACGGCCCGGTGAGTCAGGTTCGACGGGGGCGTGCGCGGCCAGGGATGGCCGTGCACGAGCTCCAGGGAAGGAATTTTACGGCGTCCCCCGGCGGACCTGATTCACCGGGACGCAGCGCGACGTCAGTTGACCAGTTCTCGCGCGTCAGCCACATGCGTCCGATACGCCTCGAAGATCCCCTGCAGCGCCTCCTGCATCGAGAACTTCGGCTTCCAGTCCAGATCGCGCATCGTGTTCTCGATCTTCGGCACGCGGTTCTGCACGTCCTGATAACCCTTGCCGTAGTACTCGGCCGACGTCGTCTCCACGACCTTCACCTTCGCTGCGCTGTCGCGATACTCCGGATACTTCGCCGCGAGCTTCAGCATCATCTGCGCGAGCTGCTTCACCGAGTAGTTGTTGGCCGGATTGCCGATGTTGTAGATCTGGCCGGTCGCCTTGCCGTGCTTGTTCTCGATGATCTTCATCAGCGCGTCGATGCCGTCGTCGATATAGGTGAACGCGCGCTTCTGCTTGCCGCCGTCGACGAGCTTGATCGGCTCCCCGCGCACGATGTGACCGAGGAACTGCGTGATCACGCGCGATGAGCCTTCCTTCGCGGTGTGCAGATTGTCGAGCCCCGCGCCGATCCAGTTGAACGGCCGGAACAGCGTGTAATCGAGCCCTTCCATCTCGCCGTAGCCGTGGATGACGCGATCCATCAGCTGCTTCGAGCACGCGTAGATCCAGCGCGGCTTGTTGATCGGTCCGTAGACGAGATCGGACTTGTCCGGATCGAACTCCTGGTCGGCGCACATGCCGTAGACCTCGGACGTCGATGCCCACAGCAAGCGCTTCTTGTGCTTCACGCAGGCGCGCACGATCGGCAGGTTCGCCTCGAAGTCGAGCTCGAACACGCGCAGCGGCTCCTTCACGTACTTCGCGGGCGTCGCGATCGCGACCAGCGGCAGCACCACGTCGCACTTGCGGATGTGGTACTCCATCCACTCCTTGTTGATGGTGATGTCGCCCTCGAAGAAATGGAAGCGCGGATTGGCGAGCACGTCGTCGATGCGGTCGGTCGACATGTCCATGCCGTAGACGTCCCAGTCGGTCGCGTCGAGGATGCGCTTGGACAGGTGGTGGCCGATGAAGCCGTTGACGCCGAGGATCAGGATTTTCTTCTTCATGGGGCTTTCTTGGTGTGCGCGACCGGCAGCGGCAGGACGCGATTGGCGAATCGCGCGTGGAATGTCTCGGCGTTGAACGGCTCGCCGGCGAGCTCGGCGTCGAGGATCTTCACGGCGTGGCCGTCGCCGCAGCGCGCGAACAGGGCGTTGCCTTCGGCGAAGAGCGCGGGCGGACCTTCCGACGGCTTCTGCACGACCAGCGTGCGCCAGACGATCAAGCGCCCGACCGGCAAATCCGAGAACGCGCCGGGATACGGCCGCGACACGCCGCGCACGAGATCATGGACGGCCTGCGCGGCGGCCTCCCACGGGATGCGCCCGTCCTCGGGCTTGCGGCCGCTGAAATAGGAGCCTTTCTCGAGCTCCATCACCCTGTGCTTGGCGACGCCGGCGACGAGCGGCTCCATCGTCCGATCGAGCACGATCTCCGCGGCGACGACGACCTTGTCGAACACTTCCTTCGCGGTGTCGTTCGGCAGGATCGGCACCGCCATCTGATCGACGATGCGCCCGGCGTCGGGCTTGACCACCATCTCGTGCAGCGTCGCTCCGCTTTCCTTCTCGCCCTTGATGATCGCCCAGTTGATCGGCACGCGGCCGCGGTATTTCGGCAGCAGCGAGCCGTGCATGTTGTAGGCGCCGAGCTTCGCGAGCTTCAGCATCTCCGGCTTCAGCATTTGCCGGTAGTAGAACGAGAAGATGTAGTCTGGCTTCATCGCCGCGATGCGCGCAAAGGCTTTCGGCTCGTGCGGATCGGCGGGCGCGATGACCGGAATGCCTTGCTGCTGCGCGAGCGCGCGCACGCTCTCGAACCAGATGTTCTCGCCGGGCGCGTCGTCGTGGGTGACGACGAGCTTCACGTCGACTTCGTGCGCCAGCAGCACCGACAGGCAGCGCACGCCGACGTTGTGATAGCCGAAGACCACGGCCGTCGTCACGGCTTGGCTTCCTCCTGCTGCAGCACCGCGGAGATCAGATAGCGCGGCCGCTGGCGGACTTCCTGATAGATGCGCCCGATGTACTCGCCGAGGATGCCGATGCCGAACAGCGCAATGCCGATCAGGAAGAACGCGATGCCGAACAGCGTGAACAGGCCCTCGGCCTCCGGCCCGACGATGATGCGGCGGATCGCGAGATAGATCACGAACACGACCGACAGCGCGGAGATCAGCATGCCGCCCATCGAGAACACCTCCAGCGGCACCACCGAGAAGCCGGTCATCAGATCGAAGTTGAGGCGGATCAATTTGTAGAACGAGTACTTCGATTCGCCCGCCGCACGCTCCTCGTGCTTGATGGTGATCTCGCCGGGATGCTGCGAATAGGTGTAGGCGAGCGCCGGGATGAAGGTGTTCATCTCCTGGCACTGGTTGATCGTCTCGACGATGCGCCGGCTGTACGACCGCATCATGCAGCCGTGATCGGTCATCTTGATGCTCGTCGTCTTCTCGCGGATGCGATTGATGATCCGAGACGCGAAGCCGCGCCACCACGAATCCTGGCGCTTCTCGCGGATGGAGCCGACGTAGTCGAAGCCCTCGTCCATCTTCGCCATGAACTTGCCGATCTCTTCCGGCGGATTCTGCAGATCGGCGTCGAGCGTCAGCACGCGCTCGCCGCGCGCGTGCTCGAAGCCCGCGAGGATCGCGCGATGCTGACCGAAGTTGCCGTTGAACAGCACGACGCGCGTGACGTCGGGCCGCTTGCGGAACTGCGCGGAGAGGATTTCGGCGGAGCGATCGCGCGAGCCGTCGTTGATGAACACGATCTCGTAGCGAAGGCCGAGCGCGTCGAGCGCGGGATACAGGCGCGCGAACAATTTGTCGAGCACCGCCTCCTCGTTGTAGACGGGGATGACGACCGACAGCTGGATGTTCTGGGGTTCCATCAGGCAGCCGCGCGAAGCGCAGGACGCAATACCGCGGTGACGGTCTCGCAGACGCGCGCGACGTCGGCGTTGCTCATCTCCGCGAAGAGCGGCAGCGTCACCGTCGAGGCGCCGATGTGCTCGGCATGCGGGAAGTCGCCTTCCTTGAAGCCGCGCGCGCGGTAAAGCGTGAACAGATGCATCGCCGGATAGTGCACGCCGACGCCGATGCCCGCCGCCTTCATCTGGTCGATGAACTCGCCGCGCGTCATGCGCATGCGGGCAAGCGGCAGCAGCGGCTGGAACATGTGCCAGTTCGACTGCGTGAAATCCGCCGGCGGCAATTCGCAGCCGAGCGTGCGATCGAACAGGCGGAAGTATTCGCGCGCGAGCTCGCGACGCTTCTGCGTCACCATCTCGATGCGCTTGACCTGGTGCACGCCGATTACGGCGGCGAGGTCGGTGAGATTGAACTTGCCGCCGAGCACGTCGACGTCCATGCCGCCGTCGGCGTGGCGCGTCACGCCCTGCAGGCGCATCTTCTCGAACAGCTTCGCCTCGTCGTCGTTGCGCATCACCAGCGCGCCGCCTTCGGCCGTGGTGATGTTCTTGTTGGCGTGGAAGGAGAACGAGACGAGATCGCCGAACGATCCGATCTCGCGACCCTTCCAGTTCGCGCCGATCGACTGCGCCGCGTCTTCGATGACGCGCAGCTTGTGCTTCGCGGCGATCGCGTAGAGATGATCGCGATCGACCGGCAGCCCGGCGAGATCGACGGGGATGATCGCCTTGGTGCGCGGCGTGATCGCGCGCTCGACGAGATCGAGGTCGATGTTGCGCGTCTCCGCATCGACGTCGACGAACACCGGCGTCGCGCCGACGGTGAGCACGACGTTGGCGGTCGCGACCCACGACAGCGGCGTCGTGATGACTTCATCGCCGGGCCCGATCTTGCACAGCCGCAGCGCGAGCTCGAGCGTCGCGGTGCCGGAATTGATCGATCGGACTGGCCGACCGAAGCGCTGCGACAGCGCGGCCTCGAACTCCTTCATCTTCGGCCCCGACGTGATCCAGCCCGAGCGCAGCACCGCGGCGACGTCGGCGATGGTGGCTTCGTCGATGGTAGGGCGGGTGAAGGGGAGGAAGTCGGCCATTGGCAATTTTAGCTTTTCGCGACCAGGTAGACGCCGACGATGATGAACCCGATGCCGCCCATGCGCATCGCGGTCACCGCCTCGCCGAACAGCCACCACCCGAAGAACGCGTTGACCACGTAGCCGAGCGAGAGCATCGGATAGGCCATGCTGACCTCCACGCGCGACAGCGCGAGGATCCAGATGACCACGCTGACCGCGTAACAGAAAAGCCCGCCGAAGATGTACGGGTTGGTCGCGATGGCCCAGCCGATCGGCTTGATGTTCGCCGCGGTGAACTCGAAATGCCCGATCGCGCGCGTGCCGGCCTTGAGCAGGAGCTGCGCGACGGCGTTGAGCATGACGCCGGTGACGATGAGGACGAACTCGTTGGTCTTCATGGCTTGGCGAACGCGGCGTGGCGATAGTGCGTGGCGAGGACCTTCATCGGCAATCCGCTGTCCTGCAATTCCTTCAGCGTGTCGGGCGAGGTGAACGCGACAGCCTTGGGCGCGGCCATCCACTTCTCGCGGAACTGATCGAGCGATCCGCCGTAGCGCTCCGGTTCCGCCTTCTCGCCGAGCTCGAGCTCGTCGACGAATTCCACCGGCGTCAGCGTACGCTGCAGATAGAACGGCAGCGTCTGGTCGTACGAGCGGATGACGAAGAGCTCGGTGTCGGCGTCGATCGACGGCGCAACTTCGGCCGCGATCGTCTTCGCGGACTTGAGCGGCGTGAACACCTGGTAGCCGCCGTTGATGATCTGCAGCGCGATGAGGCTCGCGAAGCCGATCGCGAGCGCCGAGGCCATCTTCTGTCCGCGATTCGCCGCGCGTGCGGCGTAGAGCGCGAGCACGACGTAGACGATCGCGGCCGCGACCGCCCAAGGCCCGAGCGCGATGTTGATCTCCGCCGGCATGTGCTTGGTCGAAAGATGACGCACGACGATCGGTGCCGCGATCGCGACGATCGCCCAGAGCGCGACGGTGAAGCGCGCGTGCGGCTTCAGCACGTCGGGCCGGGCGAGCGCAAGGTATTGGCCGAGCAGCAGACCCATCGCGGGGAACATCGGCAGGATGTAGCCGGGCAGCTTGGAGCCCGACAGGCTGAAGAACGCGAACACGAACGCGCACCAGATCACGATCAGTCGATTCGGCAAGCGCGCTGCGCCTTCGGTGCGCCAGGCGAAGCGGAAGAACTGCGGCGCAAGCGTCGTCCAGGGCAAGAGACCGCCGACGAGGATCGGCACGAAGTACCACGGCGCGCCTTCGCGATGATGCTCGGTCGTGAGGTAGCGCTCGAAATGCTCGTGGATGAAGAAGAAGTGCGCGAACTCCGGATTGCGCGCCGACACGATCACGAACCACGGTGCGGCGAGCAGCAGGAAGATCGGCACGCCGACCAGCCATTCCATGCGCTTCCACAGCGACCATTGCTTGCAGATCGCGCTGTAGAGCACGAGCACCGCGCCGGGAATCACGCCGCCGATGAGACCTTTCGTCAGCGTCGCGCCGGCCATCGCGGCCCAGACGAGCCACATCCATTTGCGATCGCCGCCGTTCTGCGCGATGAGGAATCCGCACAGCGCCAGCGTCAGGAAGAACGAGACGCCCATGTCGAGCGTGACCACGTGCGCGACCGCCATCAGCCAGGTCATGCTCGCGGCCACGATCGCCGTATACGCACCTGCCTGCCAGCCCCAGAGTTTTCTTGCCGTGAACCAGACCGCGACGACGCTGAAGAACCCGCACAGCGCAGTGAACAATCGCGCGGCGAATTCGTTGACGCCGAGCACCGCGAAGCTCGCGGCGGTCGCCCAGTACTGCAGCGGCGGCTTCTCGAAATACTTGAGCCCGTCCAGGCGCGGCGTGACCCAGTCGCCGGTCGCGAGCATCTCGCGCGAGATCTCCGAATAACGCCCTTCGTCGGGATGCACCAGATCGCGGCATCCGAGCGGCGCGAACCAGATCAGCGCGGCGGCGATCCAGAGGAGCAATGCGAGCCGCGGTGTGGCAGGTGCTTCCGTCAATTTTCCCCCGCTTTTGTGATGAAGATCGCGGCGCGCGAATGATAGGCCGGTCGGTTGCTCGCTGCATCGGCTAGACTTTGGCCCAACACCGGGAAGCACCGAATCGAGAAGGGGAGTCACGATGAAGCTGGGAAGCCGCAGCGTCTTTGTCGCCACCGCATTGCTCGCCTTTGCCGCGGGCGCTTCGGCCGAGCCGGCCGCCAAGAAGGAAGCCAAGGCCGCGGAGGCCAAGCCGGCGCAGAAGACCGATCCCGCGACGATGACCGTCGACGACATCCGCGCCTGCATGCGCGACAACCTGGTCGATCGCGGCTCGCTGCGCGAGCTCAACGTCAAGGCCACCGATCGCGAAGGCCAGACGCACGAGATCAAGATGAAGCTGTTCTGGAAGCCCGGCAAGGACGGGCTCGCGCGCATGAACCTGCGTGTGCTCGAGCCCAAGGACCTGCACGGATCGAGCTATCTGTTGCTCGAGAAGCCCAAGGGCGAAGAGGTGTTCTTCTTCCTGCCGGCGAACCACACCGTGCTCAAGGTGACCGGCAACGAGATGACGCGACCGCTGTGGGGCACCGACTTCTCCTACACCGAGATCAAGCAGGTGCAGGGCCTGCTGCTCGACGGACTCACCAAGCGCATCGCCGACGCCAACGTCGGCGACAAGCCGACGTTCGTGCTGGAGACTGCCACGCGCCAGGAAACGACCGGCTATAAGAAAGTGGTGTCCTACGTCGACCAGGCGAGCTGCACGCTGGTGAAGAGCGAGTTCTTCGCCAAGGGCTCCAAGCCGAAGAAAGTGCTCGAGGCCGATCTGTCGACGCTGATGAAGGTCGACACGTATTGGCTGGTGCTCGGCTACAAGATGACGAACACCGCCGAAGGCTCGCACACCGATCTCACGCTCGGCGACCTGTTCCTGATGGAGAAGAACACCGAGAAGATGTTCGATCCGGAACAGTTCTATCAGGTCGCCGAATAGCGATCAGCCGCAGCTGTGAGTGAGATCGCCGCTGCGGTCACCGAGCACGCTCACGCGCACGCGCCCGACGGCGGGCCCGGACGCTTCTCCAGCTGGTTCGCGACCCATCCGGGCTGGACGCTGGCGATCACCCTGGCGCTGTCGCTGCTCGCGTTCTCGCGGCTGATCGATCCGTCGACGTTCTCGCTGCGCGTCGCCATCGACCCCTCGATGGATCCGCTGGTCGCGCAGGACGATCCGGAGCGTCGCTACTACGATCAGATCCGCAAGCGCTTCGGCAACGACGAGGCTGTGCTCGTCGTCCTCGATACGCCCGACGTCTACGCGCCGGAATCGCTGAAGCAGCTGCACGCGCTGACCGAGAAGCTCTCCGATCTGCCCGGCGTGTCGGAGGTCGATTCGCTGATCAACACGTCGCTCGGCAGCTCTGCCGGCGAAGAGCTGCACTTCGAGAATCTGCAGACGGCGGATCTGTCGGAGCCCGGGCTCGGGGCGCGCCTGCGCACGGCAGTGCAGGGCAATCCGCTGATTCGCGGACAGCTCGTCTCGGCCGACGGCAAGTCCGCCGCGATCCTCGTGCATCCGGAAGCCGAGACCGATCGCGAGATGCTCGCCGAGCGCTTCGCCGAGACCGTGATCGCGACCGCCGACGCCGATCTCGCGCCCGGCATGAAAGTGTGGGTCACCGGCGGCCCGGTGATCCGCGCCGCGACGAGCCAGGCGGTGCTGAAGCAATTGCGCTGGGTGATTCCCGCGATCGTCGTGCTGCTCACGGCGCTGCTCGCGCTTGCGTTCCGCTCGGTGCGCGGCGTGCTGCTGCCGCTCGCGACGATCGTGCTCGCGCTCGGCTGGACCTTCGCGACGCTGTCGCTGATCGGCCGGCCGCTGAATCTCATCACCAGCCTCGTGCCACCGCTGCTCGTGACGATGGGACTCGCGTACTGCGCGCACATCCTCTCGGAGTTCGAGGCCCTGCCCGCAACGCTCACGCCGCGAGAGCGCATCGCGACGCTGATCCACGAAGTCACTGCGCCCGTGATGCTGACGGGCGTGACGACGATCGCCGGCCTGCTCGCGCTCGCGATCGGCGCATTGCCCGCGACCGTCGAGTTCGCGTGGCTGTCGGCACTCGGCGTCGGCTACACCGTGATCCTCGTGCTGACCTTCGTCCCCGCGTGCCTTCGCTTCACCGCGCCGCGTCAGAAGCCGCTGCCCGATCAGAAGCTGTTCGAGCAGGGGAGCCAGCGCATCGGCGCGTTCGATCTGCGCTATCGCAAGGCGATCCTGTGGGTCGCGTCGCTCGTGTTCCTCGGCGCGGTCGCGGCGGCTTCGCAGATCCGCATCGGCGATCAGTTCGTCGGCATCTTCCCCGAGCACGCGCGCGTGCGCGCCGACTACGAAGCGGTGAATCGCGCGCTCGGCGGCGTCAATCCACTGCCGATCGTCATCGAAGCACGCCAACCCGACACGTTCACCGATCCCGCGGTGTTGCACGAGCTCGAGGAGCTCGAAGGGTGGCTGCGCGCGCAACCGGAAGTCGGCGCCGTGTCCAGCGTGGTCGATCACGTGAAGCTGCTCAATGCCAATCTCGCGCAATCCGGCGGCGCCGCACTCGAGATCCCGAAGTCGCGCGAGCTCATCAAGCAGCTCTACTTTTTCGGCGACGGTCCCGAATTGCAGAGCGTGATCGATCGCAAGCGCGCGTCGACGCAGATCAGCGTGCGGCTCACGGTCGACGACACCGCCGCGATCTCGCGCTTCCTCGATCGCCTGCGTCCACGCCTCGCAGAATTGCCGACGGGTCTCACCGGCCACATCACCGGCAACGCGGCGCTGCTCGTGCAATCGGTGAACACGGCGACCAATGGACAGATCCAGAGCGTGGCCATCGCGCTGCTCCTCGTGTATCTGTGTCTCGCGATCCAGTTCACCTCGTGGGGCGTGGGCCTGCTCGCGTCGCTGCCGACGACGCTGCAGACGGCGATCTATTTCGGCGCGCTCGGACTCTCCGGCATCACGCTCAACGCGACGACGAGCCTCGTCGAATGCCTCGTGCTCGGGCTCGCGGTCGACGACACCATCCACTATCTCGCGCGCTTCAACACCGCGGCGAAGCGCAGCGGATCGGAGACGAATGCGGCCGTCGCGGCGCTCACCGGCGTGTTGCGTCCGGTCACTCTGACGAAGGCGATTCTCGCCGCCGGATTCCTGATGCTCGCGACCGGCGACCTGCACAATCAGGTGGTGTTCGGCTGGCTCGCCGGCTTGACGCTGTTCTCCGCGTGGCTCGTCGACATCTTCGTCACGCCGGCGTTCATGAGCCAGGTGCGCATCGTCACCTTGTGGGACACGCTGCGCCTCGATCTCGGCGCGAACGTGCAGTCGACCATCCCGATCTTCGCGGGACTGTCGACGCGGCAGGCGCGCATCTTCGCGCTGATGTCGAAGATCGAATCGCTGCCCGCGGGCACGCGCGTGATGAGCGAAGGCGATCCGGCGGGCGACGTCTACGTCGTCATCGAAGGCGAGCTGTCGATCTGGATCGAGCGCGACGGCAAGCGCACTGAGCTTCGGCGGCTGTCGCGCGGCGGGCTGGTCGGCGAGCAGGGATACTTCGGGCAGAAGCGCACGGCGAACGTCGATGCGCTGACGCGCGTGCGGCTGCTGCGCTTCGACGACGCCGATCAGGAACGCATCTGCCGGCGCTATCCGTGGGTCGCCGCGCGCGTGTTCCTCAACATGAACAAGATCCAGGCCGAGCGCCGGGCGGAGATGCAGAAGCTTCGATAGGGGGGAACTCATGGGCTACACGATCAGCAGTGATCAGCTCGCATCGATCGCCGGACGCTCGACGCCGCTCATGCCGGCGCTCGCGCAGTGGATCAACCAGACCTGTCCCACCTACGAGATCGACCTGCCGCACGAGTTCGCCCATTTCCTCGCGCAGGCCTGCCACGAGACCGATCGCTTCCGCACGCTGCGCGAGTACGCGTCGGGCAAGGCCTATGAGGGTCGCGCCGATCTCGGCAACACGCAGCCCGGCGACGGCGTGCGCTTCAAGGGCCGCGGGATTTTCCAGACCACCGGGCGCGCGAACTATCTGCAGCTCGGCATCAAGCAGGGCCGGCGCGATTTGTTCGTCAATTCACCGGAGCTGCTCGAACAGCCTCAGTACGCGGTGTGGAGCGCGTGCGAATACTGGAAGGGTCGTCACCTGACCGATATCGCCAATCATCCGGACAGTGACGTGCTGAAGAAGAAATATCGCGGCAATGTCATCGACGTCTCGCCGGTGGAATTCATCAGCCTGTCGATCAACGGCGGCTACAACGGGATCGACGAGCGCAAGAAGTTCTACGCCACCGCGCTGTCAGTGCTGATCTGACCACGCGCGCTTCGCTCGGATGACGCTCAGACCGCCCCGACCGCCACGCCCGTCATCGAGATCGCGCCCATGACGACGCGATCGTTGAAGAAGGCCGGAGCTTCGTGCTCGCCCTGCGCGCCGAGCACATAGAGAAGTGGCAGGTAGTGCTCCGCGCTCGGGATCGCGAGCGCGATGTCGGGATCGAGCTTCTCGAAGTCGATCAGCGCGCGATGATCCCTCTGCTCGATCTTCTTCTTCACCGTCGTGCTGACGTTGCGCGCCCACGCCGGCGCGTCGACCTGCTGCGGATTCATCAGCCCGAGGTTGTGGATGATGTTGCCGGTCGCGAGGATCAGCACGCCGGAGTCGCGGAACGGCGCGAGCATGCGGCCGAGGTTGTAGTGGAACGTCGGCTTCTGCGTGAAGTCGAGCGACATCTGTACGACCGGCACGTCGGCCTGCGGATACATCTTCACCAGCACGCTCCAGGCGCCATGGTCGAGGCCGCGCTCGGGATCGAGCTTGACGCGGAACATCGCCAGCGTCGATTGCAGCTGCGCCGCGAATTGCGGATGGCCCGGCGCCGGATAGCGCAGATCGAACAGCGGTTTCGGGAAGCCCCGGAAGTCGTGGATGGTCGGCGGCTGCGCCGAGCTCGTGAGCGAAACGCCTTGCGTCTGCCAGTGCGCCGAAACACACAGGATCGCCTTGGGCCGCGGCATCTTCGCGGCGAGCTCCGCCCACGTGCGCGTGAAGGCGTTGTCTTCGATCGCGTTCATCGGCGAGCCGTGGCCGACGAACAGCGCGGGCATCCGTGCGTTCATGTTTGTTCAATCATGCGCGCTATCATCGGGACGTCAACTTCGTCCGGTGGGGAAAATCCATGAAGTCCGTGCTGCGCTCGAGCGCCATCCTGCTCGCCGTCCATGTCCACGCGGTGAACGCGCAGGAGCCGCGCGACTATTACCTCTATCAGCGCGCCGCGCTGCCGGCATCGCTCCACGTCGATTTCGAGACCGCGACCGGCACGCGCGATGCCGGCGCCTTCGGCCGTCACGGTGTCGAAGGACTCGTGCGCAGCGGCTTCACTGCGTCGGAGCACTGGACCGTCGAGGCATCGTTTGGTGTCGCGCAGAACAGCGACACCGACGAGCGCGGACTCGGCTGGTCGCTCGAAGGCCGCTACGGCTTCAGCCCCGAGGGATCCGGCTGGGGACTCGGCATCGGCGCGGGCTATCGCCGCGACTACGAAGGCGTGAGCATCCCGTACCTGCGGCTCGTGGGCGAGCGCGCGCTGCAGCGCTGGAACTTCGCGATGAATGCAGTTGCGGAATTCCCGCAGTCGACGGCGACGCAGGAGCGCGACTCGGCCGACGTGCTGGTCAGCGTCGGCTCGAGCTATGCGCTGTCGTCGTCGGTCCGCGTCGGCGTCGAGCTCGCAGGCGAGGATCTCGAAGGCTTCTTCGAGGAAGACGAGGCCGAAGGCGGCGCGAAATTGATCCTCGGCCCGACGCTCAACTGGCGCATGGGCGAGAGCAGGATCTTCCGCGCGCACGTCGGCTGGATCCACGCGGCGACTGCGAATGCGCCGAGCAATCCGGAATCGCCGGACTATCGCGGCAACCGCAACGGCGTGCTGGCGCGCGTATCGCTCGGATTCGGGAGCTGATCGTGCGTGTTGCTTCACGATTCGCGCTGATCGCCGCCGCAGCGCTCGTTCTCGCCGGCTGCGCGAGCTCCGACGTGCCGCAACCCGGCGGCGGGACCGGTGGCGGGGGCGGATCGGGCTGCGGATTCGGCGACGCGTCGACCGCGACGGTGCGCATCGCCAACAGTGGCCGCAAGCTCTCGCCGATCGGGCGCATGACGGCGGTCGGCGATTTCCCGACGGGCGGACGCTTGTCGCCGGACGGAAAATTCTATTGGTCCGTCTCCGCGGGTCACGGCCAGAACGACGTGCACGTGGTCAACGTCGCGACCGGAAATATCTCGCAGGTGCTGCCGCTGCCCGGCAGCTACGGTCAGATGGCGTTCTCGCCCGACGGCACCAAGGCGTACGTCTCCGGCACGCCGAAAGGCGGCAGCGTTCCGAGCGGACCGACCGTCGGCGACGACGGCGACGTCATCCACGTCTACGACATTTCGCCAAATGGATTTGCGACGGAGCTCGATCCGATCGCGCTGCCGGCGACGAGCGGCGGCGCCGCACGCTACAACGGCTTTCCGCCCGCCGAGCCGCCGGTTCCTGGCGTGACCTCGCCGCTGGTCAGCGGTCCGGTCGGACTCGCGGTGACGCCCGACGGCTCGAAGCTCCTCGTCGTGCTCTACAACGCCGATCAGGTCGCGATCATCGATCTCGCGAGCAACGCCGCCACGCTGGTCCACGTCGGTGAATATCCGTTCGCGGTCGGCATCGAGCGCAGCGGCAAGTTCGCGTACGTCACCAACGCGTACGACGGCACGCTGTCCAAGATCGACATCGCCGCCGCGTCGAACGTCGGCACCATCGGCGGCCTCGGAGGACCTGACGGCGATCTCAACTCGCAGCCGCAGTACGTCGTCGCCGATCCGATCAAAGACGTGATCTACGTCGCGGTCACCAATCACGACGGCGTCGCCGTCGTCGACACCAAGACCGACGCGGTGACGAAGTTCATCAGCCTGAAGCGCTCGGAAGGCTACGGCGCAGCGCCGGTCGCGGCTGCGCTGTCGAAGGACGCGTCGACTTTGTACGTGGCCAACGCGGGCGAGAATGCGATCGTCGCGATTGCGCTCACCGATCGCGCCGGCGCAAAAGCGTTCGACATCGTCGGCAAGATCCCGACGGCCGATTACACGACCGACGTGCAGGTTTCCTCCGACGGCTGCACGCTCGTGTGGCAGGCAGGTCGCGGCGTGGGCACCGGACCGAATCCGCATTACTGCAGCTCGCACGGCTGTCCCGCGGTGAACAACGACACCAGTCCGGATGTGAGTCCGTATCCCAGCTACGTGCCCGACCTGCTGATCGGCCGCGTCGGCGTGCTGCCGCTGCCGAGCGATGCATCGTTCGCGCAGATGAGCTCGGTCGTCGATGCTGCGCAAACGCCGGAGAACGCGGTGCCTGCGCCGGCCGACACGCCGATCGTCGGCGCCGACGGCGGGCCGAGCGATCAGATCAAGTACGTGTTCTACGTCGTCAAGGAGAACCGCACCTACGATCAGATCTTCGGATCCGATCCGCGCGGCGACGGCGATCCGTCGCTGCAGGTGCTCGAAGACAACTGCGGGCCCGACAACACCGCGTTCCTCGGGGCCGATCGTAATCACCCCGGCTGCGGCGTGACGCCGAACCAGCATGCGCTGTCGCGGCAGTTCGTGCTGCTCGACAACTTCATGGAGGACAGCGAGGTCTCCACTGACGGCCACGTGATCACCGCCGGCGCCTACGTCACCAACTACGACCTGAAGGCGATGCATCAGGACTACTCCGGCCGCCAGCGCCCCGCGCAGGAAGTCGGCGTGTTCCCGGTGACGTTCCCGCCGAAGTTCTTCCTGTTCGACCAGGCGGCGACGCAGGGCATCACGTTCCGCAACTACGGGGAGTATTCCGGCGGCGCGGCGCCGGTCGCGAGCTTCATGGGACTCGAAGCGGTCGACCTGCAGAATCGCCTCAACGATCTCAACTTCCATCTCGGCCGGCTCACCTATCCGCAGGTGCTCGCCAACAGCGCGCTCGAGTACGCGAGCAACATCTTCAACGGCTGCTTCCAGAACCAGAACGCGCCGAACTCGCCGCTGTGCGCGTTCGACTGCGGCATGGGCTGCAAGGGCAGCGCCGTGCTGGCGCAATCGCGCATCGACGTGTTCAACACGGAGTTCATGGTGCAGGACCTGCTCGGCACCGTGCCGCACTTCAATTACATGATCTTCATGAGCGACCACACCAACGGCGTCGGCGATGGCGCGCGCGATCCGCTGGCGATGAACGCGGAGAACGATCTCGGCGTCGGCCAGCTGATCGACATCCTGTCGCACTCGTCGATCTGGCCGCAGACCGTGGTGTTCGTGGTCGAGGACGACGCGCAGGACGGGGCCGATCATGTCGACGCGCATCGCGCGCCGATCACGATTGCCGGACCGTATGTGAAGCACGGCGGCCAGGTGATCCACACGCGCTACGACCAGTACTCGGTGATCCGCACGATCGAGCTGATCCTCGGCATGGAGCCGCTGTCGGTGTTCGACGCCCTCGCCACGCCGATGTACGACGTGTTCACCTCGACGCCCGATCTCACCGCCTACGACGCGATCCAGCCCGAGCGCGATCTGCTGGCGACCTGCCCGTGCGCGCCGGAAGGCTCGAGCGGCAAAGCGCTCGCGCGGCAGAACGCGAAGCTCTCCGCTGCGCTGCCGTTCAACCAGGTCGATCGCGTGCCGCAGTCGATCAACGACCGGCTGCTCTGGCAGCGCGTGTTCGGCGACAAGCGCGCGGTGCCGCCGCCGGGTCCGAATGCGTCGCGGCTCGAGCACGCGCGTGCCGAGGAAGTGATGCGCCTGTATGCGAAGCACGAGCGCAATCCCGAAGCGGCGCGCGAGAAGATCGGCGCGTATCTCGGCGCGACTGCGGACGACGACGATTGATCTGCCGGCGTGTCGGGGTCCCGCCGGGGGCGCCTGAAAATTCCTTCCCTGGAGCTCGTGCACGGCCGTCCCTGGCCGCGCACGCCCCCGTCGAAACCCGACAACGCCGGCAGGGCGACCCGCGGCTGACCGTCAGCCTTTGATCGTCACGCCGCCGTCGACGGCGATCGACTGTCCCGTGATATTGCGCGCGGCACCGCTGCAGAGGAACACCGCGAGCTGACCGATGTCCTCGGGCGTCTGCTCGACGCCCATCGGCACGAGCTTCTTCACGCGGTCGAGGAAGATGTCGCGCTCGCTCACGTTGGCGAGCTGCGGCGAAGCCGCCTTGATCATGCTCGCGATCATCTCCCAGCCGCGCGTCCACAGCAGGCCGGGGCAGATCACGTTGACGCGGATCTTCTTCGGCGCGAGCTCCAGCGCGAGCGTCCTGGTGAGCGAGATCATTCCCGCCTTCGCCGCGCCGTACGCCGGCGTCATCGGCACCGCCATCATCCCCGCGATCGACGCGATGTTGACGATCGCGCCGCCGCCGCGCGCCTGCAGATGCGGGATCGCAGCTTTCGTCGCCGCGAACGCCGTGCGCAGGTTGGTCGACATCTGCTCGTCCCAGCCGTCCCCGGTGATGCGCGTGAACGGATTGCCGAACGTGCCGTCCGGCTTGCCGCCGCCCGCGTTGTTGATCAGTACGTCGATCGCGCCGTAGTGCGCAGCGATCGCGCCCGTGACCGTCGCCATCGCGTCTTCGTCGGAAACGTCGGCGGCATGACCGGTCGCGCCGCGGCCGATGGACTTTGCAGTCGCGCGTGCGACGTCGCCGTCGAGATCGACGATGGCGACCTTCGCGCCCGCATCGGCGAGACAGCGCGCGATGCCTTCGCCGATGCCGCGCGCGGCGCCGGTGACGATTGCGACTTTGTTCTCGAGCTGCATGGTCAGAGTGCCGCGAAGATCGCTTCGCACAGGCTGGTGCCGCGCGGATCGCCGACGAGCTGCGCGCCCATTTGATTGCACACGTAGCCGATCGACACCTTGGCATCGAGATTCGCAGCGCCGAACGATCCGCCCCAGCCGCTGTGGCCGAACGTTTCCGCACGAGGTCCGAGCATGCCGACCGTGTTGTGCGACATGCCCATGCCCCAGTTGTCGGTGAAGCCGAGCAGGAGATCGGTCTTGCCGGTCTGTCTCTGCAGCATGCGATCGATCCCGGCGCGCGAAAGCAGGCGTGTGCCGCTGAGCTCTCCGCCGTTGGCAATCGCTGCGTAGATGCGGGCGAGACCTTGCGCGCTCGCGTGTCCGTTCGCCGCAGGAATCTCCGCCGCGCGCCACGCGCGCTGATTCGGCGCTTCCGGATCGAGCTGCGGATTCACCATCGCCGCGAGCGCTTGCGGCGGCTGCGTCAGGGCCGAGAGATCGGGCGGCTGCTTCGGGCCGTAGAGCGTGGCGACGCGCGACTCGAGCGAGTCCGACAAGCCGATGAACACGTCGGCGCCGAGCGGATCGCCGACGCGCTTGCGCAGGAACGCTCCGATCGATTCGCCCGCCGCGCGACGGAACACTTCGCCGGCGAGGAATCCCCAGGTCATCGCGTGATAGCTCGCGGCGCTCCCGGGCGGAAGCAGCGGCGGCTGACGCGCGAGGCGGGCGGTGATCTTCGGCCAATCGCAGAGATCATCGACGGTCGTCGGCTCGAGCAAGCCGGTGAGGCCGGCTTGATGCGAGAGCAGTTGCGCCACCGTCGTCGATCCTTTCCCGGCCGCGCCATACTCCGGCCAATAGCGCGTCACCGGCGCCGCATAGTCGAGCTTACCTTCGTCGACGAGCATCGCGATCGCGATGGCCGCGATGCCCTTCGTCGTCGAGTAGACGTTGATCAGCGAGTCACGCTGCCATCGGCGCGCGCGATCGCGATTCGTGTAGCCGCCCCACAAGTCGACGACGCACTTGCCGCCACGATAGACCGCGAGCGACGCGCCGAGCTCCTGATATGCGTCGTCGCGCGCGAAGTTGGCGGCGAATGCATCGCGCACGCGCTCGAAACCGGGCGCGACGTTGCCTTCGATCATTTCCTCTTCCTCCGGATGCCATGTGAGAACAGCGCGACGATCTCGTCGGCGAGCTGGCGCGACGACGGCCCGCTCTGCGCGTCCCACCACTTCGGGATCCAGCCGAACGCGCCGGCGCCGGCGAGCGAGAGCGTGTGCACGTCGAACTTGCGCAGGCTGCGATCGGCGATGCCGTCGTGATTGAATTTCTCGAAGCGCTTGGTGATGCGCTCCGATCGCGCGCGGATGTCGCGCAGCGCGCTCGCGGGCAGCATCTCCAGCCCGGTGAGCGGCGACAGAGGCGCGTGATCCGACGCCTGCGCCTGCACGTTGAGATGCAGGCCGATCATCGTGCGCTCGTAACCGGTCGCGCCGGCCTTGCTCGCCGCTTCAGCGAAGCGCTCGTAGAGATCGGTTGCGCGCTGCTGGCAGCGCATCACCAGCGTGCGCTTCTGCGGCAGGTGGTGATAGAACGCGCCCTTGGTGGCGCCGAGCGCCGCGGTGATGTCGTCGAGCGAGGTGCCGTCGATGCCGCGCTGGTTGAACAGGCGCGATGCGGTCATCAGCAAGAGCTCGACCTTGTGCTCGGAAGCGTCGCGGCGATCGAAGACGTTGCCGGGCCGGAAGGCGAAGTCGGCGAAGTCGAGCGGGCAATGGAACGGCGCGTCGGGATCGGCGGCGGTGCCGTTCTCCACGAGATCACACAGCGCCTCGGCCGCGCGCGCTCGGATGTCGGCGCCGTAGCCGGACACATATTCCGTCGCGAGCGGCACCCACGAGACCATGCCGAACAGCGTTTGCGCAACGACGTTGGCGTCGCAATCGCGCAGGGAGCGATCTTCGATCCCGTCCTCGACGAAGCGGCGCAGCCCGCGCATGTTGCGCGCGTGGGCCGCGTCGATCTCGCGCCGCTGCTCGCCGCCGAGATAGGCGATCTCGCTCAGCACGACCGCAGGCGCACGCTGCGGATCGAGCGCGAGGCGCAGGAAGCAGATCAGGCGCGCGAGACCGTTCCTCTCGTTCCTCGCGGTTGCGAGGTCCTGTGCCGTCGCCCGGCAAGCGCGCAGATAGGAGCGGTAGGCGAGGTCCTCGCGCGAATCGACGTAGTAGTAGAGCGCCGCGCGGCCGATGCCGACCTGCTTCGCCACGTGCGCAAGCCGCGCCCCGGCGATGCCGCGGGCGTTCAGCTCGACCGCCGCCGCGTCGAGCAGGGCGTCGAGCTTCGCGGAGTCGGGCTCCGGCTTCTTCCAGGCGGCACGTTTGACAGCGCTCATGTGACGTCATAGTATCACGACATACCGAAGTGTCAAATCATTTCGGATCGGAGGAGGAAGCGATGAGCCAGGGGAGAACCTTCGCGATGCTGGCGGGCCTGATGCTGGCGAGCGCGGTCGCGGCGCAGGATCCATCGACGCCCGCGGAAACGCCGGCTCCGGAACCAGCGCCCGCAGCCGAAACACCGTCGACGCCTGAAGCGTCGCCGGCGCCGCAACCCGACCTCGCGGAGACGCCGACGATCCCCGTCGCCGAGGCGAGCACGCAGAAGCTCGAGGAAGTCGTCGTCACCGCGCAGAAGCGCGTGCAGCGCCTGGTCGACGTGCCGATCAACGTGTCGAGCATGTCGGAGAAGGAAGTCCGCGAGACGCGCATCGAGCAGGTGCGCGACGTCGCGTCCTTCATCCCCAACGTCGACATCAAGGAGCAGGTGCCCGGCGGCATTCCCGTCGTGTCGATCCGCGGCGTCTCGCTCGACGATTTCTCCTCGACCAATTCGCCGGCGGCCGGCGTCTACGTCGATCAGGTCACGCTGTCGTCGCTCGCGCTGATGAGCTTCGATCTCTACGACATCGAGCGCATCGAAGTGCTGAAAGGTCCGCAGGGCACGCTCTACGGCCGCAACTCCACGGCGGGCGCGATCAACATCATCTCGGCGCGGCCGACCTTCCATAACGAGGCGTATTTCACCGCCGGTTACGGCAACTACAAGACGTCGAACGTCGAAGGCATGCTGAACCTGCCGCTCGGCGATCAGCTCGCGTTCCGCATCGCCGGGAAATACATCCGGCAAGGGCAGGGCTTTTGGCAATCGCGCCGTGGCTCGGCCGAGCAGGACCCGGGCGGACTGGTCACCGTGCCGACGCTGCCGGTGATCGGACAGCTGCCGCGCTTGCCGGTGCCGCCGGTCTCCTTCGGCACTGACACCAGCAACGACCCGATCGTGCGCGACATCGGCAGGCGCGACATCATCCTTGGCCGCGCGCATCTGCTCTGGGACGCGACGACCGATCTGCGCTTCGACCTGAAAGTCGAAGGCGAGCGCAGCCGATCCGAGATGGGACAGCCCGAGCAATTCGGCAGCCTTTGCCAGCCGAACTTCACGCCGATCGATCCCGATCATTGCAGCGACGCGCTCGGCTACTCCGATCGCGATCGCGATCCGTACAAGGGCGACTGGCGCGGCGATTTCCCGTACACGATCGATCAGCTGGGCGAGACGCTGACCGCCGAGTGGGATCTCGGCTGGGCGACGCTGTCGTCGGTGTCGGGCTACATCTCGATGCGGCGCTTCTTCCACATCGACGTCGACGGCTCGCCGGCGGACGAGTTCGATTTCTTCCAGCACGACAACGTCAAGCAGTTCACGCAGGAGCTCCGGCTCGCGGGCACCAGCGATCTGGTCGACTGGCTCGGCGGCGTGTTCTGGTCGAAGGATCACGTCGTCGTCTACACGCCGGGCGATCACGAGGACCTGATCCCGAATGAGCACACGATCATCACCGCCGATCAGCACACCAAGTCGGCGGCCGCGTTCGTCAACGGCGATTGGCACCTGACCAAGCGGCTCGGTCTCACCACCGGGCTGCGCTACACCTACGAGACGCGCGCTTACGTCGGCGGCACGACATGGACGGTGACGGTGCCGAACGAGATCGAGTCGACGCATCAGGACAGCTCGATCATGGACCACAACTGGTCGTGGAAGGCGGGGCTCAATTTCGCGCCGACCAAGCGCTCGCTGATCTACGCGAACGCGTCGAAGGGCATCAAGTCGGGCGGCTACTTCTCCGGCGTCACCAACAACAACGGCCAGCTCAATCCGTACAAGCCCGAGCACCTGACCGCGTACGAGATCGGTGCGAAGACATCCGGGATGTTCTCCGTCAACGGCAGCCTGTTCTATTACGATTATCACGACGTGCAGGTCTTCATGCGCTCCAGCGACGTGCCGGCGCAATTCATCGGCAATGTCGACAAGGCGCATCTCTACGGCGTCGATCTCGAAGCGATGCTGCGCGCCGGCGGACTCACGCTGCGCGCGGGCGGCGGATTGCTGAAGTCGTACCTCGGATCGTTCCCGAGCCCGTCGGGCGGCGGACTCGTCTCCGTGCCGGGCTCGCCGCCTCCGGACATCCCTGCCGGCAATCGCCTGGCGAACGCGCCGGAGCGCACGCTCTCCGGCCTCGCGCGCTACGAGTTCCCGCTGTTCTCCACCAACACGCTGATCGGCGCGCAGGCCGACGCGCACTACTCGAGCATGGCGTTCAAGGAAGCGACCAACGATCCGCTGATCGCGTCGGGCAGCTACGTCGTCTACAACGCGCGACTGTCGCTGCTGTCCGCGCAGCGCAACTGGGAAGTCGCGTTCTGGGGCCGCAACCTCGGCAACAGGCTCTACGTGTCGCAGGGACTGGACATCGGCGTGTTCTTCTTCGGCAACCGCAACTACAACGCGCCGCGGACGTTCGGCGCGGACTTCACCTTCTCGTTCTTCTGAATATGCTCACCATCCTCTTCTACATGACTGGCAAGCCTGGCGCTGACGCGCAACTCGAGGCGCTCGTGCGCGAGATGGTCGACGAGTCGCGCGCGCACGACGGCTGCGTGACTTACACGTTCCATCGGCAAGCCGACGACGCACGCGAATGGATGCTGATCGAAGAGTGGCGCGACAAGGCAGCGCTGAACGGGCACGTCGAGCGCATGAAGGCGCGCTTCGGCGAGCCACCGCCCGGAGCGCGCTTGCCCGCGCGGCTCGATGCGCTCACGGAATCGTCGCGCTTCGCGTTCTACCAGGCGCTGTCGTGACGGCCAATCGCAAGTGGGTGCTGAAGGAGCGTCCGCGAGGATTGCCCGGTCGCGAGCATTTCGACCTCGAGACCGAGTCGCTGCCGGAGCTCGCGGACAACCAGATCCTCGTGCGCAATCTCTACCTGTCGTGCGATCCGGCGCAGCGCAGCTGGCTCGCGCGCGACACCTACGTGCCGAAGATCGCGATCGGCGAGACGATGCGCGCCGGCGGGACCGGAAAAGTCGTCGCATCGCGCAATCCGAGATTCCGCGAGGGCGACGTCGTCTCCGGCATGTTCGGCTGGCAGGACTACGCGATCACCGATGGCACCGGCTTCGTGCCGGTGACCAAGCTGCCGAGTGGCGTGCCGATCGACGTCAGCATGAGCGCGCTCGGCCTCACGGGTCTCACTGCGTACTACGGAATGCTCGAAGTCGGAGAAGTGCGCGCGGGTCAGAACGTGCTCGTCACCGGCGCGGCGGGCGCGACGGGATCGGTCGCGGCTCAGCTCGCCAAGATCAAGGGCGCGCGCGTCGTCGGCGTCGCGGGCGGCGCGGCGAAGTGCGCGTGGCTCACCGGCGAGCTCGGACTCGACGCGGCGATCGACTATCGCGCGGAAAATGTCGCGCAGCGATTGAAGGAGCTGTTCCCGAAAGGCATCGACGTGTTCTTCGACAACGTCGGCGGCGATGTGCTCGAGCAAGCGCTGCTGCGGCTATCGGTCGGCGGACGCGTGGTGCTCTGCGGGATGATCTCCAACTACAACGACCTCGACGCGACCCCGCCGCTCGAGAACTGGTCGAAGCTCTTCGTGAATCGTGGTCGCGTGCAGGGCATCCTCGTCACCGACTTCGCGCCGCACTTCGCGCGAGCGAGCGGGGAGCTGGCGCAGTGGCTCGGAGAAGGCAAGCTCAAGAGCCGCGTCGACATCGTGGACGGATTGGAGAACGCACCGGACGCGCTGCGCCGGTTGTTCACCGGCGAGAATTTCGGCAAGCAGCTGGTGCGGCTAGCTCAGTAACTCTTCCGCGATCGGCGGCGCCGGATAGTGGAACGGCACCGGGCCGCGCTCCTGTCCGGTGAGGATCTGCTGGACGGCGTCGGATTCCGATTTGCGGATCTCCTCGGGCGTGCCGTGATCGAGCACGCCGCTCGCGCCCAGCACGTAGACGTCGTCGGCGATCTGCATCACTTCGTCGACGCTGTGCGTGACGACGACGCCGGTCGTGCGCAAGCCCTGATTCAGCGTGCGGATCACGCGCATCACGGTGCCGAGACCAATCGGATCGAGGCCGGCGAAGGGCTCGTCGTACATCACCAGATCCGGATCGAGCGCGATGGCGCGCGCGAGCGCCACACGTCGCGCCATGCCGCCCGAGAGCTGCGCGGGGAGCAGCGGCGCCGCGGCGCGCAGGCCGACGAGCTGCAGCTTCATGATCACGATGTCGTGGATCATCGATTCCGGCAGCTGCGTGTGCTCCCGCAGCGGGAAGGCGACGTTGTCGAAGACGGTGATGTCGGTAAGGAGCGCCTGGGCCTGGAACATCATCCCCATGCGCACCCGCAGCTTGAACAGCTCGCGCCGCGACAGCGCGTGCACGTCGATGCCGTCGAACTCGACCGTGCCCGCGTCGGGGCGCAGCTGGCCGCCGAGCAGCGCGAGCAGCGTCGACTTGCCAATGCCGGAGGGGCCGATGATCGCGGTGATCGCGCCGCGCCGGATGTCGAGATTGAGGTTCTCGAAAATCTTGCGCGGGCCGTACGAGAACGACAGGCCGCGGACTTTGACCAGAGCGTTGGAGGATTCCGGCATGGCGTCAGTTTAGACTGTCGCCACGCGCCCGTAGCTCAGCTGGATAGAGTACTTGGCTTCGAACCAAGTGGTCGGGAGTTCGAATCTCTCCGGGCGCGCCACATCCGCTGGTCAGCGATCATCCTCGGCGTCTTGGTCCGGGTCGCTGTCTTCGTCGTCTTCTTCGTCTTCGTCGCCACTGGCGAGCTTGTCCAGACGCTCCTGGAAACCGAGCAGCAGGCGCTCGCCGAAGCCTTCGCTCTCGATCTGCGCCACGATCGCGCTGCGCAGCGCATCGGCGTCGAAATCGGGCGACTCCGGATCGGTCGTCGCGGCGACTTCGCCGATCACCTGCGTCCAGTGCTCGTCCACCAGGAGGATCGCTGGAATGGGCGGCGCATCCATCTCCGTGGAGCCGAAATCGAACGCGTGCGACTGGCCATCCCAGGCCAGCCATTGCGCTTCGCGTGTCTCGAGGAAGGTGAGGGCAGCCTCCGCGTAGACGGCGGCGAACCGCTGGATGTGCGCTTCGTCGATCATGTCTTAGTGTGCATCAGACCATCGCGCGCGGGACGCGTTGCACACCACTTGCACCGATTCTCCGTGGCGCGGGCACAACTCGCCGCCGCAAAGCCGTGACACTGCCCGTGCCATGGGAGGCGACATGCACACGATCGGCGCGTTCGCGGTGATCTTCGACGACGAGCTTCGCGTCCTGCTGTGCCATCGCACGGACTGCGACATGTGGAATCTGCCCGGCGGCCGCGTCGAGATCGGCGAATCGCCGTGGCAGGCGGTCGTCCGCGAAGTCCAGGAAGAAACCGGCCTCGACGTGGAGGTGCGCCGCTTGCTCGGCGTCTACGCCGTGCCCGCGCGCGGCGATCTCGTTCTCACCTTTGCCTGCGTCCGCCAGGGCGGCACGCTGCAGCTCAATCCCGAAGCCGACGATCTGCAGTGGTTCCGTCGCGACGCGCTGCCAGCGAACACGCTGCCGCGACACGTCGAGCGGATCGCGGACGCGTTCGCCGGCTGCGTCAGCACGCGGCTCAAGGTGCAATGAGGATCGCGGTTCTCTTCGGCGGTACCAGTGAGGAGCGTGACGTCTCGATCGCGAGCGCTGCGCAAATCATTCCGGCGTTGAGATCGCTCGGCCACGACGTGTTCGCCGTCGACACCGCGCGCGGTCGCCTGCCGGGTGCGGAAGAGCACGCGATGCTCGCGAGTGGTATCGCACCCGAGCCGCCGTCGTCGAGCGCGATCGCGAACATCCGCGCACGTGCCCTCGCGCTGCCGAATGCCGCGGCTGATCTGCGCGCCGCCGACGTCGCGTTCCTCGCGCTGCACGGCGGCGCAGGCGAAGACGGAAGACTGCAGGCGATGCTCGATCTCGCCGGGATCCCGTATACCGGCAGCAATCACATCGCGAGCGCCACCGCGATGGACAAGGATTTGTCCAAGCGGCTCTTCAGATCGGCGGGCGTGCCCACGGCCGACTGGTTGATGGCGCCCGTCTCTGTCGAAGAGATCGATCAGCGCCTGGGCTCGCTCGTCGTTGTGAAACCGAACAAGCAAGGCTCGACGGTCGGGCTCACGGTGGTTCGCGTCGCGTCCGATCTCGCAGCGGCGATCGAACATGCGCTGCGCTTCGACGACGAAGTGATGATCGAGAAGTTCGTCGACGGTCGCGAGTTCACAGTGGGCATCCTGGAGGGAAAAGCCTTGCCCGTTGGCGAGATCATCGCGCCGGGCGACATCTTCGATTATCAGTCGAAGTACCAGAATGGCGGCGCGCGGGAGATCTTCCCCGCAGCGATTTCGAGCGCCGCAACGCAGACGATCCAGGCGCACGCGTTGCGTGCACATGCCGCGCTCAAGCTCGGCGCGTACAGCCGCATCGATTTCCGGCAGGATCGGAAAGGACGCTTCTGGTGCCTGGAGGCAAACTCGCTGCCGGGCATGACAGCCACGAGCTTGTTGCCGCAGGCGGCAAAGGCCGCGGGCATCGCGTTCCCGGAATTGCTGGAGCGGATCTGCCGGAACGCCGTCAAGCCGCGATCCTGAAGTATGCTGCGGTCCGTCGCTCTTTCACGGATTCCAATGACGACCCTGCGCGACAAGAAATGCCTGGTCACCGGCGCCGCCAGCGGCATCGGCCGCGCGACCGCCATCGCGGCGGCGCGCGAAGGCGCCGAGCTCTTCCTCACCGACATCAACGCTCCGGGGCTCGACGCGGCGGCGCTCGAGATCCGCTCCGCCGGCGGCAAGGTTGCGATGGCGCGCGCGTTCGACATCGCCGACATCGACGCGGTGCGCGCGTTCGCCGCCGAGGCGCACGCGGCGCACGGCAGCCTCGACGTGCTGATGAACATCGCCGGCATTTCGGTGTGGGGCACGGTCGACAAGCTGGAGCACAAGCATTGGCGGCGCTGTATCGACATCAACCTGATGGGCCCGATCCACGTGATCGAGTGCTTCGTGCCGCCGATGATCGCCGCCGGGCGCGGCGGCCATCTCGTCAACGTGTCGTCGGCGGCGGGACTGTTCGGGCTGCCCTGGCATGCGGCTTATAGCGCGGCGAAGTTCGGCGTGCGCGGACTTTCCGAAGTGCTGCGCTTCGATCTGGCGCGACACAACATCCACGTGAGCCTCGTGTGTCCCGGCGCGGTCGACACGGGCCTCGTCGAGACCATCGACATCGTCGGCATCGATCGCGCGACGCAGGACGCCGCGAACATGAAAGACCGCTTCCGCAAGCACGCGATCAAGCCGGAGGACGCGGCCGCCGCGATCATCCGCGGCGTGCATCGCAACGAGTACCTCGTCTTCACGTCGCGCGATATCGCGATCGGCCACTGGTTCCAGCGCAAGTTCGCGCCGCCCTACGAGCTCGTGATGCGCAAGCTCAACGATCAGCTCGATCGGCTCGCGAAGCTGCAGCAGCGCCGGGGCGCGCAATGACGCCGATCGACCAGCAGCTCGCGCCGCCCGGCGGCTGGCATCCGGCCGGCGCGCCGAAGATCGCGCCCAAGGAGACCGCGCAGCTCTCGCCGATGTGGCGCGCGGTGCTGTGGGCCGGCGGCAAGTTCGCGAACCGCCGGATGGGCATCGCGCAGGTGCCGAAAGTATTCCTGCTGCTGATGCGCCATCGCACGCTGTTCCGGCCGTGGCTGCGCTTCGCGTCGCGGCTGATGCCGTACGGCACGCTCGATCGGCGCGATACCGAGATCGTCATCCTGCGCGTGGGCTGGAACTGTCGCAGCCGCTACGAGTGGGGCCAGCACGTGCAGATCGGGTTGCGCGCGGGACTCAGCGCCGAAGAGATCGCGCGCATCGCGAAGGGTCCCGATGCGCCGGGCTGGAGCGAGAAGCAAGCGGCGCTGCTGCGCGCGACCGACGAGCTGGGTCGCGATCGGCGCATCGGCGACGCGACGTGGAACGCGCTCGCGGAGCACTACAGGGAAAAACAGATGCTCGAGATCGGCATGCTCGCCGGGCACTACGAGATGCTCGCCGGCGTGCTCAACAGCGTCGGCCTGCCGCTCGAGCCGGAGATGGAAGCCGCGCTCGCCGCGGCGCCGATCCACGGTTAGCGAGGCGACCGCGATGGCTGGCCGCAAGACGGTTTGCCTCAACATGATCGTGCGCAACGAGGCGCACGTGATCCGCCGCTGCCTCGAGTCGGCGCGCGGCCTGATCGATCGCTGGTGCATCGTCGACACCGGCTCGACCGACGGCACGCAGGACCTGATCCGCGATTGCCTGAAGGACGTCCCCGGCGAGCTGTTCGAGCGGCCGTGGCAGAGCTTCGAGCACAACCGCACCGAAGCGATCCGGCTCGCCCGCGGCGACTATCTCCTGTTCATCGACGCCGACGATGTCTTCGAGTACGCGCGGGACTTCAAGCTGCCCGAGCTCACGGCGGACGCGTACCTGATCGCGATCGACTACGGCGCGATGACCTATCGACGCGTTAGCCTCATCAACAACGCCTTGCCGTGGCGCTACGTCGGCGTCCTCCACGAATATCTCGAGTGTGCCTCGAGCTGGCAGTCGGCGTTCCTCGATGGGCTGCGCATGCGGATCGTCGGCGGCGGCGCGCGCAGCCGCGTCGCGGAGCACGAGAAATACGCGCGCGACGCGGCAATCCTCGAGGACGCGCTGGCCAAGGATCCTCAGAACGCGCGCTACGCGTTCTATCTCGCGCAGAGCTATCGCGATTCCAGTCAGCCCGAGCGCGCGCTCGAGGCCTACGACCGCCGCGCCACGATGACCGGCTTCGACGAGGAAGTGTTCTGCGCGCTGCTCGAAGGCGGGCGCCTTGCCCGTCGGCTGCGCCGCAGCAGCGGCGAGATCATCGAGCGGTTCCTGAAGGCCTATGAGTATCGGCCGCGACGCGCGGAGTCCCTGGGCGAGCTCGCGATGTATCTGCGCGAAGAAGGCAACCGATGGCCGCTGGCGTATCTATTCGCGAGCCGCGCCAAGGACATCCCGATGCCCGACGACCTCCTGTTCGTCGGGCGCGAGTGGTATCGGTGGCGCTGCCTGGATGAGTACGCCGTCGCGGCGTACTGGGTCGGCGAATATGACGGCTGCCGGACCGCGTGTGAGCAATTGCTTACAAGCGATCGATTGCCTTCGTCACAGCGCGAGCGCGTGATCGCTAACCTGAATTTCGCGCGTCAGCGTCTGGGTTTGCCGCCGGCCGAACGCTGACTTGCACGCGCCAGCGGGACAGGCGCATGATGGTTTCGCGTTTGGGGGCTGTTCGTCACGGGATTGATGGACTTGGGGGACACTCGATGAAGATCAACATTTCGCTGAGCGCGGCCGGCGTGATCGTGGCTGCGATCCATTCCACTTACGGCTATGCGCAGCCTCAGCCGCGCGTCGATTACTCGCGCGACGATCGCAGCATCGACGGCGCATATGCATCGCACTGGCTTTTGAAGACGCGCATCGAGCAGCCGCACGACGGCCTCAGTCCGGGTCCGAAGGGCGCGACCGGCGCCACCGGCGCTACGGGAGCCAAGGGCGCGACCGGCGCAACCGGAGCCAAGGGCGCAACCGGTGCAACAGGCGCGACCGGCGCGTCAGGAGCCAAAGGCGCCACGGGCGCCACGGGCGCGACCGGAGTCGGAGCCACCGGTGCAGCAGGCGCGACCGGAGCCACCGGCGCGACCGGCGTCGGCGTAACGGGTGCCACGGGCGCTCCTGGCGCGACGGGTGCGACGGGCGCTCCCGGCGCGACGGGCGCTTTCGGCGGCCCGACGGGTGCCACCGGCGCAACGGGTAATGACGGCAACGACGGCGCGACGGGCCCGACGGGCGCGACGGGCGTCGTCGGCGCATATAACTGCGGCGCGGGTTCGACGGGTGTCGCCGATCAAGGCGGCGGCTTCACGTTCGCGACCCTGTGCAGCGTCATCGTGCCGGCCGGGACTTATCTGATCCACGCGGAAGCCGACATCCTCAATGACTTCGGCGGCGGCGCCAGCGGGTCGGGACCGATCGACGTTACCTGCTCGCTGGACACCGACGGTGGCTCCTTTGCGTCCACCGGGCCGATCACCGTTCCGCATCAGGTCGGAGAGTACGCTCAAGGGACCACTCGGTTCACGATCCTGAAAGTGGATACGGAAGGCGCGGGCGTGACGTACTACTTCAGGTGCCAGGCATACGACGGCAACGGAACCGATTCCACTGGGTTCGCTTACGATCACGTGACGCTGGTGGTGATCCCGATCACGGATCTCGGCGCGGGCGCCGCACCTTAACGCAGCAATCTCACCTCCGAGCCCCGGGTTATCCCGGGGCTTTTTTTTGGCAATATCGCTTCCGTCGTGACCGTCCACGTCATCAATCTCGACCGAGACACCGAACGCCTTGCCACGTTCAAGCGCTTGAACGCGCATGTCGGCGAAATTCGGCGTGCGGTCGCCGTCGAGGGCGCCAAGCTGGACCGTGCCCAGCTCGCGCGCGAAGGATTCTGCGAGCGCGACCTGCGCTATTCCAATGGCTCGCTCGGCAACGCTCACTCGCATATGACGCTCTGGCGTCAAGCCGTCGAGCAAGGTGCGGTGACGAACATCGCGGAGGACGATGCCGTCTTTGCGCTGCATTTCAGCGAGGCGTCGAAGGCTTTCCTTGCCGGATTGCCGGACGATTGGGACATCGTGTTGTGGGGATGGAACTTCGACGCCTTCCTCTGGGTGGAGATGCCGGAAGGCGTGGCGCGCTGCAAGCTCGAGTTCAACCAGGACGATCTGCGCCGCAACCTGGAAACCTTCCGAAGCCGTCGTCACGAGCACGTCCCCGTGCGCTTGCGCCATGCCTTCGGCACGCTGGGATATTCTGTTTCGCCGCGCGGCGCTCGAGCGCTGCTCGACGCATGCCTGCCGCTCACGAACCGGCAAATCGAATTCCCCGGTTTCGACGTCGTCATCGAGAACCGCAGCTTCGATTCGATGATGAACGCGGTCTACCCGCAGCTGAAGGCCTACGCCTGCATGCCGCCGCTGGCCGCCTCCGAAAATCGCCATGAGACCTCGCGAACCCACGCGTGGGAGAAGGTCGCCGAGTTCGATCCCGGCGATCCCGACACGCGTCCGCCGAACGTCGCGCCGCCGTTGCCGCCGATCCTTGAGCCCACGCCGACGGTGATGCTGACCATCCTCGCGCGCAACAAAGGTCATGTGCTGGAGGATTTCCTCTGCTGCATCGAGGCGCTCGACTATCCGAAGTCGGCGATCGATCTCTACGTGCGCACCAACGACAACCGCGACGACACCGAAGCGATCCTGCGTGCGTGGCTCGCCGAGCATGGCGCTCAATACCGCAGCGTGGACTTCGATCATCGCCGCCCGCCGCGCGCCGACGCGCTCGTCCTCGAGCACGAGGACATTCCGCACGCCTGGACGGCCGGCCGCCTGCGCGTCCTGGCGCAGATTCGCGAGGCGAGCCTGCGTGCGGCGCAAGCGCTCGGCTGTGACTATTACTTCGTCGTCGACTGCGACAACTTCATCACGCCGTGGACGCTGAGAGCGCTGATCGATGCGCGCAAGCCGATCGTGGCGCCGATGCTGGAGACCGTGCCGCGGGTGATGCGCTACAGCAACTATTTCCGCGACGTGGATGAGACCGGCTACTACGTGAACCATCCGGAGTACGACGACATCCGCTGGCGAAGGCGGTCCGGGCTGTTCGAGGTTCCCGTCGTGCACTGCACTTATCTCGTCGAAGCGGCCGCGCTCCCGCGGCTGGCCTATCACGACGACGGCCCGGAAGCGATGGAGTTCGTGACCTTCGCGCGCGTCGCGCGCGCCCACGGCATCGGCCAGTGGATCGACAATCGCCATGGCTACGGCGAGCTCCTGTACTTCGAGGACGAAGCGCAATCCGTGACGCTGGAGCAGGAGGCCGAGATCTGGCAGCGGATCCGGGAGGGCGTGATGCGTCGCGTGCTCGGAGCGGATGCATCGTGACTGGCGCGCCCGGCAGGATTTGAACCTGCGACCCCTGCCTTCGGAGGGCAGTACTCTATCCAGCTGAGCTACGGGCGCGTCGCGCGAATTCTATCGTGCTGCGTACGCCAGCGTACGCATCGGTGAACCAACGGCACACCCCGCTGTTTGTGTAGGGAGACCTGCACTTCAGGGGGGAGCCCGAGTGACTGTAGACGTATCCGCCGGTTCACCGCCACGCACCACGCTGTGGTTGCGCAAGCTGCGCGCGCGATTGCTCGGCATCAACAAGCTGGTGCTGTGGACGGTCGTCGTGCCGACGCTCGCGTCCACCGTGTACTTCGGGCTGATCGCCTCCGACATCTACGTCTGCGAGTCGCGCTTCATCGTGCGCAGCCAGCAGCCGGAGCAAAGCGTCTCGCTCGGCTCGCTGCTCAAGGGCGCGTCGTCGGACAGCTCGCTCGAGGACAACTACGGCGTCCACGATTTCATGCTCTCGCGCGATGCGCTGCGCGAGCTCGAGGACTCGCTGAAGGTGTCGTCGAAGTTCGGCGCGAAGAGCGTCGATCGCATCGCGCGCTTCGCCGGGCTCGATTGGGACGACAGCTTCGAGGGCCTGCACCGCTACTACGGGCGGCGCGTCACCATCGACGTCGACAGTACCTCGTCGATCAGTACGCTCGAGGTCACTGCGTTCAACGCCGAGGACGCCTATCGCATCAACGAAATGCTGCTGACGATCGGCGAGCGCTTCGTCAACGGCTTGAACGAGCGCGCGCGGCAGGACACGGTCCGCTACGCGCTCGCCGAAGCCAACGACGCCGAGCAGAAGGCGCAGGCCGCGACGCTCGCGCTGTCGAACTATCGTGCCGAGCACGCGCTGTTCAATCCCGAGACGCAATCGACGATGCGCCTGCAGCAGGTCGGCAAGCTGCAGGACGATCTCATCGCGACGCGCACGCAGCTCGCGCAGCTGAAGACGCTGGCGCCGCAGAGTCCGCAGATCCCCGCGCTGCAGAAGCGCGTGCAGACGCTGCAGGCGCAGGAAGCCGAGGAGATGGCCAAGGCCGCCGGACGTCAGTTGCCGGCGGGTGAATCGGCAGAGTACGTGAAGCTCGCGCTGGAGCAGGACTTCGCCGGCAAGCAGCTCGAGCAGGCGCTGGCGTCGCTCGAGCAGGCGCGCATCGAAGCGCAGCGCAAGCAGCTCTATCTCGCGCGGATCGTGCAGCCGCGCGTGCCCGACGTCGCGATCCGCCCGCAGCGCATCCGTGACGTGTTCACGACGTTCGTGATCGGGCTCGTCGTCTGCGGGATGCTGAACATCCTGCTCGCGGGCCTGCGCGAGCATCGGGATTGAGCGGTCCATGGACGTCGTCCTCACCGACCCACCGCTGCGCCGCTCGCTGCAGATCCAGCTGCGCGTGATCGGCGCGCTGGTACGTCGCGAGATCATCACGCGCTACGGCCGCCACAACATCGGCTTCCTCTGGCTGTTCGTCGAGCCGATGCTGTTCACGCTCGGCATCACCGCGATCTGGAGCGCCACGCGCGAGCTGCACTCGGCGAACGTGCCGATCGTCGCGTTCGCGCTGACCGGCTATTCCACGGTGCTGTTGTGGCGCAACGCGACCGGACGCTGCACCAAGGCGATCGAGCCGAACCTCGCCCTCATGTATCACCGCAACGTGCTGGTCATGGACCTGTTCGCGTCGCGCCTGCTGCTCGAGCTCTCCGGCGCGACGATCTCGTTCTTCATCCTGACGCTGCTGTTCTCCGCGATCGGCTGGATGCAGCTGCCGGCGGATCCGCTCACCGCGATGATCGGCTGGTTCCTGCTCGCATGGTTCGCGTCGGGCCTCGCGCTCGCCGTCGGCGCGCTCGCGGAGCGCTCCGATTTCGTCGAGCGCATCTGGCACCCGCTCGCGTACTTCATGCTGCCGATCTCCGGCGCGTTCTTCATGGTCGACTGGCTGCCCCGCGCGGCGCAGGACGTGATGGTGTGGGTGCCGCTCGTCAATGGCGTCGAGATGGTGCGCCATGGGTTTCTCGGCAACGCCGTACGCACGTATGAGGATCCGGCGTTCATGATCCTCGTCAACCTGGGTCTCTCGCTGCTCGGGCTCGCGCTGATGCGCGAGACCGCGCGGCAGGTGGAACCGGAATGATCGTCCTCGACCGCGTCAGCAAGAGCTATCCGACGCGCAGCGGACGCCATCTCGTGCTCGACGATCTGAACATGACGGTCGCGCGCGGCGAGAAGGTCGGCATCCTCGGCCGCAACGGCGCCGGCAAGTCGACGCTGATCCGGTTGATCAGCGGCGCGGCGCTGCCGACCGGCGGGCGCATCGTACGCAACATGAGCGTGTCGTGGCCGCTCGCGTTCGCCGGCGGCTTTCAGGGCTCGCTCACCGGGCTCGACAACGTGCGCTTCATCTGCCGCGTCTACGGGACCGATATCGATGCGACGCTGCCGTTCGTCGAGGACTTCTCCGAGCTCGGCCGCTATCTGCGCGAGCCGGTGAAGACCTATTCGTCCGGCATGCGCGCGCGGCTCGCGTTCGCGCTGTCGATGGCGATCGAGTTCGACTGCTTCCTGATCGACGAGGTCATCTCCGTCGGCGACGCCGGCTTCCACGGCAAGTGCCAGCGCGAGCTGTTCGAGAAGCGCCGCGACCGCGCGATGATCATCGTCTCCCACGAGCTCCACAACATCCGCGACCACTGCACGCGCGCGTGCGTGCTGCATCAGGGTCGCCTGCATCCCTTCGCCGACGTGGAGTCGGCGCATCAGTTCTACACAACGTCGGTCCTAGCCCAATGAACGCCCCGATCCAACCTCCCGCGGTACCCAAGACCCAATTGCTGCTCGAGCTGCGGCCGGCGCTCGAAGGATTCGCCGGCATCCCGCAGGAGACGCGCCTGCTGTTCCGCGGCCTGCGCAAGCTCGAGAACGTCGAGGTGAAAGGCCTGCTGCAGACCTCGCACCGCATCCTCTCGGCGGGCACGACCGAGCCGCGCGGCTGGTTCGCCACGCCGATCTCCGAGGACAAGCGGATCAACCGCTACTCGCGCGTGATCATCTCCACCGTCGAGCGCCCGTACCGCATGTTCATCGAGCAGGCGGTCGACTGGGTGCAGAAAGGCATCCTGTCGCTGATGCTCTCGATCTGGAGCATGTCGCGTTTCCGCAAGCTCAAGCTCACCGACTTCCAGTCGAAGCACTTCGGCGACTTCATGTGGCGCACGCTGTTCTCCAAGTCGCTCAGCGCGTCGGACTACGAGCTCGTCGCCAGTGCGGACCTGAAGATCCTCTCGCAACCGTGGCACACGATGCACGTCGCGGGATTGAACACGCTGTCGATGCTGCCGTGGGCGGTCTACCCGAACATCGACACGCGCGGCGTCGACGTCTTCCTCGCGCAGACCCCGTTCCCCGGCCGCGTCGGCAAGAACACGAAGATGGTGGTGCGCTACCACGACGCGCTGCCGGTGTTCATGCCGCACACGATCCCGAACAAGTCGGTGCATCAGGCGTCGCACTTCTACGCGCTCGCCGACAACGTGCGCTCAGGCGCGCACTTCGCGTGCGTGTCGGAAGCCACGCGCCAGCAATTGCTGAGCCTGTTCCCGCAGGCCGCCGAGCGCGCGGTGACGATCCACAACATGGTGTCGCACAACTATTTCGTCGAGGACTCGTCACCGGAGCGCGTGCCCCAGATCATCCGCGCGCGCCTCTACGGCATCGAGAAGGACAAGCAGGCGAAGGATCTGCGCGTCGCGCCGCAGTTCCTCAATCTGCGCGAGCAGGAGTCGTTCTATCGCCGCGCGCTGTCGCTGCGCCCGTTCAAGTATCTCCTCGTGGTCTCGACCATCGAGCCGCGCAAGAACCATCAGCGGTTGCTCGCAGCCTGGGAAGTGCTCAAGGCCGAGGTCGATCCCGATCTCAAGCTCGTCATCGTCGGCTCGCTCGGCTGGGACTATCAGCAGTTCCTGAAGGTGCTCGGCACCTGGATCGATCGCGGCGAGGCGTTCATGCTGAACGAAGTGCCGGCGCCCGATCTGCGCGTGCTCTATCGCCACGCGCAGGCGACGATCTGTCCGAGCCTCGGCGAAGGCTTCGACTTCTCCGGCGTCGAGGCGATGCGCAGCGGCGGCGTCACCATCTCCTCCGACATCCCCGTGCATCGCGAGATCTACGAGGACGCGTCGCTCTACTTCAATCCGTATTCGACGATGGACCTCGTGCAGGCCATCCAGAAGGTGCTCTACGACCCTGGCGCAGCGCAGGTGCGCGAGCAGCTCGCGCGCCGCGGCGCGGAAGTTTCCGCGCGCTACCTGCCCGAAGTGATCCTGCCGAAGTGGCAGGCATTCCTCGGCCGGCTGACCGCAGGCAAGCCGCAGCCGGTACTCGAAGCGGCGAACGATCCGGAAGTGAAGGGGGGACTCCATGAACAGCCAGCGCTTGTATCGCGCGTTTCTTAAGTACTTCGCGCAGCGCATCATCGCGGACGCCTACGCGGGCATCCTGCGCCGCGAGCCCGACGCGGGCGGACTGCAGACCTACGCGCGCGATCTCGCGGAGCATCGCGATCTCGCGACGACGCTGCGCGGGTTGGCGCAGTCGCAGGAAGCGTGGGACCAGGCGCTCGACGACAACGCCGAGGACGCCTGGGACAAGTTGTTCGCCGAACGCTCCGTCGAAGCCTGGAAGCAGCTGTTCGAGGAACATGCGGAAGTTTTCGCGCGCAGCGTGTTCCAGTCGCTGCTGCATCGCGCGCCCGAGCCGGAAGCGCTCGCGCACTACACGAAGCAGATCGTCGACGAAGGCGGCGTGAAAGGCGCGGTCTCCGACATCAGTCACTCGCGCGAGCACTGGCAGCAGCAGATCGCGCAGCACGCGAACGAACTGGTCGCGAGCATCTTCCGCGCTGCGCTCGGGCGCGAGCCGGAAGAGAAATCGGCTGCGTCGTACGCGTCGCAGATCGTCGATGCGAAGGAGATCGAGCCGGTGCTGCGCGACGTGCTCGCCTCCGAAGAGCATTGGGAGAAGCTGTTCGAGAAGCGGCGCGCCGAGCTGGAGCGCCGGCAGTTCGCGGCATTGGTGCCGGAGCTGGTGCGATCGACGTACCTGTCGTTGTTCGGCCGCGAGCCGGATCCGTCCGGCATGGCCACCTACAGCAAGATGATCGCCAAGCCGCAGGACCTGACGCGGATCATCTCGCATCTGCTCAAGTCCGACGAGCATCACGAGCATCGCATCAAGACCACCCGCGTGCCGCATCCGTCCGTGCGCTACGACGAGCCGACGCTCGTGTTCCTGCACGTCGAGAAGACCGGCGGCACCGCGCTGCGCAACGCCATCGCGCGCGCGTTCGACCGCGACAGCATCTATCAGGAGCACGCCGACACGCTGCACAAGCGCACGCCCGCGGAGCTGTCGCAGTACTCGATCTTCGGCGGGCATTTCAATCACGATTCGCTCGCCTTCATCCCGCGCAGGAAGCTGACGCTGGTCTCCTTCGTGCGCGAGCCGGCCAAGCGGCTCGTGTCGCTCTATCACTTCTGGCGCGCGCACGAGCCCGGTCACAAGAGCTTCGGGCGCGGCATGCAGCTCGCCAACGAATTCCTCATCGAGCCGTTCTTCGAAAGCCCCGAAGTGCGCCGCTGGCACGGCGTGTGGAATCACATGACCTGGGTGCTGCTCGGCGATCGGCAATGGCGGCAATGGCGCGAGGAGCTCACGACCATGCAGCCCGAGCTCGTGGACGATCACGTCGAGCGCACGATCAAGCCGAAGATCCAGGCGCGGCTGCGTGAGTTCGCTTTCATCGGCCTGCAGGAGGACTTCGAGCGCTCGGTGTCCACGATGTTCCGCATCCTCGACGTGCCCGAGCCGGTGGTGACCAAGGATCATTCGCTCGAGGAGCTGATGCAGAGCGATCCGCACTTCAAGAGCGATCTGCAGCGCCAGGCGGTGACGCCGCGCGCGGCCGAGGCGATGGAGAAGCTGATCGTGCTCGATCGCATCGTCTACGACGAAGCGGCAGCGCTCTATCGCGCGCTGCCGGTGAACGCCAGCACTGCCGCCAACGATGAGCGAGTGGATCTATGGCCGTCGCGCGCGACGCAGTGATCTGGGCCTACCGGCTGCTGCTCGGGCGCAATCCCGAGTCCGACGCCGCGGTCGCCGCCAAGATGGCGGCGAAGGACGAAGGCAATCTGATGCGCGAGCTCACCGGCTCGCCCGAGTTCAGGAGCCGCCAGCGCGACAAGGTCCTGTTCGGCGCGGTCGAGAAGCCGCCGCCGGTGCGGCTGCATCTCGCGCAGACCGGACCGTGGCGCACGATCAGCTTCGACCAGCTGCCCGCGCACTGCTGCATCAACGGCGCCGAGAAGATCCCCGGCACGATCCGCTTTCCGGCGGCGGAGCAGTCGAAGCTCGCCGACATCACCGTGACGTTCCACGGCGATCGTGCGCGGCCCGAGGACCTTGCCGGCGTCGAGATCGACCTGCAATCGATCCCGCTGCTGCGCCTGTCGATCTCCGATTCGCACCAGCAAGTGCGCGTCGGCAAGGACTGCACCGGCGAATGGACGCTGCGCCTGTGGGGCCGCTGCAGCGTCGACATCGGCGATCGCGTCACCTCCAACGGCGTCGACGCCTTCGTCAATCCGGGCGGAGCGCTGGTGATCGGCGAGGACTGCATGTTCGCGCAGGCGTCGCTGCACGTCGGCGACAACCACGCCTTGATCGACGCCGCCACGGGTACGCCGCTGAACTATTCCGATTCGCCCCGCATCGAATTCAGGCCGCACGTCTGGATCGCCTCGCGTGTGATGGTGTTCGCCGATTCCGTGATCGGCGCCGGCTCGGTGCTCGGCGCGGGCTCGGTGGTGAAAGGCGACTTCCCCGGACGTGCGCTCATCGCCGGCTGTCCGGCAAAGCTGATCCGCGAGGGCGTGACATGGACGCGCAGTCACAACGGCGTAGAGGCGCAGGACGTGTTGCGCGAGCTCGCAACGCGATGAGCTCCAGGGCCCGCATCAGCCTGATCGCGATGCTGCTCGCATCGTCGCTCGCGCACGCGGCCGACGACGGCCTCACCGGAAGGATCGTGCTGGGCTATCAAGGCTGGTTCGGGTGTCCCGGCGACTACAAGGACAACAAGGCCTGGCAGCACTGGTTCCTGCACGGCGTCGCGCCGCAGAACCTCACGGTCGATCTGGTCCCGGATCCAGCGAGCCTTCCCGAGTCCGCGCTGTGCGCGACCGGCCTGAAGGCCGCCGACGGCAGCGAGCTCAAGCTGTTCTCCTCGCAGAACGCCGACGTGGTCAACGCGCAGTTCGCGATGATGCAGGCGCACGGCATCGACGGCGTCGCGCTGCAGCGCTTCGTCACCGCGCTCACCGAGCCGACCAACAAGGATCGTCACGATCATCAGCTCGATCTGGTGAAGAGCGCCGCGGAGAAGACGGGCCGCAGGTTCTTCATCACCTACGACATCTCCGGCGCCGGCCCGAAGATCGTGGTGCAGACGCTGCTCGACGATTGGCGCGCGCTCGCCAAGGGCGGCGTCACGCAGAGTCCCGCGTACTGGCGCGATCACGGCAAGCCGGTCGTCGAGCTGTGGGGCTTCGGTCTCGGCGATCGTCCGGGCGATCCGGATGATGTCGCCGCGCTGATCCGGGCGCTCAAGAAAGGCGGCGACGGTGTGCCGGCCGCGTACGTCATCGGCGGCGTGCCGACGCACTGGCGCACGCTCGACAAGGACTCGAAGAAGGGCAAGGCATGGGCGTCGATCTATCGCAGCTACGACGTGATCAGCCCGTGGCTCGTCGGTCGCTTCGACGACGACGCAGCCGCCGACGCACTGATGCAGGAGATCGTCATCCCCGATCTCGCGGAAGCGAAGAAAGCCGGCGTGCAGTACATGCCGGTGACCTTCCCGGGCTACTCGGCGCGCAATCTGCTGCACAGCAAAGGCAAGGAGCAGAACGCGGTGCTGAACAAGACGCCGCGACAGTGCGGCGACTTCCTCTGGCACCAGTACGCGCGCTTGCTGAAAGCCGGCGTGACCATGATCTATGGCGCGATGTTCGACGAATTCGACGAAGGCACCGCGCTGCAGCCGGCGGTGACGAACCCGAAGCAGTTCCCCGCCGGCGCATCGCTGGTCCCGCTCGCCGGCGGCGGCTGCAACGTGCCCAGCGATTACTATCTCGAGATCACCGGCAAGGCGGCAGAACTGTTGCGAGGCGGCGACAGATCGCCGCCGCGCAACGTCGCCGACGTCATCAAAAACCGATAAACCTTACTTGTAGTGTCGCGCGGTCGATGCACCGCGCTATCGTGCGTGCCTCTGCCGGGGGGCACTCATGGGGCTTTTCCGCGTTGCGCGCTCAGTCGCGCTCGCGCTGCTCGTTTCCGCCATCGCTGCATGCGGCGGCGCTGGTGATGATGGCGGCGTGTCCGCGTCGGCTCCGCCGGAGCCAACCAGTCAGACGCCTCCGCCGGCGAGCGTGCCGGCGTCCAATGCGCTCTCCGGAAAAGTGCTCGCGGGTTATCAGGGCTGGTTCGGTTGCCCGGGCGATTTCCAGGGCAACACCGTCTGGCAGCACTGGTTCCTGAAGCGCGTCGCGCCAGTCAATCTCACGGTCGATCTCCTGCCCGCGACCAGCACGATCGCAGCAAGCGATCTGTGCGACACCGGACTGCTCCGCGCCGACGGCACGACGCTCAAGCTGTTCTCCTCGCAGAATGCCAACGTCGTGCGCGCGCACTTCGCGTGGATGCGCGATCGCGGCATCGACGGCGTCGCGCTGCAGCGCTTC
>Ga0070741_10001702_pt1 | contig 64177 bp, 49 predicted proteins | sample Coa_R1_4_FD_66440 | JGI IMG/M metagenome (GOLD analysis project Ga0070741, IMG submission 66440) | Surface soil microbial communities from Centralia Pennsylvania, which are recovering from an underground coalmine fire - Coalmine... | ecosystem: Environmental > Terrestrial > Soil > Unclassified ...
GGATGGTGCTTGCGGCTCTGGGTGAAGAGGCGCAGCTCGATACGCAGGGGCAAGGGGCAGCGCGAGAGGAGCGGAATTGCTTGCGCTTGCTCGGATGATGTCATGTTGGCATAGGCGTGGCTCCATGCCAGGTGGCGTACGACGGTCGATTTGCCGGAGCCGGGATCGCCCAGCAGCACGATGTAATGATAGCGTTCGAGCAGTTCAAGCAGCGAGTGATGCTGCTTATCGGCTCTGGCTGTATCGTCGGTCAGTGCGATACGCAGAGGGACAAAGATGCCGTTCAGTTCGGGATCTCTGTTTTGTTCTTTAGGCAGGAAACCAATGATTTTGAGATTGTGCAGGATGCGCTCTACATGAGTGGTATACGTCGCCATATCGCGCTGAAATTGCTCTTCTGTATAGTCGTCTTTGATGGCCTGATGGATTTGACGTAACGTCGTATTGGCCTCGGTCATCTGCTGAGGCATCACCATTGCCATACGTGCTTGCAGGGCGTCGCTGATCTGCGAGCGGAAACGGTCATTGCTATACAACTCGGCAATGAGCGCGTCGAAGAAGCTGGTCAGATAGCGGGCGGCGTCAACTTCGGCGGGCGGTATGGGCTGTGAGAGGTGACGGATACGCAGGGAGCGATTGTAGATTTCGTTCAGTGCTGTGAGATCAGGGGTATCGGAGAGCGTGAAGAGAGCCATTGCTTCGCGGCGCATGGCTTCGCTATGTTCTCCCGGCTCAAAGAGGTTTTGCAAGATATCTTTGTACTGATCGCGCTCTTGCTGCTTGCGAAATTTTGCCAATCCTTGCTTTACGGCTTTTGCGAGAAGCTGTTGCAGGAGACGCTCCTGCTCTTTTTCGTTCAGCCACGCTTTCCCCTGCTCTTTGCCTTTATCGAGCAGGGTACTTTTCAGATCTTTCAGCCACTCGTGTGTATGGGCCGCAACATAGCCGCCAATCGCCATCGTAAACGGGTCGGGCATCACTTCAACCTCTTTCTCTCACAAAATAGGCACCTCTATTTATTAATAAACGTTCGTATGCCCGAAATGTAAAAAATGGGGTTGTTGTACTTATTGTCAACGCTTGCATGCGTGCTGTTGTTGAACGTGCATGGGGTGGCATGATTGGGAGGAGGACTTCGTTTGAGGAAAAGCGATGGTAGCGCCAGAAGGGGAAATTCTGCCAAATTGCGAGACATTTATTTAATTTGTGAGATATTTGACTGTTTCTTGATATATCTCGGTTATACTATGCTAAAGGGCATGATTAAAAGGTCGATTGACGACATTATCAGGATTTACCTTGATAGCTTCCGTGCTGCAACGTCGCTGGACGCGATAAATCGGGTCCCTACGAAGTTCTGGGATGCGGCAACGTAGTACTCGTTTTTGGCAGGCGGAGTGTCAATGATATACGGTTAAAATTTGCTATGGACGATGAAACTACCCAAAAATTATCTGCTTCAGCCCCCAAAGATGAGGCGCAGCAATCAGAAAATGGACGGCAGTACGCGGACCAGCCTACAAGGCCATTGACTCCGCCCAATAAAGGGAAGCGGCGTAAAACACGCAGGGGACGGACCATATTGACGATTCTCCTGCTGCTGGTATTGGCCCTGGCTGGCGTCTTCGCCACCGGCTACTATTACTTCATGACCACTATCAGCGCGCCCATTACTCACTTTATTCGTCCCGTGGCCCGCGGCAAGGATGAGCCGGTAATCAATACGACTCCGGTCTATGATACGATCAAGGGCCGCTCCTGGAATATCCTGCTGATGGGCAGCGATAACGATCAGAAATACACTTTTCCGGCGGTACTGACGCAGGTGATGATGGTAATCCATGTAGATACGACCCAGAATAGCGTTTATATGGTCTCTATTCCTCGCGATTCCTGGGTATCGGTGCCTGGGAATGGCATGCATAAGATCGACCAGGCTTTTCTGCTGGGAGTCAATCAGAATAACACCTTTGAAGGGGGCGTGCAACTGGCCCGCACTACGATAGAAAAGGATTACGGGATTACGATTGATCGCTATGCCTGGGTTGGCCTGTCAGGCTTCGCTAAGGTCATTGATACCCTCGGCGGGGTCGATATCGATGTAACGCACCCGATTGTTGACGATACATATCCAGACGATACCGGTCAGGGCGCGACCCCCAACGATCCTTTCGCGTTCAAACGCCTCTACCTGCCTCCTGGCCCCCAACACCTTACAGGCGAGCAGGCGCTGGAATATGTGCGTTCACGCCATGCCGACCTGGTGGGCGATATCGGGCGGACGCAGCGCCAGCAACAGGTGCTGACGGCGCTCAAGCAAAAGTTGACGGTTGCCAGCATCTTGAATAATCTTCCAGGACTGATTAAGGACTTAACGGGCCAGGTCTATACCGATCTCAGCCAGGACGAGATGATTGCCTTCGCCAACTTCGGACGCGTCCTTACCGGTCAATCGATTCAACGGATCACGCTGGGACCAGGCCCCGCCGATCAGAATTTTGGCAATTATGCCTCCGTCTATGACCCTTCAATCGGCTCTAACCAGGACGTGGTCATCCCCAATTGCGCCGCCATCCAGCCCTTTATCAATCGCGTTTTTGAGCTAAATGATGCCCAGAGCTGCAATGTAACAGGATAACGCACCACGAACTATGGTACAATATCCCCAGCAACAGTTATTATCGAGAGGGAATGACCTTGATCGAACAATCGTGGGAAGAGTTAGCTTATCTGCAATTCCATTTTCTTGCGCAATTTTCCAATGTTACACACGGCATTTTTACCCGTCAGGGGGGCTATAGCGAGGAGCCTTATCGCTCGCTCAATACGTCAACCTCGATCAAGGGCGGCGGCGATAGCGTCGATAATGTTGTACGCAACCGTCAGTTGACGTTGCGGGCGCTTGCTATGCCCGATTCGCCCTGCGTCACGCTCTGGCAGGTTCACGGCGCGAGCATTGCCGCCTTCGATCCTCAGGACGAATGGCGCACCGATTGGGCCTACCACTCCTACTATCATCAGAGCTGGACGCCGCAATCGATCCGCCAGGCAGATGCCCTGATCACGCGGCAGAGCAAGGTTGCGATTGCCCTCTCTTTTGCCGACTGCGTCCCCATCGTCTTCTATGATCCGGTGCAGCGAGTGATTGGTATAGCTCACGGCGGCTGGCGTGGCACGGCCCGAGGCATTGTAGCCACAACGGTCGAGGCGATGCGCGAGCGATTTGGCTGCCGACCGCAAAATATCCTCGCGGGCATCGGTCCTGCAATCGGGGCATGTTGCTATGAAATCACGGAGACGGTGCGTGATATTTTTCTCGGCAAGCAGGAATTTGATACGATGCCGACCGCAGAGAAATTGCGCGGCGTGGTCCGTGACTCCGCGACCTTCTCCGTCCGGCCCACGCCCGATGCTACCGCCATCTACCTGAACCTGTGGGAAACCAACCGCAAGCAACTGCTGATGGCGGGATTGACCGCCGAGCATATCGAGATTGCCGCAATCTGCACCGGCTGCAACACCGAACGTTTCTTTTCCCACCGCAAAGAAAACAGCAAAACCGGGCGCTTTCCCGTAATTATGGCCTTAAATAACTAAACGCAAGGTAGCCAAAGTTGGTATAATGTTAAGATGAAAGCTAGCAGGGTAGCGACGGTAGGGGACCACTCCCACGATGAATCGGGGAGCTACAGGTTGCCCTCGTCGGTTGGACGAAACATTGTTGAAAGATTGTAGCTAACAGGGCAGGGGCAAGCCCTGCCCCTACAGTTAAATCGTTGAGAGATTGCAAGCATGGATGACCACCCCATAAGCCAGCAAGAAATTCTGGCGGCAAATATTGCCGAAGTTCGCTCTCATATTGCCAGCGCGGCAGAGCGAGCCGGGCGCGATCCTGATGAGGTGACGCTGATCGCGGTATCAAAAACGCGACCGGTAGAACTGGTGCAAATTGCGTATTCTTTAGGGGTGGTTCATTTTGGGGAAAACCGTGTGCAGGAGGCGCTCCCAAAGATTGCGGCCTTTCGTCCCCAGGATATGCACTGGCATATGATCGGACATTTGCAGAGCAATAAAGCGGGGAAGGTGGTGGGGAATTTCGATTGCGTTCATAGCGTTGATAGCCTCCACCTTGCCCAGACGCTGGACCGTCACGCAGGGGAACTCGGGGTACGGCTGCCCATCCTGCTCCAGGTCAATATCGCAGGCGAGGAAAGTAAAGAAGGCATGGCTGCGACCGAAGCGCCGTCGCTGGCCCGTCAGATTGTCGAACTGCCCCACCTTGAAGTTGAGGGGCTGATGACGATTGCGCCGCTGGTAGCCGCTGCGGAAGAGGTGCGCCCGGTATTTCGTGCCCTGCGCGCGCTGCGTGATCGCTTGCGTGACGAACTGTCACAATGTTCCTGGCATCATCTTTCAATGGGTATGACCGACGATTATACAGTAGCGATTGAAGAAGGAGCAACGATTGTTCGTGTTGGACGAGCAATTTTTGGTGAACGTATAACACATCCTGAAAGGCAGACGCAAAATGAAATTAGATGATATATTGTTCAGTCGGCGCATCCGGCAAAACCATGCCCTGGAGCACGCGACCATTACTATATTAAGTCGCATCGTCCCTAATCTAAGCGTGAGCGCCCGTTCCAGCTCGGATGGCTTTATCATTTTCGGCGATGTGGACCTGGGAAAGCTGCGCCAGGCGTTAGATGAGGCGCTGCGTCGTTTGCAGGCAGGCGAGGCGGAGCTGGCTATCCATCCCAACTGCGGCACCAATCTGGCGGTTGGCGTCTCTCTGATCACCATTGGTACCCTGCTCGGCATGACCTCCAGTCAGACCCGCACGCGTGTCGCCACTGCCGCTGTCTCTTCCCTGGCAGGCTGGGCCGCGGCCCGTCCCCTGGGCGAATATGTGCAGCGGCACTTCACGACCTTGCCCGATCTCACCGGAGTGCGCGTCACAGAGATCAAACGGCGCAAGTTCCTGGGTTTCACCTTGATCGATGTACGAACTGTACAGGAGTAACGTATGTTTGTTCCGCCACCTCTCCCATTTCCCATAGTGAGCCTGGCCGTGCGCATTGTCATCGGCGCAATCATCATTGCCATGCTGATCCGCGCCTTTGCATCCTGGTTCCGTATCGATGAGAGGTATGCCTTCATCCGCTTTTGTGCTTATATGTCAGATCCGTTTATCAGGCCATTGCGGCGTTATGTCCCTCCGGTAGGAATGATAGACCTATCCTTCCTGATAGCCTGGTTTCTGCTGGGCACACTGGAGGTCTTGCTGCTTCAGTCCCTGCCTCTGGGCTGGTAGGTATATGCGCATCAATGTTCGCGTTATCCCTCGCAGCAGCAAAAGCGCGCTGGAGTGGGAACGGGGAGCGATTAAGGCCCGCCTGAAAGCTCCCCCTATCGATGGAGCGGCGAATAAAGCCCTGATAGAGCTATTGGCCGAACGCCTCACCATCCCCCGGCGCGCTATCACTATCGTGCGCGGCACTACCAGCCGCCAAAAAACGGTCGAGATCGAGGGTGTGACGGTAGAAGAGGTGGAGCAAAAAATAGGTCAGGCAACCATTTAAAAAACGGCTGCCTGATCTTTTTTTGCTATCCCGCGAGAAACTTCCCTAACCCACTTTCCATCTGGATATGCCCGTTCGGGTCAACAGCCAGGACGACGAAGGCTTTATCGACGGGATCGCCGTTGCCGTCAAATTTGATTTGCCCGCTTACCCCCTGAAAGGTCGTTTTGCTGAGCGCCTGCCGGAGATCGTCACCAGTTACAGGCGTCTTGCTCGAAACAGCGGTGCCGTAAGCGTTGGACAGGGCGAGCATAGCGTCGTAAGAGAGGATGACGTCGCTGGTGGGACGCGAAAAACCGTATGCGCCCGGGTGTTTGTTTGTAGGATCGAATGCCGCGGCATAATCGCTAAAGAACACCGGCTTTTGAGATGCCAGGTTCAATGCCTCCCACTCGTCGGGATAGGCGAACGCGGTGAAATGCAAACGGCTAAAGGCTGATCGGGCGCTACCGGCATAGCCTCCCAGTTCGTAGAGAGCATCTCCTCCCAACACATTCAAGCTCGCAGGAGCGTTCGTTGATACCAGGTCCGTCAATAACACTCCTACATCGCTGGCATAGCCAGAGAAGTAGATCAGGTCAGGATTATGGGTCAATGCATCCTGTAAGCTCTGCTGTAAGGTGCCAGGCTGCCCCACCGTGTATTTTTCTGTCACTGCTATCTTGTTCCCATCGGCCTCGAACTGTTGCTGGAAATCCTGAGCCAGGCTCTGGCTGTAGGGATTGGCCTGATCGACAAAGAGCGCCACGTTTTTCGCCTTCAGGGTGTTCTCAGCGTACTTCGCGCCCGCGATCCCCTGAGATTTATTGGATGGCGCGACGCGGAAGAAGTAGGGCGAGACCCCCGATAGCTGATCGCTTGATGCCGTCTGCGAGATCATCGGAATATGAGCATCGCTGAGAACCTGTATAGCTGCAAAGCTCAAATCGCTATGCGGCCAACCCATCACACCGGCAAAGGTGTTATCCGCTTTGGAGAGTTGAACGATCTGCCGCGCAACCGCCTGGACATTGGGCCCCTGGTCTCCCGAGCTGGCGATCAGGAGACGGATTTTCAAGTTATTGGGCAGTTTAGCGTTATCGTTAAACTCTTTTTGCGCGACATACGCCCCCTGCAAATCGTCGCGTCCTAAGCTTACCAGCGCGTCCGAGCCGGAGGGGACGGTCGCGACTACAAACGTGACGTGAGGAGACAGGGCTACACGCTGATCTTCCAGGTAGATCAACGCCTCCGCATCACTAGGATCTTGCGAAGCGGCCTGATTCCATAGTGCAACGGCGCTCCCGACATCTTTATTCCTGAAACTATCAGCCGCCTGCTGCTTGAGGCTGCCATCTGCACGGTTGGTATCGAACGTGTAGCTGCCGTCGCTGACGCCGATTATCTGATTCCCGACGGTGGTGACGCCGATGCCATTGCTACTACTAAATGGAGGAAGCGTCGCCGTGGGATTTGGGCTACCGGGGCCAGTGTTAGGATGCGCGCCCAGCCGGGGCAGAATAAAGGTAGCGCCGACCAGCAGTGCGACAACAATGATGAGCAGGATGAAGCTGGTGCGAACAAAGCTTCCCCCGCTCTGCTGCCTGGATGACGCTCCCTGCCCCTGGAACATCCCTGGCTGTCGAGAGGGTGGAGGGAAGCGCACCGGGGACGGTGGTGGAGGGGGAGCTTGCTGCGCCTGCCTCATCTGTTGCGCCTGAGCTGGCACCGGCTGGGGACGCGGTGTAGCAGGAATGGTCGGAGGGACGCTTATTGGTCCCGATGTCCCCAGCGTATAGCTGCTTGTATCGCCCGATGTTCTGAAACGCTTCATCATAATATCGTCGATATCGTGCTTCATGGCTGCCGCATTCTGATAACGCTTACTGACGTCTATCATGAGCGCGCGGTTCAGCACCTGTTCTATATCGGGCGAGAGTTGCGGATTTAGTGTGCGTGCCGGCGGATAGGTGAATGGCGGGTAATCGCGCGGATCGCGATTCGTCAACAGGTGGTGCAGCGTCGCCGCCAGCGCATAGAGATCGGAGCGCGCATCGGCATTCCCCTGATATTGCTCAGGAGGCGCGTAGCCCGGCGTACCCAGCGCCGAAGTTTGTTTGCGCTTCACATTCTTGGCAGCGTCCGCACGCGCGATGCCAAAGTCCACCAGGTGCGCACGTTTATCCTTACTGCTCACAATGATATTGGCCGGCTTGATGTCGCGGTGAACAATTGGCGGGCGCTGCTGCCCCAGATAGTCAAGAATGTCCAGCACCTGGGAGGCGTAGGCCAGGGCCTCGCGCTCCGGCATGGGCTTTTTCACCCGCTCCATGCGATCTTCCAGGTTCTCCCCAGGAACGTACTCCTGGACCATGTAGTAGCGCGTGCCTTCCTGGAAGCTATCGGTCACAGCAGGGATCAGCGGATGGTCCAGTTGCGCCAGCGTCTCCACCTCGCGCTGGAAGTTACGCACGTCCTCCTGGCGCTTCGCCGGATCGGTATTATCGGAAATTAACTCTTTGATGACGACGGTCTTGTTAGATACGTTGGCGTCGCGAGCCAGCACCGCGGTCCCCATTCCTCCCTGGCCGAGGATTTTTTCGACGATATAGCGCCCATGTTGTAAGCGCACGTTAGGGGCCAGCGTCCCGGAGACGCCTGAAGTGCCCCCTGTAGTGGTTGAACCTGAGCTTGCCTGAGTGGCACTTGTGCTGCCTGCTGCCACAGCAGTGGGTGACGTGCTCAGGTATCCTCCACAGTTAGTACAAAAGTTTTCGCCCGGCTGATTATCAGAGCCGCAAAAAGGACATTTCATGATCCCTGCCTATCATTCCAAAAATTACTACGATCAACATAGAGAGGCTCGCTCACATCCCTCCCTATTTCAGGAAACGACCCAGTGGTGCCGGTTCTATCTTGATATGCCCCTCAGGGTCAACGAATAAAATGACAATGGCCTTATCTACAGGATCGCCATTAGGGCCGAACGCAATCTGACCGCTCACCCCCTGCACCGTCTGATCACCGGTCACTTTTCTCAATCCCTGTTGCAGCTCTTCCGGCGTCACGCTCTGCTTGCCGCTGCTCAGCGCGATATTGTATCCTTGCAAGAGTGCCAGCATGGCATCATAAGAAAGGATAACATCATTATCGGCGCGAGTATAGCCATAGATCCCGGCAGTATGTACCCTGTTGGGATCGAAATCATTAATATATTCGGCGAAAAACGCCGGCGCTCTATCTCCATAGCCCAGCGCGATCCATTCATCAGGATAGGCAAAGGCGGTGAAGTGCAGATGACTAAAGCCTGCACGCGCGCTGCCAGGATAGCCGTTCAACTCGTAAAGCGCGTCCCCTCCCATCACCGGCAGATTGCTGCCCGGCGGCAGGTTGGCGAGGATGGCGCTCACATCGTTGGCATAGCCAGAGAAGTAGATAATATCGGGATTATGAGTCAATGCATCTCGTAAAAGTCCGGGCAATTTCTCTGACTGACCAACAGTATACGTTTTTTCGACCGCGATGGCATTACCATCGGCCTCAAACTGTTGTCGGAAATCCTGTGCCAGGCTCTGGCTATAGGGATCGCTGGGATCATAAAACAGGGCCACCGTTTTTGCGTGCAGCGTTTGCTCCGCGTATCTGGCCCCCTCGATGCCCTGAATTTTGTTGGATGGCACGACGCGGAAAAAGTAGGGCGAGGTATTGGTAAGCAGGTCGCTCGATGCGGTCTGCGAGACCATTGGGATATGAGCTGCTGCCAGAATGCCGACGGCTTCCACAGCGCGCGAGCTGTAGGGCCAGCCCATCACGCCCGCAAAGTGGGGGTCCGCGTGCGCCAGTTGCACGATCTGATGAGCCACCTGAGTGGTGTATGACGTCTGGCTGCCCGTATTGGCGATCAGTAGCCGAATCTGAATGCCTCCGGTAAGCTTCGAGCCATCGTTAAATTCTTTTTGCGCGACATACGCTCCCTGCAAATCATCCCGCCCGACTCCGACGGTGCCGGGATCGCCCGAAAGCATCGTGCCCACTATAAAATTAACATATGGGCTCGCCGAGTTGAGCACGCGCAGGTTCTCCAGGTAGATCAGGGCCTCCGCATCATTCGAATCGCGCGCCACGCCTTGATTTAACAATGAAAGAGCAGCGCTCACATCAGGATTTTGCTGCCTGAGCAACTGCGCAGCCTGAGATTTAAATGTGCCGCTGGGACGTCCCCCATCAAAGACAAACGTGCCATCGCTAATACCGATAGCCTCATTATTGACCAGGCTAACGCCGATGCCGTTCCCGCCCACATTAGTAGAAGGCTGCAAGTAGCGTAGCGCGCTAAAAGCTCCGCCCACGATAATAGCCAGCGCCACAATAACCGCGAGTACGTAGCATCCCAGCCTGTTCTGGCGCTTCTGGGCTGCTGGGGCGGCATACGTGCCCGGCTGGTAGAGAGCGCCGGGCGTTGCGGACTGGGGCTGTGACGCGCCTCCATGCGAGGGCTGAGCCGAGACAGCTACAGCGGGCAGCGGCGTTGCAGGATTGATGACCGTTGGTTGATTGCTGACATTGACAGCGGTAGGAGCGGTAACGGTATTCTGGTTGCTGACCGCGTTCATCGTACCAGATGTACTCAACGTGTAGCTGCTGACATTCCCCGTAATGCCGTAGCGTTGCTGCAAAATTTTATCGATGTCCTGCTTCATCAACATGGCGCTCTGGTAGCGATGGTTGATATCATTCGTCAGAGCATGCGTCAGCACCTCTTCAATATCTGACGAGAGCTGGGGATTAAACATGCGGACCGGCGGATAGGCAAACGGCGGATAGTTGCGGGGATCGCGCCGGGTGAGCAGGTGATGCAGTGTCGCGGCAAGCGCATAGAGATCGGAGCGCGGATCGGCGTTGCCCTGGTATTGTTCCGGTGGAGCGTAACCGGGCGTGCCTAGCGCCGAAGTTTGCTTGCGCTGGGCATTACGAGCCGCGTCGGCACGAGCGATCCCAAAATCGACCAGATGCGCTTTCTTATCCCTGGCGCCAATAATAATGTTGGCAGGCTTAATATCGCGGTGAACAATCGGCGGGGTCTGCTGCGACAGGTAGTCGAGGATATCCAGCACCTCAGAAGCGCAGATCAGCGCATCGCGCTCCTGCATAGGCTGCTGAGTGCGATTGAGGAGTTCTTCCAGCGTCTCGCCTTCGACATACTCCTGCACCATGAAGTAGCGGGTGCCTTCCTGGAAATGATCGGTCACAGCCGGAATAAGAGGGTGATCGATATGTGCCAGGGTCGCCACCTCGCGTTTGAAGTTGCGCACATCCTCCTGTAGCCTGGAAGGATCTACATTGTCCGAAAGAAGCTCTTTAATCACGACCGGTTTACTATCCAGGCGCAGATCCGTTGCCAGCAAAGCGGTTCCCATGCCTCCCTGGCCCAATACCTGCTTGACGACGTAACGACCACCCTGCAACCGTGAGCCTGGAGCGAGAGAACGAGAGTTATCACCTCCCGGCGTTGCTGCGGCAGACGTACCAATCATTTTCCCACAACTGCCGCAATAGCGCACCCCATCACGGTTTTCTGCCTTACAGTAAGGACATTCCATCTTTCTTGCCTACCTTCTGAGATGCAAGAGCAGCAACTCTCTCTCCTGATCCCAACAGAAGAAGTTTTAGATGATTATACTGTGTTTTCTGACGCTAGTCGAGAGATGAACAGACATATCCTGTTATTACATACGTATTCTGAGGGGAAAAGTTCAACAAGGTTGAAGAGAGAGGTGGCAGAGCTTTCAGCTAGCTCTGTTTGTCCCTCAAGGTATCAGATTGTCAAGGTTTGTAAAACGTCTCTGATGTCAAATATGATGTCAACTGATGCAACAAAAAAGAGGCATAATCTAGTATGCCTCATGTAAGTAACAAGCCTTGTTGGCCGAAGGTCTAATACGTTTCTATTCTGGTAGACGTGCGAGAATTTGTTGAAGGAGTGTTGTATGTTCTGCGAAACGCTGGTGCATCTCCGTTTGCAGGCCCACAACCTTGCTATCCAATTCCGCAATTTTGCCATCCTGCTCACTGAAACGCTGGCGCATCTCCGTTTGCAGGCCCACAACCTTGCCATCCATTGCTGCAATCTTGCCATCCATCGCTGCAATCTTGCTATCCATTGCTGCAATCTTGCCATCCATTGCTGCAATCTTGCCGTCCATTGCTGCAATCTTGCCATCCTGCTCACTGAAACGCTGGCGCATCTCCGTTTGCAGGCCCACAACCTTACCGTCCAGTTCAGTGAACTGCTCTCTCAGTTCAGCTAACTGATGGTTCGTAAACTGATCGTGTCTCATCAACGTCTCAAAAATCTTGTCATTCTGCTCGTTTACCTTTTCAAGAGTGGCTTTGTTCACTAATGCCCCTAATGCTATATTCATTAGCTCAACAGCCCTCTGAAGTTCAGTATTCGATCTCTTGAGTTCAGCATTCTCGTGGTCAACTCGTGCTACTTTATGCTCAACCTGTGCTACACGTTCTTTGAGTGTTGCCATATGCCCCCCAAACCTATTCAACTTAGTCCGCTAGAGAGAAGATCATCTCTTCCACAGTTTACCTTGCTCACTATCATACTTTAGGTTTATGGTTTTGTCTAGTTCTGGCTTCCTGCAACAGGGCTTCTCATACGTTGTCTTTTCATATAGAACGGCTCGTTTGCGAGCCGTTCTGGAGAGGAAGGTGCTGGCGCTGGGCACAGCCCAGCGCCAGCACCTTCCTCTCCCTGTGAGCGCCGAAGTCGCGAGGAGTCAGAGTGTGCGGTGACTTTTGCGAAACCCTGCTTCCTGCAAAGCTTGTTATTACACGTATTCTGAGGGGAAAAGTTCAACAGAGATCCCGCAGGGACGTGATCTATGGGGTTTGAGCGGTAAAAGATCTCTGGAAGGCACAACGCATAAAAAAGGACAGCCGCTCTCGGCTGTCCTATGTCTCTGAGGAGTCTACAAATGTTGGCAACGCAGAGAAATGATGCCGGGTGCAAAATGATTTGCCTTCTGCAAATACTCCTGCTCGTTGCCCTCAATCATCAGTTTGTGCATCACGACCACATCACCATCGGGCAATGGCTCCGCCGGTTGCAAACATAACTCCATTACAGCGCAACCGCGCTCGTACACCTTGACCAGCCCACCAGCTCCGGGAATGCGATAGATCCGATTCTCTATCGAGGGACTTGTCACCTCAAGATAGCCGAACTTGATGAGTTGCTGGTACTGGTTCTCGGACAACATCTCGCGCAGAAGTGCTTTCGCCCGACTCTCAGCAGACAAGTGCTCGCTTACCGACTCGCGCAACCGCCCCACACTCCCATCAGGGGACTGTGAGAGGTAGTAGATGGCCAGTAAGAGGAACAGCAGCCAGATACCGAGGAATAAGCTCAGCGTTTCCAACATAGCTGCCTCTACTCCTCATCCGCCTACTACGCGCGGCACGATCACAATCTGCTCGGCGGTACGATCAAACGAGTCGATACGTTCTACAGTTTTTCCTGACTCTACTCTGAAGGCGGTTGCTCCTCTCTTACGCTCTTCGTTAAAGATACGTTCAGCTTCTCGAATCGCCGCCACGGCCTCTGGATCGTTCGTCTCTACTTTATTGGAATCCCAAACAATCCGGTCATCACCGCGCCGGGACATGACCCGTAGCATACCCACTGTCTGTCTCCTTCTCGTGTACAAGCCTTACATTACCGAGCTATGCCCCTGGTTGCTCAACACCGAGGAACATATTGAGATAGATTGAGCATAGCACGCATTCTAATAATGAGTCAAGGGTAAAGCGTAAAATGTGACGGTTTTTTTAAAATTCAAGACTTGAGAATGTCCTGTTTGCAACCGCTTGCTGAGCAATAAAGAGAACGTTTTCAAGCCTTTAACTCATGTTCACTTGACTTCTCAGGGCGTGATGCTTATACTCTCCTCAAAGCAGGCAGCGGGAACTGGTGGTTAGCTTGACCTGCTTGCGGGATTGAAACGAAACGCTATGAAAGCAGACACGGCAATACACAGATGAAAGTACTACCCCGTCCGGGTACGCTCTCAACCTGCACAGAGCCGCCATGAAGCTCTACGATCATTTTGACTATCGCTAGCCCCAATCCCTGCCCGCCTGCATGGCCGCTTCTGCTGCCGGGTATCTGGTAAAAACGTTCGAAGATATGCTGTTGGTGCTCAGGGGTAATGCCGCTGCCGGTATCCGAGACCTGAAGCCTGGCGACCTGTTCAACCTCGTCAAAGTTCTCTTCTGTTCGCTGCTGTTGCGTGACGTTCTCAACGCTGGCCGCGACCGTCACCTGGCCGCCAGCAGGTGTATGACGCAAGGCATTGCTCAGTAGATTGCGCAGCACCTGCTGAAGCCGCATGGCGTCGGCGTAGAGGCGCGGAAAATTTCTGGCAACATCAACGTTGATCGTGACGCCGCTATCAATGGCGCTCAGCTCCATTTCTTCGACGGCATTGGTGACGATATCCGGCAGGCTCACAATCTCCCGACTGAGGCGCAGTTGTCCGGTATCGGCCCGCGAGACGATGAGCAGATCTTCTACCAGCGCGTAGAGGTGTTCGCTGCCAGCTCGCGCCCGCAGAATGAATTCGCGCTGGGACTCGCTCAGTTCGCCTGCTACGCCGTTGAGCGCCAGGTCGAGGTAGCCGTTGATGGCGTTGAGCGGCGAACGCAGCTCATGTGTAATCATCGACAGGAAATTCGCTTTCATACGGGTCGCGTCGCGAATAGCAGTCACGTCGCGCGCCATCAGCAAGCATAATGGCTTGCTATCCAGACGGCCAACGCCACTACCGTGTCTAGCTGCGCTCAGGCCGTCTGCAAGGAATGGCTTGCTCGCCGTGGAGACAGGCGTGATGCTCATCCCTATCGAACGCGCGGCGCTCTGGATGCGCAGGTCAATTTCGATATACGGTTGTGGCTGCTCCTGCTGCAAAGCTTTGCGAATCATGCACATCTGCTGGCAGCACTGAGGGCCGTCTTCGTTATAGCAGCCGAAGAGTTCCATGCACTCCATGCCCACGACCCGCGCCGGCTCAACCCCGAAGATGCTGCCAAAGGCGGGATTGACTTCGATAAAGCAGGCATTATCGCCCAGGAGCGCGATACCGTCCGAGCTGGACGCCAGGATTGCTCGTAACTGCTCCTGATCGGTGCGCACCTTATGGAATAGCTCGACGTTTTCCAGGGCCGCCGCCGCCATACAGCTCAAATTACGCATCAGGCGTAGCTCTTCACTGGTAAAAGGTCGCGCACGTTTCAGAAAGAGTACGCCGTACAGGGCGTCTTTGGAGATGAAGGGAACGGCCAGTTCCGCTACCTGAGACGGATGGAGCGATTTGTTTTCCTCGGCTGGCCCTTCCTGGCCCGGCGAACGTAAAATCGGGTGGCGATGGATCGCAGCCCAGGCCGCCACCTCTTCTTGATTATAGAGGCTGATCTTCTCGCGGCCTGGTTCTGAGGTCTTCACCTCAGCTATGTGTTCTCCTGTGGCGTGTTTCTGGGCGCTTGCTGAAGACCACTCGGCCACCGGATAGAGTTCCTGCACGCCCGCGTGATAGAGGTAGATCAACGCCAGTTCGCAAGGGACCAGGTGGCACGCATCGGAGAGGATCGTGCGATAGAGGGCATCCGGCTCAAGGCGAGTGGTAATGCCCCGGGAGAGATGGATCAGCATTTCAAGCTGGTTGGCCTGCTGGAGAGCCAGTTCGGCATTGCGCGCATTGACGATTGCCAGGATCGCCTGGTCCGCGAAGATCGTGAGCATCTGCGTTTTGCGCTCATCAAAGGCATTCACATCCTGGCTACTGGCGGTCAGCGTCCCGATGAAGCTGCTATTATTGATCAGCGGCACGCACATAATCGAGCCGACGGGTATACGTCCAAGTCGCTTAAAGCGAGGATCGAGACTGACATCGTTAATCACCAGCATCTCTCGATGTTCCGCCACCCATCCCGCGACCCCTTCATTCAACTGGAAGCGCGTCCGACGAGGTTTATGTCCATTTTTTTGCAGGGCAGCCATCGTTACCAGCACTGTTCCGGTCGCGTCCAGCAGCGCAATAGAACAACTTTTGACTTCTAATAATGCTCCAGCATTTTTCACAATTTTTTGCAGAACATTCACCAGTTCCTGCGACTCAGCCTCAATTGCGACCTCGCTCTGCGTCGGCTGGCGATCATAGACAAAAGATAGATTCGTATGCGCGGTCATTCTTAGCCCTCTTTGCTACTTCGCCTGTTCAATGCTGGCAAACGTATAAAAAAATCCCCTGTGTTTATAGTATCGGCTTGCTATGCAGATTGCCAACGCCGCTGACGCGCTAGCTTCGCTCAGGCCATCTGCAAGGAATGGCTGGTGAAGCATATGAGATGAATATTAAAAGGAAGTATAGCACGGATTTTCGCGAGAGGCGAGTTCGCTTTGTCGAGCTTCTGATTATTTCTTTTCTATTTTGCGCAAGCGGGCGCTACGAATGCTTTTCTGGCTGAGGGGTTGGGTGATATCGGGGTCAAGCGTTCCCTGTCCTCCTGGCGCTAATGGCAGGGTGAAGATAATGCGCGCACCCCCTCCCGGCACATTTTCGGCCCAGATAGCGCCGCCGTGGGCATCGATGATCGCTCGCACTATTGCCAGGCCCAGGCCGCTGCCTCCGGTCGTTGACTGGCGAGCACTGTCGGCACGGAAGAAACGCTCGAAAATGTGTGGCAGGGCCTGCGGGGGAATGCCCTCGCCGCTATCAGTGACCGCGATAGCCAGCCTATCGCCCTGCTGCATTGCCTCAATCTTGACGGAGCCTCCCACGGGCGTATGACGTATGGCGTTATCGCACAGATTGGAGAAAACGCGCGTCAGCATATCGGGATCGGCCTGCAAGAGCGGCAAATTATACGGGACAGCGTTGCACGGCTCGATCTGCGCCCGCTCGAACTCAGGCGTCAGCACGGCCAGCACGTCATCAACCAGCGATGCCAGGCGAATATTTTTCCGTTGGGGCTGCAACGCGCCCGCCTCCACTTTCGCCATCACATGCAGATCTTTGACCAGGCGACGCAGACGCAACGTTTCTCGCACAATAATGCGCCCGGTCGCTTCGTAATCTTCGTGGCTCTGATTGACGCCATCGATCAGCGATTCTCCCAGGCCCGCGATTGCCGTCAGGGGAGTCGCCAGATCGTGGGTGACGCTCATAATCAGCTCGCGCCGCCACAATTCCTGGCGTCGCAGTTCCTCCACATCCCGGCTGAGCTGAGCGGCCATCTCGTTAAACGTGTTAGCCAGTTCTCCCAGTTCGCCGGGGGCGTTCGTCTTGACCTGCGTGCTATAATCGCCGCTCCCCAGGATACGCGCCGCGTCTGTTAGCTTGATAAGCGGGCGCGTGATAGTGCGCGAAAAGAGGATCGCGGCCAGAGCGGCTAACAGGGCTACAATGATAGAGGAGAAGATCACTGTGCTACCCACCGTCGCCACAAATGCAGGCACGCCATCTGAACGAGTCGTCACGATCAATACACCAATCTGATCCCCGACGTCGCTCGATCCTCCCGCATAAATGGGATAGACAACGAATGGCTGGTGAATGCCAAATGGACCGGTCCGGCTAAATTCATCTACCGTCGAAATGCCGCGCAGACCTTTCGTAACCGCCTGCCCCAATTTGGAGAGATCGCCATTTTGAAAGGTAGGATTGGAGAGCCTTAACAAATAGTTCATAACAGCATTTTTGGGGTCGATGGGGCTAAAGCGGGGGAAGATTAGCTTGCCGCGGCGGTCAAGCACGATAAGCAACTGTTGCTGCTCCTCTGACGTACCCTGCCCGGAAACGCCGTTTATTAGCGTGGTGGCCGACCGGACAAGATTCTTCGTCTGCACAAAATCCATCCCGATGTTCTGAGCTTTATCGACAGCCAGAGCTTCCAGGCGACCTTTCTGATCAACGCCATAGTAGTAGGCAATGGCGAAAATGGCGGTCAGCGCCAGCAGGGTGGTCGCGATCAACGAAAGCAGGACCGACCCCAATGCCAGTCGCCAGCGAATACTCTGCCACCAACGCATACGCATCTTTTTCTCCCTTTAAGATGAAGGAGCCGCCGAGCGCGTCTTCGCCTCAAAGCGATAGCCCACTCGCCATACAGTTTTAATGTAACGCTGCGCTGGATCAAGCTCGATCTTCTTACGGAGCGCGCTGATATGGACATCGATGGTATGTCCATCGCCGAGATAATCATAGCCCCACACCTTATTCATCAATACCTCGCGCGTAAAGACGCGATCAGGCGATTTTGCCAGCAGCGCCAGCAGATCAAACTCGGTCGGCGTCAGCGCCACCTCGACGCCATTCACCTCAACGCGGCGCGCCAGGATATCAATGGTCAGACCCGGGAAGCGCAGGATGGAATCGCTGGCAGGCGTCCGGGGCGGCGATACTGATGCAGATGCAGGCGCGCTCTCAGCCGCGTCCTGCTGTCCCCCCTGACCCACGCGCCGCAAAATGGCCCGCACACGGCTGACGACTTCTCGCGGGCTAAATGGCTTCACCAGGTAGTCGTCCGCGCCAAGATCCAGCCCGGCAATGCGGTCGTCTTCAGTGCCTCGCGCCGTGAGCATAAGAATGGGCGTCTGCGACCAGGCCCGAATGCGACGACAGACTTCAAAACCGTCAATAGCGGGCAACATAATATCTAAAATCACCAGATCAGGATGTTCGCGCGCGTGCAGCGCCAGGCCATCCGCGCCATCCTTTGCTACCACAACGTTAAAACCAGCATCTTTTAAGTAGAGATTGAGCAGGTGAATAATACCATCTTCATCTTCAATAATCAGAATTTTTTGCGACATGCATGGCGCTCCCGGGACTTACGCACAACTTCCCTAGTATAGTAGCACATATACAGCAGAAATACAGGTTCTTTTTATCACCTTACTACACGTTTTGCCAATCTTGAGCAAATCTTGAAGGTTGCCAGACGAAATTTTCACCATTGCATAGTATGATAAGGATATCCGCAGGACGGAAAACAACAAAAAATGTTCTGTTACAGGGAAATAGCAAAAGTAACAAGATGAAGATTTAGAGAAAGTGAAAGTGATAGCAAGCATTTTCACAGTCTTGCTATAACAAAGGAGATCTTATGAAAAAGTGGCTACTTATTGGCGGCGGAGCGGTTTTGCTGTTGCTGAGCATCGTCGTTGGTGCTCTGTTCGCCGGACCGCTTTTTGCTTCGGCAAACACAAATACTCCAGCGGCTGGCACTCCGACCGCGACGAAAAATCAATATTGTGACCTTTTTGAGCAGAGCCTGGCTAAACGTCTGGGCGTTTCGGTGACTACACTGCAACAGGATCGCCAGGGCGCTTTTGGGGATGTGCTGGCTCAACTGGTAAAAGATGGCAAACTCACCCAGGCCCAGGCTGATCAGATCACTAAACGCCTGGCCGCCCATCCGCTCATGGATTGCAGCGGGCTGAAGGCCGGTCGATTTGTCAACTTTGCCTCAGGCCAGTTTTTGAAGAAGTACCGTACCGCCATCTTTAGCGAAGTTGCTCAGGGCTTGAAGCTCACTCCTGCTCAATTGAAGGCGCAGTTGAAATCAGGCCAGAGCCTTAATGATATAGCACAGGCGCAACACGTATCCCAGACCGATTTGCGCAACCTTCTGAGCAAAGCGATTACCGACGAGTTGAGCAAAGCTGTGAGTGCGGGCGACCTGACTCAGTCCCAGGCCACTGCTTATCAGCAGATGCTACAACAGCATCCCCAGATGCTGGATAAGCTGCTCAACCAGCACTTTGGCAAAGCGAAGAAATAACTCTTGACCTCCTCTTTACGAGCCAGTACACATTCTGGTGTACTGGCCCTTTTTTTGCGCTGCGCTTATACTTATAAAAGTGGAAAAATACCCAGGGGAGTTTGAAGAATGACCAGACGCTACATCTATATTATTGGTGGAATAGTACTTCTCGTTTTTATCGCGGTCATTGGCATTATTACGTTTTTAATCCTGCCATCGGTCATTTCATCCAATAATACGCAAGCCCAGACAGTCCCGACCGCCACACCTACGTCCATCCTTAATGATACAACCGTCCAATATCTGAAACACTATGCCCCCGATATCGAGAAGCAAATCGCACAAGGGTTACACCTGACATCCGATCAACTGACGCAACAATTGCAAGCGGGCAAGACGCTGAGAGATGTCGCGAAGGCGCAGAATATCTCCCCTGCGCAGTTGAAAACCATCATTTCCAATGCCGTTCAGAGCGGGCTGAAACCGGCTGTAGATGCTGGCAACCTTAGCCAGAAGCAGATCAAAGCCCTGAGCAAACGCCTGCAAAGCGACCTTACCCTGCTGGATAATCTCTTTAGCACTGGGACCGGTCAGGTCTGACCAACGCGGTAGCCACAATAAAAAGAAACGATTTGCACGAAAAGATGAATTTTCAGCCCTGTAACCCTTTTTTTCCGTGCTTAAAACAATTGACTAAGCAGCGCCGGTAATGTACAATTATAATTGAAAGTAACTGCTGGCCTCTTTATAAAGATCTTTGCTTGTTTCCTAACCCAAAGGAGTGAGCAATGCGCAATCCTTCCCCGTCTTCCAGCTCCTGGCTGGCTCCTCTTCTCGCTGTCGTCACCTGGATTCGTATGCGTGTACGCTGGCTGATTTTTCTGCCAGGAAGAAAATATCGGCGGTATATGCGCGACCAGTATCGCTACCTTGATATCAGGGGACTCGGCCCCCGGAGCACTTTTACCCTCTCGCTTCAGCAGATTTTTGTCGATCCTTTTCTTGTTCCTGTTCCGGCTCATCGAAGCCCCATCAGCCCGCTCCAGACGCCCTCATCATTAAGTGCAGGCAAGCATCCCATCTGGGATTACCTTGCGTTCAGACCGCTCCAGGGAGCACATTTTGTTATTATCGCCGCCCCCGGTGGTGGCAAAACTACACTATTAAAGCATCTCGTACTTGTCCTGCTTGATAAACATGCGCGCCCTCCTGCTGAGAAGGTTCCAGACATCTTACCCCTTTTGCTCTTTCTACAAGACCATGCAGAGTCTATCGCGGAGAGTTACCAGCGGCAAGCTCATTTCGGGCTTGAAGATGCCGTTCAAGAACAGTTAAGGCAGCAGGGAAAGCAGTCGCTCGCGGCTGGCTGGCTCCATCATCAGCTATGTAAGGGAATCTGCCTCGTGCTGCTGGATGGGCTGGAACAGATCGCGAATCATGAGAAACGCTGGCAGGTACTGAACTGGTTGCAGCACCAGATCAGTATCTATGGCAAAAACCGCTTTCTTATCGCCTCTCGTTCTGGATATCAGACCAATCTACTCAATCTACCAGGCGCTATCATCCCCCTGCAAATCGAGGCATTTACGACGGCGCAAATGGCACAACTCGCCCATCAATGGTATCTGGCAAGTGAAGTGATGAATGCGCGCAAAGATGAACCGAAAGTGCGTTTGACCGCGCATGATCGAGCCGAAAATTTGTTGAGGAGCATACGCGCCACACCTGCACTCTTTGCGCTCGCGACGCGGCCTCTGCTGCTGACGATGATGGCCCTTGTTTATCGTTATCGTAGCGCGCTCCCAGAGAAACGAGTCATGCTCTACGCTCAAGCGTGTCAGGTCTTTCTTGATCGATGTCGGGAGCCAGGCACCAGTGAGCCGGAGCCGACGGCAGAGCAACAATGCCAGGTGCTGGCTCATCTCGCTTATGAGATGATGGAGAGACAGACGCAAAGCATCCCATCGGCAGAGGTCAGCCAGATTATCGCCTCGCCACTGGCGCAGCTCAACACGGATCTTTCGCCGACGACCTTCTTAACCGTTATTGGAAACACCAGCGGATTGCTGCTAGAGAGCGCGCAGGGGATGATCAGCTTTGCGCATCTCACTTTTCAGGAGTATCTGGCTGCAACCCATATAAAGAGCGAACATTGTGAGCAGGTGCTACTCGATCATATTACGCAAAGCTGGTGGCACGAAACGGCTCGTCTCTACTGCGCCCAGGCCGATGCCTCAGCTATCGTCTCTGCCTGCCTCGTCGGCAATCCGCCCGCGTTCGCTCTCTCGCTGGCGGTAGATAGCTGTGAAGAGGCGCACGAAATTCAGCCGCCGGTGAGCAATCATCTGGAAACGTCTCTGATCCAGCGGCTCGAAGATCCAGATCTCGAACGGCGGCAACTGGTTGCCGAGGCTCTGCTAGAGCGACGGCTTCAGCGCATGCTTCACCTGCACCACGAGACCTATATCGCGACTACGCTGATTACCAATGCCGAATATCAGGTTTTTCTTAACCAGCAGATGGCGCGAGGGAACTTTCACCAGCCGGATCACTGGCATGCTCACAGCTTTCCGCCATACCAGGCCAGCACTTCAGTCTCGGGGATGCGCTATTCGGATGCAAAGGCGTTCTGCGCCTGGCTCACAGCCCGCGATACCAATCTCTGGCGCTATCGTCTGCCGCAGGAAAACGAACTGCGATTTCTCCAGGAGAAGAAGCGAACGGATATTACCATTGATGCCAATATGGGTCACTGGATTGGGGGCCACCGCGTCATCATCAAGAAGGTGCCATATAAGCTAGAGCAGGCTAAAGAGGACCTACGAAAAATGCTAAGCCGGGACTGCGCTCCTGACCTTGTGCCCGCTCTGCTGCGTATCCATGCGCTAATGCGGCTACACGCGCCCGACCTGGCCCGGCATCGCGTGATCGACCTGGTACGCGATCTGGTGCGCGATCTTGACCATCCGCTGGCCCGGGCGCTCACGCGCGGCATGGCTTTTGACATGGAGCGTTCCATTGACCGCGCCCTGGACCTTAACCGCGCCTTCGACCTTGATCTGACGCTCGCGCACAGCCTGATTACTGATCTGGATCTTGCCTTCAACCGGGCATTTGACCGCGACCTGGCCCGCGCTCTGGCTCCCAACCTGACGCGAATATTCGCGCGTTCTCTAGCTTCCGATTTCATCTTCACGCTTGATCGTATTCGCGAACTTGCTCTTAGCCGCTCCATTGCGCTCAATCGAGAGGATGCCGAGCTGCTGCGCTGGTATGTGCGTTTTTCGGCCTATACCCTGGCGCAAATGTGCCGTTACCTGTCGTACTTTCTGGAAAGCCCGCAAAAAAGTGCCGTCCTGCGCTTTGCCTCCGCTCGCCAGCGCGAAAAGGAGGCGTTCGAGCGCGCCATCGAACATACGCTGAACCTCTACGTCGCCTTTGCCCTGCTAGAGGAACGCGTCCAGGGCCACTCCCCCACCTGGGAAGGCATCCTCCTGGTGAAAGAGAGGGGGTAATCACCGGACATGCCACAGAAACAGCAGGAGAACCAGACCGATCATCAATAACATCAGGAGCGCGACCCCCATCATAACCATGCTGGCGGGCGCTTGCTGGAGGAAAGAGAGTAGCCCTGACCTGGGCCAGAGCTTTGCGGTCGGCAGGCTGGACACCGGCGGCGAACCGCCCATAGCCCTCTTGCCAGCTCTCTCTCCTCCAGGTATCGGGGTCTGCTTACGCGCTGGCGGATTCTCCAGCGTGGCTACATGGGCGGTTGCAGGGCGAACGTGATTGGGCGGAATAGCAGGATGGCGGAACGATGCCTTCAATGGCAACGTGGTCGCCTCGCGCAACTGGTTGATCGCGAAAACTTTTGTCTCTTTGGAAATCGCTCGCGGTTTCTCCTCGCTCTGGCTGCTTTGCTCCTGACTTGCATGGATTGCTCGCTGTAAATTTGCATCATAGGCTTGTGCGAATGCCATAATATTGGGATACCTCTGCTCTGGCTTTTTCGATAGCGCGCGCAAAAAGACTTCATCGATCTCCGGCGGCAGCGCGGGATTATGCGTACTTGGCGGAGTTGGGGGCGTATGATGATGGTGATGCAACAATTGAGCCGTGGTCCCTTCAAAAACGGCCCGCCCGGTCATTAGCTGGTAGATCATGACCGCCAGCGCATACTGATCTGCCGATGGACCTACATGAACAGATGTAGCCAGCAAGGGATCGTCGAATTGTTCCGGGGCCATATAGAGCGGAGTGCCTACGGAACGATGCAGGGAGCGACCGGTGCGATAAAAAGCGGCTAACCCGAAGTCTGCCAGCAGGAGCGTCGGTCTGCCGTGCGGGAAAATATTCGTGAGGTGAGCATATTGCCCGCTCCTCAACGAGCCACGTTCCACGCGGATCAAAAAATTGGTTGGCTTGATATCGCGGTGGATGATCCCATGATCGTGCGCATATTGGAGGGCCGATGCCGCCTGCATCAGGTAATAACCGGCCTCCTCAGCCGCGATAGGCCAGCCGAAGCCAAATTGCTGCGTACGCCGCTGCAACCATTTCCAGAGCGACCCTTCAGCAAGGTAGGGCATCACCAGATATGTGATGGGGGGACCGCCAGGCTCAATCGTCTCTTCACCGAAATGGTACAGTGGTAAAATATTCTCATGATCCAATTCAGCGACGGCCTGCGCCTCACGCTCGAAGCGTAACGCCGCCTGTTTCCCCTCTGGGGTATTGGGTACCGCCCGCAGGTCGCCACACACCACTTTGATTGCTACTTTTCGTCCAATACGCGCATGCTGAGCCAGATAAATATCACCCATACCACCACTCTCGATGATCCGCACCAGGCGGTACCCACCGAGAGTCTTCCCCACCAACATATTCATCCCAATATCCTTTATCATAAGATGCGAGAGCCGGACAAGACGAGCAAAAAGATACTAATAGCTCTCGACTTCGCGCTAATACATGTTCTTTAGATAGTATACATTGAGAGCCGAAGAGGATCATGCGGAATAAGACAAACGTGCTACATCAGCATGTTCGTTTGCCTGAATTAAAAGCTGGTAAGGGCAACATGAGCCGGATTGCTAACAACGTATTCTGGGAGCGCCTCGATTACTTTTCTCCGGCTCGCTCTCTTACTGAGCTACATACTCTTCCCCGGTTGGGTTAAGCAGCCTGGCCGCCTCTGTGGCGCGACTACGCACATAGGGATCGGTATCTTTGGTAGCTTGCATGACGCTGGCAAGCGCGCTGCGATCACCTAATTGTCCACAGGCCCGTATAATGGCGGTATATACAATGCTGCCAGGAATATCCGGGTCCCCGGTTGGTAAAGGAGCATCGCGCCTGGGCAAGCTGCTGCGCCTCTCGACGTTCACTGTACGCTGAAGCAGTTGAAGCAGAGGAGCGACGGCGCGTCGGTCTCCCAGCAACCCTAACGTCTGGCACTTTGCACCCAGCAGGAGAGCCTGATCGCGCGCTGTGACCTCCTGAACCTTCTCAATTTGCGCCAGCAGCACACCTATGGCCCGGGGGTCGCGTAGCTCGCCTAGCACCCTCGTTGTCGCGATAACAGCCTCCGGGTCATCAGAGTTTTCCAGCGTGTCGAGCAAGACGTCGCGACCAGGGCCGCTCATCCAGCGTTCAACCTCGTTCATCATCGGCAGGCAGCCATAGACCTGCTCAACAATCGACTGATCTTGTAATGTCCCGTTCGCGATCTGACTCCAATAGCGACCAAGCAAGACGCCCAGACGATGGATAGCAACCGTCTTCTGCCAGGTCGGGGCACTGCGAGCGCCCTCAAACAATGCCTGGGCAACGGGCGACAGTTTGCGCTCAAAAATGATGGGCAGCGGGCTACCCTCCTCGGTGGGAGGAGTCATGCTACTTTGCAGCGCCTGGTGAAAAATCAGGGCAGCCTGCTCACTTAGCCGCGGGCTGACCGCATTGCTGTCTCGTAAATAGTGCTCCAGCGCGATCCCCTGATAGAGGGGCGCGGCAATATAACTCTCCAGGCCGGGAGCGCCATCCAGCCCACTCGCGATCAGAATATCGTCAAAGCGTTCTTGTTTTAGCGCCAGTACTCCCTCGACGACATCGACCTTCGCCCAGCCTTTTGCATCCTTGAGCGAGCTTACCAGCGTTTGAATGGCCATTGTGGTGCCCTGTTTCGCCAGCGCCTGCGTGGCATAGAGCGATGAGTTGGGATCGAGCGCAAGCTTACCAAGCACGCGAGAAGGGTCAGTGCTAGCAGGGCTGGCGACTGCTGAGCCTTGCCGGGAAAACCCGAGGGGTTTGCTTTGAACGAGCGTCTCAGCCAATTTGTAATTTCCCAGCATCAAAATAGCAAAACGTCGCGCCCGGCCTTCCATTGTCTCGGCAGGATTTGTGCCGACGGGAAGATCTGTTGGGTCCCCTCGCTCAATAATTTTCAGCCAGACCGGTATCAGGTTGCCCGCGCGGTCCACTTCGAAAAGAAACGGCACCAGGACAGATTTCCATTGTTCGACCGGACCAACGTTGAGGAGAGGAATGAGGCGCTCCACAATGTCGTCTACCTGCTGACCATGCCAGCGTAAGCCGGTCAGCAACCTGGTAACTTCGGCGCGCAACTCGCCCAGGCGCTGTTTCATCTCCGGGGTATTGGTATCGAGTTCGGGCACAGGCTCACGCGCAGCAAGATGTTCAATAGTTCCCGGACGCTCCATATTTTGCGGTGGAGGCGGGTTCGCCACTCTGGGAGGGGCGGACAATGCAATTGTCTTTTCCTCTTCGATCTCTTCGATATGGAGGAAACCACGCTCCGTGCTATCACTTCCGGCAGGATTTACAGGCTCAGGCATTGCGAAGTCTTTATCAGGCATGGGCCAATCCTTTTCTCTAATCGCAACTATGCTCGTCTCATCACCAGCTAGCATATGTTCAGTCTATTGGCCCATTGTACCGCTCCAAGTCTTCGCGGTCAAGAGCTACACCATAGAGGATCAGGGCTTCGCAAACGTCGCTGCACGCGCTGACTGCTCGCGCCACAGGCGCTCACAGGGAGAGGAAGGTGCTGGCGGTGGGCTGTGCCCACCGCCAGCACCTTCCTCTCCCCAACGGCTCGCAAGCGAGCCGTTCAGGATGAAAAGACCACTTTTGCGAAGCCCTGCATAGAGGATCTCTAATGGGTACGAACAAATTATGCTGATCATGCCCCTGTAGGGACATGCTTTTCCCAATTACTGCTCGCTTCTTGGAGAACGCCATATACTAAAAAAGAACTTGCTGTGGAGTAAGGTCGGGAGGGAGAGAATGTCAACGGAAATGAGCTTGCGCAATCTGGCCAACCATGTGCGCCGCCTGCTGGACTGTGGAGGGGCCTACCTGTTCCTGGGTTGCCCTGAACCCACTTTACGGCATCCCCTCCTCAACCTGTTTTACCAGCATCGACGCCGCACCCCCTATTGCTATGGCTCCCTGGAGGGCCCGGTACCGCTTTACGATGAGCGCGTCTGTGCGCTCCATGATATGGCAGTGCAGACCGGGCTGATGTGGTGTATTGACCGCATCATGCTGCCAGGAATGAAGAACTACGGCAGCATTGCAGCCGTGCCTCTAGAGCGTCCACAGGGGATTCTAGGCTTGCTTTTACTGGTAGATCCTCGTCCCGAGTCCTTCTTACAAGGAGAATGCAGCTTGATGGAGCAGTATCTGCCCGCTATGGCGCGACAGGTGGAAGAGGCATTGAGCGAAACCTGCCTCTCACCCGACCCGGAACACGATGAAGACGTGATGACTGATACACAGATGCAAAGTGAATTGATCTCGCTGGTGAGCCACGAATTACGCGCGCCCCTGACGGCTATTAAAGGGTACGCCGGTCTGTTACAGGCGTATAGCGTCTCTGATAGTCGGGATGATGGATGCGTAGCTATGCCGATGACGGCAGCGCGCCAGCAGCAATACCTCGATGTCATTATGGAACAGGCCAATCATCTAGAAGTGCTGATTAGCGATTTGCATGATATGTCGCGCATTCAGTCCGGGCGCCTGGCCCTGCGCTGCGCCTGGGTCGATCTTGCACAGCAGTGCGAACACGCGGTACAGCTCATGCGCTATCGCACCAGCCAGCAACCGGTGCGGCATTATATTCGCTATAGTGCGGCCCCTGATGTACCGCTGGTCTGGGCCGATCCCGACCGCGTGCAGCAGGTGCTTACCAACCTGATTGAGAACGCCGTGAAGTACTCTCCTGAAGGGGGGCTGATTGATATCATGGCGTATACGCGGCGCACATTTTTCCCGGTGACCCTCTGCCCGCTCTCCGAACGGGCCTCCGCTGCGTCCGCGAGGAGAAGCAGCAAAACATTTGTGGCGCGCGGCTCACTCATGGCCTATGTTACGGTACGGGATCAGGGGATTGGCATCCCCCGCTTGCAACAGCCGCATCTTTTTCAGCCATTTACACGCCTGGAACATCCTGCGACAACGAACGTTACCGGGGCCGGGCTTGGCCTCTACATCTCGCGCAAGCTGGTAGAAGCCATGCAAGGGAATATGATGTTAAAAAGTAATGAGGGCAAAGGAACAAGCGTGACATTTACCCTGCCAACGGAACCGTTGAATAAGACATTTCCACTCAACGCCTGAAGGAGTCATGGAGAGGCTGCGGTTTGTCCTCTATTGGCTAGAGCACCCAGTGGCCGGTCAGAAATTGCGTTAACAGGAAGAAAAGGATAGCTCCCGAGATCATCAGGTAGTTCAGGTGGAAAGAGCGCACTTTGCCAAAGGCGGCCAGGGCGATAAAGGCCGGAAAGACTTCGAGCATATAGCGCGAGACCGACTGGAGCGGGTACGAATCTCCGAGAGGGAAAAGTTGCAGGAACAGGAAAAGAGCGCCCCCATAGATCCAGTAGGCCCGGTGGCTGCGGGGAAAGCGCCACGGCCCCACAATGCTCAAGGCCATCATCACCAACACTAGCAGGTCGGCTCCAAGATCAATCGCGTTGCGCATGGCCTGAAAGCTGAGAAGCCCACTACTAGCGAAAATAGCTTTGAACGAATTAATGATGCCATACCAGGGACCCTGGAACTGGTGCCCCCAGTGGGCTTCAGCGTGTGAAAATGCGAGCGGATCGCCAAAACGGTAATAGCAATAGAGGCTAAAGAGCGCGGTTCCCATCGGAATAAGCGCCAGGCTGATACTATCAACGCGAATAGATCGCAGGCGGAACTCGCGATGGCGCAGATACTCGTAGCAGAAAGGTAGCGCCAGGAAAATGCCAACCGAACGGGTCAGGCTGGCAAAGAGGCCGAAGATGCCCGCCAGCCACCATTGCCCGCGCCGCATATTATAGAAGCTCAGCAGCGATAGGCACAGGAAAAGGGCTTCGTTATATCCCGAGGCGAGAAAGAATGCCGTAGGAAAAATGGAAAGATAGAGCACAGTATGATAAGCTCGTTCCCGATCAAAATCTTCCTGTACCATCTGATAGAGCACAACCAGCAACACCAGCCCCGCAATATCGGAGATGATCAATGCAGCAATCAGCGGGTTATGAGTGATAAAGGTCACGCCGCGTATCAGAATGGAGTAGAAAGGAAAGAACGCAGTGCGATAATCGGTCGCGTACCCGATCTGAGAGATATCCAGGTAATAGGCGGTATCCCAGCGTTTCCACACCTGCCAGAGACTGGAGAGCGGCACCCCCGCCCACTGAAAATCCTGAAAAGTAAAAAGAAATGAGAGACAGGTCGTGACGAAGAATGCTATGTGGACCGCCATATATACAGGAAATACAGGTTTGAAAGCCCCGTACCATTTTTGCCAGAAGGTCCACAGGGCAAGCTTTACGGAAGGCTGAACATCTTTTGTGCTATTATCCGGTTGAGCAACTTTTAGAGGTGCCTCCGATATTTTCGACGAAGACATCGTCCCCCCTGACTATATCAATCTTAATCCAAAGATTTATGCCTGATATTAGCATCCATAAAACCACGCCCCCAGCGCGTTACCGTCGAATGGCGAAAGCGTACGGTCTGGCGTCACTACTAATACATCGAGTCCCTGTTGCGCCGGAAAACGCGCTAGCTGATAGGTTACGCCCATTGCATCCAGCGCCTTGAGCAAGTCCGGGTGCGTGTCCATATGTAGGGCGAAGGCCAGGACAGCCGGGCGGTCTGCATGACTGACCGCCGTGGTAATGGCCGGGATGTGATTGGCCGCTCCCACGGTGATAATACGCGGATCGGCCACCAGAATGCTTCCCCCCGTCTTGAAAACAATCGCATTCCCAATCCACATCGTTGCCCAGGCGTATTTGATATGCTGCTGTTGCATATAAGCAATAATCGGCTCGTTATGCAACGGGGCAGCCGCACAGGCAAACGATTGGAAGGTATAGTCGGCCCTGGCCCGGATGTAAGTATAGCTATGAGCTCCGAGATACACCAGCAGAAAAACGGCGAGCGCGATCTGTACGAGCCTGGATTTGCGCCTCGTGGCATCGTTCCCTTGCTCTGCGCTTCCCTCCTGCCGCCCAGTGCGTTCCTGGATGTAGAGATAGGCGGCGGTCAGGATGGCGGCGAAGAAGAAAGGCAATACCAGCAGCAGAGGAGCGGCATAGCGTCCCACTTCATCGCGCGTACAGGGGACAAGCAGGCCAGCGGCGGAGATGCTGGAACCACAGAAAATAACGGCGGTTGCTATGGCGAAGATCATCGGCAGCGTCGCCATCTGTCGAATGCGTGTTAATGCAGGATGATGCCGGAACAGCGAAGTTGTGATCAGGCTAAGGGTTGCGAGAATGAACAGGATACCAATGCTCGCCTGGAGTAGAGAGAGCGTGAGTCGCGTATCTGGCAAGGCTCCCCCGATGACATGTGGGGCAACGCATTGCGTATAGAGCTTGATCGTACCAAACAATAAAGAGAGACGATTGGGGTAGAGAAGCTGCAACTGCGCGTTGTGCGAATCGTTATTGCCAGGAGCAAGCAGATAGGTAATATTCGCCCACCGGTTGGTGGCTCCCCAGATAAGCGCGGGCGCAAAGCCGACGAGGGCCGCCGGAATAGTCGCGACTGCCAGGGTTAACTGCTGCAAAACAGGAACAAATGGCTGCCGCTCCTCGCTCGTGCGGCGACCTCTGCGGATCGCCATAACGCAATAGCCCGCGATCCAGAGTAGAGCCGTGAGAATGGCAGAAACGACCAGCGGGTATATCCAGAGGCCCAGACCAATAAGAAAGCCGAATCCGAGCCAGCGCAGGAGCAGTTCCCGGCGGCTGGCTCCGGCGTGCCAGCGTTGCGTCAGGCGCAATGCTGAAAGCAACAGCAGCAGCATAATCACATATATCTCGATATGACCGCCCCAGGTGCGCGTTTCCATCACGGCATCGTAGAGTGGCGGGATCGCAGCCAAAAGCGCGGCAATCGTCATGAAGAGGCGCCGGGCGCTCGCTGACAGCTTTGCCGCATCGGCCAGCGCGCCAGCAAGTCGCCAGCTTAACCAGACCAGCGCGAGCGAAAGCAGGATTGGCTCGGCCCGCATCGCCCAGGTGGAGGGACCAACCAGCGCGAAGATCAACGCGATGAAATAGGCTTCCAGGCTGCCCATATAGGGTTGGCCGTAGTAGTAGACGGGGAGCTCGCCGCGCAGAATATGTTGCGCCTGAATGCCCACCACCGCCTCATCTCCATCGATAAAGCCCTGTGTGCGAATCACCAACCAGATACGCAGAGCGAGAGCCAGCAACAAACAGAACCATAGGGGCGAGCGCAACCAGGCATAACGTCCCTGATGCGTTGTCTTTGCGGCAGCGTTAGCTATCTCTATGGGTGAGACCGTGCTGCGTTCTCCGGTGCGCATAGTAGTTTTATCCTCCCAACGGGCAGAACTTATGACAAAAGTTGCACTATCTGCTATTTTATAGACGGTTCAGAACCTCTCATGGAACGAGAATAGCATAAAGAGCGTCAAAGCTATGGGGCAATCGTGTAATCATCCAGGTCAGGAAGCAATCATCCAGGTACCCTATTAGTTACAGAGCGGCAAAGTCGCTCGTTTAAAACCATACAGGTTTCTTTTGATATTGAATAAATAGATGTAGGAGACACGTTGGCAAAAGTATCTGAAATGCGGCATTCGATAGAACTACCTCCCAGGGTACAGGTCTTCTCACATAAGCGCGCAAAAGCTGCTTCACTATGGCAAGTCATACGTTTTGGCATGGTAGGGGTGCTGAATACGCTGGCAGATGTAGTAACATTGAACTTTCTCCTATGGTATTCCCCCACCCATAGCGCAAACCTTTTGCTCATATACAACTCTATCGCCTATACTATAGGAGCCGTCAATAGTTTTGGTCTCAATAAATACTGGACTTTTCAGCACAAACGCCGCGTGAACGGCGGGGAAGTAACGCGTTTTGCGCTGATCAGTATTGTAGGTATTTGTTGTAACGACGGGATTCTCTGGCTAATGGCAAAACTATTACATCCATCCATTGGCAATAATCTATTATGGGCTAACACCTCTAAGCTCACTGCGGTAATCGGGACGGCGATTATATCATATTTAGGGATGCGTCTCTGGGTATTTGCCGGTGCGGGGCAGGGAAAGAAATCATCAGGCGCGTCTACGCTGAGTGTGGGAGCGCAGGAGCACAAGCCGCGATCAAAGGGAGATATGGTGGGCACGAAGCATAGTCTCTCAGTGGTGATGCCAGCGCATAATGAGGAAGTGGCTATCGCCGCAACGGTCTCTGCGGCAGTAGAGGCTTTAGCGAGCTGGACCCAGGATTATGAAGTCATTGTGGTCAATGATGGCAGTAAAGATGGGACGCGGGCAATTGTAGAGGAGATCGCAACCGCCAATCCGCGTGTGCGCCTCATCAATCATGACGTGAACCAGGGCTATGGCGCAGCTCTGGTCAGTGGCTTCGAAGCGAGTGCGAAGGATCTGGTCTTTTTCATGGACTCGGACGGCCAATTTGACATACGCGACCTGGAACGCTTTTTCCCCTTGATCGAGGAGTACGATGCCGTTCTGGGCTATCGGATTGATCGTCAGGATACCTGGATGCGTAAACTCAACGCCTGGGGCTGGAAGATGCTCGTTCGAGTCGTATTTAAATTGCGGGTGCGTGATATAGATTGCGCCTTCAAGCTTTATCGTGGTCAGTTCTTCCGTGAGCATCGGCTGGAGACGCGTGGCGCGATGATCAACACGGAACTCCTGTATAAGTTCAGGCGTGCCGGCTATACTTATACTGAGGTAGGGGTGCAACACCTGCCGCGCCGGGGAGGGAAGGCCACAGGAGCGAAACTATCGGTCATTGCCCGCGCTTTTCGTGAGATGTTTACGTATGCTCGTAAATGGCACCAGGAAGAACGACAGCAAAAAGTGTAAAACGAGAGCAGCATTTCTCTACGCTCGGAAGCTCTATACCGGCCTGGAGAGGACAATAGACAATGGAAAGCTTGGAGAGCGGCGAGGATGGCGCCGTTTTCCTTTGCTAGCGACCAGCGTCATTTTATTTTGTGCGGCTCTGAGTCTGGATCTGTATCGACTAGGGACTCCTAGCCTCTGGTTCGATGAAGCTTTTTCGGTGGAGCTGGCGCGGCAACCGCTCCCGCTTCTATGGCACATCATCTTTGGTCCCGAGCCAAATATGGAGCTTTATTATCTTTTGCTGCATTACTGGCTCGCCTTTACCGCCTGGCTGGGATTTAACCCGACCGAATTTATTGTGCGCTTCCCCTCCGCCATCTTCGCGGCACTGAGCGCGGTGGCCGTCTTCTTGCTAGGACGACGCTTCATAGGTACGGGCGGCGGCATTGTTGGGTCCGCGCTCTATTTGCTCAATGATTTACAACTAACCTATGCCCAGCAAACGCGCTCGTATAGCTTGCAATTGTTGCTCACCTGTCTCGCATGGTATGCCTTGCTGGTTGCCATGACCACTGAAGCGCGTCAGAAACGCTGGTGGATTGGCTATAGCATCATGACGGCTCTGGCAGTCTACGTCCACCTTTTTAGCATGCTGGTGCTGCTGGCGCAGGTTGTGGCGGTAGGCGGTCTGTTGGTGGTAGGCAGGCGAAGTGAGCAGGCAAGGGGGCAGATCGTAGCTTTTGGAGGCAGCTTGCTCGCCATAGGAGTACTGATCATCCCAATGTGGCTGGTGAGCCTGCAAGGGGCCAGGACAGGCTGGCTTCCTATGCCCAATCTCTCTGATATCGTCTCTCTTTTTGTGACTATTGGCGGCCAGCATAGATTCTACGTCGTGGCATTTATGGCCTGCGCCGGTCTGACTATAACAGGCGTGGCGGCCTCCTATTGTCTGCCGTTAATGCGTGGGAAGTTTGAGCATAGTGCTGTTGGTAAGCTGCTCCTATCATACCGGCGCTGGCAGGGTATAGCCTGGGTTTTGCTCTGCTGGTTCCTGATTCCGCTCTTGGTGAGCTTTGTGGTATCACATGGGGCAACGCGGCTCTTTTCATCGCGCTACCTGGTGGTGATTCTCCCTCCGCTTTTTTTGCTGGTTGGCCTGGGAATTGTCATGCTGCGCTGGCGCGTGATCCAGCTCGCGCTTGCCCTGGTGGTGATGTTACTTGCAGTCTCTGCGGTTCCGTTCTACTATAGAAACGCGCAGGTGGAGGACTGGAGATCGACCACGTCCTGGTTAGAGCAGCACTACCAGGCGGGCGACGGATTGGTTTGCTATGATAATGATCTAGAGCAAGGCTGCCAGATTGCTACCGAGTACTATCTCCACGCGTATCCAGGACAAGCCCATTTCACTGCCGATGCGCCAGGAGCGTTTTCATGGGAAAAATACGGTCCGGCGCGCCTTGCTGGTCCTGAGGAAGCTGTTGATCCTGCGGCGCTGGCGGCCTACGGCGCAAAGCACCCGCGCCTCTTCTTCATCGTCGGTCGCGTTCCCGATGATGCCGCCGCTGCCCGTGCTCGTGCGGCGCAGCAGTGGCTGAATAACAATTACCAGTTCGTCGATCAGATTGTGACACCCACGGTCACTATTCGCCTGTATATTACCGGCTGACTGTGTGTTTTTTCGGTGATATATAATATGGGGGTTGGTCATCTGAATAGCGAGTTAGTAGAAAAGATCATTACGCCTTCTTCCTGGAGCGATATATGTCAACCTTCAATGAACTTTATAGCGGATTACTCAAAGAGGTTTTTTTAGAGCAGGCCCGAACACAGCTAGAGCAGGGGAGTGATGCGCTGACGTGCGCTGATGCTTACGCCGAGCAGGGCAAACCTGATTTCGCGCTGGCCTATTTGCTATTATTGGAGGCGCCGGACGACGTCAAACGTGATATCCTGGCTCATTCCTATGAGCGACGCGCCCTTCTTTCCGATGAGAAGGCTGAGGAGTTTGATAGAAGGTTTCATCGACCGTTCCCGCTGATTAAATTGGAGGCGCAGAAGGATCGAGCGGCTGCCCGGCAGGTTCGTTATGGGCAGCCGATACGGCGCGAAGCAAGATCATTACCCCTCAACGGGTTGTGAGGACAGGACCCCCGCGAAACCGGCCAGGTCTATTAAAGGGGTCCTGTGCTGGGAAGCTCCCTCTGCCCTGACTGCTATTCTTCCTCATCCTCCGCCGGGACAGGGTCTTCACCGATGGCGACAACAGCGGCCTCATCTTCTCCGTGATTCAGCTCGGTCTCGCCATTCTCCTCGTGATTGTTGGCATCGGTCTTTTTGCCGTTGGTCGTGGCGACCGCAACAACGGTATCACCTTCGCCCAGATTCATCAGGATCACACCTTGCGTTACGCGCCCGGCCTTCTTGATGTGCGTCACATCGGTGCGTATCACCACGCCGCTGGCGGAGATAATCATCAAATCGTTATCTTTCTCCGTAATAATGCGGGCCGAAGCCACCTTGCCGGTTTTTTCGGTCACGCGAGAGGTGATGACGCCGCCTCCACCGCGACTCTGGCAGGGATAGTCATCAATGGGGGTGCGCTTGCCATACCCATACTCGGTGACGACCAGGAGTTCGCTATCCTTAGGTGTGAGATTGAGCGAGACGACGGTATCATCGGCGTGCAGGCGAATACCGCGCACGCCGCCACTGGTGCGCGAGGCTGTGCGCAGTTCCTCGACGGTGAAACGGATCGCCTGTCCATGAGAGGTGATGAGCAAAACGTCATCATCGGCGCGAGCCAGCTTGGCGCCAATGAGTTCATCATCCTCTTCCAGGTTCATCGCGATCAGGCCCTGGCGACGCACAACCTCGAACTCGCCCATCGACGTTTTCTTCACCTCGCCCTTCTTGGTAGCAACGATCATAAAGTCGCGGCTGACACCTTTTGGGACGCTAACGATGGCAGTCACTCGTTCGCGCTGCTCGATAGAGATCAGGTTGATCAGATGCTCGCCTTTGGCCGTGCGACTGGTATCGGGCAACTCGTAGACTTTGAGCTGGAAGACGCGGCCCCGATCAGTGAAGAAAAGGAGGCTATCGTGCGTATGCGTTACCAGCAGGTGACGAACGGTATCATCCTCGCGCGTCACCATGCCAGTCACGCCTCGCCCGCCGCGCCGTTGAGCGCGATAAGTGCTGGATGGCAGACGCTTGATATAGCCTTTTTCCGTTAATGTTACAACGGCCTCTTCGTTGGGGATAAGATCCTCATCCTTGAATTCTCCCGCCTCAGCATCGACAATATCTGAGCGCCGGGCATCGCCATATTTCTCTTTCAGGTCTTGCAGGTCTGCCTTGATAATCTTGCGAATCTCACCGATATCGCTCAGCAGCATCTGGTAGTAGCCAATGTTTTTGAGCACATCTTTTAGTTCGTCTTCCACCTTCTGGCGTTCCAGAGCGGCGAGACGAGCCAGACGCATATCCAGGATCGCCCGGGCCTGCTCCTCCGAGAGGCCAAACTGCTGCCGCAGGTTAATCAGGCCATCATCGTAGGCGGATTGCGAGCTGCGGATAATATTGATGATGGCATCCATATTATCCAGAGCGATCTTCAAGCCCTCAAGGATATGTTTACGCGCCTCCGCTTTGGCAAGCTCAAACTTTGTGCGGCGCGTAATCACAATTTCGCGGTGATGGATGTGATGCTGTAAGAATTTCTTGAGGGTCAGCGTATTTGGCTGCTGATCAACCAGGGCCAGCATATTGGCGTTAAAGGCGCTCTGCATGGCCGTGTATTTGAACAACGAATTGAGAATGCTATCCGGGTTGGCGTCGCGCTTCAGCTCGATCATGATGCGCATCCCCTGGCGATCTGATTCATCGCGCACCTCGGAGATGCCATCGATTTTTTTATCGCGGGCCAGTTCGGCGATCTTTTTGACCAGTTCGGCCTTATTGACCTGGTAGGGAAGTTCGGTCACGATAATGCTCATCCGCCCGCGCTCCGACTCTTCGATGTGGGTGCGGGCGCGTATGACGACGCGCCCACGTCCATTGGCGTAGGTGTTGCGGATGCCTTCGCGCCCCTGAATAATGCCGCCGGTGGGAAAGTCGGGACCGCGAATAATGCGGGAGAGATCTTCCGTAGTGGCTTCAGGAAAGTCGATCAGGTGAGCGATGCCGTTACAGACCTCGACCAGGTTGTGCGGGGGAATATTGGTAGCCATACCGACCGCAATGCCTGTGGACCCGTTGAGCAGCAGATTGGGGAGCCGCGCTGGCAAGACGCTTGGTTCCTCGGTCTGATTATCGTAGTTGGGGCCGAAATCTACCGTATCTTTGTCAATATCGCGTAGTAGCTCATCGGCAATGGCCGCCATTTTTGCTTCGGTGTTATGGTTCACAAAGCCGTTCGCCACAAACGAGTGGCATGCGCTATCGACACGCACCGAGTAGACCAGTTGCTCGCCCGCCTCTTCAATACTCTCAATCCGCTCAAAGAGATAACGCTGGCGCGCCAGATTTTCAATCTCGACTGCTGCTGTTGCCGGCAACACCTGAACGAGTCGGGGCAGCGCCGCGGCCAGGCGATCCGAACGGTCAAAGTTGTGCTTGGACAACCACTCGCGCTGACCACGCGTGGCATATGTTCTGACATACTCGGCCAGATAGGGGATAAAATCAGTGCGTGATAAGGCCCTGCCAGTATGCAGGTCGAGGATTGTAGCAAGCGCCTTGCCTTTCACCGCTGAGGTGAAACCGATCTCCTGAGCGAACAGGGTAAGATTGTCGCGACCAGAAATCAAGAGGCGATGCATACGCCGGGTTCTATCATTATTCAATGAAGCCACAATGCCAAAACGCAGCAAAAGCGTTTGAGTCTGGCGAAGCATAAAGCGGTTACTTGCCGTCAGATTGATCCGTAGCAGGCTGCGACCAGATTTTTCGACCGCTCCATCACCTTCAAATAGACCACGCAAGAAAGCAGCGGCCACATTGCGAGGTGAACGCAGGATTACCTCAGGTATCAGTCGTTGTGCCGAACGCCCTGACAAGCCTAAAGCCCTGATGAAGGCGATAACGTGTTGACTCACTATCTGGATTTGCAGAAACGGCTTCTTGCCGTAGCTGACAGGTTGCCGCTCAAAGACATGTAGGCGGCACGTTGGGAAGACGCGCTGCCACGCCTGGATAAAGTGTTCTGCAAAGTCGCCGGGGGTATTGGTAAACTCGATGACGCCATCGCGAAACGTTCCTTCCGCCAGTAGCGCCCCTAGAAGGAAGCCCAGATCCTCGTCCAGTGTCTCTGGAAGCGTGTGCCGCTTCACGCGAGATTTGCTGAGAACAGGAGGATAGAACGGATGCAGATCAACGGCCTGCTCCGGCCACATGACGCTGCTTCGATCCAGGACAACATAGTCGCCAACGGCTAATTGCGCAATCGTCTTCCAGGCGAGCGTGACGCGTCCATCAGCGTCGCGGGGTTGCGCCACCAGCAGGGGATGATTGGCCGTGCCTGTAACTTCGTATCCGCGCTGCGTTCGCACACTCCATGTCTGAAATCTGCCGCAATCCCACCACTTACTGGCCGTATTGGTTTGCCCATCTTTTGATAGAACACGCACGGAGATGTCCTCGACGCCGGGTTGCGAGAGTCGGCTGATTGGCACCAGCCCGTTGTCAGTGACGACGAGCGTGTCTCCTGTGACGCAATAGCGCATGGCGGCTGGTGGATCGTCGTCCTGGGAGCCAAAGTTGCCCTGCCCCAGCACTAGGGGATAGCGCATCGCCCAGGGTTGCGCCATACGCACCAGAGAGTCATAGACGGCGGCATCGCCGTGGGGATGGTAACTTTTTAAGACTTCACCAACGGTACCCGCGCATTTACGGAATTGTTTTGTGGATTGCAGGCCCATCTGCTCCATAGCATATAGAACCCGGCGGTGGACCGGTTTGAGGCCGTCCCGCACGTCGGGGAGCGCGCGACTCACAATTACACTCATAGAATAATCGAGGTAAGCGCCGGTCATTTCTTCAACAATACTAACTGGTTTAATATTGCCCAGATCCATAGTCATCCTCACCAAAAAATCAGACATAGCCGGAAGGCGATATCGGGTTGAAGCGTTTTTATAGTTGGTTGGAGGGGTCTAGAAAATTTGATCCTACCTCTCATAGTATAGCACATTTGGGTCATGGATACGAGTTTTCGGCCCTTTTGGCTGAGATGTAACAACGGAAATTGTATTATTGTGGGTCAGGTGTGTCTAAATTTGCTATGGTATGGCCTATGTTTTAAATGGAACCTGTGGTATGATAAATGCAAGAAGGGGATTCAGGGGGAGTGCGACACTCTAGTGGTTGCGATGTGTGTGTAGTGCCTGTTGGCTTTGATGCCTTAGGGGAGATACAAGAGTATGTCATTGCCATTTACCGATCAACAATGCTTCTTTGTCGCTATTTTAGTCTTTGCAGTAGCGGGTTTTCAACGCGGTTGGCGGCGAGAGCTGGTCTCGCTCGTCTTCGTTCTCCTGGCAGTGTTTTTGGTGCGTCCAGATAGTGGTAAAGCTTTTAGTCAGGTTGTGTCGCGCTTGCCTCAATCTGTCTCATTACTTACAACAGGAACGGCACAGGCAAGTACCGGGGGCGCGGGAACCGGCAATTTTATGGGGCCTTTAGGATCTCTGCTGCTCTTTATTGCGATTGGGGTAATAGGATACCTGGTTGGCAATAAAGCCTTTGGCAGGCCATCGACGCCGCAGGAGCGATTTATCGGCATTATTCCTGCGATTATCTCCGGCTCCTTTGTGCTGGCATTTCTTAGCAACTTTTTTCCTAAGGATGCCGCCGGTCGCTCTCTTTTCACGGTTGCGATCCAGCCACCGGACCCGGGGAACTATCTGCCGGTGATCTTCGTCATCGCCGTCGTTGCCCTGGTAGTGGCGCTGATCGCTGCCAGAACGAAGAAGAACCCTGCCAGGAAGTAGCAAAAGTACATAACCGACGTGTTGAGGTGACACATGGCTGACAAGTCCAACGGCAAGCAGGTTGCTGCCTCTACCTCTGGCAAGCCTTCTGATCCCTATCTTTCGGGGCGCAAGCGTTTTGGGCTCCAAGCATTGCGCCGTGGGCGAAACCGCGAATGGCACTTCTCAGGGCAACAACCGGGTGAGGAAGTGCGGATGGTTGTGCGCAGGCACTGGTGGTTCCTGATAAGGCCAGCCTTGCCGCTGATCGGCGCTGTTTTCGCGTTTTTTGTCATCTTGTGGGCGGCTACCGTTCTGCCAGCATTTAGCACGTTCTGGCTTCTGCTCGAAGGGGTGGGGGTGTTGGGCATTATAGGGACTGGCATCTGGTTCGCTTACAAAGACCTCATTATCTGGTGGTACGACAGTTACATTATTACCAATAAACGTATTATCCATACAAAAGGGCTGCTGGAGCCAACGCGCCAGCAGACGCCGGTCGAGAAAGTGCAGCAGGTCGGCGTTGACATTCACTCGGGGCTGGGCTTCCTGTTGAGTTTCGGTACCATCCATGTCTATCTGACGGGCGGCGATTTCTATATGAAAGAGGTGCCGAACCCGAAAAAGGTGCGTGATGCGATTCTAGGGATCACCGAAACGCTGAAAAAGCCAAAGGAAGAGCCGGTCCCCGTACCGAAAGATCCCGATATGGCTGCCGTGCTCGACTCGCTGGCAAAGGCCAGGCCGGTCCCACAACTGCCAAACGCCGATGAAAACTATCCACCGCTTGCCAACGCTGAGCGGGTGCGCGGCCCGCGACGCACCTTCGGCGGTATCTTGCGTATTCCCTGTGATGTGCGCTATCTCTCGGGAGAGTATACCGTCAAATATATTCAGCGCTCCCAGTATGTGCTCTGGCGCAATCTCTCGCTGCCGATTCTGGCGCTGGTGATTGCGCTCCCGGTGGCCCTGTTCGGCCCTGGCTTTGGCGTTCCTCCATCTCTCTGGACGTACTGGTTCTTCTTCTCGGGCCTGGCGGTATTGGGCCTGGCTATCTCTATCGGCCTGATATACACCAACTATGTAGATGACGTGTATATCTTGACGAATCAGCGTATCATCGATATCGAACGCCGCTTCATCATTTTTTATGAGACGCGGGTAGAAGCGGAGTATAAGAATATCCGCGATGTCAAGGTGAAGGTGCCCAATGTTCTTGAGCGTTTCCTGGATATCGGAAACGTCTACGTGGAGACGCCTGGTAGCAGTCCAGACATTATCCTGGAAGGGGTGGATCACCCCTTTGTGCTGTCGGACGAAATTCTGGGCATTAAGACACATAAAGAGAGAGCGGACAGCGTTGTTAAAGAAAACAATGAGAAGAAGAACCTGCATAAATGGTTTAGTACGATTGTGACAAAACTGGAGGAGACTGCGAAGACCCGAGGTACCCCTAATCTCAAGGATATGGACCTGCTGAATGCGATGGCCTGCGCGGAGGAGCTGGGGCTGGAAGTAACTGTTTCTGGTGAAGCGATTGCCAGCGCCAGCGTGGCCCCTGGGCGCGTTTTACAACAGAATCCTCCGCCGGGGACTGTCATGGAGAGGGGAAGCAGAATCGAGGTCGTGCTGAGCAAAAGACCCGCGCTCATAGACCAGTCCGCCCAGGCGTAGGGGCGGGGCAAGCCCCGCCCCTACAGCCGCTACCGTGTATTGACGCGGACCAGTAAGGCGACACATTCGATGTGGTAGGTTTGCGGGAACATGTCGATGGGTTGGGCGTAAACCAGGCGATAGCGACCGCCGGAACAGAGGGTCGCGATATCGCGGGCCAGGGTGCTGGGGTCGCAGGAGACATAGCAGATGGCCCGTGGCGCCATAACCTGCAAGGCCTGTAATGCCTTAGGATGGCAGCCGGTTCTGGGTGGATCGACCAGCGCCACATCAATGCGTTCGCGCCGGTAGTGCAACTGGCTGAGCAGGCGTTCCAGCGTTCCTTCCAGTACAGTGATGTTGTTCTGGTTGTTGAGCGCGGTGCTGGCACGCGCATCCATCACGGCGCTGGGTTGAGATTCGATAGCGATGACGCGGGCGGCGCGCGGCGCCAGGAAGGCAGAAAAGAGTCCTACTCCACTGTAGCCATCCAGCACAATATCCTGGCGCTGCGGCTCCAGCATAGCCAGGACGCGCTCAACGAGCGTGGCGGTCTGAACAAGATTGACCTGGAAGAAGGAGTCCGCCGAGATGCGGAAGCGCCGCCCCAGAATGACATCGGTGAGGAACTCCTGCCCCGCGAACACGCGACCGTAGCGCCCACCAACACGCTCGATGATCACGCCCACGATGCCGGGAGCGATGGTCATCAATTCCTGTGCCAACTGCTGAGGATTTTCGATCAGGGAGCCGGGGCGAGCATGAATTGAGAGCAGCGTGGGTACAGCTTTCACGCTTGTTACCGGGATGCCTGTGTTAGAATTGCTAGCGGCGCCAATGGCTCCACGTAGCGTAAAGCCCTGGATCATCTCGCCCAGCGCATCGCCGAAATAATCGAGCAGTTTAGTGCGAACAAGCTGATAGACCTGATCGAGCGCAGGATGCAGCAACGCATAATCTGGCAGATCCTGTACATCGTGGCTTTCAGTCAGTTTCAGGCCCACTTCGCCATCGGGGCCAATGGAAAATAAAGCAATATTGCGGTAGTGCCAGGGAGAAACGCCCGGGGGCATGCCAATGGCAGGATGAACGAGGGCGTCTGGCTGTTTGCCAATACGCACGAGGAGCTGGCGTACAATATGCGCCTTCCATGTGAGTTGGGCGGGATAAGAGATATGTTGCCATTGACAACCGCAATCTGTGAGCAATGGATAGGGTGGTTCCACCCGCTCAGGCGCGGGGCGCAGGATCTCGATCAGGTTTGCTCGTGCATGCCCGCGGCGCTCCTCGACAATTTCCACTCGTACTCGTTCACCCGGAATCCCTCCGGGAACGAACAAGACACGTCCCTCATAGCGGCCTACGGCGTCGCCTCCATAGGCAAGATCTGTAAGTTCAACATCAATGCTCATGTTCACCTCGGCGGCCATTCGTACATTAATGTCGCGGTGGCCGTCCCATCTTTCCAGCGTTTTTGTATCTGTCCGTTCATAGTACTGCATACTGTGATCCCCAGTCTGGAGTTTCGCAGTATGAGTAGGACCTCTGTCCGGTCCGGTTCGGGCCTCTTGCCCTCAGATGAGGGAGCACCTTCGCATCGGTGCAATAGATGTGTCTACAGTGGAAGCGGCTGTTTGGGCTGACTATAGAGCCGTGTTCCAAAACGACTCAAGAAGACGGCACCTAGCCCCAGCAAACCAGCTCCGATACTGACAAACCAACCAACATAGGGGAGAGACCCCGCCAACGCGAGCGCGGCAGACCCCACAACGACTTGTAGCAGACGAGTGTTCAAATGTGGTGCGACCTTGTGCAAAATGTATTCACCAACAAGCCACCCTACGGCGACTGTGCCCAGCGCCCAGGCTGCAACAAGCCCGACTGCTACGATAATTGCCAGCGGAATAGAAATGATAAGTGCGATCAATACAGCGATGATGGCAGGAGCAAGCAGAATACTGAGAAGCCCCAGCAGCAGGCTGCGCCGCATCTTGCTCTTCACAGTCGTACGTACCAGCATAATGTGTTCTGGTAAGAGCGTGGTGAGCAGCATCCCCAGAGCAACCCATGTCAGAACAGACCAGAAGCGAAAACTGGCTCCCCCATCGCCAAAGAAAAGTAGACTTACACTCTTCGTGCATTCAAAAACACTACCATGCAGTTGTGTCCCTGTACCTTCAATCCAATGCCCTCCACAAACATGAATATCTCCATTGATATGTGCCCCATCCTGTAGGGTGACATTACCACCATAAAGGGTGACGTCACCATCGACGATGCCGTCAATAATAACATTGCCTCCGAATGAGACGATGTCGCCTCTCACCTCGCCCCGAACGACGACTGTGCCTCCGAATGAGGTGATATTACTACAAACCACCTCTCCGCCTGTGACTACCACCGCACTGCCGAAGGACGGCCCGTGAATCGCGTCTGTACATTGCTGGCTGCTTCGTGCGGTCTGTGAGGCCATTGCCGAAGCAGTAGGTGGCCCACTCACCCAACCCATAAACACTCCCACCCCACCAATACCTATTAAGAACGCTGCTAAGAGCCAGAGCCCAGGCAGCGTGAGTATCAACCTTTGTTTTCGAGCGATTTTTCGCATACCGGAACTCCTCATCATGGCTTGTAATCGAGCCACGATGTTTGCCGTCACACCTCCTGCGGATGACGCATCAGACGAAGCCACATCCCCATCATGACAACCATCACGAAGGCAACCCCTGATAGGAGCCAGTTGTCGTGTGTTATTTGTGTCAGCCCTGGCTGTAGATATTGCTCCAGGACCACGAATGTGTCAATGACCGAGCCGAGCAATAGCACCAGCTTTACGGCGAGATCAGTCTGAATGATGATGATAGCCAGCGCCAGCAACGGAATACTGCTCACAGTGAAAAGGGCAATAGCCGCCAGAGCTGCGCCAACCGTGCGCCAGCGCGCCATGCGCGATTGTTGCTGCTGACGAATATCCTCAAGCTGTTGAGTGATCCGCGCCTGTTTTTGGACCGCGAGCATGATTCGCTCAGTCGAAATGCCGGTGTATACAGGAGTGGCGGATGGGCGCAATACGCTGTCCAGGCTTCGCTGACGCTTCTCGAATGCCAGACAACCAGGACATTGCCGCAGATGCTCCTGCAATGCTTGAGTATCCGCCTGCGCTTCATTGCTATCACGCTGCATACTCAGCTTTTGTCTAGCGTCCTGGCAGCGCATCGACCTGCTCCTCTTCCTGTTGCTTATCCTGCTGGATGTAACGCGCCAGCAGCTCGCGAGCGCGATGCAGACGGGCTTTGACCAGTGGCGGCGTCAGGTTTAAGGTCTGCGCGATCTCTTCGTAAGAGAAATCGTACCAGTAGCGCAGTACGATGACGGCCCGATATTTGCCGGGCAAGCGCTGCAGGTAACTCTGGATCTCGTCTTGCTGCTCCCCCTGTAGCGCGGATTGCTCCGGGCCGGTCCCCACATCGACGATCCATTCCAGGAATGGCACATCCTCCAGCGGGAGCGCCAGGAAACGTCTCCGGCGCAACTGGTCGATTGCCAGATGGGAGGCGATAGAAAGCAACCAGGTACTGAATTTATGTGCAGCCTTATATGTTGCGAGCTGTGTGAAAGCGCGCACAAAAGTTTCCTGTGTCACATCTTCCGCTTCCGTCACGTTGCCCAACATCCGGTACGCAAGATTTTGCACAGCATCCTTATATCGCTCGACAAGCATCGCGAAAACGTCCTGGTCGCCACTAAGCACAAGCTCGACAAGCGCTGTATCGCTCATCGACTCCACTATGGCCCCTGCTTTCGCCTGTGTACGAGCTGTACTGGAAATACCCTGTACACCTGCTACTACCTCAGTACTCTGGCCCCGACGTGTTTTTGTAGCCGGCTTTGCTAACGATCCAATTCCCCCCAGTATATCTGAAGCGCTCACTGTTGATTCTATCATTTGTCACCGCTCATTTTGTATCTATTTCACCCAATATCATAGGAAGACAAAAACCAGCATCTTCTATGAGCATGTACGAGCAGCGGCTAAAAAAGTTGTAATCTTTTGTTGAAGTGTAACACGACTCCGCCGCGCTGACAAGAGGCCCAGTACTTCGCTTCCGCGCTCCTGAGCGCAGCTAGACACGGGAGCGGCGTTGGAGCGCGGAACCTTTCAAGGTACTCCCACAAAGCAAGAATACAAGCACATAAATGAAAAAAAGTTCACTTCATAAAGTGACGGACAAGGACAAAAGTACGGTATGAGAGAAAATATGAATGAATTTTCATTATTGAGGAAAGAGAGGCTTTGTCACCGTCCATGCCACATGATAATCATTTTATATAGATATCATCAATAAATTTATGAGATGTCATGATATAAAATGTTCTGTATGAACTATCGAAAAAGAATTTAGTACTTTTCATCTATATTTGTTCATTTTTTGATCATCTTGTGTTATACTACTCTAAAGAGGTGTTGTGGTTCGTGTGGTTCTTAAATCTGGAGGGAAAAAGATGCTGAGCCAACAACTGCTGATCCCCCTGCGCACCCCTTATGCCGATACTATCGTTTTGACTTCCCCCTGGGCTACATCTTGGCAACGCCTATACCGCCAGGTTTTCTGGCTCTCTGATGGGCAAAGAGATGTGCGCAAAATCGCCCGGTTGTTGCATAAATCTGAAGCTGAGATAGAACGCGTGATACATGAGCTGACTGTTAGCGGCTACACCAGCATGCAGATAGAGGAAAAAGTTCTTGTCATGGATGCGCCTCTGCTGAAACAAAGTTTTGAGATCATCAAACCACAGCAGGAGGCATTCGCGGATAGTTTCTACCAGCGTTTATTTACGTACTATCCTGAAACACAAAAACTTTTTGCGCATACCGATATGAAAAGACAGAAAAGCTCTCTCATGGCCACCCTTGCCACCATTGTCGCTTGTGTGGAGCGTGGCGATAACTTGATGCCGACGTTGCAGAAGCTGGGCGAAAGACATCAGCGTTATGGAGTTATGCCGGACCATTATCCGCTCGTCGGGGGCGTGCTACTGGAAACCTTTAAAGAATATATAGGCCCGAGTTTTTCCATTGCTATGCAAGATGCCTGGAGCAGAGCCTTCGAGATCATTAGCTCCCAGATGATAGCTGCGGCCCAATCATGATTTGATTATGCTCCGCTTCAGGCTACAGTATGGAGATAGCTTCTGTAAACGTTAAGTTGAACCTGACATTTCGCTTGCATATGAAGGGCTGTAGCGATAGAATATTGCCTATCATTACCCGTATGATAGGAAAGAAACATGACCACATCGATCACCCCAACGCTCCATTTAATGCGCGTCTACGAAGCCCTTATTGCTGCCTATGGTACGCCGCAGAACGAGCCCGATGATGACCCACTTGGCGGGCTGATTGGCACGATCCTCTCGCAGCACACCTCCGACATCAACTCAGAACGAGCGTACCGGCAGTTAATCGCGGCATTCCCGACCTGGGAGCAGGTGCGCGACGCTCCGACGCACCAGATTGCCGAAGCGATCAAAAGCGGAGGGCTGGCAAACGTCAAGTCGGTGCGCATTCAGGATGTCTTGCACACGCTCACGGAACAGCAGCAGGAGCAAGGCGGGACAAAAACGCTGGCAGAGTATCTCTTCGATGAACTGGCTAAGCGCAGGACAGAGGATGCCTGGCACTATTTGCGTAAGCTTCCAGGAGTGGGGCCAAAGACAGCCGCCTGCGTCCTCATGTTCAACTTAGACCGAGCAAGCATGCCAGTTGATACGCATGTTCACCGCACCTCGCAACGTCTGGGACTGATCGGACCAAAGGTAACTGCCGACCAGGCTCATGTGCTTTTTGCGAAAGTGACGCCGCCGGAATGGGTGTATCCATTGCACGTCAATCTGATTACACATGGGCGGCAGATTTGCCACGCCCAACGACCAGAGTGCGCACGTTGCCCGTTGTATAGCGAGTGCGCGTATGTGGGGAGCGTGAACGCGCAGGAGACGGCGATTCCAAGTGGGTAGCCATTGCCTTACCTCTATTTTCAGAAGATACCACCAACTATTTTTAGGCTTCTCAATGAGAGCAATGAAGCATTTTAGAAAAATGGCACTAAAGGATGTAACTAGCCGTACAAGCCCTTGATGACACTGGTCTGTAATAACAACTGAAGACTGTCTGCGAGCACGGGAAGGAGGGAGAGTATCTGTTTCCATAGCAACAGATCTCATCATACTTTTTCTTTAAAGTCCCACCAATTGGCAAAAACGTCCGCTAATCCTGACGAATGGTACCTCCATCGGGTATTCTTTCATACAGAAATTTGAAAACTGTCCCAGCAATCCGTCTTCATATACACAACACATAGCGAAAAGCATATCAAAAAAAGAGAAATCAAGGAGCATCCATGAACTGGCTATCCACTCTCTCTGACCCCCGATGGCAAATTATAGAAGGCTTTATCACGATCATTGCTGCGATTGCAATACTCGTAAGATTCTTTTGCCCCGGTCTATATAAGCGTAAAGTCCGATTCTCGTTGACAGTTATAATCTGTTTTATAGCTTTCTCTATAGTCATTTCTTATGTTCTTCCATATTTACCAAGTCAAAATACAATAGCTTCTTCTATTCAAAGTCGAACAAATACGGCGCCCCCCCCATCAGTGACACCTTCTCCTCCAGTGACCACACAAACACAACCTTCAGCAACACCATCAGATTCGTCTCAACTCTCACCTGTTGAAACAATAGAACAATCAGTAGCAGAACCTCCTTCTGATGCGCTTATCATTTGCGGTGGGCGCAGAGATGACCAGAAGTACTGGTATGTCGATCAGACTGATGGCTATGGAGGTTCTGATTCCAATGGAACTCCATGTAGAGGGTTCTCGTATATCCAGATCCCCACATCTCTAACGAGTAATTTCTTCCCAGACACCCAGGTTGCTCCGTCCACTCACTCCATCGATATCTGGGTCTACATTCTAGACACAACGCCACGAGGAGTAACTGCACTTGTCGCTTATAATCTGGAATTTCATACCCCTTCGGGCCTGAGGAGAAGTGAATCCTGGATCATCGACCAGAGTCGTTATTCAGGTTGGCTCTATCTGGGCACTGCTTCGATTCCTCCTGATACCATCACTTTTACTTTGGTTCTTTCCAGTGATGATTCGAACCCCGACCATTTTCTTGCTGAGGATGCAGCAGCCATGCGCATGCATGCTTGACGCCTGTTGCCTCCTGAGTGAACATGAAGTTCACGCCTTTGACACGACTTACAACTCGCAAGGAAGAAAGCAGCGCACAGCATCCCCGTTCTGTGCATATTCTTCAAAGAGTTCGGCGACATAATCGTCGATCTCATCGTGATGGCTGCGAAGGTATTCCTCCGTGATATCATCAATAGTTCTATAGTTTCTCATATTTTTTGTGCCCCTCTATCCCCTTTTCTGATCGCATGCTACCTCATTTTAGCAGATTCGACCATCAAACTGAATTGCCTGCACAGCGCAATACAAGGTAATACCAGTTCTTCTTTTTGGGAAAGCTTCAGTTTTATAAGATAGATGCGAAGGGCAGTGTAGAGAATATGAACTTCGTTGTAATCGAACGGTGTTTCTCGGTTCCAGTCTTCCAGTTGCAGCATATCATCCAATTTCGTCTTTACCCCTGCGGTAACTTCTCTGGCAAAGGGAACAAAGGGAACGTTCGGGAGGGTATCGGGATTTTGTGAAAGCGTCCCTTCAAAAACGCAAACAGCGTCTTTTAACAATCGTACAGTTGGCAACGTAAAAAGTATTTTTGAGGCTGATTGTGGCTGCGCTGATTGACGTTCACGTTTTCTTTTCTTGCCCACGATTCCACTCCCCATTCTGCTAATAGAAGGGCCGACGTAAATTAGTAGAAAAATAAAGGCACCAATATATAGCTCCTTACGCTAGTATGCCTATTCTGGTATCCTACTGTAATCAAGCCTATGGAGACGAGCCATGATATATATTCGCCTGAAAGAGATCGCCCAGGAAAAAGGCTTCTCACAAGGCAAGCTATCTAGAGCCAGTGATGTTGACGACAATACCATCAAGCGCATTTACAGAAATCCCACAGCCACGGTCACTACTGAGACGCTCAGTAAATTAGCAAAGGCTTTAGGCGTATCTGTACATGAGCTTATTGTTGAAATATCTGATGAGAAACAAGAGCGAGATCAGTGCTGAAAGCTTTTTCGTCGTCTCTCATCCGCCAGATATACATGAATAAACCGCCTGCCAGTTGCATCGGCAGTCCGTTTTAGCCTCATAAACCGTTCCTGTTGCGTCTCTTTTCTAACCGTCACAATCGGAATAGGTTGAGTTGGCTGATTGATGAGTGACTGTATCTGTTTCATCATAGTGCTCACCCTGCGGCTTCCTCACTTCTTCGATGTTCTCTAACGTTTCTACTACGAGCTTGATTGCTTCATCTGCTCCAACGAGGGTTTGTAGCTCAACATGCGCTTGCTGAATATTCTCCAATCGTTTTGTGATAAACTCATGTTTTGCCGAGCCGAAGGATGGATCATACAGCGCACGTTGTGCGGCTTCGCATGACAGTCTGATGCTTTCCCGAAGCCTTGCGACCTCACTTTGTGACATGTATTTCGCCTCTCCCTGCGTTGCTAAAGTGAAAGCAACAAACTATAATATGGTACTGTCAGTTAAACTTATTGCAGCTACAAACAATAGTAGTTCCATCTGAAGTTCTATTGTGCAGCAGAGAGCTACTTGCATGTAACACGCTGTTACATTTGATGAGAAAGGATACAGAACAGGTGTTAAACAGCAACGCATTTGGGCAATTAGTACGCTCATACAGACAACAACGTGGCTGGACACAAGAAGAACTAGGAGAACGATGGGGACATACCAGAGCCTACGTATCCCAAATTGAGCAAGGCAAACGAAAGCTGGACAGCATGACGCAAGTGTTGCGCCTGGCTGATATTTTAGACATTCCTCAAGAGAAGCTGGAAGAAATTGGACGCGGGATACCAAAGAGACAAATCGAGGTGCAAAGACCGGAACAAGCTGATAGCGCCATCTTACAGATGCTGCTTGCTCCTGGCCGCGACATGGTACAACTCTCCTACATGCTCTGGATAGCCGACCAAGCCCCAATCCTGGAGGAGAAACTTCAAGAGCTTACTATTGCCCTAGACCAAGCCTTAATTTCGTATCATGGAGAATTTTTAAAACCTGCTCAGCAATTACTTGCCTACACCCACCAAATGAGAGGGCGTATGGCTTTTGACCGCCTTGACTTTGCGACTGCATCAGGACATTTCTCTGAGATGATTGATTTGGGACAGGAATTAAATGATCCCGATATTATCACCACCGGTATGGTGTATCAAGGAAGTTTGCTTAGAAAGCGGGGCAGATTTGAAACATCCATCCGGTATTACGAAAAAGCAAAACCTTATGCAGATGCAGCATCTGAGGCTGTAAGAGGAATTTATCACGCCAATCTTTCGACAGTGTATGCTGATAGCGGCAATGAAAGACCATTCCTTAATGAAATCGATGCTGCCCTTGAGATTGCTAAAGATATGAAAGAGAGCATCACTGGACTGGCAAATGATTTTAGTTTGGACGATGTGTTGTGGGCACAAGCTGGAGGATTCTCTGAACTATGGAAACCAGAAGAAGCATTAAAGGTGTACGAGCAGACGGATAAACTACGTCCATTCCGACCACTCAGAGAACTGGGAGCCTATACCATAGACAAAGGGGAAGCCTATCTGCGTCTAGGAGATTTAGACCAGGGTATCGCGCTTTCTCTGAAAGGCATTCAGCTCGCTTCTGAATATCGTTCAAAACGTCACTTGGGCTGGGTGGAGAAAACATATAACCGGTTGCGGGTCCTCCCCATTGGGAAAGAGAAGAAGCTTGATGTGTTGCGCGATGCGCTGGTGGAGGCGAAGAGTAAGCTGGAGCTATGAAGGTGCGCTTCATGCTACTTATCCAGCGCCCTTTTCATTGTTTCCTATCCATACGCGGGCTACCGCCTCTCGGTTCACCCTATTTATAAATTGGAATAGACTCTATAGACCTAAATACATTACAGAATCCAAAATCTGGGTTTTGGATTCCTACCATTTGCTTTTTCATTGATCTCGTGTTTTTGCTCCTAAGTCAGCACAGCCATTGCCAATTTAGAGACTGCAATAAAGAACAATCAATTATAGTAATTTAGCAGGGAGGTCATAAGCGTGGCAGGAAAAACCGTTAGAATCTATCTCAAAGAAGGCACACCTAACAGTCTTTTGATAGCAGAGATTATCAATTGGACGGGCAACGTACTTGTTTTATCGCGTTCCCAACTTTTCAAAATGGGAAATGGGTATTTTGAACTAACAACCCAAGAAGTATTTTAAAGATTAGAGGTAACTCAATTGTTAATGGTGAGTTATTCTAAAAAGCTCATGTGATATACTCATCCAGAATCCAAAAGCACACAACACAGATAGACACTGCGAGACGGTTGACACAACACGTAAGGAGATCCCATATGACAATTCTGATTACCGGCGGCACAGGCTTTATCGGGGCGGAGGTGGTGCGTATGTTGCTCGCTCAGGGAGAGCAGCGACCCGTGGTATTTCATGTGAGCGGCAATCGGCAACGATTGGCAGATGTGGCGGACCAGGTCGAGTTTGTACGCGGCGACCTGGGGAACTTCAGTCACATCCTGGATGTGGTGAAGAAAGCCAGGCCGAGCGCGATCTATCACCTGGGGGCGATACTCTCGGTCGCCTCCGATGCCGATCCCTCAGCTTCCTTTCAAGCCAACGCCCTGGGCACCTTTCATATCCTGGAGGCGGCCCGGCTCTTCGATGTGCCACAGGTGATATTTTCTAGCTCCATCGCTACCTACGGTTCGGGCTTCGAAGAGGATGTTATTGGCGATACCACTATCCAGCGCCCCGCCCTGTTTTATGGGATCACCAAAGTGCTGGGCGAGCATATGGGCCTTTTCTACAAACGCAAATATGGCCTGGATTATCGCTGCATCCGCTATCCATCGATCATAGGGCCGGGCGTGAAAACTCCAGGAGTGGTGCAATATACTTCCTGGATGATCGAGGAATGCGCCAAAGGAAAGCCCTTTACCGTCTGGGCGCCGCCCGAGACGCGCACTCCGGTGCTGTATTTTAAGGATGCCGCTCGCTCCGTCATAGAGCTGGCAAAGGCTCCGCTGGAACGCATCAAAACGGTCAATTATCTGCTCGGTGGCACCAATCCGATTGTGACGGCGGGGGAAGAGGCCGAGATTGTGCGCGCGAAAATACCGGGGGCGCAGATTGATTTCCGGCCCGATCCGGCGCTGCGGCCCGTCCTTGCCAGATTATCCGTGCGCTTCGACGATAGCCGGGCGCGCGAGGAGTGGGACTGGTCGCCACACTACAACCAGGAACAAATGGTGGATGACTTCTTGAACGAGATGCGGCTACACCCCGAGCGATACGCGTAATGACGTCGCTGGGAACGCGATAAATCGCGCGTCGGACGCGATCAATCTGGTCCCTACGAAACATTGTTCAATGACCGTTGTTAGAAGATAATAGTCAGTAGCCTGGGGATGGGACAAAAATCTTATCCCCAATTTTTATCATCTGCGAAAAACTGTATTTGCTTCATTTTTAAAGATGATTGGTTTAACGTCTAATAAAGGTAGCGGTGAGACGCAAAAATATATACAACGACAAGGAACCGGCCCTGGACGCTCCACATGGTAGCAGGAGGAAGCAATGGAAATATTAGACCTGCCAGAAGATCTGAAAGAAAGGCTGCGCAACGGTGTAGTAGAATTTTTGGCTCGTCAGGCTGAAAAGCTGCCCGGAGGAAACAAAACGGCTAAGGCGATCAGGCAGCTATCCACCGAAGCCGCTTTTTATAGTGCCTTCGATAAAGCCACAAGCAAAGGCATTGAGCACTTCCGTATGAACTATATGGCCCAGGACGAAGACCTTGTAGAAGCTATCACGACTGATCGCGCCTTCTGGCAATCCCGCACCGTGCAACAGGCTCTGATGGAGTTAATTCAGCACCCCGGCTCCTGGCTGGTGAACGAGCAGGAAATGATCACGCAGCACTTTGCCGATGTCCTGCCTAAACGGATCAGCCGCGAACGGGTGGATAGAGCGGTGAATTTCCTTTTAAGCTCTATTTTAGAGGAACTCTGGACGCTGCCAGGCGTCAATGAGATACGCGCCATCTACAGCTTGCAATTCCAGAAACATGGCACCGACCTGGCCCGGCAGCAGGTCCAGCTTTTAGAGGCCCAATTAGAGGCGCAGTTGCAGTTGAGCGCGGATGTACGTCAGGCGCTGCTGCAACTGGCAACGACGCTGGAGCAACATTTACTGGCCGCGCCGCTGCCGCAATCCGCGTTGCCGGATGCGTTTCCTTACCATAACCTGTTCCAACCGGACTATACACATTTTGTTGGTCGGCAAAAGGAATTAGATGAGTTACGTCGCCGTTTATCACCGCTGGATCGTGTGTGGCAGATTGTCATCACCGGCATCGGCGGCGTGGGGAAGAGTGCGCTGGCGCTCGCTATCGCCCATGATTATCGCGAACGATATCAGGAATTGCCTCCCGAGGAACGATTTGATGCGATTATCTGGGTGACGGCCAAAGAAGAAATCCTGACCATTCAAGGGCGGGAGAAATCATCCCTGCCCAGCATGATTTTCCATACGCTTGAAGATATCTATACGACGATTGCCGATACATTAAGACGCGAAGATATCACCCGCGCCATTCCAGAGGAGCAGCATCACCTTGTACGCAAAGCCTTGAGCGCGCAACGCACTCTGCTGATCGTCGATAATCTGGAAAATGTGACCGATGAGAACGTCAAAACTTTTCTCTATAGATTGCCGGTATCCACCAAATGCATCATCACTTCGCGCGAGTGGATAGAGATGGCTATCGAATTGAAGCTCTCGGGCCTGTCCGCCGAAGAGGCGAAGAAGATGATCATCGAAAACGCGACCACGCGCGGCATCAGCATCAGCGAGATGGAGCAGCAGAGGCTGTTTGAGCGCACAGCCGGGCTGCCCTTGCCCATTAAGTTGAGCATAGCGCGCATGGCAAGCGGAGAGACATTCGATCAGGTATTACGATGGCTGGGCGATGCCACGGGCAATCTTCCCGAATACTGCGTCCGAGGACAGATTGATATAGCGCAGCAACGCAATGCCGACGCCTGGAAGCTGCTGCTGGCCTGTTCGCTCTTTGATGAGGATGCCGGGGCCTCTCGCCAGGCGCTCGGCTCCATTGCCAATCTCTCGCTGGCTGATCGAGACGATGGCCTGACGCTCCTGCAACGTCTCTCGCTGATTAATCCTGAAGAAAATGATCGCTTCTGGCTGTTACCAATGGTGCGGGGACATGCGGGAGCGGAACTGATGCGGACAACCTTTCACAAGGAGATGGTCGAGCGCTGGCTTGCGTGGTTGCTGGAATTTACGCAGAATTACGGCGCCAATCTGAACTTACATGTAGAAGGGGTGGGGCTGGTCGATGCTGAATACCCGAATATGCTGATCGCGATCCGCTGGTGCCTTGAGCAGCAACGGTGGGAAACGCTGCTGGTGCTGGCAAAGCGCACATGGTTTTACTTTTACCTGGTGGGACGCTTTGGCGAATTACTGGAAGTGCTGGAAGCCGCCGTGCAATCCGCGCGGGCGCTGGGAGACGAGCAACGGGAAGCCCACTTTCTACGCAGGCTCGGCAGGCTCTTCTCGGTACAGGGACAATATGACAGGGCGCTTACCGAGTGTTTAGATAGGGCAGAAAACATCGCTCTGCGCCTCAACGATGAAAATGAACTCGCCCGCATCGAGCATGCCCGTTCAGCCATCCTCTCTAACCAGGGCAAACTGCTAGAGGCCGAACAAATGGCTACCATGATCCTGGAGATCGGCGACCGGCTCAAAGATCTGGAATTGAAAGCTCTGGCGGCGTATCGTCTCGCTGAATTTGAAGCGATAAGGCTGCACTTTGACGACGCGTTAACATGGCTGGATAAAGGCGAACAGTGGTCTAGAGAGCTTGACTGGGAGCGTCAGTTAGCCTGGAACCTGCAATTGCGCGGCACGATACTGATCCAGCAAGGTGTGCCCGACGCCGCCGAGCAATATCTGATCCAGAGCCTGAGAATGGCTACCACCTGGAACGAGCGCCGTCTGATCGCTCGCAATCAATATCGCCTGGCCCAGGTATATGTCGAGACTAATCGATTACAGCTCGCCTTCCAGGCATCGCAGAAAGCCAGGGATCTCTATGAACGGCTGGGTATGGCTGATCGCTTAGCCGAGGTAGAGCAGTTTCTACAAAAATTGCCGCAGAAGGTCAAAAGCTCATAAATTATCTTTTCAATCCTCAACATTGGAGGCGGCAGGCATCGCGCACCGTGATATGGTGTTGATAAATTCGCGGGCAACCAACGAGATAGGGCCGACGCGCCGGTAGATAAGCGCGAAAATAAACGCTTCGCTGAGATCGGCGATTGGTAAGAGCGCCAGGTCGCTGCCTATCTGAGATGGACGTATCAGGGCCGGGAGAGTGAGCGTTACGCCGATGCCCCGTCTGACCATCTCTTTGAGTCCCTCGACCGACTCTATCTCCACTAATGGGCGCAGTGATAGCCCGCGCTGAGCGAAGATGCGCTGCGTAATCTGGCCCATCCGCGAAGTCTCATCCAGCAGTAATAGCGGCTCATTCGCGATCTGCTCCAATGTGATCGCCGCAGCCTTCTGTGCTAAAGGATGCCGCGCCGAAACCAGCAGATGCAGGGGTTGACGGAACAATTCTTTAATGATCAATAGCTCCGACTGCAGTCTGGGATCGAGAATCAGGCCAAGCTCCACCTCGCCCTGCTCGACCAGCGTCACCAGTTCGTCGGTATGGTTGACGCGCACCTTCAGGCGCACGTTGGGATAGCGTTGGTGGAAAGAGGCAAAGAGTTGCGGCAAAAAAGAGGTCGCCAGCGATTCGATGCAGCCGAGCACAATCGTGCCACGCTGCCCGGCCTGCAACTCGGTCAACAACTGCTGACCCTCCTGTAACTGCTCCAGAGCCCTCCTGACGTGGATCGCAAACTCCTGGCCTGCCGGCGTCAACGCGACGCGCTTCTTTCTGCGCGTGAAAAGCTCAACCTCCAGCTCGTCCTCCAGGGCTGCAATCTGGCGGCTCAATGCCGACTGCGCCACCAGACATAATTCGGCGGCTTTGCGAAAGTTTTGCGTCTGCGCCGCTGCCAGGAAATAGGTAAGCTGGTAAAACTCCATCATGCTCCTCCTTGCCAGTTGATCTCATTTTGAGATCAACAGTATATCAAACAGGTGTTGGACGCATCAAGTAATTGCTTCTATACTGTGGATGTGACCACTCTGGCGCCCGATGGTACGTGTCAATGAATAAAGGGACAATACTGGCATGATCGAACGTGGTAGGGGTGGTGCCTTGCGCCCGCCCAGTGCGTCGTCTCAGGGGGGGCGCAAGGCACCGCCCCTACGAGCAGAAAAGAGGAAGATATGACACAGGTCGAACAACTGGCCGCTTTCGCCGTGCGTACGCGCTACGAAGATCTCTCGGAGGAGGCACGTCAGCAACTCAAGATTCGCATCATCGATGCTCTCGGCTGCGCGCTTGGAGCGGTTGAAGGTCCGCCGATTAAGATGCTACGCGCGCAGCTTGAAGATTTTGGCGGCAATCCTCTGGTCACATTGATAGGAGGAGGGAAAACCGCCCCGGACCGCGCCGCACTCTACAACTCGGCCCTTGTCCGTTACCTCGACTACAACGATAGCTACATTGCCAGCAAGGAAACCTGCCATCCCAGCGACAATCTCGGAGCCGTGCTGGCTGCCTGCGAATATGCCCACAAAAGCGGCAAAGACCTGCTGACCGCTCTGGCGCTGGCTTATCAGGTGCAGTGCCGCCTCTCGGATGTGGCTCCCGTACGAGCAAAGGGCTTCGATCATACCACGCAGGGAGCTTACGCGGTCGCCGCCGGCGTGGCAAAGGCGCTGGGCCTTGATCAGCAGGGCATTGCGAACGCTATCGCGATCAGCGGAACAGCGTACAACTCTTTGCGCGTCACGCGAACGGGCAGCCTCTCCAACTGGAAAGGGCTGGCCTATCCTAATACAGCTTTTGGCGCAACTCACGCCGCTTTTCTGGCTATGCGCGGCATCACCGGCCCGCTGGAAGTGTTCGAGGGCAACAAGGGCTTGATGGATGCCATCACCGGACGCTTTGAGCTGGACTGGAGCAGGGAAAACCTTGAAGCAGTACGCAAAACCAGCGTCAAGAAGTACAACGCCGAGTTTCATTCACAATCCACGCTTGAGGGCATTTTAGAGCTGCGTGCCGAGCAACATATCCGCCCGGAAGAGATTGAGCAGGTCATCATCGACATTTTTGATGTGGCCTATCACATCATCGGCGGCGGCGAAGAGGGAGACAAGCAGCAGGTGCGCACGAAAGAAGAGGCCGATCACAGCCTGCCCTATATGGTCGCGGTCGCCCTGCTGGATGGCGACGTTTCTCCTGCTCAGTACAGACCGGAGCGCATTGCACGCCAGGATGTACAGGATTTGCTGCGCAAAGTAACCATCCGACCCGATGAGGCGTTGAGCAAACGCTTCCCCGCCGCGATGCCCAGCCGCATCCAGATTACGCTCAAAGATGGCCGCACGCTGCACATTGAGAAGCAGGATTATGAGGGATTTTATACGCGCCCTATGTCGTGGGAAGAGGCCGTAGCCAAGTTCGAGCGCCTTACAACTCCCTTCTCTCAGGTTGCGGACCGTACAGCCATCATAGAGACGGTGGCACACCTGGAGACGAAAACGGTAGAGCAGTTAACCGAGCTGTTAAGCGCATCTTTTGCACATATCCTTTAAGCAAAGAAAGAGAGATCATTATGAGCGAGCGAGCATTTCCATTTATTCGTTTGAACGAGCGCGAGGGCAAACCCCGCACGCGTGGCATCACCGAAATTCGTGGCCCTTACTATACGCCGATGGGCAAGCGTTACCTGGAAGACGTACTGGAAACAATGGGCGATTATGTCGATTCGCTCAAGTTCGCTGGCGGCTCCTTCACCCTGATGCCGGAGAAGCAACTGAAGGAGATCATTGATCTTGCCCATCGCTACAACGTCCAGGTCTCCACAGGCGGCTTCATCGAGCATGTGCTGGCGCAGGGATCGGAGGCCGTGAACCGCTATATTGAGGAGTGTCGCAACGTCGGCTTCGACATCCTCGAAATCTCCAGCGGCTTTATCACCATTCCGGTTGACGACTGGCTGCGCCTGGTCGAAAAGGTGCAGCGTACGGGCCTCAAAGCCAAGCCGGAGGTCGGCATCCAGTTTGGCGCGGGAGGAGCCACCACCGCCGAGGAGCTTGAGTCAGAGGGCACAAGAGATGTGGAGTGGGCCATCAGCCAGGCCAGGAGATTTCTGGAGGCGGGGGCCTATATGATCATGATCGAGTCGGAGGGCATCACCGAAAATGTCAAAACGTGGCGCACCGATGCCGCCGCCAAGATCATTGGCGCGCTGGGACTGGAGAAGGTGATGTTCGAGGCCGCCGATCCAGAAGTGTTCGCCTGGTATATCAAAAATTACGGGGCCGAAGTGAATATGTTCGTTGATCACAGTCAGATTGTGCAGCTTGAGTGCTTACGCGCAGGCATATGGGGAACGAAGAGTTTGTGGGGACGCGTGCTGACGTATAAGGGATAGACAAATGTGAGCCATCCTGTGCAGGATGGCTCACATTGGCTCTAGCAGTTCGCATGAGACGCGAAGGTTCTACAATGCTCATTGCAATTTTATTAATGCATTTGACCTTTAAATCGTCTTTTGTAATCGGTTCCTTTGCTCCTCGAAGGCCATGTTGTTGAATGCAACCAGGAGTATTACCAGACAAGGACTACATTTTCTACCGCAATCCCATCTCCTCAACCACGCCTTTCAAAAGGTCCGGTCGATTGGTAAAGATGCCGTCCGCGCCCAGCTCGATCAGTTCTCTCATGGTGGGAACATCGTCGATGGTCCAGTAATAGACCTCCATGCCCAGGCGGTGCGCCCTTGCGATCAAGGAACGTTTTTTGAGGTTAATACCATTGCTGGTGAGCGGGATTTCTAAAACGTGGGAATAGCGACGATAGAGGACTGGGAGGTAGGCGTTGTGGGCCAGCACAAAGCGCGTCACTTCGGCCCGCCCGGCTCCGATCACGACCTGTCCCTGAGCCAGTTGATTGAAACGCCGAACGATGGCCTGCTGGAAGGAGGCCACGATCACGCGCTTCTCCATGTGGTAACGTTGGATCAGCTCCCACAGCTTTGCCTCGATTTGCGATGGTCGATCTTTGGGGTAGGCATCTTTGACTTCGAAATGCAAGTAGTACTTTGTCGCGTACGCACTAAACACTTCTTCCAGCGCCGGGATACGTACGCCTTTGCCACGATAGCTATACTCGCCTTGCAGGTCCTGAAAACGGTAGCCTGCATCGAGCTGCTGCAACTCCGCCAGGGTGTAAGAGTCAACGCGCCCGCTGCCGTTCGTGGTGCGGTCCACCGTAGCATCATGGATACCGACCAGGTGACCGTCCCTGGTCATATGCACATCAATATCCAGAAAGTCGCTACCACCAATGCTATCCGCCATCGCAAACGCCGCCATTGTGTTGGTCGGGGCCAGCAATTCTCCGCCCTGATGGGCGAAAATATACGGCTTTTTTAGTTGGGGAAAAATAGAGGATTGTTTGAGTTCTGGCATGGCAAAATACGACCTCCTCAACCAGAGAGCATGTCGCGCTCCCACGATCAATCGGGGAGCTACAGGTTAAAGAAGTCTAGCATAAAGGGAACGAACCTGTCGAGTCCGTTTGACAACGATTTTTTCCTTCAAATTCCGTCCGCCAACGTGCTGCGCACTCCCACGATCAATCGGGGAGCTACAGGTCAGGCGGGCGGCTAGGTAGTCCTTGACATCGCCTGTTTTTCCGCGATATCCTATCATCTGGGTACTTCATTTTTTGAAGTGGTAAAATAATTACGACATGAGAGGGGATCAGTATTTATGAGCTTGAAAGAGGCGTCAACACCTGCCAGCATCAACTTCCACGTTGACCCGCTCTGTCCTCTGGCCTGGCGTACTGCGCTCTGGATACGCGAGGCTCGCAATGTTCGCCCCGTCGATATCCACTGGCGCTTATTTAGCCTTGAGGTCGTCAACCGCAAGGAAGGAACAGAGCCGGATTATGTCAATGGGCATGGCTGGGCCGCTCTACGTTCGCTGGCGCTGGCTCGCCGCCAGCACGGCAACGAGGGATGGGAAAAACTGTACGTCGCTCTCGGCAACGCGCAACATGGGCGGAAGGAAAGCATCAGAGACCGCAACGTTGTCGCCGCCTGTGCGGAAGAGGTCGGCTTCGGGCCAGATTTTGTAGACAAGGCTCTGGCAGACGAAAGCACGATCCAGGATGTGCTAGGCGATCATGAAGAAGCCGTGAAACGCTACCATGCCTTTGGCGTGCCCACCATCGCCCTGGAAGGGTCGAACGTCGGCTTCTACGGCCCCATCATCCATAGCGTTCCGACCGGAGAAGAGGCCGGCGAGCTCTGGGATTATACGGCGTGGACGCTCAATCAGCCCAATATCTTCGAGCTAAAACGCGACCGCGCTCAGGCCCAGTGGGGACCGGTATCCGCATAACCATTTTCATTGTCATAAGAAGAGCCGTAGAGATGTCTCTGCGACTCTTCTTGTTGCACTGGCGCGAGCCCGCCAGCGGCGCTCGCTTTCATAATGGAAGGGGCACCATATGCGCTTCGCGCATATGGTGCCCCTTCCATTACCTTTTGCGCGGCGAAGCCGCGCCAGTCCCAACGAAGCGAAGACAATGACATTGGGAGGCAGATGCATTCTAAGCTTTATGCTTCTTCAGGAACCGCTCTATCCTCACCAGAGCTTCCTCCAGTTTGTCATACGCGGTACAATAGGCGGCGCGCACATAGCCTGTGCCAGCCGCGCCAAAGGCGTTGCCGGGGACGACCGCGACCTTCTCTTCAAAGAGCAGCTTCTCCGCAAACTCCTCTTCGCTCATGCCGGTATCGCCAACATGGGGGAAGGCGTAGAAAGCTCCTCGTGGTTCGCAACAGGGCAGACCCAGGCGATTAAGCCCCGCGACAAACATCTGGCGACGGCGCGCATATTCATCGTGCATCGCCTGCACGTCGGGTTCGCCATGACGCAACGCTTCCAGCGCCGCCTCCTGAGCTGCTGTACCGGCGCACATGATCGCATACTGGTGAATTTTGAGCATAGCCTCTAGAATATGAGGAGCCGCCGCGACATAGCCAACACGCCAGCCGGTCATGGCATAGGCTTTCGAGAAGCCATCCAGCAAGATGGTGCGCTCCTGCATACCGGGCAGAGAGGCGATACTGACATGTTCTGTATCATAGACAAGGCGGCTATAGACCTCGTCCACGGCAACGATCAGGTCATGCTCAATGGCGAGTCGCGCGATGCCTTCCAGCTCGCTTTGCGGAATGACCGCCCCGGTGGGATTGTTGGGAGTACCGATCAGAATCATTTTTGTGCGCGGGGTAATGGCGGCTGCGATCTCAGCGGCGCGTACGGCAAAGTTATAGCGAGCGTATGTTGGGACCGGCACGGGCACGCCGCCCGCAAAAACGATATCCGCTTCGTAGGCGACATAGCCGGGATCGGGCGAGATGACCTCGTCGCCGGGATCGATGATAGTGCGCATCGCCAGGTCCACCCCTTCGCTCACGCCCACCGTGACCAGGATCTGCGTTTTAGGGTCATAGCTAAGGCCATAGCGGCGCTGCAACATGGCCGCGATCTCTTCACGCAGCGCGAGGATACCATAATTCGATGTATAGCTGGTATGGCCCTGCTGTATAGAATTGATACCCGCCTGGCGAATATGTTCGGGCGTCACAAAGTCCGGCTCGCCCACGCCCAATGAAATCACCTCTGGCATGGTATTGATGATATCAAAAAACTTGCGAATCCCCGAAGGTTTAACCTGCCGAACGCGCTGTGACAACACCTCGCGTCTAAGTGTATCCATAAAAAATAGTTCCCTTTCACCTTTGTATAGCCAGCGCGACAACATCCCTGGTGCTAGCTTCCTGGCCGCACAACCACATAGAATCTCTCCAAAGATGGCCCGTAATCGGCCCTCCTTCCACACTGTAACATAAAAGCGCGCTGGCGACAATGAGCCAAAGCAGGTACTTTTGGCCTTCCTGGAGAGCCATCAGGGCATGAACTACCAGAAGTCTTGACAGACAGGGGAATTTCGTTGTACTATTTTTGACATATTAGCAAATTTTGTCAAGATGATAATTATGAGTATTGATGAGAAAGAGCGCGAACAGGCAATTTTAGACGCGGCAGCCGGACTTTTGCTCCGGCATGGCTATAACAAAACCACGATGAGCGATGTGGCCGATGCCGTGGGTTTACATCGTGGCTTAGTCTATCTCCAGTTCAAATCAAAGGATGAGTTGGTGGAGGCCCTCATCATCCGCGAACTGAACACGTATGCAGAAGCGTGGAGCAGGCAACTCGAAGCCGACCCTCTGGGAGGAACGGTCGCGAGCCTGTACCGCAGCATGTTGCATGCACTCAAGCCGTTACCATTGACGACCGCCATTCTCACCCGCGACGAAGAGATTTTCGGAAAATATACACGCAAGCCGGGCAACCTCCTCACCCGTCTGCCCAACAACGGCCTCACGCGCGATTTTCTCCAGGCCATGCAAGAGGTGGGCGTCGTGCGCCGGGATGTCAATATCACAGCGATGGCCTTAGTCATGGATGCGCTTACGCCTGCCATCATGGAGACGCTTGCTGCTTACAAAGAGGAATCTCGCAGCGACCGAGCGCATGCGAGCAAACCGTCCTATGATGAGTTGATGGAAACAATCTCCGAGATGTTAGAGCGCATGTTAACGCCAGAAGCGGGCATCAATCTTGCAGCAGGCAAGGCAATCATGCTCCGAGGGCTTGATGCCGCACGAGCGCATTTCATCCAGATGGAACAGCAGAAGAAAGAGAACTCACATGGTACATAAAGTTACCTGTAAATATATATAGATGTTCGTTCTCTATGGAAAGAGGTGATTTATGCTTCTCGCGCTGAAGATGCTGGCATATATCGTGATCAGCTTTGTGGTCTTTGCTCTGGCTCTGTTTCTTCCGGCAGGCACCCTCGCCTGGCCTGCTGCCTGGATTTTCTTGATCCTGGTCTACGGCGTTTCCTGCGTTGGCATAGCACTGCTCTTCAAGTACAATCGCGGTCTGCTGCAAGAGCGCATGAGCTTCTCTCAGCCGAATCAAAAAACCTGGGACAAAGTGTTCACACCGCTCTACTACCTGCTCTGCCTCGCCTGGACGGTGCTGCTCCCACTTGATGCAGTGCGCTTTCACTGGTCATATATGCCCCTTTCTCTCCAGGTCGTAGGAGTCATTCTGCTGCTGATCTCGTTTGTTCTCATGGCCCTGACCTTTCGCGAAAACACGTTCCTGTCGTCAACAATACGTATTCAGCAAGACAGAGGACAAACCGTGGTATCCACCGGACCCTATCATTACGTACGTCATCCGCTGTATGCTGGCGCGATCCCTTTTTTTCTCGGAACAGCCTTACTGCTAGGCTCCTGGTATGGCC
>Ga0070741_10001703_pt1 | contig 64175 bp, 60 predicted proteins | sample Coa_R1_4_FD_66440 | JGI IMG/M metagenome (GOLD analysis project Ga0070741, IMG submission 66440) | Surface soil microbial communities from Centralia Pennsylvania, which are recovering from an underground coalmine fire - Coalmine... | ecosystem: Environmental > Terrestrial > Soil > Unclassified ...
CCCTCGGTCGCGTAGATCAGGATCGTCCCGTCCTCCTCGATGTCGATCTGGACGTCGTGGTCGGCCTCGAGCGCGCGGATCGTCTCGCCGCCCTTGCCGATCACCATCCCGATGTACTCCGGGTCGATCTTCACGGTCGCGATCCGCGGGGCGTGGCCGCGCAGCTCGACCCGCGGCTCCGGGATCGCCTCCAGCATCCGGTCGAGGATGAACTCGCGCGCCCGCTTCGCCTGCGCGAGCGCCTCGCGCATGATCTCGAAGGTGACGCCCGTGATCTTGATGTCCATCTGCAGGGCGGTGACGCCGTCGCGCGTCCCGGCGACCTTGAAGTCCATGTCGCCGAGGTGGTCCTCCGCACCCTGGATGTCGGTGAGGATCACGTAGTCGTCGCCCTCCTTGACGAGGCCCATCGCGATCCCGCCGACCGGCTTCTTGAGCGGCACGCCCGCGTCGTAGAGCGCGAGCGTCGAGCCGCACACGGAGCCCATCGAGGACGAGCCGTTCGACTCGAGCGTCTCGGAGACCAGCCTGATCGTGTACGGGAACGTGTCGATCCCGGGGATCATCGGCTCGAGCGCCCGCTGGGCGAGCGCGCCGTGGCCGATGTCGCGGCGCTTGGGGCCGCGCATGAACCCGGTCTCCCCGACCGAGTACGGCGGGAAGTTGTAGTGGTGGATGTACCGGCGCTCCTGCTCCAGCGAGAGGTCGTCGATCCGCTGCCCCTCCTTGGCGGTGCCGAGCGTGAGCAGCGTCATGATCTGCGTCTGCCCGCGGGTGAAGAGCGCCGAGCCGTGCGTCCGCGGCGAGACGCCGACCTCGCACGCGATCGGGCGGATCTCCTCGGTGCCGCGACCGTCCGGTCGCCGCTTCTCGACGGCGATCTTCTTGCGGACGAGATCCTTGTAGATCGACTCGGCCGCCCGCTTGACGAACTGCTTCGTCAGCGTGTCCTTGACCGGGACCTCGCCCTCGAGCGGAGCCGGGCCGACGGGGAACGGGAGCTCGACGCCCTCGACGATCCGCTCGAAGAGCATGCTCCGCTTGGCGGACTTGAGCTCCTTCGAGTCCTGCTCGGCGTCGGTGAGGGCGCGCAGCTCGGCCTCGAACTGCTGCCGCACCGGCGCCTCGACCGCCTCGAGCCGCAGGGTCTCGAGCAGCGTGTTCAGCCCGGCCCGGACCTGCGCCTGGCGGATGATGTCCGCCTCGGTCGACTCCATCGTCAGCTCCGGGCAAAGCTCGGCGAAGATCTCCTCGACCGCCGCCGAGGCCTCGCGAAGGCCTTCCGCACGGATCCGCTCGCGGATCCGGTCGGCGTGCGCGGACTGGAGCTCGGCGTTCAGGGACGCGTCCAGCCACTTCGCCTTGCCGGCCTGCCGGGCCAGGTCCTCCTGCGCCTCGCAGATCTCCCTGATCGCCTCGTGCGCAGCCTCGAGCGCCTGGAGCAGCGTGTCCTCCGGGATCTCGTCCGCGCCGGCCTCGACCATCGTCAGCGCCTCCGAGGTGCCGACGACGACGAGGTCGAGCGTGCTCTCCGACTCGATCTCCTGCAGGGACGGGTTGACGACGAGCTTGCCGTCGATCATCCCCATCCGCACGGCGCCCACCGGGCCCAGGAAGGGCAGCGGCGAGATCATCAGCGCCGCCGAGGCGCCGTTGATGCAGAGGATGTCGTGCGCGGTGACGAGATCGGCCGAGAGCACGGTGCAGATCACCTGCACCTCGTTCCGGAAGCCCTTCGGCCACAGCGGCCGGATCGGGCGGTCGATCATGCGGGCGGTCAGGATCGCGCGCTCGGTGGGGCGCCCTTCCCGCTTGAAGAAACCGCCGGGAATCTTCCCGGCGGCGTACATGCGCTCCTCGACGTCGACGGTGAGCGGAAAGAAGTCCGCGCCCTCACGCGTCTCCATCCGGCCCTGCGCCGTCGCGAGCACCATCGTCTCTCCGGCACGGACGACGACGGCGCCGTCCGCCTGCTTCGCCAGCTTGCCGGTCTCGAAGCTGATCTCCTGGTCACCGACGGTGACCGAGACCCGTGTCTCGTTGCCAGTGGCAACAGCCATGTGGTTCCTCCACTTCTCGTGGAGAGTGGAGGTTTGAGTCAGCGCCTGCCCGGCGACGCTCGCTCAAACTTCCACTCTCCGGTCGTGTTGTGTGACCTCTCCGGTTATCTCCTCAGGCCGAGCTCCTTGATCAGGCCGCGGTAGCTCTCCAGATTCGACCGCTGGAGGTACTCGAGCAGCCGGCGCCGGCGGCCGACGAGCTTCAACAGCCCGCGCCGGGAGTAGTGATCCTTCGGGTGCGAGCGCAGATGCTCGGTGAGCTCGTTGATCCGAGTCGTGAGGAGCGCGATCTGCACCTCCGGCGAGCCGGTGTCGGCGCCGTGCCGGCCGTGCTTGCCGACGATCTCGACCTTCGCTTCCTTGGTGAGGGTCATGTCACCTCCAGGTAGACGTCTCCGCGATCCCAGCACGCCGTCGGAAGCGGACGTACGGCCGAGGTCGCGGTCGCCGACTAGCCTAGCAAGGATGCTGAAACCTGCCGTTGCCGCCGGCCATCCGGCGACCGTCGAGGCGGGAATCGAGATCCTCGAGGCCGGCGGCACGGCCGCCGACGCCGCCGTCGCCGCCTCGCTCGCCTCCTGCGTCGCCGAGACGGTGATGACCGGGCTGCTCGGAGGCGGGCACGCGATCTACCTCGACGGGGCCTCCGGCTCGGTGCGGACGCTCGACTGCTTCTGCGCCGTCCCGAGCCCGCCGGGAGGTGCAGCCGGGGGCCTGCTCGAGCTGGATGTGCCCTTCGGAGAGGAGCTCGTGCACTACGCGGTCGGCCCGGCGTCGTGCGCAGTGCCGGGACTGCCGGGCGGCCTCGATGCGCTCTGGCGGGAGTTCGGCCGGCTGCGCTGGGACGAGCTCTGCGCGCCCGCCTTGCGGCTGGCCCGCTCGGGCGTGCCGATGCCGCCTGCCCACGTCTCCTGCCTGGAGATGCTCGAGCCGGTGATGACCATGCGCGAGGGTGCGCGGATCTACGCGCCCGAGGGCCGGCTGCTCCGGCCCGGCGAGCTGCTCGACCAGCCGGGGCTGGTCACCGCGCTGGAGGCGATCGCCGAGGAGGGCGCGACCAGCGTCTACTCCGGCTCGATCGCCGAGTCCCTCCTGGCGCTGCTCGAGGAGCGTGGCGGCGTCGTCACGCGGGGCGACCTGCAGGCCTACGAGGCGCGCTGGGGAGAGCCGGAGGAGGTGCGCTACGCCGGCTTCCGGTTCCTGAGCCGGGCGGCCCTGAACTCCGTCACCGAGGCGCTCGGGCGGCTGCCGCCGCTCGCCTCGCTTCCAGCGCCTGCCCGAGTCCTCGGCGTCCTCGACGCGCTCGACGGCGGGCCGGGTCCGGAGACGCACACGACGAACCTGGCGGTCGCGGACGGCGAGGGGAACGCCTGCGTCCTGACGAGCAGCCTCGGCCTCGGCTCCGGCGACTGGCTCCCGAGGCTCGACCTGCACCTGAACAGCATGCTGGGCGAGGTCGACCTGCTCGTCGGGCAGCCCGAGCCGGGCACGCGGATGCAGAGCATGATGGCTCCCAGCCTCGCGCTGGACGCGGCGGGCCCGGTGCTGGCGATCGGCGCCGCCGGCGGCACGCGGCTCCGGACCGCGATCGTGAACGTCACGTCCGCGATCCTCGACGAGGGCCTCGAGCCGCAGGCGGCAGTCGACCGGCCGCGCGTCCACCGCGCCGGAGACGTCGTCAACGCCGAGCCCGGCGCGGACGAGGAGGCCCTGGCGGAGTTCGCGCGCCGCGGCCTGACCGTCAGGCGCTGGCCGCACAGGCACCACTACTTCGGCGGCGTCAGCGTGATCACCCGCGATGCCGCCGCCGGCGATCCGCGCCGGAGCGGAGCGGCGCGGCCGGCGTAGGGGTCTGACCCCTGCAGGGGTCAGACCCCTGGCCGCTCCGCACGCTTCGTGTCCTCGACGTCACGCGCGATCTGGTCGATCAGGTCCTGCTCGCTCGCGAACGCGCGCTCGTCGCGCAGCCGCCGCCAGAGCTCGACGACGAGCCGCCGCCCGTAGAGGTCGCCGGCGAACTCGAGCAGGAACGCCTCGACGCGCAGCTCGTCGCCGCCGTAGTGCGGGTTCGTCCCGATCGAGATCGCCGCCCGGTGGCCGGCGGCGGAGCCGGCGTAGATCCCGTGCCGCGGCACGAGCACGTCGGGCTCCACCGCCAGGTTCGCGGTCGGGAAGCCGAGCGTGCCGCCCCGGGCGTCTCCTTCGACGACGACGCCCTCGACCTCGGGCGGCCGGCCGAGCATCCGCGCGGCCGCCGCCATGTCGCCCTCGTGCAGCAGGCGCCGGATCGCTGACGACGAGACGCCCTCCAGCAGCGGGACGGCGTGCACGTCGAAGCCGAGGTCGGCGAGCAGCCGGAGATCTCCTGCCCGGCGGTGCCCGAACCGGAAGTCGCCGCCGGCGAAGATCGTCGTGGCGCCGATCGCGCGGAGCACGTTCTCGGCGAACTCCTCTGCCTCGATCCGCTGGAAGTCGAGGGTGAACTCGACGACGAGCGTCTCCTCGACTCCGAGCTCGGCGAGGAGCTCCAGCCGCCGGTCGAGCGTCGCGAGCAGCTCGACGCCGTAGCCCATCACCCGCCTGGGATGCGGATGGAACGTGATCACGGTCGGGCTCGGGCCGGCGGCGACGGCGGCGTCGATCACGCGCCGGTGTCCGAGATGGACCCCGTCGAACGTCCCGAGCGCGACGGCCCGGTCCCTGCGGGCGAGCTCCTCGACGGAGCGTGCGACCTTCACGACCGTGTCCCGGTTCGCGCCGGAGCGGGCAGCACGACGCGGCCGACCGCGACGAGCCGCCCGTCGTGCAGCGTCCGGACGCCCTCGTCGGCGTGACGGCGGCCCGCCGCGATCGCCACCGCCGTCTCCGCGTCGACCGTCACGGCGGGCAGGAACGGGAGCGCGTCTGCGGCCGGGATGATCCGGTCCTCGTCCGCCTCGTCGACCGAGAAGGGCCCGACCTCCGTCCGGCGCAGCGTCCGGCAGTGGCCGCCGAGAGCATCGGCGATCGCGCGGACGTAGGTCCCCGAGCCGACGCGCAGGTCGAGCCGTGCGACGCCCTCGTCGTACGAGAGCAGCTCGAGCGAGTCGATGCGCGAGCGTCGGAGCGGCATCTCCGGCGTCTCGCCGCGGCGGTGCCGCCGGTACGCGCGCTCGCCGCCGATCTTCACCGCGGACGCGGCCGGGATCGGCAGCTCGACCTCGCCCTCGAAACCGGCGAGCAGCCGCTCGAGCTCGGCCCGGTCCGGCGCCTCGTGCTGCTCGACCACCTCGCCTTCCGGGTCGCCGGTCGAGGTGCGCGCGGCGAGATCGACCTCCGTGACGTAGCGCTTGTCGAGACCGACGAGCCAGTGAGCGAGACGCGTCGCCGCGCCCGACAGGACGAGCAGCAGGCCGCTCGCGAACGGATCGAGCGTTCCTGCGTGCCCGGTGCGCGCCCCGGTGCGCCGCCGGATCCGCTCGATCACCTGGAAGGACGACGGCCCGGGCGGCTTGTCGACGAGCAGCAGCCCCGACGGCTCAAGCCCGCGCGGCGGCAAGGGCGAACTCCTCGCGCAGGAACGCCTTGATCTCGCCGATCGACTCCGCGCTCGAGAAGCCGGCGGCCTGGCGGTGCCCTCCCCCGCCGCGCTTGCGGGCGATGGCGGAGACGTCGAGCTCGTCGCTCGCGGCGCGCATGCTGATCCGGCGGTCGGCATCGGGCGGCTCGGGAGGCTCGCGGATGGTCGCGGCCATCTCGGTGCCGTCGACGGCCCGCAGGTAGTCGATGATGCCCTCCGCGTACTCCTCGCCGACGCCGAGCTCTTCGAAGTCGGCGCGGACGAGGTAGCTGACGATCAGCCGCCCGCCCTCGAACAGCTCGGCCCGGTCGAGCGCCTTCGCGAGCAGCTTGAGCTTGGCGAACTCGAGCGACTCGTAGATCCCCTGGAAGACGCGCTGGACGTCGACGCCGGCCTCGACGAGCTCGGCGGCAAGCCGAAGCGACTTCGGCGTCGTGTTCGCGTACTGGAACCGGCCCGTGTCGGTGACGAGCGCGACGTAGAGCGCCTCGGCGATCTCGGGAGTCAGCGCGACACCGAGCTCCGCGAGCAGGTCGCGCACGATCTCGCCCGTCGAGGACGCGTCCGGGACGATCAGGTTGACGTGCCCGAACCGGGTGTTGTCGTGGTGGTGGTCGACGTCGAGAACGAGCGGCGCGCTCGAGAGGAACTCGGAGGTCAGCCCGGTCCGGTTGGCGTTCGCGCAGTCGAGCGCGACCACCGTCCGCCGGCTCGCGTCGTCCGGGAGGTCGCGGCGGAGCTCGCCGAGGTCCATGAACGAGTACTCCTGCGGCAGCGCCAGGTCGCCCGAGAGGAACATGACGCTGTCCTTCCCCAGCCGGTCCAGGGCGAGCTTCGCGGCGAGGATCGAGCCGAGCGCGTCGCCGTCCGGGTTCTCGTGGGTGACGAGGAGGAAGCCGTCGTTGTCGCGAATCGCGCCGGCGACCGCGACGAGGTCACTCGTCACGGCCGAGCTCGTCGATCAGCTTGCTCATGCGAACCCCTTCCGCCACCGAGCGATCGTATTCGAAGTCGAGCTGCGGGGTCCGCTTCATTCTCAGCTCGCGGGCGATTCGAGCCTGCAGCACGCCGTGGGCGGCCGAGAGCCCGGCGAGCGTGTCGGCCCGCTTGCGCTCGGAACCGAGCACGCTGACGAACACGCGGGCGTGGCGGAGATCGGGTGAGGTCTCGACGCCCGTGACGGTGACGAACCCGATTCGAGGATCCTTCAGCTCCGGCAGGGCCTCGGAGAGCACCTGCCGGACCGCTTCGTTCACCCTGCGCATGCGGCCGCTCACGCAACCACCGTAACGGCAGTCAGTCCTCGACCGAGACGATCCTCCGTTCGATCCTGGCGACGACCCAGTCCTGCCCGTGCAGCCAGCGATCGGCGCGGTCGAGCAGCTCGTGCAGATCGCCGACCTCGCGCGCCGAGCACGACATCACCAGCCTCGTGCGCTGCCAGAGGTCGTGGTGGCCGACCTCGGCGACCGATGCCCCGAACCGCTGCTGCAGCTGGGCCTTCGCCGACTGGACGTGCTTGCGCTTCCCCTTCAGCGAGCCGGCCTCGGGGAAGTGCAGGTCGATCGACAGGATCCCGACGTACCCGGAGGACGCCACTAGGCCGAGGCGGCGAGGGCCGGCCTGGTCGCACGGACGAGCCTGCGGCTCTCGACCGTCGCCTCGCGCAGGCGCTCGGCCGCCTCCTCGCTCGCCTGGCCGGCCTGGAGCCGCCACTGCCAGTTCCCGTTCCCGACCGTCCCGGGCCGGTTCATCCGCGCCTCGTTGCCGAGCCCGAGGACGTCCTGCATCGGCATGATCGCGATTCGCGCACACGAGGAGAGCGCGAGGCGGACGAGCCCCCATTGCAGGTCCTCGTCGTCGATTCCGGCCCGGGCGAGGTCGGCGCTCGCCAGCGCGAGATCCTCGTCCGACGCCTCGGCGATCCACCCCGCCAGCGTCGGGTGGTCGTGCGTGCCGGTGTAGACGACCGCGTCCTCGACGTGCGCGGCGACGGCGTGCCGGTGACGGTGTCGCTTGACGAACCCGCGCCCGACGATCCGCATTCCGAGCAGGCCGAGCTGGGCGCGCAGCCGGTCGACGGCGGGCGTGATGATCCCGAGATCCTCGGCGACGAGCGGCAGCCGGCCGAGCTCCGCCTCGACGGCCCGGAAGAGATCCGCCCCGGGCCCGCGGTGCCAGCGGCCCTCCAGCGGGCTCGTCGCTCCGACCGGCACCGCCCAGTAGGCGACGAAGCCGCGGAAGTGGTCGATTCGCGCCCCGTCGACGAGCTCGAGCGTCCGCCGGAACCGCTCGATCCACCAGCGGTACCCCTGCCGCCGCATCGCCCGCCAGTCGTAGACCGGCTGGCCCCAGAGCTGGCCGTCCGGGTGCGAGACGTCGGGCGCAGCGCCGGCGACGAGGCCCTCGGCGAAGAGCTCCGGGTGGGCGCGGACGTCGGCGCTCTCCTCGGCGACGTAGATCGGCAGGTCGCCGATCAGGCGGACGCCTCGCCTCGCCGCGTACCGCCGGAGGTCGAGCCACTCGCGCTCGAAGCGAACCTGGTCGGCGAGCGCGCCGGGGCCCGCGTACGACTCCCAGTCGTCGGCCCAGTAGGAGTGCCGCGCCCGGAAGGACTCGAGCTCCGACGTGGTCACCCTCGCGTCCGGCTCGGCGAGCAGCCCCCGCCAGCCCGCGAAGGCCGACGAGCTCGTGTACGGCGAGCCGAAAGGGTCGGGCGGGCCCAGGGGCAGCACCTGCCACCAGCTCTGCCCGGCCGCCTCGAGCCAGTCGACGAACTCGTACGCGTCGGCGCCCAGGCGGCCGCCCGGAAGCGAGGTGATATGCAGGAGCACGCCGCTCGAGCGGCGCGAGAACGGAGCCTCTCCGATCCGTGCCATCGACTGCCTCACTCTAGAGGTCCGGCCAGACCCCGCCCTATTTCCGATCGGCCCCCGCGGTAACCACCTTCGACACCGCGGTCGACCCGTCCAGGGCGCGTGCGATCGCGACGACGCGCAGCGTGCGACCTCCGGCGAGCCGGCCCGCCTCGAGGAACGCGCGGTACGGCGGCGAGTCGTCGATCGCCACGCGCTGCCAGCGGCCTCCCGGCCGCTGGACGGCGAACGCGACCGAGACCGGCGCCCCCGTTGCGACCCTGGCCGACAGCCGGACGTAGCTCGAGAGGTCGTCGGGCCCCACCGAGACCGCCGGCGCCGGCGCCCGGATGGCTGCGATCGGCGTCGTCGAGACGTAGACCGCGGCCGCCGTGGCCGGTATCGACACGGCGAGCCGCCGAGAGCCGCTCGCGGCGACCGTTGCCGTCGCCCCGAAGACCGGCTGCCAGGGGCCGGAGGCCGCCGTCGGGATCGTGACCTCGGCCGCTGCGTCGCCGGCGTTGAAGGCGACCACGAGCTCTCGGCGCCGTCCCGGGTCGATGCGGCTCACGACCAGCACCTTTCCCGCCGCTCGGCGGACCACCGTCCACCCCGTCGCCAGCTCGGGGTACGCGTCCCGGAGCGCGGCCAGCTCGCGAAGCCGCGCCTCGATCGGCTCGTCCGTGATCTCGAGCGGGGAGCGCTCGCCGATCGGCGACCCGCCGACGCGAGGCTGGCTCCGCCACTCGGCCACCTGCGTCGGGAACATGTCCTGCCGGGCCTGCTGGTCGCCGCCGGTCCCGATCATCCCGACCTCGTCGCCGTAGTAGACGACGGGAGCGCCGCGCAGGAGGTACAGCAGGTCGTAGCCGAGCAGGACGCGCCGCAGCAGGGCCTCGCCCGACAGGCCCGCGCCGTGCCGGGAGATCTGCAGGGCGGCGCGCCCAAGGTCGTGGTTCCCGAGGAAGGTCGGCGGCGCGGGGTCGCGCCCGTCCGGCAGGCGGAAGTAGTCGTCGTCGTCGAGACGGTTGCGGACGGCGAGCGCGCTGGAGCCGCCGGCGGCGTAGCCGGCGACCGCGTCCTGGAACGGGAAGTCGAGCACGGTCGGCAACCCGCGGCTGCGGACGAAGGGAACGAGGTCGAGCGCGTTCGCGTCGAAGACCTCCCCGAAGATCTGGAAGTCGGGAACGCCGGCCGCGCGCGCGGCCGCCGTCACCTGCGGCACCCACTGCCGGAAGAAGCGGGCATCGAGGTGCCGCGCGGTGTCGACCCGGAACCCGTCGAGCTTGTAGGTCCTGATCCAGCCGGCGTAGATCGCCGCCTGACCGCGCTCGACGACCGGCTTCTCGGTGAAGAGGTCGTCGAGCCCGTACACGTCGCCCTGCTCGAAGCACTGCTCGCTGCAGGAGCCGAAGTCGACGTCGCCGCGGTCGTGGTAGTTCAGCGGGTCGTTCAGCCAGGCCGGCTGCTTCGCGTTCGCGAGCCCCGGCAGCACGAACGGGCGGCGGGGCATCGAGGCGGCGTTCAGGCACGGGAAGCGGCCCGTGCCGGCGTAGCGCGCCGGGTCGAACACCTTGCCGCGGCAGTCTCGGTACGGCAGGTCGCTGTAGCCGGTGCCGCCGGCGAGCTGGATGACGTCGCCGGTGTGGTTGACGACGACGTCCATGATCACCTTCAGCCCGAGCCGGTGCGCGCAGTCGACGAAGGCGGCGAAGTCGGCGTTCGTCCCCAGGTGCGGGTCGACCCGGGTGAAGTCGAGCCCCCAGTAGCCGTGATAGCCGGCGGAGTCGCCCTGCGAGACCTGGTTGACAACGGGCGGCGTGACCCAGATCGCCGTGAAGCCGAGGTTCCTGATCCGCTCGAGGCCGTGGACGGGGTCGGTGCAGCCTCCGGTCAGGCCCTCGAAGTCGCCTCCGTGCCAGTACGCGGGCGAGGCCGGGTCGAAGCCATTCTGGCTGCGCAGCGGCCCGTAGCCGCCGGTGTCGTTCGACGGGTCGCCGTTCGCGTACCGGTCGGTCATGACGAAATAGATGCGCTCGGAGGCGAGGCTGCTCGGAGGAGGGGCTGCCGCGAGAGCTCCGACCGTGCCGGCCGGCGGCGGCGCCGGACCCGTGCCGGCGGTCGCCCCGGGGACGGCGAGCGCCAGCGCGGCGACCAGCGCGCTAGCGCAACGGCGCACCGGTCTCGCGATCGAAGAAGTGGAGCTGCGAGACGTCGATCGCGACCCGCAGGCGCTCGCCGAGCCTGAGCGGCGCGTGCGGCGGAAAGGCGCCGACCAGGTTCGGCTGCGCGATCCCGCCGTCCGCACCCGGATCGACGACAGGATCGTCCTCCACAGCCCCCTGGCGCCACACGGGGCTCGCGTCGACGTGGAAGTACGCCATCGACTCCGAGCCGAGCGCCTCGACGAGCTCGACCTGCGCGCCGACCGTCGGCAGGTCCGCCCGGGCGTCCGCGGGGAAGATGGCCTCGCTGCGGATGCCGACGACGAGCGGGCGGCCCGGATCGCGCTTGATCCCGGGATAGGCCTCGACCGCGCGGTCGGCGAGCGGCATGGTGTCTCCGCCGAGCCTGAGGGCGTAGCCGCCGTTCGCCGAGGTGACCGTCCCCTCCAGCAGGTTCATCGGCGGCGTGCCGATGAATGCCGCGACGAACAGGTTGGCGGGCCGGTCGTAGAGCTCCTGCGGCCGGGCGACCTGCTGGAGGACGCCCTTGTTCATCACGGCCACGCGGTCGCCCATCGTCATCGCCTCGACCTGGTCGTGGGTGACGTAGATCGTGGTCGTGTCCAGCTGGTGCTGCAGCTTCGCGATCTCCGCCCGCATCTGGACGCGCAGCTTCGCGTCCAGGTTGGAGAGCGGCTCGTCCATCAGGAACACCTGCGGCTGACGGACGATCGCCCGGCCCATCGCGACGCGCTGCCGCTGGCCGCCGGAGAGCTCCTTCGGCTTGCGGTCGAGGTAGGCGGTCAGGTCGAGCAGCTTCGCCGCCCAGGCGACCCGCTCGGCGATCACGTCCTTCGGCGCCTTGCGGAGCCGCAAGCCGAAGGCGATGTTCTCGGCGACCGACAGGTGCGGGTAGAGCGCGTAATTCTGGAAGACCATCGCGATGTCGCGTTCCTTCGGGTTCAGGTCGTTGACCACCCGGCCGCCGATCGAGACCGTCCCGTTCGAGATCTCCTCGAGCCCCGCGACCATCCGCAGGGCCGTCGTCTTCCCGCAGCCCGAGGGGCCGACGAGCACGAGGAACTCGCCGTCCCGGACGTCCAGCGAGAGGCCGAAGACCGCCTGGACGCCGTTGTCGTAGATCTTGTCGACGTCCTTGAACTGAACGTCAGCCATTGGTTCCTCCGAGTCTCCAGACGTGGAAGGCGGGCCCGTCCGCGGGCAGCTCGACCGTCTCGCCCGCAATCGTCGCGTCGTCACCGTGGAGCGTCTCCAGCGCGTCGCAGGCGAGGTGCCGCCGCGAGAGCCTGATCGGCTCATGGGCGGCGCGAGCCGCCAGGCAGAGCAGACGCTCGTCCTCGTGCTCGCGCAGGTAGGCGATCGCGTCGTCGCACACGGCGGCGAAGCGGATGCCGCCGCGGCAGAGCGCGGCCGACCCGCGGCGGAGCGCGATCAGCTCGCGGTACTCCTGGAGGAGGACGCCGTCCCAGGTCTCCGGCCGGCTCCACGGCATCGTCCGGCGGGCGTCCTCGCCCCACTCGCCCTCCAGGCCGATCTCGTCCCCGGCGAACACCATCGGCACGCCCGGCGTCGTCATCTGCAGGCCGATTCCGACCAGCTGCCGGTCGCGGCTGCCGGCGACGGTGCGGAAGCGTGCGTGGTCGTGGCTGTCGAGCAACGTCCACGAGTGCAGCGTGGACGGCCAGGGGACGCCTGCGCGGAACGCGCACATCGTCGCGACCGTCTGCCTCCCCGTGAAGCGGTCGAGGCCGATCGGAAACCCCCAGAAGCTCCTCCGCAGCTCGGCGGGCAGGTCGCCGTGGAGCCATTTCCACACGGGCCGCTCGAAGCCGGCGTAGTTCATCACCCCGTGCCAGCCGTCGCCGCGCAGGTCGTCGCGGAAGTCGTAGCCGTGCTCGGCGACGAGCAAGGCGTCCGGCTTCGCCCGCTCCGCGGCGACGCGCGTGGCCCGGGCGAGGTCGTGGCCGCGATCGTCGCCGAGGTAGCGACCCGCCATGTTCGCGACGTCGATGCGCCAGCCGTCCAGGTCGAACGGCGGCTTCAGCCAGCGCGCGGTCACATCGGCGAGCCGTCGAGCCAGCTCTGGCGAGGAGTGGTTCAGCTTCGGCAGCGACGGCACGTTCCACCAGGCGGCGTAGCCGTGCGTGAGCTCCTCGTCGAAGAAGTAGAAGCCGCGCTCGGGGGCGGCGTCGTCCGCCCGCGCGGCGACGAACCACTCGTGCCGGTCGCCCGTGTGGTTGAGCGTGAGGTCGCCGATCACGCGCATGCCGCGCGCATGCGCCGCCCGCGTCAGCGCGACGAGTGCCTCGTCTCCTCCGAGGAGCGGGTCGACGCGGTCGAAGGTCGTCGCGTCGTACCGGTGCGTCGACCCGGCGGGGAAGAACGGCGTCAGGTACAGGACGTTCGCGCCGAGGAGCTCCACGTGGTCGAGGTGCTGCTCGATCCCGTAGAGGTCGCCGCCGAAGAGCTCGAACGCCGTGTTCCGGCTTCGTCCCTCCGGCAGGTCGTCCCATTCGCGCGGGACCGCCCACGCCGGCGGGTCGACGTCGAGGCCGCTCGAGGCAAAACGGTCCGGGAAGATCTGGTAGACGACCGAGCGCAGGTGCCAGTCGGGGCCGCCGGACGACGGGGCGAGCACGAAGTCGTCGGCGTCGGGGACGTCGTGGTCGACTCGCCCGAGCCCGTTCACCCACGCGTATCCGGCATCGCCCCCCCAGAGCAGCCACCGGTACCGGGTCAGCGGGCTGGTCAGCGGCAGCGAGACGCGCCACCGGCTCTCGGTCTCGTTCTCGGCCTCGAGCTCGGCCGGCACCGCGGCCTGCTCGCCGTCGTGCACGTAGCGGAGGAGGACCTGCTCGGGCCGCCGCTCGTGCGGAACGCGAAGCCGCAGCACGGCGGTGCCGCCGAGCTCGCCCTCCTCGACGACGTCGTGGTAGGGCTCGGCGAGCAGGGACGTGGTCGTGTCCAGCTCGGAGACGCTCATGAGCCACCCTGCGACGATCGCGTGTAGCGCGCCGCGGCGCCCGACATGGGCGGGCGCCGCTGACGGCGACTCGTGGGGTGCGAGCCGGGTGAGGGAAGGGGGCCCACGGGGGAAAACGGCCGTTTCCCCCGTGGAGCGAGCCGGAGGCGAGCTGTAGCCACTTAGCCCTTCACCGAGCCCTGGGTGAGGCCGCTGACGAGCCACTTCTGGAGCGAGAGGAAGAGCAGCGTCGCCGGGACCGCCGCCATCAGCGCTCCGGCCGTGAACGGGCCCCAGCGCTGGCCGTACTGCTGGTCGATGAACCCGCGCATGCCGACCGGCAGCGTGTAGTGACTCTTCGTCTGCAGGATCGCGCTCGCGATCGCGAACTCGTTCAGCGTCGACACGAACGAGATCAGGCCGACGACGGCGAGCACCGGCAGCGCCAGCGGCAGCACGACGCCCCAGAAGATCTGGCCGGGGGTCGCTCCGTCGACGCGGGCCGACTCGTCCAGCTCCTTCGGGATCGTGTCGAAGAACCCCTTCAGCAGCCACGCGTTCACGCCCAGCGCACCGCCCATGTAGACGACGATCAGCCCCGTGTACGTGTTCAGGCCGATCACCGGGAACACGCCGCCGACGTTGAGGACGATCAGGTAGATCGCGACGACGAGCAGGAGCTGCGGGAACATCTGGATCAGCAGCAGGAACAGCATCCCCGTCCGCCGTCCCCGGAAGCGGAAGCGGCTGAAGGCGTAGGCGGCCAGCGAGCCGAGGATGACGGTGAAGAACGCGGTCAGGAGGGCGATCACGACCGAGTTCAGGTACCACCGGCCGAAGGCGGAGTCGACGTGGCCCTGGAAGGTCTTGTCGGGCACGGAGTTGTGGAGGATGTTCGTGAAGTTCGCGAGCGTCGGGATGTTGGGCCAGAAGCTCGTTCCCGAGACCGAGTCGGAGTGGTCGAACGCCGCGGAGACGACGAACCAGACCGGAAAGAGCGAGACGACGAGCGCCACGATCCCGACCAGGTGCCTCCACCAGTTCTCGAACAGCTTCCGCCGGCGCCGCGGCCTCGCCGGAACGGAGACCGCGCGCTCGGCCGAGACCTCGGCCGTGCTCACCGTGACTCCCGGGGTGTTGTCCCCGCGAAGAGTGCGCAGCACTTTTCGCGGCCCTTCATGCGAGGTTCTCCAGCGCCTTCGTCCGCGAGAAGGAGACGGCCGAGATCGACGCGACGATCAGGAAGACGATGATCGAGACCGCGCTCGCCAGCGCGAAGTCCTGTCCCTTTCCGGTCGCGATCGCGAGCTTGTACGTGTAGCTGATCAGGATGTCGGTCGAGCCCGCGATCCCCCCGGCGGAGTCGCAGGGACAGCCCGAGGTGAGCAGGTAGATGTTGTTGAAGTTGTTGAAGTTGAACGCGAACGACGCGATCAGGAGCGGCGAGACGGCGACGAGCAGGAGCGGCAGGGTCACCCGCCGGAAGATCTGGATCGGTCCGCCTCCGTCGACCCGGGCCGCCTCGACCAGCTCGTCCGGGATCGACTGCAGTGCGCCCAGCGAGACGAGGAAGAAGTAGGGAACCGTCAGCCAGAAGCTGACGAGGATCACCGAGACCTTCGCCCAGTCGCCGTCGAAGAGCCAGGGGACGTTCAGCCCGACGTGGTTCAGGAAGACCCGGTTGACGACCCCGAAGTCGTCGTTCAGCAGCCCCTGCCAGACGAGCAGCGAGAGGAAGCCCGGCACCGCCCAGGGGATCAGGATCGCGGAGCGGTAGAGGCGCCTGAACCGCATCCCCTTCTTGTTCAGGACGATCGCGAGAAACAAGCCGACCGCGAACGACAGGAAGACGACCGAGACCGCGAACACGAACGTCCACCAGAAGATCTGCAGGAACGGCTTCCGGATCGCCGAGTTGTGGATGATGCTGCCGAAGTTCTTCGTGCCGACGAACGTCTTCCAGCCCGGCTCGAGCTCCTCTCCCGTCGCCGAGACGAACGATCCCTCGCCGTTGTCGTGGAAGACCGTCCCGTCGCGCGTCCGCACGAACGCGTCTCGCCGGGAGTCGTAGCGCAGGGTGGGCCGCAGCTCCACCGCCTGCGAGAGCCCCTGCATCCGGATGCCGGCGCCGCCCGCGGTCGGGACGACGAACGAGTTCAGGGTCTTGTCCAGCGAGAACAGCTCGTTGCCCTTCAGCAGCCGGTAGCCCTTCGCCGAGGCGATCCCGAGCGCCCCGGTCGTCACGGTGCCCGGGGCGAGCGCCGTCAGCCGCTCGTCCGTGCCGACGTAGTCCTTACCGGTCTGGTCGTCCCGGAGGACGAGGACGAGGTTCCCGCCGGCGTCGCGGGCGGGCGCCGCCGTGTACGACTTGCCGTTCGCCGGCGGCTCGAGCGTCACCCGCTCGATCTGCCGGATCGCGTCCGCCTTCGAGGCGATGTGGCCGGTCGAGTAGTTGGTGAAGGCGACCTCGACCGTGTAGATGATCGGGACGACCTGGAACCCGATCAGGAAGACGGTCGCTGGGACGAGGAACTTGGCCGCCGGAGTCCTCCGCCTCGCGAGGTAGACGTAGTCGATCAGCCCCGTCGCCGCCGCCAGCACTGCGAGCGCCACCCAGTTGCGATGGTCGACGAGCACGTAGGCCGCCCAGACCGCGAGGCCGTTCGACAGCGAGAGCAGCCCGATCTTGGTCACCAGCCCGACCGGGCCCGAGAAGAACGCCAGCACGACCGGGATCGCCGCAGCCCTGCGGCTGCCGGCGGGAGCGGGAACCCGTGCTGTGGCGGTGCTCATCGGGCGGAGCGTACGAGCCTGGGATTGCGGGCGCCCGGGGACGCCCGCAATCCGGCGTCTCTCTCAGCCGATCTTCGCCGCGATCGAGCGGGCGGCCCCCGTGAAGGACCGCTTCGCGGGCATCGCACCCGCGCCCTTCGTGGAGCGAACCCAGGCCTGGCCGAGATCCGTCCACACGCTCGACATCTGCGGGATGTTGGGCATCGGCACGCCGCCGACGCCCGCCTTGCCGAACTGCGCGAGCGTGGCGTCCTTCACGGACTTGCCGGCGACCGTGTTCGCCGGAAACCGGCCGTTCGCCGCGGCGAGCGCCGCCTGCGCCGTCGGGGAGGCCATGAAGTTCGTCACGAAGTCCTGCGCGAGCGACTCCACGCCGTGGGCGGACGCGTACTTCGTGACGACCAGCCCCTGCACGCCGAGGAACGGCACCGACGGGTAGACGATCTTCGGCAGCTGGACGATGCGGTACGAAAGGCCGCTCTTCTTCAGCGTGTCGCTGTTCCACGGCCCGGTGAGCCAGAACGGCGTCTGCTGCTTCAGGAACGCGTTCAGGGCCGTGCTCGCGTCGAGCTTGGAGTTGATCAGCCCCTCCTTGTTCCACTTGTCGATCAGGCCCGCGTTCTTCAGGAACTTCGCATTCGCGACGCCGATGTCGGACGGGTCGAGGTTGCCGGCCTTGTTGACGCCGAACACGAACCCGCCGAGCCCCGAGAAGAACGGGTACATGTGGTACGCGTCGCCGTTCGTTCCCTGCTGGACGGCGATGCCGAACGCGGTGTGGTGGGCCTTCTTGAACGCCAGCGCCTCCCGCTCGAGCTGGGCCCAGGTCGTCGGCACCTTCGCGAGCTTCGTGTTGACGACGAGGCCGATGTTCTCGATCGCGACCGGCACGCCGTAGAGCCGCTTCACGGCCGTCCCGTAGGAGAAGGCGTCGCGCGTGTACTTCGGGAACTGGGCGGCGACCGCAGGCTTGAGGAACAGGGGCTCGACGAGCCCGTTCGCCGCCAGCTGGCCGGTCCAGTCGTGTGCCGCGAGCGTGACGTCCGGCGCGTCGGCGGCGGCGACCGTCCCGAGCTTGTCGCGAATCTGGCCGAAGTCCTGGACGACGACGCTGACGGCGACGCCCCGGGCGGCTCCCCACTGCTGCGCGAGCTGGGTGACGGCCGCCTTCCGGTCGTTGTCGGCCCAGATCACGAGCGTCTGCGCCCTCGCCTTGCGGACGGTGGCCGACGCCGTGGAGAGGGCGACCCCCGCGACCAGGACCGCCGTCAGCAGCGCGAGCGCGGCCGCGCGCCACGTGGTGATCTTCATGAGACGAATCCCTCCTTCCTCCGGGCGGAGCTGAGCACGACCCGAAGCCTCCGTGAAAGCGCTTTCATCTTCGTGAAACAGCGCGCCGACCCTACAGCGTTCCCGGGAATCCTGTCAAGCGGCCCAAACACGATGGTTAGGAGGCGCAGAACGGGATCGGTGGTTGCGAAACGAGGGCGGAACGTGTTTCATCGGCGAGGTGAGCACGGGCGAAACGACGACGCTCCGTGACGTCGCCGAGCGGGCGGGCGTGAGCATGGCGACCGCCTCGCGCGTCGTCACCGGCTCGGCCCCGGTCCGGGCGGAGACGCGGCGGCGGGTCGAGCGGGCCATGCGCGACCTCCTCTACGTTCCGCCCGGCGGGCCGAGACGGACGGGTGCGATCGGCCTGCTCGTCCCGGAGCTGGAGAATCCGATCTTCCCCGCGCTCGCGCAGGCGATGGAGAACCAGGCGACCGGCGCAGGCCTCGCCACGATCCTCTGCAACATCCGCGGCTCGACCGTCGCCGAGACCGAGTACGTCCAGATGCTGCTCGAGCACCGGGTCGAGGGGATGATCTTCATCTCGAGCGAGGCGGCCGACCTGCTCGCCGACCACAGCCACTACGCGCGCCTGCTCAACCAGGGCGCGCGCCTCGTGTTCGTCAACGGCGTCGTCGACGCGCTCGAGGTGCCGCACGTGGGCGTCGACGAGCGCGCAGCCGGCCAGATCGCGACGCAGCACCTGATCGACCTCGGCCACCGGCACATCGGCTTCGTCGCGGGCCCGGAGCGCTTCCTCCCCACGCGCGAGAAGGGGGCGGGCCGGGGCGTCACGCTCAGCCTCGCGGGTCTCGATCCCGACGGGCTGGTGGCGCACGCGGAGTTCGGCGTCGACGGCGGCCGGAGCGCGATGAGCGAGCTCCTCTCGAGACGCACGCCGCCGACGGCGGTGATCTGCTCGAGCGACCTGATGGCGATCGGCGCGCTACGCGAGGCGCGGGCGCGCGGCCTGCGCGTCCCGGAGGACGTCTCGATCGTCGGCTTCGACGGCATCGCCGCCGCGGGCTGGACCGAGCCGCCGCTGACGACGGTCGTCCAGCCGATCGCCGAGATCGCCCGCACGGCTGTGTCGACCCTGCGGAGCCTGATCACGGGGCTCGACGGCGCGCTGCCGAACGTCCAGTACCGGCCGCACCTGCATCGGGGCGGCTCGACCGGGCCGCCCGCCCGGGTCTAGGCGGCGACCGCCACCCGCTCGACGAGGCTCTCGCCGCTCGCCGGGTCGAAGAAGTAGAGCTTCGCCGTGTCGACCGCCAGGCGCACGGCGGTGCCGGGGCGGGCGCCCGTCCTGGCGTCCACCCGTGCGTTCCAGACGGCGCGGTGCTCGGCGATCAGGCCGCTCTCCTCGTCGTCCTGCGCGGCGCGCAGCGCCTCGGCCTCCACCTGCGGCGCGTCGAGCGCGAAGATCACGTGGGCGTCGGAGCCGAGCTCCTCGAGGACGGTCACGCCGACCTCGATCCGCGGCAGCGACGGCGAGGCGAAGGCCGCGTCCTCGAAGCTCTCGGGACGGATGCCGAGGATCACGCGGCCCGCGCTCTCCGGCGGACGGCGCGCGGGATCGAGCGGCAGCGAGAGCCCCGCGAAGCTGACCACGTCGTCGTCGACGGTCGCCTCGACCAGGTTCATCGACGGCGAGCCGATGAACGCCGCGACGAACAGGTTCACGGGCCTCAGGTAGAGCTGCTGAGGCGTGTCGACCTGCTGGAGGCGGCCGTCGCGCATGACCGCCACCCGCTGGCCCAGCGTCATCGCCTCGACCTGGTCGTGGGTCACGTACACGGTGGTCACGCCGAGCCGCTCGTGCAGCCGAGCGAGCGACGCGCGCATGTCGACGCGCAGCTTGGCGTCGAGGTTCGAGAGCGGCTCGTCCATCAGGAAGGCCGCCGGCTCCCGCACGATCGCGCGGCCCATCGCGACCCGCTGCCGTTGACCCCCCGAGAGTGCCGACGGACGCCGGTCGAGCAGCTGCTCGAGCCCGAGCATCCTCGCGACCTCCTCGACGCGCCGGTCGACCTCCTCCTTCGCGACCTTGCGCACCCTGAGGCCGTAGCCGAGGTTCCTGCGCACGTCCATGTGCGGATAGAGCGCGTAGTTCTGGAAGACCATCGCGACGTCGCGATGCCGGGGCGCGAGCCCGGTGACGTCGCGGTCGCCGATCCGGATCGCCCCGTCGGTCACCTCCTCCAGCCCGGCGATCATCCGGAGCAGGGTCGACTTGCCGCAGCCCGACGGCCCGACGAGGACCATGAACTCGCCGTCTCCGATCGTCAGCCGGACGTCGTCGACCGCCCGAACGCCGTTCGCATAGACCTTCGTGACCGCGTCGAGGACGATCTCGCCCACGGCGGCGAGTCTACGACGCCGCGGCGGGGGCCGTCTCGCTCAGGTCGGTGCGCTCCACCTCGCGCACCTCGTAGACCTCGAGGACGTCGCCTTCCTTCACGTCGTTGAAGTTGTCGAGGAGGATGCCGCACTCGAAGCCCTCCTGGACCTCGCGCACGTCGTCCTTGAAGCGCTTGAGCTGCGCGATCGAGGTGTCGGCGACCACCGTGCCGTCGCGGACGACGCGCACCCGGGCGCTCCGCCTCACGAGGCCCTGCGTCACGTAGCAGCCGGCGATCGTGCCCAGCCGCGAGACGCGGAAGAGGGCGCGCACCTCCGCCTCGCCGATCGTCTCCTCCTGTGTGACGGGGGCGAGCATGCCGACGAGCGCCTGCTCGATGTCCTCGGTCAGCTGGTAGATCACGCGATAGGTGCGGATCTCGACCCCCTCGCGCTCCGCGAGCTGCCGCGCCTCGGCGTTCGGCCGGACGTTGAAGCCGACGACGAGCGCGTCGGAGGCGGCCGCGAGGTTGACGTCGTTGGCGGTGATCCCGCCGACGTCGCGGTGGATCACGTTGACGCCGACCTCGGAGTGCTCGATCTTCGCCAGCTCGCTGAGCGCGGCCTCGAGCGAGCCCTGGACGTCGGCCTTGAGCACCAGCCGGAGCTCCTGCACCGCGCCGGCCTGCATCTCCGAGAACAGCGTCTCGAGCGAGACCCCGCGCTTGGCCTGCTGGGCGCGCTGCTCGCGCCGCAGCCGCTCTCCGCGTGTCTGTGCGAGCTGGCGCGCCTGCCGGTCGTTCTCGACGACGCGGGCGAGCTCGCCGGCCGGCGGGGGCTTGTCGAAGCCGATGATCTCGACCGGGTCGCCCGGGCGGGCTTCCTTGATCTTCTCGCCGCGGTAGTTCTGCAGGGCACGGACGCGGCCGTGGGCGTCGCCGGCGACGATCGCGTCGCCGACCTTCAGCGTGCCGCGCTGGACGAGCATCGTCGCGACCGGGCCGCGGCCGACGTCGAGCCGCGACTCGATGATCGGCCCGGAGGCCTCGGCCTTCGGGTTGGCGGTCAGCTCGAGCTCGGCGTCCGCGACCAGCAGCACCTTCTCGAGCAGGTCGTCGAGGTTCTGCTTCTCGCGGGCCGAGACGTCGGAGAACTGGATCGTGCCTCCCCACTCCTCCGGCTGCAGCCCCTCGGAGGTCAGCTCGGTTCGGACGCGCTCGGTGTTGGCGTCGGGCAGGTCGACCTTGTTCACGGCCACCACGATCGGCATCTCGGCCGCCCGGGCGTGCGCGATCGACTCGCGCGTCTGCGGCATGACGCCGTCGTTCGCGGCGACCACCAGCACGGCGATGTCGGCCACCTTGGCCCCCCGCGCACGCAGGGCGGTGAACGCCTCGTGGCCGGGCGTGTCGAGGAAGGTGATCTTCCGCCCGTCGTGGTCGACCTGGTAGGCGCCGATGTGCTGGGTGATCCCGCCGGCCTCGGTCTCGACGACCGACGACTCGCGGATCGCGTCCAGCAGGGTCGTCTTGCCGTGGTCGACGTGGCCCATGATCGTCACCACCGGCGGGCGCGGCGCGAGATCCTCGGGCCGGTCCTCGAAGGCCTGCGGCTCGACCTCTTCCTCGTCGGCGTGCTTGATCGTGATCTCGCGCTCGACCGCGGCCCCGATCAGCTGCACCGCTTCGTCGGTGAGCGACTGGGTGATCTGGACCATCTCGCCCAGCCCCATCATGATCTTGATGATCTCCGCGACCGGGACGCCCAGCGCCTGGGACAGCTCGCGGACGGTGACCCCGGACGGAACGGTGACCGGGCCGGTCGGCTGGACGACCTCGCGCGGCTGCTTCGGCGCGGCCGCCCGCTGCTCGCGGGCACGGCGCTCGTCCGGGCGCGGACGGGCGGCACCGGTGTCGATCACGACGCGGCGCCGGCGGCCTGCGCCGCCGCCCTGGCGCGGTCGAATCGGTCGTTTCGGGCCGTCAGCCATGGCGTTCAGTGTAGAGGGCCGTCAGCCCCGGTTCGACCCGCACGGGCTGCCGCAGGACGCGCGAGAACGCCCGCCGCGAGGCCGACCGCTCGAAGCACGCGAGCCGGCGGCAGGTGTACACGCCCCGGCCGGGCAGCGACCGTCCGGGCGTGAGCACGCCGTCGACGGCTGCGAAGCGCAGCAGCTCCGACTGCGGGGCCTTCCGCCCGCAGCCCGCACAGGTGCGGATCGGAGCGCTCATGCAGAGGCATCCGCCTGCGCCTCCCGTGGTGCAGCCGGCTCGGCGGCCGACTCCGGCAGCGCCACAGCCTCGGCGTCGTCCTCGGCCGTCTCGTCCAGCTCGTCGTCTTCGCCGCCGCCCATCTGGACGATCTGGTCGCCGAGGTCCTCTCCGGCGGCCTCGCGCTGGGCGAGCTCCTGGTGCGCCGGGACGCCGCAGAAGCGCGACCCGGGCAGCGCCGCGTTCGGGCAGCGCTTGCCGGACGAGAGGATCGCGACGCAGCGGCCGGTGAACTCGTCGCCGTCGGCGCCTGCGAACGCCGCTTCGGCTTCCGCCTGCGCGAACTCGGTGTCCGACTGGATGTCCACCTTCCAGCCGGTGAGGCGCGCCGCCAGACGGGCGTTCAGCCCCTCCTTGCCGATCGCCAGCGCCAGCTGGTCGTCGGGGACGACGACCGTCGCGTCCTTCGTCTCGTCGTCGATGTACACCTCGCGGACGCGGGCGGGCGAGAGCGCCTTGGCCACGAACCGGGCGGGCTCGTTGTTCCACGGGATGATGTCGATCTTCTCGCCGCGGAGCTCCGAGACGACCATCCGCACGCGGGAGCCGCGCGGCCCGACGCAGGCGCCGACCGGGTCGACGCCCTGGGCGTGCGACTCGACGGCGATCTTCGACCGGTACCCGGGCTCGCGCGCGACGGCGCGGATCTCGACGAGGCCGTCCGCGATCTCGGGCACCTCGAGCTCGAAGAGCGTCTTGATCAGCTCCGGGTCGCGGCGGGAGAGGATCACCTGCGGCCCCTTCGTGCCGGAGCGCACCTCGGTGATCACCGCCTTGATCCGGCTGCCCTGCTCGTAGCGCTCGCCGTCGACCTGCTCGGAGCGCGGGAGCAGCGCCTCGACCTTGCCGAGGTCGACGAGCACGTTGTTGCGGTCGCCGGCCTGCTGCACGATGCCGGTCACGACCTCGCCGACGCGGTCGATGTACTCCTCGTACATCATCTCGCGCTCCGCCTCGCGGATCCGCTGGAGGATGACCTGCTTCGCCGTCTGCGCGGCGATCCGGCCGAAGTTCTCGGGCGTCACGTCTTCCCGGCTGACGAGGGCAGGGTCGACGTCCGACCAGTCGATCTGGAGGTCGTCGTCGGTGACGAGCACGTGCGAGTGCTCGCCGGTCTCCTGCTCCTGCTGCTCGAGCTCGGTGATCGCACGCTCGCGGGCCTCGTCGATCAGGCGCTCCTCGATGTCCTTCGGCAGCTCGATCGAGAAGACGCGGAAGTCGCCCGAGTCCGGGTCGAGCTCGACCGTCGCGTGCCGCGAGGCGCCGGGGGTCTTCTTGTAGGCGGCCAGGAGCGCGTCCTCGAGCGCGTGGATGAGGGTGTTCTCCTCGATCCCCTTCTCGCGCTCGATCGTCCGTACCGCCTCGATGATCTCTCTGGTCATCTCATCGCCTTTCCCATGTCATCGCCCGTCGTCGACGAGATTGCCCCGCACGATGTCGGCGTACGGGATCGATACGCGCTGGCCGTCTGCGCCGGCGAGCGCCAGCTGGTTCGGGTCGGCCGAGGTGACCGTGCCCCTGAAGCGCTTCCGGCCGGCGATCTCGGTCTCGGTGCGAATTGCGACCTTGCGTCCCACGACGTTCCGGAAGTGGGCCGGCGTTCGCAACGGCCGCTCGATCCCCGGCGACGAGACGTCGACGGTGTAGCGGTCGAGGTAGCCGCGCAGGAGATTCGTGACGCGCTCGCAGAGCGCGTGGTCGACACCCGTCGTATGGTCGATGTAGACGGTGAAGCGCTCTGGGCCGGAGAGCTCGACGGCGAGCACCTCCACGCCGGGGAGGCCCTGCTCCACGGTCTCCGTGACCTCTCGAGTCAGCTGTCGCTCCTTCTCGTGAACCTGCGCCAAAACGCCTCCTACACAAGAAATGGGCGCCGCGCGCCCATTTCGCCAAGCAGGTGAAATGTGGTGTCAGAAGGATAGCAAGGGTCGCTCCGAGGGGCGCTCCGCCGGCACGGGCTCGGGCGCCTCGACGGGAGCGCCCGCTCCGCGGATCGGCGAATCCGGGCCGAACGGCTGCGCGAAGCACCAGCGCAGGATGACGTCCTGCTTTTCCCGCGGGAGCTCGTCGAGGCGGACGCCGATGTCGGCCACGCCGCCGTCCAGGGTCTCGGCGCGCGCGACCGTGCCGGTCACCTCGAGCGGGCCGCTGTCGAGCAGCATGACGATCCGCACGCGCGCTCCCGCGACGGGAGCCTCCGCGACGCGCATCGAGAGCCCGAACGGGTTCAGGTCGCGGACGGTCGCGGGGACGACCGGAACGCCCGCGCCCTCGGGCCCGCACGCCGCCTGGACGCGCACCGGGAACCGGTGCGCGACCCGCCGGTGACGGACCTCTCTCGCCCACCAGACCGCCGCACCGAGCAGGCCGGCGTTCATCACCGACCAGAACACGGTCACGGCGAACGCGAAGACGCTCAGCCTGCCCGGGAGCCCGAACGCCTGAGCGACGGCCTGGTACGCAGCCGCGCACAGCGCGAACGCCGCGAGCGCGACCTGCCACTTGAGCGCCGTCAGCCAGAGGCTGCCGGTCGCCGCGCCCTTCGGGGTGACCTTGAAGGTGACCCGGCCTCCGCGGACGAGAGCCGCCGCGGCCTTCGTGTAGGCGATCACGCGGACGAGCGTGTAGCGCTCGCTCTCGGCGAACCGGAACCGGCCGCGGGCGAGCCCGCGGGTCGCGAGCGGAACGAGCACCAGTTGCGGCAGGAACAGGGCGACGTAGAGCCCGGCGGGAGCGGACAGCGGCAGCGTTCCCGTCAGCAGGACGAGCGGCGGGACGAGCAGGCCGACCAGCCGTTGCGGGCCCTCGAGGTAGTGCGAGACCGACGAGAAGTAATGCAGCCGCTGCCGGAGGCCGAGGCCGCGGGCGAAGAGCGGGTTGTCGCGGCGGAGGACCTGGTAGCAGCCGCTGGCCCACCGGCCGCGCTGCGTGAGAAAGGCCGAGACCTCCTCCGGTGCCAGCCCGACCGCGAGCACCTCTGGGTGGTAGACGCTCTTCCAGCCGGCCTGGTGCAGCTTCATGGCGGTGTGCGTGTCCTCGACGACGGTCTCGGTGGCGACGCCGCCGACCGCGAGGAGGGCCTCACGCCGGACGAGCGCCGAGCTTCCGCACCAGAAGCAGGCGTTGTCACGGTCCTTGCCACGGCAGATGACGTCGTAGAAGAGGCTCTGCTCGTTCAGGAGCGGGTCGCCGACACCGCGCGAGTGCTGGAAGCTGCGGTTGAAGAACGCTTGCGGCGACTGGACGAACGCGACCTCCGGGTCGGCCATGTACCCGAGCGTGCGCTCGAGGAAGTGCGGCATCGCCACGTGGTCGGCGTCGACGATCACGAGGAAGTCGGCCTCGACCCGGGTCAGGGCGTAGTTCAGGTTCCCCGCCTTCGCGTGCTCGCGCGGCGCGGGCCGCGACAGGTACCGGACACCGAGCTCGCGGCACATCTCCGCCACCCACTCCCGTCCGCCGTCGTCGAGCACCCAGACCTCGGGCGCCGGCCGGTAGCGGAGCCCGAGCGCGCCGAGGATGGTCGGCCTGAGGATGTCCGCCGGCTCGTTGTACGTCGGGATCAGCACCGCGACCCGCCGGCCCGGAGGCGCAGGCCCGGCCTCGCGAGCGGTCAGGCTCCAGGCGGAGAAGGCGAAGAGCGCGGCCGACGCGAGCGCCCAGGTCTCGGCCACGAGCAAGGGCAGCCCGAGCCAGAGCGTGTGCCACTGCAGCGTCCAGCCCCAGCGCCAGCCGAGGTAGGCGGCCCCGGCCAGCAGGGCAGCCGCCGCCACGAGCTGGGCGCGGCGGTCGCTCGAGACCCGTACGGAGCGCTCCTGTCGCATACGACGGCTATCGGCCGCACCCCGACCGACCTTGATGGGACTCGGGCGCGGAGCCGCTAGGTCTCGAGGATGATCGTCACCGGCCCGTCGTTGACGAGCTCGACCGACATCCGCGCGCCGAAGGTGCCCGTCTCGACGTGGACGCCCACCTCCCGGAGAGCCTCGCAGAACCGCTCGTACAGCGGCTCGGCGGCCTCCGGCGGCCCCGCGTCCGCGAAGCTCGGGCGGTTGCCCTTCGCCGTGTCGGCGATCAGGGTGAACTGGCTGACGACCAGCGCCGCGCCGCCCGTGTCGAGGAGCGAGCGGTCGAACTTCCCTTCCTCGTTCTCGAAGATCCGGAGCCGCGCGACCTTGCCGGCGAGACGCTCCGCGGTGCCCTCGTCGTCCCCGCGCGCGACGCCGAGCAGGACGCACACGCCCGGCCCGATGGCGCCGCCCGGCGCGACGGACGCGCGCGCGACCCGCTGGACGACCGCTCTCAGCTGTCGAGATCCATCACGCGCGCCGCGTACTGCTCGCTGCCGGGGCGCAGCGACCGCGCGAGCTTGTAGTGGCCGTTCGCCTCGGCGGTCTTGCCCTGGTGCTCCAGGCACCGGCCGAGCGCGTAGTGCGCGTAGTCGTCCGTCGGGGAGATCTCGAGCATCGCCCGGAACTCGGCCGCCGCCTCGTCGAAGCGGCCGATCCGGAAGTACGCGATGCCCAGGGACTCGCGGATCGACGCCTTGTTCGGCTCGCGCCGCTTCGCCTTCTCGAGCGGCACCGTCGCCTGCGCCGCCATCCCCTTCTTCAGGTGGCGCCGGCCCTGCTGGAAGAACTCGTAGACCTCGCTCATTCGTCGCTCGCCCCCGGATCGAGCCGCACTCGCTGAGACCCCGCGCACCTCGGAAGCGCTCGTGGGCCGCGCCCGCCATGTCGGTCACGGCGGCGGGACCACCCGTGTCTCGACGGCTCGGTCACAGCGACATCAGGTACGGGAAGTTGTCCTGGACCAAGTCAAGCGGACGCGTCAAGTCGCGTGTCGGGCCGATCTCCACCGCACGGATCGACGTGCCCGCGTCGACGGCCGCCTGAAACGCGGCCGCGAGCTCGAACGGCGGGCCGGGGACGTTCGGGACGCGATCGTGAACGGCCGGCCCGACGAGCCAGAGCGGTGCCGCGGCATGCGGATTCGCCGGGTCGTCGTCGACGACCCGGGTGACGTCACCCTGCTCCACTCGCAGGCGCGTCCGGCCGGGAGCCGGATCCGTGCGCCAGCCGATCGCGCCCTCGTCGCCCGCCCGGGCGAGGAACCGGCCGATGTCGCCGGGCGTGAAGACCGTGTCCGCCGCGACCACGACGTACGGCGGCTCGGCCGCCGCTCGCCGGACGGCGTCCGCGGAGCCGAGCGCCTCGGGCTGCCGGACGAAGCGGAGCTCGAGAGGGAATCCGGCGAGGAGACCTTCGACCTGCTCGGCCAGGTGACCGGTGACGACCGTCGCCCGCTCGAGCCCGGCGGCGCGGAGCTCGTGCAGCAGCGTGACGATCACCGGCCGGCCGTCGATCGGGAGCACCGGCTTCGCGTACCGCTCCGTGAGGGGCCGGAGCCGCCGCCCCTCGCCCGCCGCCATCACGACGGCGTCGGTCAAGCCCCCGCCAGGAGCCTTTCGACCTCGTCGAGGATCTCCGCGGCGATCCGCTCCTTGGGCGCCTTCTCGACGTGCCGCTCGCCCGCCTCGGAGATCAGCACGACCTCGTTGTCGGCCGAGTCGAACCCGATGTCCGCCCGCGAGACGTCGTTGAACACGACCAGGTCGAGGTGCTTCTCCGCGAGCATCCGCCGCTTGCGCTCGAGCCCTTCCTCGCCCTCCTCCGCTCCGAAGCCGACCAGGACGGGGACGGATCGCCGGGTTCGGTCGCCGCCGTTCCGCCGGGAGCCCAGCTCGCCGAGGATGTCGTCGGTCGGCCGCAGCCGGACGGTCCACTCCTCCCTGCCCTTCGGCCGCTTGCCGTGCACCGCCTCCGGCGCGTAGTCGGCGACCGCGGCCGCCATCACGACGACATCCGCACCCGAGCGAGCCCTGACCTCGCGTGCGAGCTCCGCCGCCGTCGGCGTCTCGACCACCTCGACGCCCCCCGGCGGATCGACCGCGAGGTTCGCGGCGAGCAGCGTCACCCGGGCGCCGCGCCGCCGCGCCTCGGCCGCCAGCGCCACGCCCATGCGGCCGGAGGACCTGTTGCCGACGAACCGGACCGAGTCGAGCGGCTCGCGCGTCCCGCCGGCCGTGACGAGAACCGACCGGCCCGCGAGCGCGTCGGACTCCCCGAGCAGCTCGCGGCATCGCGCGAAGATCGCTTCAGGCTCGCTCATCCGCCCCACGCCCGTCTCCCCCTCGGCGAGCTCGCCTGCCTCGGGGCCGATCACGTCCACGCCCCGCTCGCGCAGGAGGGCGACGTTCGCCCGGGTCGCCGGGTGCTCCCACATCCGTGTGTTCATCGCGGGCGCGACGAGGAGCGGGCCGCGGAAGGCCAGGGCCAGCTGCGTCAGGACGTTGTCGGCGAGGCCGTGCGCGAGCTTGGCGAGCGTGTTCGCCGAAAGCGGCGCGACGACGACCAGGTCGGCGGCGACCAGGTGCGGGTAGAGCTCGCGCGGCTGCTCCCGCCGGGCGAGCGCCTCGAAGGTCTGCGCGGCGACGAACGACTCCGCACCCGGGGTGAGGACGGGCGTGACCTCGTGCCCGGCCTTGACGAGCAGGCGGCAGAGCTCGCAGCTCTTGTACGCGGCGATCCCGCCGGTCACGCCCAGGACGACACGTGCCACCCTCGAATTGTGGCTGGAATGTCGCAGCCGTGCGCGGCCGGAGCCGGGCTCGGCCGAGCGCAGGCCTACCGAGGCCGTGTGAGCGCTAACGAGGAAGCCCCGCCTACGAAGCCGTCAGGCTTTGTAGGCGTATTTGATCTTGCCCTCCGAGACTTCCTCGAGGGCCATCGTCAGGTAGTTCTTCGAGCGGGACTCGACGAGCGGCGGGAACTCGTCGAACGTTCCCTCGCCCAGCTGGTGATGGTAGTTGTTGATCTGCCGAGCCCGCTTGGCGGCGACGATGACCAGCGCGTAGCGCGAGTCGACGTTGTCGAGGAGCTCGTCGATTCGAGGATGGATCACGGCCGACTCATGCTAGCGGCCGCCGCCAGCTCCCGCTGGACGATTTCCTCCAGCTCCCCCGTCGCCCGGCCGACGTCGTCGTTGACGACAACGTAGTCGAACTCGTCCGCCTGCTCGAGCTGCCGGCGGGCGAGGCCGATGCGCTCGCCGATCTCGCCTTCGCTCTCGCTCGCCCGCTCGCGGAGCCGCCGCTCGAGCTCGGGAATCGGCGCGGTGATGAAGATCGTCACCGCGCGCGGCTCCTGCTCCTTGACGGTGATCGCGCCCTCGGTCTCGAGCTCGAGCACGGGCACGTGGCCGGCCGCGGCGATCCGGTCGATCTCCGACCGGAGCGTCCCGTACCGCTTCCCGGAGACGTAGGTGACGTGCTCCAGGAAGTCGCCCCGCTCGACCCGGCGGACGAACTCTGCGTCGCTGAGGAACCAGTACTCGCGGCCGTCCTCCTCGCCGCGCCGGCGGAGGCGCGTGGTCGCGGAGATCGCGACCCTGAGCAGGGGGACGCGCTCGAGCAGCGCCTTGATCAGGGTTCCCTTCCCGGCTCCCGACGGACCGGTGACGACGAAGACGGGCGTGCCGTCAGCCGTTGCGGTTGAAGAGCCCAATCAGCTCGGCACGCTGACGCTCGGACAGGCCCCCGACGGTCTTCGACTGGCTGATCCGGCACTGGTTCAGGAAGCGCGCCGCCTTCACGCGACCGAACTTCGGGACCGCCATCAGCATGTCGAAGACCTTCGCCGTCGAGACGTACTCCGGCGGATCGTTCAGGATCTCCTCGATCTGGACCTTGCCCAGCTTCAGGTCCTTCTTCAGCTGGGCCCGCCGGACGCGGATGTCGTTCGCTCGAGCGAGCGCTTCCATCCGCTGATCGAGAGAACGAACCGGCGCCGTCGCCTGGGTCTTCGTGGGCATCGGGGCGCCAGTCTAACAGCTTGCACCCGCGGGTCAACCACCGTCGATTTAGGGGGTTTGCAGGCTTTTTATCGGAACTCTCGACCCCAGGTCGAGGTGTTTTCGCGCTGGCAACGCCCCTTCGTGCGCCAGCCCGGACGCCTGCTCGGGCGACGTCAGCCCGAGCGCCGACAGCTCCGCGGCCAGCTCCTCGCGGATTCGACCCGGTGCGGACGGGTCCGAGAAGAGCACCGTCCCGAGCGCGACGGCGCTCGCGCCGACCGCCAAGAGCTCGAGCGCGTCGCGGCCGGTCTGCACCCCGCCCATCCCGACGATCGGAAGCGACGTCGCCGCGGAGCACGCAAAGACCGCGGCGAGCGCGACCGGCTTCAGGGCTGGGCCGGACAGGCCGCCGACGCGGGTGCCGAGAACGGGCCGCAGCTCGCGGTCGAGCTTCAGGCCGCGCAGGGTGTTGACGAGCGACAGCCCGTCCGCGCCTGCGGCCTCGACCGCGCGTGCGACCTCCGCGACGTCCCAGCTCGCCGGCGAGAGCTTCGCGTACAGGGGCAGGCTCGTCTCCGTCCGGCAGGCGGCGACGATCTCGGCCGCCGACTCCGGCGCCTCGTCGACGTTCGGGCAGGACAGGTTCAGCTCGAGCGCTGCGACCTCGTCGAGGCCGTCGAGCAGCGCGCAGGTCTCGGCGTACTCGGACGCCGCGAAGCCTCCGACCGAGATCCAGATCGGGATCCCCAGCTGCGCGAGCTGCGGCTGCACCTCGTGCAGGAACGAGTCACGACCCGGGTTTGCCAGCCCGATCGAGTTGAGCATTCCGCCGTCGGTCTCGGCGATTCGGACGGGTGGATTGCCTCCCCGCGGAAGGGGGGTGACCGTCTTGGTCACGAACGCGTCGAGCGAGCGTGCCGTCTCCGGAGCGGTCAGGGCGTCGAGGCAGCCAGACGCGTTGAGCAGCATCAGGCGGCCTCCCGGAGCACGGGACCCTCGATGCAGAGCCGTTTCCAGCGGCCGTCGATCTCGACCGCGCACCCGTAGCAGGCGCCGTAGCCGCACGCCATCGGCGCCTCCCACGCGAGCTGCGCTCCCGGAGACAGCCTGCGAACCGCCTCGAGCATCGGCGCCGGTCCGCAGGCCAGCACGTCGAGCCCGGGCTCGATCAGCTCGGTGACGAGGGTGGGCTCGACGACGATCTCCGCGTTCGGCGGCAACAGCGCGGCCGCCTCCGCGTGCCAGCCCGACCTGAAGCCGGCGACCAGCCGCGGCGCGCCGAGCGCCTCGGCGAGGTACGGAAGCGGCGCGATCCCGATCCCGCCCCCGACGAGCAGCGGCCGGCGGACGTCGATCCTGAAGCCGTTGCCCAGCGGGCCGAGGACGTGGATCGCGTCGCCGCGCGACAGCGAGCAGAGCGCCCTGGTGCCGGGGCCGATCGGGTCGACCAGGAACGCGAGCTCGCCCGGGGCCGCCAGGCACAGGCTCATCGGCCGGGGCAGCACCCGCCCCGGCGCCTCGAGCATGAAGAACTGGCCGGGGCCACCCGGCTGCAGCCCCCCACGCTCGAGCCTCAGCAGCGTGTACGGCCCGACGGCCTCGGACTCAGTGACCGTCAGCCGTTCGCGTCTCAACGTCGATCCGCTCCTGGAGCGAGAGGGCGAGCTCGCGGCGGGCGTTCGCGATCGCGTGCACCGCGGCGGCCGCGCCCGAGATGGTCGTGATGCAGGGCACGCGCGCCGCGAGCGCCGCCTCGCGGATCCGATAGCCGTCCGTGCGCTGCAGCGAGCCGCCGAACGGCGTGTTGATGACCAGGTCGCAGCGGCCCCGCCGGACGAGGTCGACCACGGTGGCCTCGTCGCCGTGGGCCACCTTGCCGACCTGCTCGACCTCGAGCCCGGCGTCGCGCAGCTCCCGGGCGGTGCCCTCGGTCGCGACGAGCTTGAACCCGAGGCCGGCGAGCGCGGCGGCGACCGGCCGCAGCGCCGGCTTGTCCGCGTCGCGCACCGAGAGGAAGGCGGTCCCGGTCGCGGGCAGCGGGCGGCCAGCGGCGCGCTCGGCCTTTGCGAACGCGGTCGGGAGGTCGGAGGCCGAGGCCATCACCTCGCCGGTGGCGCGCATCTCCGGGCCGAGCACCGGATCGCTGCCCGGGAACCGGGCGAACGGCAGCACCGCCGCCTTCACGCTCACCTGCTCCGGCGGCCGCTCGGGCGGAAGCGCGAGCTCGCGCAGCTTCCGGCCCGCTGCCAGGCGGCACGCGGCCTGGACGAGGTTCAGCCCGGTCGCCTTCGACGCGAACGGCACCGTTCGCGAGGCGCGCGGGTTCGCCTCGAGGACGTAGACCTCGCCGTTCTCCGCCACCGCGAGTTGGACGTTGATCAGGCCGATCGTGCCGAGCGCCGGCGCGAGCTTCCGGACGATCTCCTCGACCTCCCGGGCGGCGGTCGAGGTCAGCGACGGCGCCGGCAGGACGCAGGCCGAGTCGCCGGAGTGCACGCCGGCCTCCTCGACGTGCTGCATCACGGCCGCGACGTAGGTCTCCTCGCCGTCGCAGAGGGCGTCGACGTCGATCTCGATCGCGTTCTCGATGAAGCGGTCGACCAGCACCTTGCGCAGGCCGGGAGCGCCGGAGACGCCTTCGGCCTCGCCGTCGGGCGAGTTGCGGTGGAACGCCTCCACGACCTCGTTGCCGCGGTAGCAGACGCGCATCGCCCGGCCCCCGAGGACGTACGACGGGCGCACGAGCACCGGGTAGCCGATCCGGTGGGCGAGCTCGGCCGCCTCGCGGCCGCTCTCCGCGATCCCCCACTCCGGGCAGCGGATGCCGAGACCGGCCAGGAGCTCGCCGAAGCGCTCGCGGTCCTCGGCGAGGTCGATCGCGTCGTAGGGCGTGCCGAGGATGCGGAACCCGCCGCCCTCGATCGCGCGCGCGAGCTTCAGCGGCGTCTGCCCGCCGAACTGGATCACGACGCCTTCCGGCTGCTCGCGCTCGCAGATCGACAGCACCTCCTCGGCTCCCAGCGGCTCGAAGTAGAGGCGATCCGAGGTGTCGTAGTCGGTCGAGACCGTCTCGGGGTTGCAGTTGACCATCACGGCCTCGTAGCCGAGCTCGCGGAAGCTCTGCGCCGCGTGGACGCAGCAGTAGTCGAACTCGATCCCCTGGCCGATCCGGTTCGGGCCCGAGCCGATGATCACCACGCGCGGCTTTCCGCCAGGGGAACCGGGAGGCGCAGGCGGATGCTCGTCGGTCTCGCCGAACGTGGAGTAGTAGTAGTTCGACTCGGCCGCGACCTCGCCGGCGCAGGAGTCGACGCGGCGGTAGACGCGCTCGCCCGTCGGCGGGCCCTCGCGCGCGAGCGCCTCGAGCTCGCGACGGAACCAGGGATGCATCGCCTCCGGCGCGTCGCCGAGGTCGAGCCAGGGCGTGACGGCTCCCGCGTCGAGCTCGCGCGACGAGAACGCCTTCCAGAACGCCTCGCGGAACGTGCGCCCGATGCCCATCGCCTCCCCGACGGACTTCATCTGAGTCCCGAGCGTCCGGTCGGCGCCGGGGAACTTCTCGAACGCGAACCGCGGAAACTTGACGACGACGTAGTCGAGCGTCGGCTCGAAGCTGGCCGGCGTCGTCTTGGTGAGGTCGTTCGGGATCTCGTCGAGCGTGTACCCGACCGCGAGCCGGGCGGCCACCTTCGCGATCGGATACCCGGTCGCCTTCGAGGCCAGCGCCGACGAGCGGGAGACGCGCGGGTTCATCTCGATCACGCGCAGCTCCCCGGTCTCGCGGTTGCGCGCGAACTGGATGTTCGAGCCGCCGGTCTCCACGCCGACCGCGCGGATCACGGCCGCAGCGGCGTCGCGCAGCTCCTGGTAGGCCTCGTCCGAAAGGGTCATCTGGGGCGCGACGGTGACCGAGTCGCCCGTGTGGACCCCCATCGGGTCGAGGTTCTCGATCGAGCAGACGATGACGACGTTGTCGCGTTTGTCCCGGACGACCTCGAGCTCGAACTCGTCCCAGTTCCGGACCGACTCCTCGACCAGCACCTGGCCGATCGGGCTCTCCCGGATCCCCAGCGCGACCTGGCGGTCGAGCTCGGACCTGGTCGAGACGAAGCCGCCGCCGTGGCCCCCCAGCGTGAAGGCAGGTCGCACGACCGCGGGCAGTGCGACGGCGTCGAGGTCGTCCAGCGTCGTGACGATCTTCGAGGTCGGGACGGTCAGCCCGACGCTGCGCACCGCCTCGCGGAACAGCTCCCGGTCCTCGGCCCGGCGGATCGCGTCGAGCCCGGCGCCGACCAGCTCGACCCCCAGCGCGTCCAGGACGCCCGCCTCGACCAGCTGCAGCGCGAGGTTGAGGGCGGTTTGGCCGCCCATCGTCGGCAGCAGCGCGTCCGGGCGCTCCCGGTCGAGCACGTCGGAGACGCCTTCGAGGTCGAGCGGCTCGAGGTAGGTGCGGTCGGCGAAGCCGGGGTCGGTCATGATCGTGGCCGGGTTGGAGTTGACGACGACCGTCCGGAAGCCGTCCTCGCGCAGCACCTTCAGCGCCTGGCACCCGGCGTAGTCGAACTCGCACGCCTGGCCGATCACGATCGGCCCCGAGCCGATCAGGCAGATCGACCGGAGGTCGTCGCGCCTAGGCAGCCGACCTCAGCTCCTCGACCCAGTCGGCGATGATCCCCGCGCCGTCGTGCGGGCCAGGGCTCGCCTCCGGGTGGAACTGCGCCGAGCGGGCGCGCACGTCCGGGAAGTGCAGGCCCTCGACCGTGTCGTCGTAGAGCGACGTGTGCGTGACGGCGGCGCCGTCGTCGGGCGCGACCGCGAAGCCGTGGTTCTGCGAGGTGACGAGCACGCGGCCCGTGTGGCGCTCCAGCACGGGGTGATTCGTGCCCCGGTGGCCGAAGGGGAGCTTGAACGTCCGGTGGCCGGTCGCGAGGGCGAGGAGCTGATGGCCGAGGCAGACGCCGAGCACGGGCGTCCGCCCGAGGAGGTCTCGCACCGTCTTCGTCTCGTCGACGAGCGGCGCCGGGTCGCCCGGGCCGTTGCCGAGCAGGACGCCGTCGTAGCCCGCGAGCGTGTCGGCGTCCGCGTCGTGCGGGAGGACGTCGACGGCCGCTCCCGCCCGGGCCAGGAGGTGGAGGATCGAGCGCTTGACGCCGTAGTCGACGACCGCGATCCGGACGTCGCCGGCGGGCGCGAACGTGTAGGCCTCGGGAGGCGACACGTCCGCGACCAGGGCCGCCCCCTCCATCGGCGGCTGTGCCCGCACCTCCGCCAGGACGTCGTCGACCGTCGCGTCGCCGGCGACGACCGCGGCTTGCATCGCGCCTCGCTCGCGGAGGTGGAGCACGAGCGAGCGGGTGTCGATGCCGGTCAGCGCGACCACTCCTCGCTCACGTAGCCAGTCCGGCCACTCCGGCCCGCGCGCCTCCCGCATCACGACGCCGGTCGCATGGACGCGCGTGGACTGCGAGCGCTCCTCGGCGACGCCGTAGTTGCCGACCATCGGCGCCGTGAAGCAGACGATCTGGCGGGCGTAGCTCGGGTCGGTGACGGTCTCCTGGTAGCCGGACATCGCCGTGGTGAAGACGGCCTCGCCGAACGCCGTGCCGCTGGCGGCGACCGACCGGCCGCGGAAGACCGTCCCGTCCTCGAGCACGAGCAGGCCGCTCATCGCCCTGCCTCCGGGCAGCGCGGCGCTCGTGGCAGTCCGCACGTGATGCCTGGCACTCGCGCGTCACGATTCGGCACCTTCTCTTCCACAACCGGGCCGCTCACGGCTGGAAGGCGATCCGGCCCGAGGCGACCGTCATCCGTACTCGGCCCCTGAGCGTCTCCCCGAGCAGCCAGGAGTTCGAAGAGCGCGAGCGGAAGCAGGCCTGGTCGACGGTCCACTCGGCCCGCGGGTCGAGCAGGACGAGGTTGGCCGGGCTGCCCGGTGCGATCCGCGGCGGCTCGAGCCCGAAAGCGCGGGCGGGCCCTGCCGACATCCGCTCGAGCAGGGTCGGCAGCGAGATCAGCCCCGGCTCGACGAGGTGCGTGTTCAGGGCTGCGAACGCCGTCTCGAGGCCGGTGACGCCGAACGGCGCCTCCTCGAACGGCACGTCCTTCTCGTGCCGCGCGTGCGGTGCGTGATCGGTCGCGATGACGGAGATCGTGCCGTCCCGGACCGCGGCGACGAGCGCAGAGCGGTCGTCCTCGCTCCGCAGCGGCGGGTTCATCTTCAGGTTGGCGTCGAGCGAGCGCACGGCCTCGTCGGTCAGGACCAGGTGATGCGGCGTCGCCTCCGCGGTCGCCTGCACCCCGGCGGCCTGCGCCGCGGCGACGAGCTCCACCGATTCTCGCGCCGAGAGGTGCAGCAGGTGGACGGGCTGCTGCTCGTACCGGGCGAGGGCCAGGTCGCGGCCGACCATCAGGCTCTCTCCGACGGAGGGGTAGCCCGCGAAACCGAGCTCGGCCGACACCGTGCCCTCGTGGATCTGCCCGTCCCCGGAGAGCGTCGGCTCCTCGCAATGGACAGCGATCCGACGACCGGTGATCGCGTTGTACTGGAGGGCGCGACGCATCAACCCGGGTGCGACCACCGGCCGGCCGTCGTCGGAGAAGCCTGCTGCGCCGGCGTCGGCGAGCTCGGCCATCTCGGTCAGCTCGTGGCCCACCTGGCCCTTCGTGATCGCGGCCAGGAAGCCGACCGGCACCTCCGCCTCTGCCCGCGCAGTGTCGACCAGCGAGCCGAGCACGGCCGCCGAGTCGACGACCGGATCGGTGTTGGGCATCGCGAGGATCGCGCAGTAGCCGCCGGCGGCGGCGGCAGCGGTCCCGGAGGCGATCGTCTCCTCGTCCTCGCGCCCGGGGGTGCGCAGGTGGACGTGCGGGTCGACGAAGGCGGGCGCCAGCACCAGCCCCCTGCCCTCGACCACGCGGTGGCCGTTGGCGTCCACGTTCAGCCCGATCTCCGAGATCACGCCGCCGTCGACGCGGACGTCGAGCAGAGCGTCGATCCCCTCGACCGGGTCGATCACGCGCGCGCTGCGGACGACGAGATCGTCCTTCGGGGCCTCCTTGGCCCACAGCATCACGCCACCTCCTCGGCGACGCGGGCGGCGATCTCGACCGGGCCGCGGGTGAGCAGGTCGTAGAGCACCGCCATCCGCACGACGAGGCCCGCGCGAACCTGCGTCTCGATCAGCGAGTCGGCGGCATCCGCGACGCGGGGGTCGATCTCGACGCCGCGGTTCATCGGCCCCGGATGCATCACCTTCTGTCCCGGCCGGAGGCGCTCCGGCGTGACGCCCCACCGGTCGGTGTACTCGCGGAGGCTCGGCACGTAGTTCGCACCCTCGAGCATCCGCTCGCGCTGCATTCGCAGGACGTAGACGACGTCGGCGGCGGCGATCGCGGCGATGTCGTGGGAGATCTCGCAGCCCATCGCCTCGATGCCGCGCGGAATCAGCGCCGGCGGCCCGACGAGCGTCACCCGCGCCCCCATCAGCGCGAGCGCCTGGATGTTCGAGCGGGCGACCCGCGAGTGCAGCACGTCGCCGACGATCGCGACGTGCAGGCCGTCGAGCCCGCCCACGTGCCGGCGGATCGTGTACAGGTCGAGGAGCGCCTGCGTCGGGTGCTGGTGCTTTCCGTCTCCGGCGTTGACCACGTGCGCGCCCGTCTCCCGGGCGACGAGGTCGGGGGCCCCGATCTGGGCGTGGCGGATGACGATCACGTCGGGGTCGTAGGCGTCGAGCGTCCGCACCGTGTCCTTGAGCGACTCGCCCTTGTCGACCGACGAGCCGGCGCCCTTGATCGACATCACGTCGGCCGACAGACGCTTCGCGGCCAGCTCGAAGCTCGACGACGTCCGCGTCGAGGACTCGAAGAACATGTTCACGACCAGCCGGCCGCGAAGGGTCGGGAGCTTCTTCATCTCGCGGTCGAGCGACTGCTCGAAGCTCTCCGCCGTCGCGAGCAGCCGCTCGACGTCTGCGCGGGTCAGGTCGCCGATCGAGATCAGGTGGCGCTTCGGCGGCGGGGCCGCCGGCGGGAGCAGCTCGTCCCGCACGAGGCGAATCTCGGTCATCGGGCGGAGGCCTCCTCGGGAATCAGCAGGACGCGGTCGACCTCGTCCACCTCGACGAGCTCGACCTGGACACGCTCGCCGCGCGCGGTCGGCAGGTTCTTGCCGACGTAGTCGGGCCGGATGGGAAGCTCGCGGTGGCCGCGGTCGGCGACGACGGCCAGCTGGACGCGGTCGGGCCGGCCGTACGCGAACAGCGCCTCGATCGCGGCCCGGATCGTCCGGCCCGTGTAGAGCACGTCGTCCACGAGGACGCAGGTCCGGCCCTCGAGCGGGAAGTCGAGCCGCGTGGCGCGGACGAGCGGCTGCGGGTGGAGCGGCGCCTCGCCCCCGCGGACGTGGACGTCGTCGCGGTGGAACGTGATGTCGACGGTGCCGAGCTCGACCTCGACGCCGCTGAACTCGTTGATCAGCCGCCGCAGCCGCTGCGCGAGCGGCACGCCGCGGGTGTGGATGCCCACGAGCGCGAGCCGGTCGAGGTCGGGGTTGCGCTCGACCAGCTCGTGGGCGATGCGGGCGAGCGTGCGCGAGAGCGCCTCCGCGTCGAGGATGACGCGGGCGGCCGCGACGTCGACGCCGCTCACGGCGCGGACAGGCTGGCAGGGGGCGTGCGGGGAGACTCGGTCATCTCACTCCTTTCCGGCCTCGCAGGACCGGGTTAAAGGAACGCTGCGGGCACAGACTATCCGCTCACGCGGACGTCATAGAGAGCGTGCGCAGGCGACTCCTCCTCGTGCTGGTGCTGGTCTGCTCGTCGGCGCCTGCGGCACTCGCCGGCTCGGCAGCCGCGCCGCGGCAGCTCGGCCCGTTCGGACGCGGCGGCGACCAGTACTGGCTCTGGAAGGCGCAGGGACGGCCCCACGCGATCGTCGTCTTCCTCCACGGGCTGCACACGAGCGAGCTGACGCCGGCGAACCACAAGGCCTGGATCGAGCACCTCGTGCGGCAGGGCGACGACGTGATCTACCCGCGGTACGAGCAGCAGCCGGGGACGTTCGGCGCGCTCAAGCACACGCTGATCGCCCTCGATGCGGCGCTGGGACGCCTGCGTCGCCCGCAGGTCCCGCTCGTCGTCCTCGGCTACTCGCGCGGGGGCCGGCTGGCCGTCGAGCTCGCGGCGGTCGCCGGCGCGATCCGCGCAGCCCCGTCCGCGGTGATGAGCGTCTACCCCGCCGGGTTGAACCCCGCCGAGGAGGAGGTCGTCGACCTCCGGGGCGTGCCGCGGTCGACGAGGATCGTCCTCGTCGTCGGCCAGGAGGACTCGCGCGACGGCGCCAGGGAGTTGCTGCAACGTCTCGAGCAGGCCTCGTTTCCCGCCCGGAACCTGGAGGCGGTCGTAATCCGCTCGCGCGGGAGCTTCCACGCCACCCACTTCTCCGCGATGGAGACCGGCCCGGAGGTCAGCCGGCAGCTCTGGGCCCCGTTCGACCGCCTCGTCGCGCGGATCACGTAACGGGCTCGAGCGGCAGGCCGGCGGCCTGCCAGCCCTCCACCCCGTCGATCACGTCGGTCGCGCGGTGGAAGCCAAGCTCTTGGAGCCGCGCCGCGGCGAGGCTGGACGAGTAGCCCTGGCGGCAGATCAGGACGACGTGCGTGTCACGCGGCAGCGAGTCCAGCCGCCAGAGGACGACCGAGAGCGGGTAGTGGACGGCCCCGGGGACGAGGCCGCCCTGCTCGCGCTGCTCGTCTTCCGAGCGCGTGTCGACGAGCAGCGCTCCCTCGTGCAGCGCGTCGAGCGCCTGCCGGGGCTTCAGCCGGCTCAGCCCGCTGCGCGCCTCGGCAAGCAGCGCGTCGATGCTTCGCGCCGGTCGTGCCCGGATGTCACGGCGTCGCGATGCGCCGCCGGAGCCGGCCTTCGCCCTGCGGGGGGATTCGTGGGTCTCCGGGAGCGATGCGGTCGGCGAGGAGGACCGTGCGGCAACCCCGGGTCCCCCCACGTTATTCGCCTTCCCAGTAGTCCACGTCGGGCCCGCGCCGGCTGAGCATGATCCGCTCGCCGGTCGCGCTCCGTGCGCCGACCTTTCCGCTGTCGAGGTACTCGACGATCTCGGGATGGATCATGCTCGAGAGCATCAGCACGCGAACCGGAGCATCGGTCCGGTTGGCGACCTGATGCGCGCCGTCCTTGCCGCGCGGGAAGCAGACGACGTCCCCCTCCCGCAGCTCGCGCTCGCCGTCGGGCGTCCGGAGCGTCGGCACGCCGCGGAGGACGATCATCCACTCCTCGTTGGCGTGGTGCGTGTGGTAGGGCCAGAGGCGGTTTCCCGGCTCGAGCTCGTACAGGCTCGCCCCGAGCAGCTCGCCCCCGACGCGTCGACCGACCCAGGCGTCCTTGCTCCGCCACCCCTCGCGGTCCTCGATTCGATCCCACTCGTCGCCGTGCAGGTTGAAGACCTTCACGGCCGGTTCAGGTGTCGGAGACGAGCTCGTCCGGATCGGTCAGCGCCTCGATCGCGTGCTGCGCCTGCTCGAGCGACGACTCGGGAACGAGCACCTTCTGCGGTGCGTCCTCGGTCGCCCGGGGGTGGTGCTCGACGGCCGTCTCCAGCTCGGACGCGATCCCGGCGGCGCTCAGAATCGCCTGGATCTCCTCCGCCTCCGCGACGTCCTCGGCGAGGGCGACCTGCACGAGCCTGGTCATGTCACGGTCTCCTCGGCCACCTGGACGGACTCCTCACGCTGTGCGGGCTCTCGACGATGCCGGAGCGCACCGCCCTTGATCAGGTGCGGCCCGCCCCGCTCCTGGAAGCGAAGCTCGATGATATCGAAGTCCCTCGGCACGACCGTCTGCGGGAACACCTCCCTCGCCTCGCGCACCGCCTCGGGGCCGAAGTAGCGGCTGGAGAGGTGCGTCAGCGCGAGCATGGCCACGTCGGCCCCGCGCGCGACCTCCGCCGCCTCGCGCGCGGTCGAGTGCGCGGTCTCGCGGGCACGGTCCTGCTCGTCCTGGAGGAACGTCGCTTCGTGGACGAGCAGGTCGGCCCCTCGTGCCGCCTCGCGAACCGTGTCGCAGGGAGCGGTGTCGCCGGCGATCACCACCGTCCGGCCCGGGCGCGGCTCGCCGAGCACCTGCTCGGGCCGGACGACGCTGCCGTCCGGGAGCGCGACCGGCCGCCCTTGCTGCAGCAGGCCGCGTTCCGGCCCGGGCGGCACGCCGAGGGCGTCGGCGGCCGCCACGTCGAAGCGCCCCGGCCGGGCATCCTCGACCACCGCGTAGCCGATCGACGAGACGCCGTGGGCGACCGGGAACGTGACGATCCTGTGGTCGCCGCGCTCGACCGTGTCGCCCGGCCGCAGCTCGACGAGCTCGTACTCGTAGGTGAGCTTCCCGAAGATCCGCCGGAGCGAGCCGAAGAGCGCGGCGAGCCCGGGCGGCCCGTAGATCGTGATCGGAACGTCGCGGCCCCGCAGCGCGAAGGTCTTCAGCATCCCGGGCAGGCCGAGGTAGTGGTCGGCGTGGTAGTGGGTGAGGAAGACCTCACGCAGGTCGACCAGCCCGACCGCCGAGCGGAGCATCTGCCGCTGGGTGCCCTCGGCGCAGTCGAACAGCAGGCGATCGCCGCCCCGGCGCAGCAGGAGCGCGGTCGGAGAGCGGTCGGCCGTCGGCATCGAGCCGGCCGTGCCGAGGAACACGAGGTCGAGATCCATGCCGGTCGCCCGGCAGTCTAGGCGCCTAGGGAAGGACGAGCCGTTGCCCGGGCTGGATCGTCGCCCCCGCCAGGTGGTTTCGTTCCCGGAGCTCCCAGACGCCCTCGCGCGGGTCGCCGGCGTAGTGCGCCGCCGCGATCGTCCAGAGGGTGTCGCCGGCCCGCACGACGTAGGACTGCGGGGCTCCGGCGCCGTCGGAGCGGCGCGCGCCCCAGGCGACGGCGACGGTGAGCAGCGCGATGATCACGACGATCCGTGCGAACATGTGTTCGCCATCATAGCGAACATGTGTTCGATGTCAAGCGAGGTTCGCGACGACGGCGTCGAGCAGGCGCCCGGGGCCGAACCGCACCGGGTCGTCGACGGGAAGGCCCGTGTCCGCGGACACCTCGTCCACCGCCCGCCTCGCGTCGGCCTCGTCCAGGTCGCGCGTGTTCAGCGCGATCGCCGCCACGCGTGCGGGCCGCGCCGGCAGCGCGATCTGCTCGTGGAGCGCGACCAGCTCCGCGAGCGATCGGAGCGAGTGGCCCGGATAGCCCTCGATCTCCCTCGACCCTGCCAGGTGACAGAGGACGAAGGCGTGCGGAGCCGAGCCGTGGATCAGCCCCAGCGTGACTCCCGAGTACGCCGGGTGGAGCAGTGCACCCTGGCCCTCGACCCAGAGCAGCTCGCCGCCCCGCCGAGCCCCCTCGACGACCAGCTGCTCGGCGGCGCCGGCGACGAAGTCCGAGACGACCGCGTCGACGGAGATCCCCCAGCCCGCGATCGCGATGCCCGTCTGCCCGGTGGGCACGAACGCCGATCGCAGCCCTCGGCGCCGCGCCTCCCGGTCGAGCTCGAGCGAGACCGTCATCTTCCCGATCGCACAGTCGGAGCCGACTGTGAGCACGACCTTCGCGGGCACCTCGAGGTTCGCGCCGGTCGGGACGTTCAGCCCTGCCGGCGGCCGGCGCAGGTCGCGGAGCTCGACGCCGTGGCGCGCGGCGAGCTCGGCCAGCTCGGCGTCGTCCCCGACGAACTCGTGCAGCCCGTTCTCGAGATCGAGCCCGGCGCGGATGCACGCCTTCAGCAGCTCGCGCCAGGCGGGCGGGAACCGGCCGCCCTGGGTCGCGACGCCGACCAGCGCGGTCGTCGGCTCGAGCCCGAGCGCGTCCTGCACCGAGCCGACGATCGGGATCCCCTCGTAGCGGGCTCCTGCCCGCTCAGAGTCGAGGACGGCGACGACGGGGTCCGCGCCGTAGCGGACGACGCCGCGCATCGTCTTCCCGTAGTGGGCGTCGCCGGAGCGACCCTCGGCGAGGATCAGGTAGCGCTTCTCCCCCGACCGGCCCGGGATCGCCTGCAACGTCTCAGGTCTCGGAGCGAGGCCGGACGCCGAGCCCCGGCTCGTCGGAAGGCGTCTGAACGCCCTCGACGAGCTCGACCCCCGGCCACGGGTCGCGGGCGAGCAGGAGGTTGCCGTCCAGGTCGACGTGGTCGCAGAGGCTTCCGATCGCCGCTCCGGCGGCGATGCCGAGCCCCGATTCGACCATGCAGCCGAGCATGACGCCGAGGCCGAGCGCGCGCGCCGCGTGGGCCATCCGTACCGCCTCGCGAATCCCGCCCGACTTGGCGAGCTTGATGTTGATCCCGTGCGCCACGTGCGCGCACCCGGCGACGTCGGCCAGCGTGTGGCAGTCCTCGTCGACGTAGATCGGGATCGGCGAGGCCTGCTTCACCGCCGCCCCGCCCGGATCGCCCGCCGGTAAGGGCTGCTCGCAGTACTCGACGCCGAGCTCACCGAGCTGCGGCAGGGCGTCCAGTGCCTCGTCGGGGGTCCAGTACTCGTTCACGTCGACCTGGAGCGGAAGGTCGGTGACGGCGCCGACTGCGCGGACTCGCTCGACGTCCAGCCCGTCCCGACCCCCGAGCTTGAGCTTCAGGCGTCGGAACCGTCCGCTCGCGCTCGCCCGCTCCGCCTTGCCGGCCATCTCGTCCGGCGAGCCGAGCCCGATCGTCCACGAGGTCGGCGGCCCCTTCCGCTCGAGCCCGAGCAGCCGCCAGACGGGCTCGCCGAGCAGCTTCCCGCAGAGGTCGTGGAGCGCCGCGTCGATCGCCGCCCGCGCCGCGAACTGCTCGGCGGGCAGGCGGTGCATCACCTCCTCGAATGCGAACGGATCGTCTCCCAGCTCGCCGGCAACCCCTTCCACGTAGGCGAGCGCGGACCCGGGCGTCTCCCGGTAGCGCTCGATCGGAGCCGCCTCGCCGTTGCCGGTGACCCCACCGTGGCCGATCTCGACCTGGACGACCTCCGCGACGTCCTGCGATCCGCGCGCGATCGTGAACGTCTCGGCGAGCTCGAGGGAGACGATCCGGGCGGAGACCTGCACGGGCGTACCCTACGGCCCGGCCGGCGACGCGTGGCGGGCGATCGAGACGTCGCGCCGGCTGCCGGCCGGCGAAGAACGTACGGAAAGTGCGGGAAAAACCGGCCGCCACCGCCTGCCACCCCGGCGAGACGCGGTTACCATCGTGCGCTTGCGTTTCGCGCGAACGCGGTTCAGCAGCCGCCGGTCACCCTCTCCCGTTCCAGACCGGCGGCTGCCTCTCCCTCGAGCATACGCACCGGCCGCCGGGCGCCACGTAAGGATTTTGTAACTCCCGCGGAGTGCGCCTGGCAGGAATCGAACCTGCGACCTCGCGCTCCGGAGGCGCGCGCTCTATCCCCTGAGCTACAGGCGCGTGTCGGACCGGCAGTGTACCCGCGCCGCAGTCCCCTGCCGGGCTCCGTCGGAGCTTCCGCCTCGGTGGTAGGTTGCCGCCGTCGTCACCGACACCGAAGGGGGGTCACACCATGTTTCGCTCGCTGAGAGCGCTTGCTCGCCTGCGGTCGACCCGTGTCGCCATCGTCGCCACGGTCGCCGCAGCGGCGATCCTCGTCCTGACCGTGCCCGGCCTGGCGGGCGCGCTGAGGAGCTCTGTCCCGCCGCCGCCCGAGAACCCCACGAGCGCCGACGAGATCCAGAACGTCGACCAGGTGAAGACGGCGATCCGCGCGTACTACGGCGACACGCCGACCTCGACCGTCGACCCGGTGGACAACTCGATCGACGGAGCCGACGTCCAGCTGCACACGTTCTCGCCCACCAGTGCCTACGCCGAGGAGCTCGGCGACATCGTCTCCCACGCCGAGCAGGTCCTCGCCGAGCCGAGGCACGGCCACGGGACGAAGGCGATCCTGTTCGACGTCGACGACACGACGCTCAACACCTTCGACTACGAGATCTACAGCAACTTCGTCTTCGACCCGACGACGAACAACGCCTTCGCCGACGCGGCGATCTTCCCAGCCGTCCCGCACATGGTCGACCTCGAGAAGTTCGCCGAGTCGCTCGGCTACGAGGTCTTCTTCCTGACCGGCCGCCGTGATCCGCGCCGACCCGGCACGATCGCGAACCTGACCGGCCAGGGCTACGACCTGGAGGAGGATCACCTGTACACGCGGCCCCTGGACGACGCGGCCCCGTGGCTGACCTCGTGCGCGCCGACGTGCACGACGATCCAGTACAAGTCGCTCACGCGGCAGCACATCGAGTCGCTCGGCTTCGACATCGTCGCCAACTTCGGCGACCAGTTCAGCGACCTGACCGGCGGGTTCGCGGACGAGACGTTCAAGCTGCCGAACCCGATGTACTTCCTGCCTTGAGCAGGAGCGACTGAGCACCGAGCCCGGGGCCGGCCGAGCGCGGCGGGCCCCGGGCTCAGCCGGGCAGCGGAACCGGCTGCTCGCCCGTCCCGGCCGGCAGCTCCGACTCGACGGGCACGAGCTCGGCGACCACGTCGACCGTCGACCCGGCGGGAGCCGGCGGGACGAGCGTGCCCTCGACACGCTCGCCGTCGACGAGCAAGCAGCTCGCGCGGGCCCGGGCGCCGGGCGGCTTGCGGACGAGGATCCGGTACAGGGCGCCGCGGAACCTCCGCTCGGCGGCGAAGCCGTCCCACTCGGCCGGAAGGCACGGATCGACGCGAAGCCCGTCGAAGTCGGGCCGGATGCCGAGGATCCACTGGGTCACGGCGACGAGGTTCCAGGCAGCGGCGCCCGTCAGCCACGAGTTCTTCGCCTCGCCGTGAGTGGGAGCGTCCTTCCCGGCGATCATCTGCGCGTAGACGTACGGCTCGCAGCGATGGACGTCGCTGAGGTCCTCGCGCGCCGACGGGTTGATCCGCAGGTAGTAGTCGAAGGCGGCGTCGCCGTCTCCGAGCAGGGACTCGGCGATCATGATCCAGGGGTTCGTGTGGCAGAAGACGCCGCCGTTCTCCTTGTAGCCCGGCGGGTAGGAGCTGATCTCCCCCAGCTCGACCCGATAGCGCGAGTACGCCGGCTGGAGGAGGACGATGCCGTGCGGCGTCGCCAGGTGCGTGCGCACCGACGCCAGCGCCCGCGCGGCGAGGCCGTCGTCGAGCCCGATGCCGCCGAGCACGCACATCCCCTGCGGCTCGACGTAGATGCGGCCCTCCTCGTTCTCGGCCGCGCCCACCGGCGCCCCGTCGTAGTCGTACGCACGGCGGAACCACTCCCCGTCCCACCCGTGGCGCCGGACGGCGTCCGCGATCCTCCGGCCTGCCGCTTCGGCGAGCTCGGCCTGCTCGGGATCGCCGAGCCGGCGCGCGATGCCGGCCAGCTCCCGTGCCGCGAGCGCGAAGAGGCCGCCGATGAAGATCGACTCGGCCGCCCCTCCCTCCCGGTTCGCCGCCGTCTGGAACGACTCGCCCGGCGTCTCCGAGAAGCAGTTCAGGTTCAGGCAGTCGTTCCAGTCGGCGCGGCCGATCAGCGGCAGCCCGTGTGGGCCGAGCCGGTCGAGCGTGTAGCCCAAGGCGCGCCGGAGGTGCTCGTAGAGCGGCGTCTCGGTGCCGGGCCGGCCGTCGTAGGGGACGGGCTCCTGGAGGATCGAGAGATCGCCCGTCTCCTTTGCATACGCCGCCACGGCGAGGATCAGCCACAGCGGGTCGTCGTTGAAGCCCGATCCGATCGCGTCGTTCCCGCGTTTCGTCAGCGGCTGGTACTGGTGATACGCCCCTCCGCTCGGAAGCTGCGTCGCGGCGAGGTCGAGGATCCGTGCACGGGCGCGCTCCGGGACGAGGTGCACGAATCCGAGCAGGTCCTGGTTCGAGTCGCGGAACCCCATTCCGCGCCCCACCCCCGACTCGAACAGCGACGCGGAGCGCGAGAGGTTGAACGTGACCATGCACTGGTACTGGTTCCAGACGTTGACCATGCGGTCGGCGTGCACGCTCGGCGTCCTCACCTGGAGCGCCGCGAGCAGCTCGCCCCAGCGGGTGCGAAGCTCGTCCAGGGCGATCTCGGCCGAGCGGGGCTCGAGGTAGCGCTCGAGCACGGGCCGGACCCGACGCTTGTCCACCCTGCCGGAGCCGGGCGGGTCGAACTTCGCCTCGGGCGGGTTCTCGGCGTAGCCGAGCAGGAAGACGACCTCCCGCGACTCGCACGGATCGAGCTCGACGCGGACGTGCTGGACGCCGCACGGCGCCCAGCCGTGGGCGACCGAGCCGCGGCAGCGCCCCTCCTCGACCGCGACCGGACGGTCCCAGCCGCGGTACGGCCCCAGGAACGCCTCCCGCTGCGTGTCGAAGCCCACGACCGGGCCGGAGCAGGCGAAGTACGCGAAGTGGTTTCGCCGCTCGCGGTACTCGGAGGTGTGGAACACGACGCCGTCCTCGATCTCCACCTCGCCGACCGAGAGGTTGCGCTGGAAGTTGGTCGCGTCGTCCGCGGCGTCCCAGAGGCAGAACTCGACGGCGCCGAAGAGAGACAGCCGCGCGGGCTCGGGACGCTGGTTGACCACCCGTGTCCGCCAGAGCTCCAGGGTCTGGCCGAGCGGGACCAGGTACAGCGTCTCCACCTCGATCCGGTCGCGTTGCGAGCCGATCACCGTGTATCCGAGGCCGTGGCGGCAGCGGTACTCGTCGAGCGCGCCGCGGGTCGGCTGCGACGAGGGCGACCAGTAGTCGCCCGTCTCGTCGTCGCGCACGTACAGGTACCGCCCGCCCAGGTCGAGGGGGGCGTTGTTGTAGCGGTAGCGCGTCAGCCGCCGCAGACGGGCGTCGCGGAAGAACGAGTAGCCGGCGGCCGTGTTCGAGACGATCCCGAAGAACTCCTCGCTCCCGAGGTAGTTGATCCAGGGCAGCGGCGTGTCCGGCCGCACGATCACGTACTCGCGGGCCGCGTCGTCGAAGTGGCCGAAGCGCGTTCGGAGCTCCTTCTGGGCTCAGGCCGGTGCGGGGCCGGTCGACTCGCGGACGATCAGCTTCGTCGACAGCTCCACCCGCAGCGCCTCGATGCGTTGGCCCTCGATCAGCCGGTTGAGCAGGCTGACCGCCGTCCGCCCCAGCTCCTCCATCGGCTGCCGCACGGTCGTCAGCTGCGGCGAGAGGATGCGCGCGAGCTCGGTGTCGTCGAACCCGACGACCGACAGCTGGCCGGGGACGGACAGGCCGCGCTCGGCCGCTGCCCTCAGGGCGCCGGCGGCCATGTTGTCGTTCGAGGCGAAGATCGCGGTCGGCGGATCCGGCAGCTCCAGCAGCCGGCGCGCCGCCGTGTATCCGGTCTCGGCGTCGAACTCGCCCTCGACGACCAGCTCCGGCAGAAACGGGACGGCGGCGGCCGCCAGCGCCGCCTTGTAGCCCTCGCGGCGCTCCTCGGTCGCGGTCCAGCCGGGGAAGCCGGTGATCAGGCCGATCCGCCGATGGCCGAGCCGCAGGAGATGGTCGGTCGCCGCGCGGGCGCCGGCGAGGTGGCTCGCCGAGACGGCGGGAATGCCCTCGTCCAGCGGCTGGCGCGGGTCGGCGACGACGAACGGGTAGCCGACCTCCTGGAGCCGCCTGAGCTCGTCGTTCGACTCCTCCGGAAGCAGCACGATCGCACCGTCGGTCGTCCCGTTCATCAGCCGCTCGAGCAGCGTCACCTCGCGGTCGTGCTCGTGGTGCGTCGGGCAGAGGACGATCCGCTGCTCCTGCTCGTAGAGCGCTTCCGCGGCGCCCGAGAGGATGCCGGTGAAGTAGTTCTGGTCGACCCACGGCAGGGTGAACCCGACCAGGCCCGTCCGGCCGACCGAGAGCGCGCGCGCGCTCCGGTTCGTCGTGAAGTTGTGCTGCCGCGCGACGCGCAGCACCGCGTCGCGGGTCTGCGGCGACACGTCCGGGCGGCCGTTGATCACCCGCGAGACGGTCGCGACCGACACGCCCGCAGCGCGGGCGATGTCCCGGATCGTCACCCGGGCTGCGCGTTCTTGCCGTCGTCCGTCGATCGCCATGTGCGTGTGTGAGACCGTATCCCCGGTACCGGTTCCGGTATCACGGCGACTGTACCCCGCATGCAGGCCGCTGTCAAAAACAGGCTCTCTTCATACATGAGTGCAGTTATGCGGAAAAATCCCCTTGCAACCGCCGCCAGGATCTGTTAACCGTTCCCGGTACATTCCCGCCAGCACGAGCATCGAGACGAAGGAGGAAGCGCGAGTCAGGGGAGCGGGAGCGTGTTCCCGCGGCGGGCGCGGCGCCCGCCACGGCGTCTAGACCGATTGACCAGAGGAGGGAAATCAGAGTCATGGCGATTCGAACGAAGAGAGCGGTCGTCGGCATCGGGCTCGTCGCCGCGGTAGCCGCGACCGTCGCCGTCTCGCTCGGCGCAGGCGGAGCGGGAGCGAATGCGTGGAAGTCGTACCCGCGGTCCGACACGCTGATCACGAGCGGCACGCAGTGGGGGAACATCGCGGGGATGAACCCCTACGTCGGCAACTACGCGGCCGGCATGGTGGGGCTCGTCAACGAGACCCTCCTCCGCTACGACCCGCTGAAGGACCGCTACATCAACTGGCTCGCCCAGTCCGCCAAGTGGACCGGGCCGAAGCAGTTCACGATCGTCGCCCGTTCCGGCGTCAAGTGGTCGGACGGCAAGCCGTTCACCGGCAGCGACATCGCGTTCAACATCAACCTCGGGCGGTTCAACACCGCCCCGTGGAACAACCTCTGGAAGAACATCGAGCAGCCGATCGTGGTGAAGGGCAACACGGTCGTCGTCAACTTCAAGTCGACGCCGAACTACGTCCAGTGGCAGACCGCCCTCTGGGCCGGCGGTAACTCGGGTCTCGTGATGATCAGCCCGGTGCAGGGGAAGACGATCAAGACCGCGGCGCAGCTGACGACCTACAACCCGCACACTCCGATCGGCACCGGGCCCTACAAGCTGGACACGTCGGGCTACGACGTCACGACCCGGGTGGTCTGGCAGAAGCGTGACCACTGGTGGGCGTCCGACCAGGGGATCGCCCCCTTGCCGGCGCCGAAGTACATCATCGACCTCGTCAACACGAGCAACACCAATGCGCTGTCGGGCGTCCTCTCCGGCATCGAGGACCTGAACAACAACTACCTGCCGGGCGTCAACAAGCTCGTCGACTCCGGCAAGGTGCACACCTACTTCCCGAAGGCGCCGTACATGCTGTCCGCGAACACGGCCTGGCTCGAGCCGAACACGACGCACAAGCCGCTCGACGACCCGGTGTTCCGCAGGGCGCTCGCGATGTCGATCGACGTCAACAAGATCGTCACCGACGACTACGGGCACCTCGTCTCGAAGGCGAGCCCCACCGGCCTGCTGCCGACCTGGCAGAAGTACGTCAACACGAGCCTGGTCAAGGAGTTCGGGTTCTCGTACAACCCCTCCGCCGCCGCCTCGATGCTGACGAAGGCCGGCTACACGAAGGGCAGCGACGGCTACTTCAAGAACAAGGACGGCTCGAAGATCGACCTCGAGATCGCCGTCCCCCAGGGGTGGTCCGACTGGGAGGCCGCCCGTGACATGATCGTCTCCTCGACCAAGGCCGTCGGGATCAGGATCACGCCGAAGGTCAAGGACTTCAACACCTGGCAGACGGATCGGAACACGGGCAAGTTCGACCTGGTGGTGGACAACAACTACCAGCTCTCCGACAACCCCTGGACGTACTGGAACGGCATCTTCAACCTGCCGATCATCACGACCGGCACGGGCCAGACGAACTTCAACTTCGAGCGGTACAGCAACCCGACCGCGTGGGCGCTCGTCCAGAAGCTCGACAAGACCCCGCCGACGAACACGGCGGCGATCAAGCAGATCAACGACCAGTTGCAGAAGATCCAGATGCAGGAGCTGCCCCTGATCCCCCTCTGGTACAACGGGATCTGGTCGCAGATGACCACGAAGTACTGGACGAACTGGCCGGCGGCGAACACCAGCCGCCAGTACGTCCCGGTCATGTGGCGTGGCTACCTGCAGATGACCGGCATCGACACGATCACGCACCTCAAGAAGTCCTGACCCGATGATCGACCACCGTCCCTTCCGTGGCCACGCGGCTCTCGGAAGGGACGGTGGTCAACCTCTGGCCGTGTCCAGCCAGCGTTCACCTCGAGCAGCCGCCGACGCCGGGCTCTTCCCGCCGAGAGGCACGCCGCCGGGTCGTGCGCCGGCTCCACGGAGGTGCGCGTTCGCGCAAAGCCCCGGCGGTTCCCGATGCTGAGGTATTTCCTGCGGAAGCTCGTCGTCTACGCGCTGACCTTCGTCGCCGCGGTGACGATCGACTGGGCGATCCCGCACCTGATGCCCGGCAACCCGGTCCTGTCGGTCGTCTCGCGGATCCAGACCCAGGACCCGAAGGTCTCCCAGCAGCTCTACGACCACTACATGCGGGCGTTCAACCTCGATCTTCCGCTCTGGAAGCAGTACTACTACTTCTGGGTCTCGCTCTTCCACGGCGACCTGGGGACGAGCATCCTCCAGTTTCCGGCCTCGGTCACGTCGATCATCGTCCACGCGGTCCCCTACACGCTCGGGCTGCTGATCCCGGCGATCCTGCTCAGCTGGTACGCGGGGAACAAGGTCGGCGCGCTCGCCGCCCGCCGCAAGGTCCTCGACAACACCGCGCTACCGGTGGGCTATGCGCTGACCGCGACGCCGTACATGTGGCTCGCGATCCTGCTCTCCTTCGTGCTGGCGGTCAGCTGGGGGTGGTTCCCCGTCAGCTTCGCCTACTCGCCGACCGCCGTTCGCGGCTGGTCGCTCGACTTCGTGCTCAACCTGCTCCACCACTGGGTCCTGCCGTTCCTCTCGCTCTTCCTCGTCGCCTTCGGCGGCTGGGCGATCGGGATGCGGAACATGATCATCTACGAGCTCGAGTCGGACTACGCCCACTACCTCGAGGCGCTCGGGGCGCCCCAGCGGCTGGTCCGCAAGTACGCCTTCCGGAACGCGATGCTGCCGCAGATCACGGGCCTCGCGCTCCAGCTCGGCGCCGTCATCGCCGGCGCGCTCGTCACCGAGATCGTCTTCTCGTACCCCGGGCTCGGCTACCAGGTCTACCGGGCGATCACGAACGCGGACTACTTCGTGATCCAGGGGATCTTCCTGTTCATCATCGTCGGCGTGCTGATCGCCAACTTCCTGGTCGACATCGTCTACATGCTCGTCGACCCCCGCACCCGCATCGGGATGCAAGGCGGCCAGGCATGACGGTCGCTCGCCTGAGACTCGCTCTCATGGGGGGAACGGCCGGTTCCCCCCGTGAACCCCCCTCCCTGACCTTGTTCGTTCCGAAGGTACCGTCGGGAGCCGCGCCCGCCAGGTCGGTCGCGGCGGCGAAAATCCCGGCCAGTCGCGAGGCCGGCCAATGACCTCCATCGACCACACACGCCCCGTTCGGCCCGACGACGCGCTGGCCACCGTCTCGGCCGAACTCCCGGCAGCGCCTCCGGGAACGGCGGCGCCCGCGACCGCCGCTGCGCCGCGGCTCGCGAACCTGCGGGAGATGGTGCATTTCGCGATCCGGAATCGGAAGCTCGTCGTCGGCCTGAGCATCACCCTGTTCATGCTCCTCTTCGCGCTGATCGGGCCGACGCTCGCCCGCCATCCCGGGCCGGAGTTCGGCGGTCACCTCTCGCTCGCGCCGACGACCACCGACGGCTACTGGTTCGGGACGACGCTGCTCGGCCAGGACGTCTACGCGCAGTTCGTCAACGGACTGCGGCTCGCGTTCATCGTCGGAGCGCTCGGAGGCGGAATCGCGGCGGCGGTCGGCATGCTCGTCGGCTTCACCGCCGGCTACCGGAGCGGGATCGTCGACGAGCTCCTGAACATGCTGACGAACGTCGTCCTCGTCATCCCCACCTTCGCCCTGATCCTGGTCATCGCCGCCTACCTGACGGTGCACAGCGTCCTGATCGAGGCGGTCATCATCGGCCTGACCTCGTGGCCGTGGGCCGCGCGGGCGGTTCGGGCCCAGACGTTCTCGCTCGTGACCCGGGACTTCGTCGGGATGGCGCGGCTGAGCGGGCGGTCGACCTGGAAGATCATCTTCACGGAGATCGCCCCGAACATGAGCTCGTACCTGTTCATGATGTTCATCCTGCTGTTCGGCGGAGCGATCCTGATCGCGGCGACCCTCGACTTCATCGGGCTCGGCGACCCGAACGCGTACTCGCTCGGGCAGATGATGCAGCTCGCGGTCCAGAACTCGGCCCTGCAGCTCCATCTCTGGTGGTGGTTCCTGCCGCCCGGGCTGGCGATCACGACGATCGTCGGCTCGCTGTACGTGATGAACGTCGGGCTCGACGAGGTCTTCAACCCGAAGCTCCGGGCGATGTGACGTGAGCCTTCGGGTCGACAACCTGAAGGTCTACTACCGCACCCTCGCCGGCGACGTGAAGGCCCTCGACGGAGCCACCTTCGACCTGAAGGACGGCGAGATCATGGGCCTGGCCGGCGAGTCGGGCTGCGGGAAGTCCACCCTCGGCAAGAGCCTGATCCGCCTCGACGGGCGGATGCGCTACGTCGAGGGGTCGGTCGAGCTCGACGGCACGGAGCTGCCGATCTGGGATGCGGAGGCGATGAACCGGTTCCGGTTCAAGCAGGTGTCGATCGTCCCCCAGTACGCGATGAGCGCGTTGAACCCGACCCGGAAGATCGGGAAGATGGTCAAGGAGCTGCTCCGCTCCCGCGGCGTCGAGCACGACTCGGTCCTGCCCGAGCTTCGCCGCCGCCTCGAGCTCGTCGGGCTCTCGCAGGACGTGCTCGGCATGTACCCGATCGAGCTCTCCGGCGGAATGAAGCAGCGGATGGTGATGGTGATCTCGACGCTGCTCGACCCGTCGCTCCTGATCGCCGACGAGATCACGTCGGCTCTCGACGTCTCGAGTCAGAAGGCGGTCGCCGAGATGCTGGTCGAGTTCCGCGAGCGCGAGTTCGTGAAGAGCACGATCGTGATCACGCACGACATCTCGGTGCTGTACCAGATCGCCGACACGATCCTGGTGATGTACGCCGGCAAGCTGGCCGAGAAGGCGCCGGCCGACGCGATCATCCACCGCCCTCGGCACCCGTACACCCAGCTGCTGATCTCGTCGCTGCCCGAAGTCGGCGTCCGCTACGAGGAGAAGAAGCTCGTCGGGATCCCCGGCCGCCCGCCGGGGCTGCTCGACCCACCGGTCGGCTGCCGGTTCCGCGACCGGTGTCCGTTCGCGTTCGACCGGTGCCACGAAGAGCCGCCGTTCGTCGAGGTGGAGCCGGGACATTCGGTCGCCTGCTGGAAGGTGGCGGCCGAGCAGTCGTCGTCCCCGACCACGGGCCGCGAGGCCGGCGCCGCCGAGTCCGGCACGATCGCGGTCGCCGGAGGCGCGCAGTGAGCGAGACGCCCGAGCTGCTCCGCCTCGCCGGCTGCACGAAGGTGTACCGAGTCGGCGCGTTCGGCGCGAAGCGGCTGACCGCCGTCCGTGACGTCACGTTCGACGTCCGCGCCGGCGAGGTGGTCTCGCTGATCGGCGAGAGCGGCAGCGGGAAGTCGACGATCGGCCGGATGATCCTCCGCCTGTCCCCGATCACCGGCGGGACGATCACGTTCGAGGGCACCGACATCACCACCCTCGAGGGCGCGGCCCTCAAGAGCTACTACGCCGACGTCCAGGGCGTCTTCCAGGACCCGTTCAGCTCGTACAACCCGATCTTCAAGGCCGACCGGGTCTTCAAGCTGATCCGCGAGGAGTACTTCCCGGCCGTCGGCGGATCGGAGTGGCGCGCGAAGGTCGAAGCGTCGCTCGAGGCGGTCGGGCTCAACCCGCCGGACGTGCTGGGCAAGTACCCCCACCAGCTCAGCGGCGGGCAGCTCCAGCGCCTTCTGATCGCGCGCGCCCTCCTGCTCGACATCAAGCTCCTCGTCGCGGACGAGATCATCAGCATGCTCGACGCATCGACGCGGATCGACGTCCTCAACCTGCTCGGCGAGCTGAAGAGCCGCGGGCTCGGCATCCTCTTCATCACCCACGACCTGTCGCTCGGCAACTACATCAGCGAGCGCACCGTGATCCTCCGGCGCGGCGCCGTCGTCGAGTCGGGAGCGACGGCGAAGGTGTTCGGCAACCCGCAGCACCCGTACACGAGGGCGCTCCTCGCCGCCGTGCCGCATCTCCACACGAAGTGGAGTGCCGCGTCGACGAACGGGGCCGGCACCCTCGAGGAGGCGGACGAGCCGGCGTCGCTCGTCGAGATCGACGACGACCACTTCGTGGCGATCGCCGGCGGCGCCGGGTGACGCCGGCCGGGATCGTCGCCGACCCGGCCCTCTCCCTGCCGAACATTCCCTGGGAGGACCGGCCGGCCGGCTCGAGCAGCGTGGTCTGGCGCTACTCGCGGAACCCGGTGATCCCGCGCGACCTGCTGCCGACCTCGAACAGCATCTTCAACAGCGCGGTCGTCCCCTTCGACGGCGGATTCGCGGGTGTCTTCCGGTGCGACGACTGGACGCGCAGGATGCAGCTCCACCGCGGCTTCAGCGAGGACGGCCTCAGGTGGGAGCTCGACCCGGAGCCGATCCGGTTCGACTCCGGCGACGACGAGATCGGGACGTTCGTCTACGGCTACGACCCGCGTGTCGTCCGCATCGACGACCGCTGGTACGTGACGTGGTGCAACTGGTACCACGGCCCGACGATCGGGCTCGCCTGGACGACCGACTTCGAGACGTTCCACCAGGGCGAGAACGCCTTCCTGCCGTTCAACCGCAACGGCGTGCTCTTCCCGCGCCGGATCGACGGGCGGTTCGCGATGCTCTCGCGGCCGTCCGACGACGGCCACACGCCGTTCGGCGACATCTTCTACAGCGAGAGCCCCGACCTGCGGTTCTGGGGCAAGCACCGCCACGTGATGGGGCCGGTCGCGAACTCCTGGCAGTCGACGAAGATCGGCGGCGGCCCGGTCCCGCTCGAGACGTCGGCGGGGTGGCTGCTCGTCTACCACGGCGTGATCACCTCCTGCAACGGGTTCGTGTACAGCGCCGGGGTGGCGCTGCTCGACCTCGACGAGCCGTGGAAGGTCGTCGCGCGCGCCCGCCCGTACCTCCTCTCCCCGCAGACCGCGTACGAGTGCGTCGGCGACGTCCCGAACGTCGTGTTTCCCTGCGCGATGCTGTGCGACGCGGACACGGGCCGGCTGGCGATCTACTACGGCGCCGCCGACACCGTGACCTGCCTGGCCTTTACGTACGTCGACGAGCTCGTCCGCTTCGCGCAGGAGCACTCGTGATCGACCGGCAGCGTCCGGCTCGGCGCAGCGCGCGCCGGGGTCGGTGACCGCGGCGGCCGAAGCCGGCTGAGCTCGGCTCCGGCCGCAACCGACCCGCCCGGCGGGGCCGACTCGAGGCGGCCCCGCCCCTCTCCCGCCGCGAAACTGGCCTTGCGCCCGTCCCGCAGTAGAATGGGATGGTTATGCGGACGGACGACCCCCTCAGTACCAATGCCGAGCCTGCCCCGCATCAAGCGGCCGCGCTCGCCCGCCGTCGCCGAGGTGGTCGCGCCGCCCGAGCCACGGCTCGCTGAGCTCACCGCCGGAGGCCTGACCTGGGCGCATCTCGACGCTCCGACGTCGGAGGAGGCCGCCCAGCTCGGCGAGCGCTTCGGCTGGCATCCGCTCGACCTCGAAGACGTCCTCTCGAAGCGTCAGCGGCCCAAGGTCGACGAGTACCCGGAGTACCTCTTCGCCGTTCTCCACTTCCCCGTCTACGACAAGGCGATCCAGCGCCTGAACGCCGCCGAGCTCGACTTCTTCCTCGGCCAGGACTTCCTGATCACCCTGCCGAACGTCGAGCTCCTCCCGGTCACCCGGCTCTTCGCGCGCTGCCAGGTGGAGCCCGAGCTGCGCGAGAACCTCTTCTCCAAAGGCTCCGGGTACCTGCTCTACCACGTCCTCGACGACCTCTTCGACTACTGCTTCCCGATCCTCGACAAGATCGGCCACAAGCTCGACACGATCGAGGACGAGATGTTCGAGGGGCGCGCCGAGGACGTCGTCCGCGACCTCTCGAACGTCAAGCAGGAGATCATCTCCTACCGGAAGATCATCAAGCCTGAGCGCTCCACGCTGCGCGTCCTCGAGGGCCGGGTCCAGCGCTTCCTGCCCGAGGACCTCGAGCTCTACTTCGACGACATCGTCGACGCCGCCGAGCGGATCTGGGACCTGCTCGACAACTACAAGGAGGTCGTGGAGGCGCTCGAGCAGACGAACGAGTCGGTCATCTCCCACCGCCAGAACGACGTCCTCCGGATCCTGACCGTCGTCAGCGTCGTGCTCCTGCCGCTGACGCTGATCACCGGCATCTTCGGGATGAACGTCAAGTTCCCGGGCGAGGCCGGCCACGTCGGCTTCTGGACGATCATCGGCGTGATGGTCGCGATCGCCGCGTCGCTGGTCGGCTTCTTCAAGTACAAGCGCTGGCTATGAGGACATGGGGGAACGGCCGGTTCCCCCCGTGAACCCCCCTCCCTACCCCTCGGGCGCACCTCAGCGGCGGCCCGAGCCGCGGCCGCCATGTCGGCCGCGGCGGCGTGCTGCGTCCGGTGGAAGCCGGAGCGATGACCATACAGTTCTGGGCGCCATGGTGGCTTTGACGCCCGCTCCGCTCGCTCTCGCGGGGGGAACGGCCGGTTCCCCCCGCGCCCCCCTCCCTGACCCGTTCGCACCTCGGCGGCGGCGCACTGCGTCTGGTAGAAGCCGGAGCGATGACCAAACAGCTCTGGGCGCCCTGGCGGCTCGAGTACATCCGGCAGGCCGACGAGATCGAGGGGTGCGTGTTCTGCGTGGCCGCGGCCGGGCCCGACGAGGAGACGCACGTCGTCCACCGCGGCGAGCACGCCTTCGTCCTGCTCAACCGCTTTCCGTACGCCTCCGGGCATCTGATGGTCGCCACGTACCGTCACCTCGGCGACTTCGGCGCCCTGTCCGACGAGGAGGTGACCGCGGTTCACCGGCTGGCCGAGGCGGGAATGTCCGCCCTGGCAGCGACCTTCGAGCCGCAGGGCTACAACCTCGGCTGGAACCTCGGTCGCATCGCGGGAGCGGGCGTCGTCGACCACGTCCACCTGCACGTCGTGCCGCGCTGGGCCGGGGACACGAACTTCATGCCCGTCCTCGCGGACGTGAAGGTCTTGCCCGAGCACCTCTCCGAGACCCGGGGGAAGCTCGCGGCGGCCTGGCCCGCCGGTAGCTCGTAATACGAGTCACCTGCTATCGTCACGATCGAGACGAAGGTGACAGCGTTCCGTCTGAGGCCACCGGCGCGGCGTGGGGCCACGCCCCCCGCTCCCCGCGCCCGCGCCGAGGGCGGCCTGCTGGAGCCCTACTGGTTCCTCGGCGGCCGCCCCTTGCGCGAGGCGGAGCTGCGTTCGTACATCCTCCGGCAGCACCGCCGAGGCCGGCAGCTCGGCGAGATCCTCGACGACCCGTACGTCCGCAGATTCGGGAGCGTGATGCCCTGGCGTGCGCTCGTCCGGCCGGACACGATCAGCGCGCTGCAGGCGGACGTGCGCGCGGCGATCGAGGCGGCCAGGCCGGAGCAGGCGGCCTAGAGGAGCGCCTCGGCCGCTTCCGCGAGCCGGCGGATCTGGGCATCGGGCCCGCGGAAACCCTCCCGGGGCACGACCGAGATGTGCGTCGCTCCGAGCGAGCGCCACTCCTCGCGAGCCTCGTGCCAGTCGTCCGGCGTGCCGCGCGAGACGTCGACGCGCCACTCGACGCCGATCGACTCGGCGTCGCGCCCGGCCTCCTCGGCCCAGCCACGGAAGAGCTCCATCGTCCGCGGCCAGCCGTCTGCGATCGGCCGCTGCGGGAAGTAGCCGTCGGCGATGCGGGCCGCCCGGCGGATGGCGGCCTCGGCCGAGCCGCCGATCCAGATCGGGATCGGCCGCTGGACGGGCAGCGGGTTGATGCCTGCGGCCGGAATCGTGTGGTATCGGCCCTGGAAGCTGACGACCGGCTCGGTCCAGAGACGGCGGAGCACCTCGATCTGCTCCTCGGCGCGGCGGCCGCGATTGTGGAACTCCTCGCCGAGCGACTCGAACTCGACGGCGTTCCAGCCGAGGCCGACGCCGAGGCGGAACCGACCGCCGGTGAGGATGTCGATCTCGGCCGCCTGCTTCGCGACCAGCGCCGTCTGGCGCTGGGGCAGAACGAGCACGCCGGCGGCGAGCTCGAGCCGCGGCGCGACCGCGGCCAGGTACCCGAACAGCACGAGAATCTCGTGGAACTGATGCTCGGAGGTGTACGGGCCCGACCAGTCCGGCCGGACGCTGGCATCCGCGCCGAGGACGTGGTCGTACGCGAGCAGGTGCCGGTACCCGAGCTCCTCCGCCGCCTGCGCGAACTCGCGGACGCCGGCAGGGTCCGCTCCGATCTCGGTCTGGGGGAAGACGACGCCGACCTGCATGCCCGAATCATCTCCGATCCGCCCCGGGGCGGGCCCGGCGCCGTCGCGCCGATGCCGTTCCCCCGTCCCGTCCTCGCTCCTACACTCCTGGGATGGTCGTCTGCCCGAGCTGCGGCGAGGAGAACCCCGCCCGGTTTCGGCTCTGCGGATTCTGCGGCGCGCCGCTCGCAGAGCCGGTTCCCGTCCAGGAGGTCCGCAAGACCGTCACGATCGTCTTCTCGGACCTGAAGGGCTCGACGAGCCTCGGCGAGCGCATCGACTCCGAGGCGCTCCGCGAGGTGATGTCGCGCTACTTCGAGGAGATGCGCGGCGCGCTCGAAGAGCACGGCGGGCTGATCGAGAAGTACATCGGCGACGCGATCATGGCCGTGTTCGGCCTGCCGCGGATCCGGGAGGACGACGCCCTTCGAGCAGTCCGTGCGGCCGACGAGATGAAGCGACGCCTCGCCGTGCTGAACGAGGAGCTCGAGCAGCGCTGGGGTGTCGCCCTGCAGAACAGGACCGGGGTCAACACCGGAGAGATCGTCGCCGGCGACCCCACCTCGGGGCAGCGGCTCGTGATCGGCGACACCGTTAACGTCGCCGCGCGGCTCGAGCAGGCGGCCGGTGCCCAGGAAGTCCTGATCGGCGAGCCGACCTACCGGCTCGTTCGCGACAGCGTCGTCGTCGAGCCGGTCGAGCCGCTCGAGCTGAAAGGCAAGGCGGAGCGCGTTCCGGCCTACCGGCTCGTCTCGGTCGAGCAGCTCGGGATGGCCCACCGCAGGCAGCTTCCGCTCGTCGGCCGCGACGCGGAGCTGGAGGCCCTCGAGAGCGCGTTCGAGGCGGCGGTCTCGTCCAGCTCGTGCCGGCTGGTGACGGTGGTCGCACAGGCCGGCGTGGGCAAGTCGCGCCTGATCGAGGAGTTCTTCGGCCGCATGGGCGACCGGGCGACGGCGCTGAGCGGCCGCTGCCTGCCCTACGGGCGCGGCATCACGTTCTGGCCGCTGATCGAGGCCGTTCGCCAGGCGGCCGGGATCGACGACGACGACTCGCCCGACGCCGCGACCGCGAAGATCGCCGCCCTGACGGACGATCACGACGTCCGCGCGAGGATCGCCTCGGCGATCGGCCTGGGCGGAGAGGAGTTCCCGATCCCGGAGCTCTTCTGGGGCGCGCGGAAGCTGGCGGAGACCCTGGCGGCGCGGAAGCCGCTCATCCTCCACTTCGACGACATCCACTGGGCGGAAACGACGTTCCTCGAGCTGGTCGACTACGTGCGGACGACGAGCGAGGGCGTGCCGATCGTCCTCGTCTGCGCCACCCGCCCCGACCTGCTGGAGAAGGGCGAGTGGCCGTCCACGCCCGAGGACGTGACGATCCGGCTGTCCCCGCTCGACGACGCCGGCGCGAACCAGGTCATCGACCACGTCCTCGGCAGCGACGCCGTCCCCGGCTCCGTCCGCGCGCGCATCGTCGAGGCAGCCGAGGGCAACCCGCTCTTCGTCGAGCAGCTCCTCTCGATGCTGATCGAGGAGGGCGTGCTCGTCGACGACGACGGCGGCTGGCGGGTGACCCGGGATCTCTCGGACGGGCTGACGCTTCCCGGTTCGATCGAGGCGCTTCTCACCGCGCGCCTGGACCTGCTCACCGACGCGGAGCGCGCGGTGATCGAGCCTGCCTCGGTGATCGGCCAGACCTTCGTCCGCCCCGCCCTCGAGACGCTCGTGGCCGACGCCGTGCGCCCGAGGCTCGACGAGCACCTGGGGACGCTGGTCACGAAGCAGCTCGTCAGGCCGGACCCGACCACCTCCCCCGACGCGTTCCGCTTCGAGCACATCCTGATCCGCGACGCCGCCTACAACCGGCTGCTGAAGCGCGCCCGCGCCGACCTGCACGAGCGGTTCGTCGAGTGGGCCGAGCAGGTCAACCGCGACCGCAATCGCGAGACCGAGTACGAGGAGATCCTCGGCTACCACCTCGAGCAGGCCTACCGCTACCTCGGCCAGCTCGGGCCGCTCGACGACCACGGGGTCGGGGTGGGCGTCCGAGCAGCGGCGAAGCTCGCCGCCACGGGGCGCCGCGCGTTCGAACGGGGCGACATGGCCGCCGCCGCGAACCTGCTCGAGCGGGCGACGGCGCTCCGGCCCGCGCTCGACCCGGCGCGGCTCGCGCTCTTCCCCGAGCTCGGGGAAGCCCTGATGCAGATCGGTGCCTTCGAGCACGCGGCGAGCCTCCTCGAAGACGCGGTCGCGACGGCCGAGGTCGCCGGCGAGCCGACCCTCGCCGCGAACGCCGAGCTCGTCCGCATGCTCGTCCTGCTGCTCTCGGGCGCCGGCGAGCAATGGGAAGAGCAGGCGCACGAAGCCGCCCGGGACGCGATCGAGCGGTGCCAGGAGGCCGGAGACGACGCGGGGCTCGCGCGGGCCTGGCGCCTGCTGGGGTGGATCGCCGGCCGGGCCTGGCGGCTCGGCGAGACCGCGGACGCACTGCAGCGCGCGATCGAATGCGCGCGACGCGCGGGAGACGTCCGGCAGGAGCGGCGCGCGTCGACGCAGTATGCGCTCACGCTCGTCTACGGCCCGACCCCGATCGCCGAAGGGCTCGCGCGCTGCGACGAGATCGTCGGCCGGGTCCAGGGCGACCGCCAGGCGGAGGCGGCGATGCTTTGCGTCCGCGCCCAGCTCGAGGCGATGCGCGGCGAGTTCGAGGTCGCCCGCGACCTGTACGGCCGGGCGCGCGCGATGTTCGAGGAGCTCGGCCTGAGGGTCGACGCCTCCACGCTCTGCCTGAGCTCGTCGCACGTCGAGTTGCTCGCCGGGGATCCGCAGGCCGCCGAGCGGGAGCTCCGCCGCGGCCTCGAGCATCTGACCGCGCTCGGAGAGCGCTACCTGCTCCCGTCGCTGACCGGGCTCCTCGCCGAGACGCTGGTGACGAGCCGAAGGCTCGACGAGGCCGAGGAGGCCGCGCTGACGACCGAGGAGCTCGCGGACGAGGACGACGTCGACGCCCAGTCGCTGTGGCGCTCGGCGCGGGCCAAGGTTCATGCTGCGCGCGGATCGCTCGTCGAGGCCGAAGCGCTCGCACGGGAGGCGGTCGACCTGCTCGCGCCGACGGACGGGATCGTGAACAGGGTGTCGGCGCTGACCGACCTCGCGGGCATCCTCCTCCTCGCCGGGCGCGAGGAGGAAGCTCGGTCGATCGGGGCCGAGGCCCGTGCGCTGGCCGAGCGCAAGGGCAGCAGCGTCATGGTTGAGCGGCTCGACAGCCTGACCGCCGACGCCGCGCTCGCACGGCCCGCGTCCTAGCTGGGCTCCGGCGGGTCGAGCGTCGGCGGGGACGCCGAGGCCGACTCCCACGGCGAGGCGATACTGCCCGGCATGAGCGGCCTCGTGATCGCCGCGGTCGCGCCGCACGGCGGGATCGCCGTCGCCGAGCTGTGCGGCCCGGACGAGGTCGGCCTCGCCGCGGCCACACGCGCGGGCCTGGAAGAGCTCGGGCGGCGCTTCCGGGCGGCCGAGCCCGACACCGCGGTGGTCGTCACGCCCCACAACGTGCACGTCGAAGGCGTGCTGGCGGTGGTCGTGGCCGGGGAGCTCGCAGGCTCGGTCGAGGAGGGCGGCCGGGCGGTCTCGCTCGAATGCCCCGTCGACGTCGATCTCGCGCTCGCGCTCCGCCGCGCGCTGGGCGACGCCGGGATCCCCGCGGTCTGCGTCGGCTACGGGAGCAACCGGCTGCACGAGGCCTCGATGCCGCTCGACTGGGGGGCGCTCGTCCCGTTGTGGTTCCTGGGCGGGCGACGGTCGCCGCCTCTTCCGGTCGTGCTCGTCTCGCCTGCACGCGACCTTCCGCCCGCGCTGCACGTCGAAGCCGGACGAGCCCTTGCGACGGCCGCGGCCGGTTCCGGAAAACGGATTGCCCTGATTGCGAGCGCCGACCACGGCCACGCCCACGATCCAGGCGGGCCGTACGGGTGCAGTGCCGAGTCGGCCGTCTACGACGAGCACGTCGTGAGGGCGACGAGAGCGGGCACGCTCGAGCGACTGCTCGACCTCGACCCCGCGCTCGTGGAGGCGGCCCAGGCGGACAGCTGGTGGCAGCTGCTGGTCCTGCACGGCGCGCTCGGCGACGGCTTCGAAGCGGAGCTGCTCTCCTACGAAGCGCCGACCTACTTCGGGATGATGTGCGCCTGCTTCACCCCGAAACCGTCCTGAACGGTGGGCGTATCTCCGGGCCGCCGTCGGCCGTTGATCTGCAGAGGTAGGGACGAACAATCGTGAAAGGGGCTCGGACATGCTCGGTTTGCTGATGGTGATCGCGGTGCTGCTTCTTCTCTTCGCAGTGATCGGCGGCATCGCGATCTCGAAGTTCCTGTTCTTCATCCTGATCGCGGCGGCGGTGATCGCCCTCTTCGGCTTCTTGTCGGGGCGCACGGCCTAGGGCCGCGATCGTCGCGCGAGAGGCGCCGGCTCGAAGGCGCCTCTCGCGCAGCAGT
>Ga0070741_10001704_pt1 | contig 64172 bp, 60 predicted proteins | sample Coa_R1_4_FD_66440 | JGI IMG/M metagenome (GOLD analysis project Ga0070741, IMG submission 66440) | Surface soil microbial communities from Centralia Pennsylvania, which are recovering from an underground coalmine fire - Coalmine... | ecosystem: Environmental > Terrestrial > Soil > Unclassified ...
TGCAAAGCCGACGCGCGGCAGGAAGTTCGTGAACACCTTGTCGAAGAAACCGCGCGGTACGCCGTTCACGCCCGCGAACAGCAGGCCGCCCCGAACATGGAACTTGTCCACTGGCAGAGATGGATCCGGGTTGGCGGCGTACGCTGCGCGCGCCGAAGCCTCGATCGCCTGCGGCGCGGTGAAGTCGAAGCCGCGCACCGACCGGTTGTAGCGCTCCTGCGTCGGCCCTTCGTACTCCCAGCGTATACCCAGGTCGAGTGTCAGCTTGTGCGTCGCCCGCCAGTTGTCGTGGAAATATAGCGACCAATAAGTGGACTGGATAGCTTCGTTCGCGTTTCTCTCGATAAAACCTCCCGTCGGAATCCCAAGCAGGAAAGTCGCGAGGCCCTGCCCCACGCCCCCCGGCGATGAGGGGGAGTTGTCGAAAGGTCCGCGGGTATAAGTGGTGCCAAACTGGTATCGACCGGTCGCGTGCCCGAAGAATGCCACGTTGTCACGATAGGCACGCGCGTCAATCCCGAACTTGAACGTGTGGGCCGAGAACTGCTTCGTGAAGCCTCCAAACAGCGTATGTACATCGTTGTTCAGCGTATCGTAACCCTCGTAGCCCAGCGACTCGACGCCGGAGATGTCATACCGCGGGAACAGCTGCGCTGTGCTGGCCAGCCGCGCCACGACTGATGACGAATACCCGAGTTGGGAGATGTCGAATTCCAGGCGCCGCGGCTTGTGGCCTCCGGCGTAGCGAATGTATCCGTAGCGGATGTTCATCACCAAGCTGGGACTGATCGTACGCACATAGTCGAGCGCTGCCTGGCGCGTCTTGCCGACATAATTATTGCCCACAGCGACACTATCCCAATAGTTGCGGTACGGGCCGTCATTCTTCTTGCTGATCGACAGCCGGAAGAAGAGCCGGTCCTTCTCGCTGATGTTCTCGTCATAGCGCGTAATGAAGTTGTAGTAGTCGAGCGGCTCGGGCCGGTTCTGCGAAGTGTAGTTGCTACGCCCGTCGGCCGACCCGGCGGTGTTCGGCGCTGGGTAGAACGTCAGGATTTTGAGCGCGATTGGGCTGATGCGGTTCGCGGGAATGATGTTGTTCGGGAACGGCTGGACGGAGAAGCGACCATTCCCCGCCGGCTTGATGGTTGCCGGATCGTAGATCTGGTATTGCGAACCGAGCTGCAATAGAGAGCTGAAATCGCCGCCGAAGTACTTCGGATCGGGTACCGAGTCCGTGATTGACGTCACGAGCTCGTTATGCAGGCCCTCGTAGCCGAATGAGAAGAAGCTCCTGTTCTTCCCGTTATAGACCTTAGGGATATAGACCGGACCGCTCAGGCTCGTGCCCCAGCGCCTGTAATGGAACTCTCCCCGATCCTGTCCGTTCAGATTTCCGAAGAACGTGTTTGCGTTCCAGTCCGGCTGCCGGAAGAAGCCATATGCGGTACCGTGTGGATCGTTCGTTCCCGATTTCAGCACGACGTTGATGATGGTCCCGCTGGTGCGGCCGACGCTCGCATCGAACGCGGTCTCCACTTTGAACTCCTGCACCGTGTCCGCAGGTGGAGAGTTAGAAACGCCCGTCCCGTAGTCGGCATTGCTGGTCTGTGTGTTCGGTACGCCGTCCACTGTGAAGTCCGTAGACCCGAGCGGCGCGCCCTGGATCGCTGTTCGCGTACTGGTAGCATTCATTTCCGTCGGCGTCTGGTAGTAGAACCCGTTGGGGTAGACATTGTTGACGCCCGGAGCGAGGTACATGAGGGTATACGCGCTGCCGTGAGGCAACGGCAGTTCTGAGATGCGCTTGGTATCGATGACAGTGCCGATGTTGGCGGTCGCAGTCTGCAGCAGCGGCGATTCAGCCGAGACCTGTACGGATTCGGTGCTGGCACCCAGTTCCAGCACGAAGTCGAGCTGCACGTGGTCCGCGATGCGCAGCTCGATGTTGTCCCGGACCGCGGTCTTGAAGCCGGCGGCGGTCGCGCTGACGCGGTACATTCCCGAGATCAGCAGGGGGACGACATACTTTCCCTCAGCATTCGTTCGGGCCTTGATGATCACGTTGGTCCCCAGGTTGTGTACTGCGACTTCGGCGTTCGGAACCAGGGCGCCGGAAGGGTCCCGCACCTCGCCGGAAACAGTGGCGCGGGTTTCCTGCGCCGCAGCCGGTCGCGTCACATGAATCAGCGCCATGATCGCCAGAGTCACGATCAGGACTTGGAACTCTGTAAAGTTACGCATTCGCCTAAAGACCTCCTGCCGCAGGTGGGCATCCGTTTTCGACTCCTGCCTAGCCGAACCATCTCGTGCACTGGGTCCCCGACACGGGAGCTTCATACATAATACGCGACTGTTGCGTAACAGTCAACAGGGTGCATTGCAATAAACAATCGCGCCCTGTATAATCCTCCCGTATGGCCGTTCCCGTTACGATTCCGAAGGCGACTCTTACGCTCGAAGAGGCGGTCATTCTCGGCTGGAAGAAGACGGTTGGCTCGCGAGTGGAAAAGGGCGAGATCCTCTTCGAGATGGAGACGGACAAAGTCGTGGTCGAAGTCCCGGCCCCGGCATCCGGCTACCTACTGCGCATCGACATCACGGAAGGGTTTGCGCGCATCGAGCAGCCCGTAGCCTGGATTGGCGCTCTTGGAGAAGTTCCAGATGCGACCCTTGTACCGGCACAGACCGAGGCTCCGATGGCAGGCAATTGTCCGCGTGCTCCGGAGTCGCACGCTGGTCACGATTCCGGCCCCGGCGCTCCGGCTGTAAGTCCGGCCGCCCGCCGGCGCGCACGCGAGCTCGGCGTTGACTTGACAGGCTTATCTGGCACCGGATCCGGCGGACGCGTGACGGAACGGGACGTCGAAGCTGCGGCGCAGCGACGGAGTGCGAGGCGAAATACATGAAAATCACGGATGTCCGTGCGATTCCCCTGGAACGGCGTCTTAGCACTGCCTACCTAGGAGGCACCTACCAAATCAATTCCCGCTATACCCTGGTGACGGAGATCGAACTGGAGGACGGAACCGTGGCGCGCACCTTTGGTGGCGACGAAGAGCGCTATCAGAAAGAGGTGGCGTGCATGATCAACGAGGTCTTTCGGGAGCTGCTCATCGGACGCCGCGTGATCGAGATCGAGCGCCACTGGCAAACTATGTTCGAGTCATCCCCAAATGCTTTCCCGGCTCGCGGGATCCACACACTCGATCTCGCCAACAAGGCGGTCCTGATGCAGGCCATCGCAGCTGTGGATATCTGCTTGTGGAATGCCGTAGGCCTCTACCTGCGCCAGCCACTGTGGAGACTGCTGGGGGGATGCCGTGAGCGCCTGCCCGTGATCGCCATCGGCGGCTACTACTGCGAAGGAAAGGGCGAACAGGAGCTGCGTGAAGAACTGAGGTCCTACCAGCGCGCCGAACTCGCCGGAGTCAAGATGAAAGTCGGCAGGCTTGCTCCGCGCGACGACGCCGATCGTGTGCGCTTTGCCCGCGAAGCCGTCGGACCGGACTTCCTTATCGCCTGCGATGCCAACCAAGCTTGGACAGCCCCGCAAGCCATCGAGTTCTGTCGCGCGGTTCGAGGCCTCGGCGTGCGCTGGCTGGAGGAGCCGGTCATCTGGTACGACCAGTTGGAGGGCCTTCCGCTGGTGCGGCAGCAGGGAGGCCTCCCTGTAACGGCTGGACAGGGCGAGATCTCGCGCTGGGGCTGCCGCGACCTGATCCGCGCCGGAGCCGTCGACATCCTCAACGTCGATGCCACGATTGCGGGCGGCATCACGGAATGGCGCCGCATTGCCGGCATGGCTGCCTGCTCCGGAATCTCGATGGCGCACCACGAAGAGCCGCAGGTGTCCATCCATCTGCTGGCATCCGTGCCCCACGGCCTCTACGTTGAGATCTTCGGTGATCCCGAGCGCGATCCGATGTGGTTCGATCTCCCCGTGAAGCGCCCGCGCATTCGCGGCGGCTACATGGAGGTGCCGCAGGGACCCGGCATCGGAATCGATCTCAGCGCGGATGTGATTGAGCGCTTCCGCGCTGCTCCGGGGACGGTCGGAGTGACTATTGATACGGTAGATTAGACCAACCTCGGAGATGAGCGAATGCCTGAAATGACCATGGGCCAGGCCATCAACCAGGCCCTCCGCGAAGAGATGCGCCGCCAGCCGGAGATGGTTCTGCTCGGCCAGGATATCGGTGCCTACGGTGGTACCTTTGGAGTCTACAAAGGCCTGTTTGACGAGTTCGGTCCGGAACGCGTCCGCGACGGCCCGCTCTGCGAATCGGCCACGGTGGGCTTTGGCATCGGACTGGCTATTCGCGGATTGCGCTGCGTGGTCGAGATCGAGTTCATCGACTTCGCGGGACTCGCACTTGATCAGATTGTCAATCAGGCGGCCAAGATGCATTACTTCCTCGGCGGCCAAGTGACTGTACCGCTGGTGATCCGAACGCCTATTGTCAGCCCCGTGGGCATGGGGCCGCAACACTCGCAGAGTTTCGAGGCCTGGTTCATGCACTCGCCGGGCCTACGCATCGCCATCCCGTCGAATGCTTATGATGCCAAGGGTCTCATGAAGACGGCGCTACGTGAACCTAACCCGGTAGTGTTCATCGAAAACGTGAAGCTCTACGGCACGCGGGGCGAAGTGCCCAACGAGGACTACTCGATCCCCTTCGGCAGGGCGCGAGTCTTGCGACCCGGCAACGATGCGACGCTCGTCGCGATCTCCGGGACGATTCCCGAGGCGATGGGAGCTGCGGAGGAACTCGCCGCCGAAGGCCTGTCGATCGAAGTGGTAGATCCCCGCACGCTCGCCCCACTCGACACCGAAGGTCTCGGCGCCTCCCTGCGCAAAACGCGGCGGATGGTGATCACACATGATGCCTACCGTACCTGCGGTGTTGCAGCGGAGATCTCACAGCGCATGATGGAGTGCGCGTTCGACTACCTGGATGCGCCTATCACGCGCGTCACCGGGCTCGACGTGCCGGTACCGTCGGGACCTTCGCACCTGAGCGTCGTCCCAAACCGCGCACGCATCGTAGACGCACTGCGCGCAGTTGTGAAATGAGAGGTATCGATGACCACCAAGGCACAATCCGATCCGGCCCGCGCGATCGAACTCTACCGCCAGATGTTGATCATCCGGAAATTCGAAGAGGCCGCAGTAGATTTGTTCGCCAAGGGACTTATCAGCGGGTCCACGCACCCTTGCATCGGCCAAGAGGGAATCCCGGTCGGTGCGTGCGCTGCGCTGCGGCCCGAGGATCTGGTTCTCGCCACCTACCGCGGACATGGGGTCGCTATTGCGAAAGGTGCGGATCCAAGGCGCCTGATGGCGGAGCTGATGACGCGTTCCACTGGCTGCTGCCTTGGCCGCGGCGGCTCGATGCATCTCGCCGATGTTTCCGTTGGTTTGCTCGGCACTAACGCGATCGTTGCCGCTCATATCCCGATCGCTGGGGGAGTCGCCTTGTCCAGCAAGCTGCGCCGCGAGGACCGCGTGACCGTGTGCTTCTTCGGCGACGGTGCGGCCTGCGAGGGCGAGTTCTTCGAGACCCTCAATATGGCAGCTCTCTGGAAATTGCCCCTTGTTCTTATTTGTGAGAACAACGGCTGGGCCATCTCCGTGCCGGTGAGCGCTTCGCAATCGACCCTTGATATCGCCGACCGCGCCAAGGGGTTCGGCATGGCGAGCGCCATTGCCGACGGGAACGACGTGTTCGCGGTGGAGAGCGCTGTTGCCGAAGCCGCCGCCCGTGCGCGCTGCGGAGAAGGCCCTACGTTGGTGGAGTGTAAGACCGTCCGCTGGGAGCGTCACAGTGCATTCTCAAGCGGCAAGTACGCCAATCCCGAAGAAGCGCAGCGGTGGAGGAAGGTTGATCCTATCCCGCGCATGGCCGCTTGGTTGCGCGATGCCGGCTGCGGCCATGCAGCGCTAGAAAAGGCGAATGCAGATGCGGATCTGATCGTAGCCGAAGCCATCGAGTTTGCACTGGCCTCTCCGCCGGCTGGGCCGGTGGAGGAGGGGATCTTCGCGCCGTCATCAGGGAGTCTAGCGATTGGAAAAAACAACTAGGTAGGTGGCTTTCTGATGCTTGCGCAACTTGGCTCCATGCAACTGGCGGGCGTCGAAGTACAGGCAGTCTCCCGGCTTGACCGTAAACACCCTATCGCCCACGACGTAGTCCATCTCGCCTTCCAGCAGGTATATGAACTGCTCGCCCGCATGGTCTACCAGCTTCGACTTATAGGTCTTCGCGTCCACCGTGATCAACATGGCCTGCATGTCACGACGCCGGCGTCCGTGGACGAGCAGCTCATAATGATAGTTGTGCGAACTCAGCCGTCCCCGTACTTCGCGTCGCGTCGATCTCGGGAAGAAAACCTCGGCATCGTCGGAGACGGGAGGAATTTCGAAAAATTCCCCGATCGGCACGTCGAAAACCTCAGCCAGCTTGGCCAGCGTCGCAATCGGCGGCGAAACAACGCCAGTTTCGATTTTCGACAGCAGTCCCTTGCTGAAGCCCGCGGATTCGGCCACGTTCTGCAACGTCAAGCCGCGTTCAGTCCGAAGTTCGCGAATACGGCGAGCCAGCCGTTGAACTGTCAGATCACTCAAGTGCTTTCCTCCACTTCAAATGGTACCCGTCGCCGCGGTTGAGCTATAAGAAATGTGTATCACATCAAGAATCTGCCGCCAAATCTCCCGCCGGGAATTCACATCTCTTTTACGCATCCCCTTGGCCGCTTGGGCAGCCTCACGCCTTTCCCAGTCGGCGATCGCTCAGTCGCGCGGAAGCGCCGAAGGGTTCCGCAACGTCCCGAACTCGTACCGCATGCGTATGCACTGGTACGTCTTCGGACCCGCGTGGGAACCGGCTGAGTGCGAAAGGCAGCTCTCAAACATGGCTGCACAGCACATCGGCGGCGTGCTGATTTTCCCCGCCTATCCGATCGCACTCGACGATCTTACGCGCGGCATCCGCAACATGCCCTATCTCTCGCAGGAGTTCCTGTCCGTACTAAGATCGGTAACCGGATCTGCGCGCCGGCTTGGCATGACTGTAGACATCGTCCTCGGTACTGGCTGGCCTTATGGCGGACCTTCGGTGACCCTGCGCGATAGCGCCCACATGATCAGAATGAGAAATCAGGCAAATCTTCAGGGTGGGGAGCAGATCGTGTCCTCCGTCGAGGGAGCCGTCTTCGTCTCGGCTCCCACTCGTATGCAGGTGAAGCGCGCCGCGTTGGGCGCTGAAGGCCTCGTTGTCGATCACTACAGCCGCGAGGCCCTTGACCGCTACTTGGCCGCGGTTGGCGACAAGCTGCTCGGCGCGGTCCCTTCGGGCGCGATCCGTTCGATCTTCTGCGACAGCTTTGAAGTGTATCGCGCCAACTGGACCCAGAAATTACCTCAGGAGTTTTCGAAAAGGCGCGGCTACGACCTGCTGTCGCACTTGCCGGCGCTGTTCGATGCCTCCAGCCCTGATTCGAAGCATGTTCGACACGACTTCTGGCAGACCCTTTCCGAACTTGCCATCGACGAGTTCGTCCATCCGCTTCAGGACTGGGCTCATCGGCATGGCATGGCGACTCAGGTTGAGGCCTACGGCACGCCGCCCGTTTCGATGGCCGCGTATCGCCACGTCGATATCCCCGTTGGCGAACACTACGAGTGGAAGGAATTCAGCACCTCACGTTGGGCAAGCTCAGGCGCGCACCTCGCCGGCAAGACCGTCGTGCTGGCCGAAGCCTGGACCTGGACCGGCATCCCGGATCGATTCTCGGACACGCTCGAAGATTTGAAGCTCTGCTCCGATTTGCATTTCCTTTGCGGCATCAATGCGCTTTACGGTGTGACGTATGCCTACTCGCCCACCAAGCTCGGGTCACCCGGATGGGTGCCGTACTTTGGACCGGCCGTCAACCACACCTCGCCTTACTGGCCCTATTTCTCGTGTTTGGCCGACTATGTGAACCGCGCAAGCTATGTTCTCCAGCAGGGGAAGCCCGTGGCCGAAGTGGGCCTGTACCTGCCGACCGAAGACGTGCTGGCCGATGCGCCTCCCGACCAGTTCTTGCTTAACTGGGCCGTCCGCGATCGCCTCAGCTCCAACGGAGCTCCGCCCGAGTTCGGTCTGAAAAATGCCCTTCATTACGAATCGGACGTGGTGAAGACCATTGTTACGAACGGCTATGCCTTCGATGGAGTGGATGCCTTCACGCTGCCGGCGATGGAAGTTCGCGACGGCCACCTCCGCGGCGGCGACTGCGACTTCCGCGTCCTGATCCTGCCCAACTTAGCCGGCATCGACGTCGCCTCCCTTCGCAAGATCGAGGAGTTCGTGAAGCAGGGCGGCGTCGTGATCGCAACACGCCGGCTTCCGGACATCTGCTGGGGCCTCCAGCGGCGCGGGGAGAATGCGGCAGAAGTTCGTAGCATCGTCGCTCGCATTTTTGGTGCAGTATCGCACGGCGCCGCTCTTATTGAACGATCTATCGGCAAAGGCCGTGCCTTCTTCGTGGGCGATGAACTGGGCAGCCTGCGCGAGGCGCTGCGGCAGTCCTGCCCGCCCGACATCCACTGGGCTGGGGCGAGCGGGGAGGTCGGCTTCGTGCACCGCCACGCACCTGAACGCGAATTTTACTTCATCGCCAATACGTCGACTGAGCCGCAGCGCCTCGACGCCGAATTCCGCACCGGACCACGCGTCCCCGAGTTGTGGGACCTGATGACGGGAGAGGTCGAGCCTGTTCCCGTGTTCGAGGCGACCAAGACGGGCGTCCGGCTGCGCTTCACCCTGGGGCCACTTGAGTCGCGCGTCTACTCATTCGTTCCCGGCAACAGGGCTCCTGTCGCAGTTGAGAGCGACCTGGAGGTGCGTCTGCACAGCGACCGCCTAGTCGCGTTGGCTTACGAAAATGGCCGGTTCTCGATACGGCGGAGCTCGGCGCGTGACACGCTCAGGGTGGACGGCCTTCCGGCGCCGTTCCACCTCACGCCAGTGTGGGAAATTACCTTCGAAGGCTCAGACCGCGCACCTTTCCGTCTTGAAACATTGAAATCGTGGACTGAAATCCCCGAGATGCGTTTCTTCTCCGGACGTGCGATCTACGAGGCGGAGTTTGACAACTCCGTCGCAGTATCGGCCGATCTCGGCGCGTTGCTCGATCTCGGTTGTGTGCGGGAGACGGCGGACGTATGGCTCAACGGGAAACCTTTGGGCGTGGCCTGGATGCGGCCCTATCGGCTCGACATCAGCGCTGCGTTGCGGTCTGGCCGCAATCGAATCCGCATCGCCGTTACCAATCTCCTCATCAACAAGATCCTCGGCGACGGCCCCATCGACTATTCCGCCGTGTTCGCGAAATACGGGAATCGATTTCCGCCCGGCGACGAGTGGAATGTGATCCGAGATCCACTTCCATCCGGACTCCTCGGACCAGTGAGGATTCAATTCTACCGCCGCATCCGCGTACCCGGATCAGCGTCGTCCTAAATTCTGATGGAACGTTCCGCCTGTCACGTGGATCAATTCACCGGTGATGTAATCGGCATCCGATGATGCCAGGAACGCCACTGCCGCCGCAACATCCTCAGGAGTACAGATTCTGCCAAGAGGCGTCGTGGATGCGATCTGGCGCCAGATGAATTCGTCGGTCACTCCGGCCGACTGCGCCTTCTCGCGAATGCCCTTGCGCAGCAACTCGGTGTCGACCGCGCCCGGCGAAACCGCGTTCACCGTGATGCCGTACGGCGCCAGCTCGTACATCAGGCACTTGGTCAAGCCCATCACGCAGTGCTTCGACGCTTCATAGACGCTCGAGTAGGGTGTTCCGGTCAGGATTGTCACGATATTGATGATCTTTCCTGAACGCTGCTTCTTCATTGTCTCCGCCGCGGCCCGCATCGTGAAGAAAGGACCCCGGGCGTTGATGTTCATTACAAACGACCAATCCTCGTCCGAATAGTCGGTGATCGGCTTCACCAGGTGAACGCCAGCATTGTTTACCAAAATGTCGAGCCGGCCAAAGTTTGCTACGGTTGCTTCAAAGAGCGCGTTGACCATGCCCGAGTCCGTCACATTCAAACTCCGGGCGGCCGCACGGCCACCGCCGCTCACGATGGCAAGCGCTTCGCGCTCCGCTGCGTCCACGAGGACGTCCGCCATCACTACCGTAGCGCCTTCATCCGCAAGACGCCGGGCGATACCCAGCCCGATGCCGCGGGCCGCACCGGTCACAACCGCAACCTTATCTTTCAGCCGCAAGGCCGCCTCCTATCTGCACAAACTCGAAATGCAACATCTCGGCGATGAGCCGGAGTTCGGCTATCCAATCGCCGGGCGCCAGTGCGAGATGGTGCACAGCACCGGCATCACACCACAGCTCGAAGGCGCGAACCGCTTCGACACCTTTGAACCGGAGGGCTTGATGAAACACGCCGAGACCTGAGATGGAGTGATCAAGCAGGGTACTACCTGCCCCGGCGATCATCCGATATCGCCCGGCCCGGTCGAGCGGCGTGAAACTCAGCAGTGTCGCACGTCCAGCGGCCGCGTTCATCCGCGGCGATGCGCCTCGCCCATGGATGCCCGCAAAGTTCTCGTTGCCAGCCAGGTGAACCGGCCCGGCCGCCGCGCAAAAATCAGCCTCGCCGCCGTTTGCTAGGATCACAAAATCCGCAACGGGATCCACGAAGTCCAGCTCGGCGTAGATCGCCGACCCAGTCAAGCACTTCATTATGTAGAGAGCCACGGCCGTCGGCAGGTCACCGGTGCAGGAGAATGGCCTGCCCTCGGTGGTCTGCTTCGAAACGCCATAGCAGGCCGTCACGCCGATCGCCGGGTTTTGCAGGCAGTTCTCGCCGTGGCAATTGAATGCTCCACCATCCAGACCGTGCCGGGCCACCACTTCGTCCAGCGCTAACGAAAGCCGCGCCGAACGCAGTAGTTCATCTTCTGAAATCGCCTCGATCGGATGCGCGGCTTTCATCTCACCCGCACGCGTCTGAACCTCCCGGGCCGTCCGGGCCAAATAGCTCTCGGTGAATTCCGCGGCGCTGATGTCGACCACCCGGGATCCCGTCGCGCGCGCCCACGCTTCCGTGTCCATCTGGACGTCGGTCATTTGTGCGAATCCGGAGCCGATCCGCCCGAAAACGCCACGGCGCACAGCGGCCGCAACAGCGGCCGCGCGTAGGAATGCGATCAGCCGCTTGGGAACAGGTGCGTCTGCTGTGCTGAATGCCGTCCGAAAGAACTGCCCCGCACGTGCCAACGTGTTCGCCAGAGCTTCCGCCCCCAGATTGCCGCTGTTCCGGATCAGTTCCCCGATGTCATATCGATCCGGGACTCGGAACGCCGGCTGAATACTCCAGATCGCCACCGGTACATCCAAGCTTTCGAGCGCCGCCCACCCAAGCGCTCCGAAGACCGCCAGCGACGGAGCTACTACGACCGCATCCACTTCCTCGCGCAGAAACAGCTCCCTCGCAACGCGCGCCTCTTCGACAGAAGCTACCATCCCGGGCCACACCACCTCCACCTCCTCCGCTAGCCGCCGGGAGGTGGCCATGGCGAAGATCTCCTTCTCGCGCCGGAGTTTGACGATCTTTTCATAGAACGGAACAAACAGAACCAGCAGTCCTACGCGAGGCTTCCGCATTGGCAATTCGCCCTCTCAGTCGCGCCGGGGCGGTTTTGTCTTTCCCACACGGGTGTAGTACTGTTCGGGGATGTCGTCGGGGTTCTTGTAGATGTACCAAGTGCAAGGATCACCCGGATTCTCCGGATATTCCGTGATCCGGTTCGGATAGCCAAAATTCTCGATAGGAAGGATCTCGTTCACCATCGAACAGTGCGAGCAGTACAGGCACACGCCTTTTTTGCCCCAGGTCCAGTCGTGAGCGTCCTGTGCGGACGCGACCTCTCGTCCGCCCGCCGCTGCGCGACGGCGTAGCGCTCCTCCGCTCCCGCATGGGTCCCACTGGAATACGAACCGGTCCTTCTCCTCGATCAGGGTGAAGTCGCCCATTCGCTGCGGACCGTCCAGATGGCAGCGCATTCCTTCGGCTGTCAACTGGACGCGTTCTTCAAGGGTCATTTTGTTGTAAGCTTCATACCGCTCGCGGAACCACGTCCCCAGCGCCGCTCGAAAAGCCTCCTCCACTTTGTCTTCGCCGAACGTTTTCGCGATGAACGCCAACAGGTCCTGGACATACTGCACGTAGATGTCGTGCACGACTAGGAACTCGGTACGGAAGTAATCCACCAGCGCCTTTGCCTCTTCGAGCTTGCCGGCTTCGATCAGTTCGTTGATCTTGCGAGGAGTTCCCGTTCCCAACTCCTCGATGCCTTCCTTTCGCAGCATTCGCCCCAACACTTTGGAATACTCGAGCTTCACCATAAGTCGAAACGCGTCTCCTTCAAGCGATCCTGCCGCCGGGATACCTGCGCAGTACTTCGGGATCGTAGAGCGGTACGGCAATCGCGGCTTCCCGCCGAACGCGCGCGTAGGCCGTGTAGATCTCGTGCAGGTTCTCGTGCCAGCCGATCGGGATGTTTTTCTCGAGGTTGTCGTAAGTAAAAAAGCAATCGCCCAGGATCACAGGCCCCTTGTCGGTTGTCACCTTCACTGCAATGCTGCTTGCGTGATGCCCGCCCGTACGGAATACCTCAATACCCGGCTCCACAGTTGTTTCGTCCTCCAACAAGTCGATCCGGTCCAGTGCTTCCCCGGCCAGATAGATCCGGCTCTCGCGAGCAATCGCGATGTCGGATGGCAGCCGCGGCGCGTGCGGTGCCGGGGCCCAGAAGTCGATCCAGCCGGTGCGGCTCACCGCAAACCTAGCTTTCGGAAACAGCCGCAACTGACCGGTCGTGTAGATCGTAAGCGGCGTCAGAATGACTTTTTCCACCTGCGCTGGATCGACACCGGCGTGCGCCAGCGCCGCTGCGGTTCGCTCCTCCTCGCTCCGGCTGATGCGGCAGCCGGCGTGCCAGCCCCGTACAAATCTATCGAATGGCTCGATGTCGTCCGGCAATCCCGTGTTGATCAGGATGGTGCACTCGCCCTTCCGCAGAACGACCACGTAATAGTAGAGCTCGCACGAGTCCGTTAGGCGATCGTTCCAATAAACCGAGACCGCCGGACCGCGTTCGGAGCCAACCTTCACCACCTGGACCCGCCACTTGTCCGAGGATGAATCATAATCGACCATGTTTCTTATCGAGAAACTTTGCTCTCAATATAGCATAGCCGTCCTTGGCAGAGCGTCCGACCCTGCACTGGCCGCACCGGCCACTTGTCTTTCACGGCTGAGATCGATCTGGCGGCGAGTCTGAGTCGCGCCGAGTCGCGCGCGATCGACAACGACTACAAGGTTTCCTTTGCAGATCGACATGCCCTGCGGTATGACTACGATCCCCCAGAACAAGCGCGTGTGGAGTTATGCGGGGTATGGAGCAGACACGGCGACGTTTTTTGGAGTGGCCCTCCAAAAACGGAGGTTTTATGGTAGATTTTCTAGTCAAGACCCTAAATCCGATATCGCCTCAAGTTGCTCGCGGATTTCTTTGTTTCCTCCAGCAAGGTTTGTCGTTACAGAATGCCGGTGTTCGAGTCCGAAATGATAGTTGGTTCATCGATCTTGGTTTACCTTACCTTTGTCCGTTTGAATCAAATCCCACCCGCCTCCGCGCGACAAATACCTGCGCGCCACTCACATTACGCGCTTTTCAAGCTCGAATGATCTGAATTGTACTCAGTTGCAGCCGTAGTTGGCGCGAAGGAGGCAATACCCTCGAAGTAGCGTGACACTTTCAGGTTTGGATGCATAACCCCGTTTATCGGCGCACCTGCTCATTGCCGGCTCAGTTCTCGCAGCCGGCGATCTGCACCTTGGGTGGCTCCAGCACTTTCTCAACCCTGCGGATCAACTCTCTCGGGTCGAATGGTTTCGGCAGCAGATCGAGTCCGCGCGCCAGAATACTGTTGCGAATGACGGGAGTGTCGGGTAATCCGGCGATAAATAGCACTTTGAGTCCGGGCTGTTCGCGGGCGAGAGCGTCGGCGAGGTCGGGCCCCGTCATGTCCGGCATCACCACGTCCGTCAGCAAGAGATCGATCGGCCCATGATGGCTTCGAAACAACTGTAATGCCTCAACGGCATTGTGCGCCGGGAGCACACTGTACCCGCGGCTGGTTAACACGGCAGTTAACACATCGAGCACCACCGGTTCGTCGTCAACCACCAGCAGAGTTCTCGTCACCTCGTGAGACCTTTGTGGCGATTCTACTCCCGCAGCGCAGCAGGGCCAAGCGGGTTCTAAATCGTATCGTGCCGAAATACACGAGTAATAATTTGTGTTTTGATTCGAGCGCGCGTTAACGTACTTCAAGCTTGACCCAGCCTGGTAAAGTGCCGGGCCTATTGTTTACAAATACAATGCGCCGCGTTTTGGGGAACGGGAGATTGGACGTGAGGGCCTTACCGTAAAGCGAAAAATGCTGGAGGACCTTGCGGTAATCCGGATTGTTTGTATCAATCCACGCGCTTTTGCCGAGCAGGCCACTGCCCCAGCCCATCGAAAGCAGACAGGCGCCGGACTGGCGAGCCTCTTCCAGACGCCTCTCAAGCTCTTCGATCTGCCGTCCGAGAATTTCCAGACCGGTCCAAACCGCATATTGCTTGTGCAGCCTGAGCAGCGCCGCAGCAAATTCATTCGCCGCATCGAAGATCCGCGCGCGCCCGAACGACTCCTGCCAGCGGACCAGTCGCCGCACTTCGGGCTGCAAGAAGAAAGTTCGCTCTTGCCACACCCCCTCGAACGTGGCGCCTGGAACAGCCATTTCGACGAATGCCGGGGTGCTGTCGTCGGGACGAGCGCCATCAACGGTTCCACGCGGGCTCTGCTTCCAGGCCAAAGAATAGCCGCCGCTTCTGGGCTGCAGCGTACTCACCCGCAGCAGATGAACCTTGAGTTGGGAAAGTGAGACCGGAGCCGAATCGGCAACCGCCAGCAACCGCATCCGGTTCGTGCCGGAATTTCCCAGCGCCTGCTCTTCGGCCGACTCTCCGGGACGGCGCATTGCCCGCTCTGTCTGAAGCCGCGCCGCCAGCTCCTGCATCACGCCTTGCCGCCAATTCGCGTACAGCAAGCCGGTGCGCAGCGCACCCTTGATTGCGGCTCCGGGCAGGTAGGGTCCGGATGGGCCGGCCGCAAAGGTGGGGATGTGCAGGCTGTCTCCCGTCGCGCGATTCCAGTATGCGGAGTATGCGGGCGATTCGAAAGGAATGCGCCGGTCCGCAAAATTTTGCGCGAAGCCTCCCCAGGAAGCGAAATCCAGTTTATCGGCCTTTTTCAACTGAAGCAGATAATTATCGAGGCGCGGGCCCTTGGCGAGAAGACGAAAAATTCGCCTCTGATCGAGAACGTTAACCTGATCCTTCCAAACCATGTAGTCGATCGGCGCGAGCTTCCTGCCATCGCCGATTAGGAGCGGCGTCAGACATGTGATCCGGTAATTCATGAGGCGACCGAAAGCTGGATTGGAATTGCCAGCGCGAATCCGGAGCGAAATACGGGGTGCGGGAACCCGTCCGGAGCAACGTCGGGCGCGCAGCCGCGAATCGGCCTAGCGGCGTAAATCACGGATCCTTCCGTAATCATGCGCAATTCTTTTTTCAGTTCACCGGATCGAACCGGACTGTCAATGCGTCCTCCGCGCGCCAGGACAGCATAATTGCCGAGTGCCCAGTCCACTGCGTCATCCGGTGCCGGCGCAAACAGAGAGAGCAGCCAATTGGCCGTTGCAGGCAGTTGCCGGGCTGCCGGTTCTTCCTCCATAGCACCCGATTCCGATGGAGGAGCTGCCGCGCTACCGTCCACGGGCGCGGCCGCAGGAGTTTCCGCCGGTATTGCCGGGTTCGAGCTCTGAGGCGGCAGGATCATATCCGGAAGCACGCCGTCTATAAACTCGGGCTCTGCCGCTCTACCCCAGCCGCGCGAGCGCTCCCCGCCGAAGCCCGAATCCGCCAGCAGCCGGAATGCACCACGTAAAGGCGCCGACCAGCGGTGAAACTCCTCGTCCCCGGCGAACGAAATCACGGCCCAGAGCCCGGCTCCAGGACGAAACTCCAGACACGCGGAAGCGTGGCGTTCCGAGCAGCCCGTGAGCCGGTCGACCGCAGCGTTCCAACGCACCCCCACCCGAAAAGGCCCGTGCGCTCCAACCGGCACCAGGCACTGGCTCGTGCCGTCAACTGTCCACTGCTCCTCGTCCAGCACGTGGCCGGCAATCAGCGCCCCCACTACTCCAAGCGGGATCAGGCGCGCACTCTTCCATCGGGTCTTGCTGGCTTTCCCCTGCACTCCGGCAGGCGGAGGCCAGATGCTTCGCGGCGGCGGTACGAACCCGATCTGGTCCTGAAACGGAAACAGCGAGCTGAACGAGACGGCCGGCCCTGCTACATTCCGGCTTGTTGCGTCCAGCCACTCCTCAAGGAATCCGAGATGCGACATGGCCGCGGTGATCGCGGAATACAATGAGTCGCTATGATAGATCGAATCGACCTGATTGCGTGCACCCGAGTCCGAACCGATGCGCCAGGGTCCGGTTGGCCGCAACTTCACCACCACTCCCGGATTCATTACGCCTCTTCGAGGAGTGCCGACGCCGATTCGTTGAAGATATTTTGCAGACTCGCCAGATCCGTACCGGCGCTCAGCGACTTCTCCGGAGCGCCTGAAGAATAGTAGGCCTTGCTTCGCCACGCCAGGCGCAGATTGGCAAACCGGACACGGCCGCTTCCTCGCGAGCCGCCGCCGCCCAGCGTGTCGTCCTCAAGCAGCCGCATGGCTTCGAGCACGCGCGAAAATAGCGGGGCATCTTCGCCGCACAATACATCCATTACCATCCGGATGTGAAAACGCGCTCCGGCAGGAACTCGCTCCAGCGTGCGGGGATTTGCCTGCGAGGTAATCCGATCGATTGCGTTCTCGCTCTTCACCTCGGTCAGCTCGTCATCGAGGTTCTCCCGCATCTGCGCAGTGATGCTCTCGAGATCGAGCGGCGCATCGTAGACGGCCAAACGGGCCGGCGTGGCTTGCGTGCTCTCCAGGGCTTCGCCCGCGACGCGCTCCATGCGCCCGGGATTCCGTCCAAACAGGATGCAGATTTCATCGTCCGGACGATCGCTCTGATGAATCCGCACTTCCTGGCCTTTGCGCTTCGACAGATAGACCAGCTCGGAGGGCACCGCCAATCCCGAGGCCTGCTCTAGCAGGGCCCGCATCTTTCCTCGCAGGGAACTGCCCGGCACATATGGCCGGCCAAAAGCATCCTTCACGACCGGATTATCCGACCCGCCAATCTCGAGCGAGCCCTTCCCGGCCCCCACATGCAGACCGGTATCGCAGTGCAGCTCACCTTCCAGAATCAGCTTGCCGAGGAATTTCAACTCCGTTTGTGTGGTATGCGCGCTCATTCTTCCTCTTATTCGTTGTAAGCGACGATGGCTTCGAACAGGTCCCGAAAGCGCTCGTAGCCGCGCGGATCATTCTTGCGAGTCACCTGCAGGAGCAGCTTTTCGAGCTGATCCAGGCTGCGCAGTCCATGCCGCGCGATGGTGTACGCGAGGCGCGCACGCAGCATCACGAACTCGTGCTGCCGCTCGTTCTCCGGCGCCCGGACCGCGCGGCGCACGGCGCTGTAGAGGCGCCGTAACTGGCTCTTGGTGCCGGAATCCATGTCCCGCATGCGGCTCACAATTCCGTGCGCCTGGTTGTCCAGATACAGGCTGTCGGCGATCAGCTTCTCCAATTCGATTTCAGGCGGACCGTCCGGCCGGCCCCGGTCACCCCTTCGGTCCGGACGCCCCCCGCCTTCTTCTCGCGGACCTCTGCCTTCCCGCGACGGCCCGCGGTCGCGGGTTCTCTGCTCCTGCTCTTGTGCCATGTTTTAAACCTCTGTCGCCAGCCTGGCCCACTCGAGCGCCACGAGGCCCGCGGGCCGCAATTTCACCTCGGCGGACTTGCGGCCCACAATCTCGCTGATCAGGTGCGCTCGCAGCTTCTGAAATTCGCGATCCCGAGTCCCGCTGAGAATGCGATTGAAACGACGCTGGAAGCGCCAAGTCCGCTGCAAGGGTGTTTCTGCGCCTGCGGAGTTGGTCCCGTACGCATCTTTATGATAGAAGCTGCGCAGCTCAAACAGAAATTGCCGCGAGAGCCGGAATTCGCTCATCAGGCGAGTGAGTGTTTCTTTGAGCTCGGCGGCGTCGGCCAGTTGCTTCCACTCGAGCACGCGGCCTAGCAAAAAAATGCAGTCCTTATCCGCCGACTTAGCCACTTCCAGATTGCGGCCGGCCTGTTCGTACACTGCGGTGATCGGATAATACGGCTCCGGAGCAAGTGCCAGCGCCATCGAGATGGTCTTGCCTTCCGCGCCTGGAAACTCTTTCAGGTTTTCTTCGGTGAATCGATGAAACAGCCGCTGTAACTCCCGGGCCAGCAGGATCAGTGCGTCCCAAGCTCCATAGACTGCGAAATCGTCGCCGCCGGAGTGCAGAATGGTCACCTTGCGCCAGAACTCCGGCATCGAGCACAAAACCTCCAGCTCACCGGCGAAGAATTGCTTATAAAGCACCGAGATCTGCACGTGCTCTTCGATGGTCTGCAAACGCCGCAGGCGCACGCCGAAGTGATCCACATCTCCGCGCAATACGCCCCAGGCGGAGCGCCCCTGGGAGCGGCGCGCCAGGACCTGTGTATTTGCGATCGACTTGCCGTCGTCGCTCGGGGCTGCATGCCGCGCCAGTGTGATGCCTTCGGCCGAGAGATTCGGCGTCAGATTCCACGTGTGCTTGCCGGCCCCGGGCTGCACCATGCCGGGATTCTCGGGCGACCAGCCCACCGTTGCTGCGTCGCGCATGCTCGCGCCCAGCGTCTTCAGGAAGTAGGCGTCGGCGTCCGGCAAAGTTTGCGGCCAGAATGGCTGAAATGCAGCGGCGCCATCGCCGGCAAGCGGAGTGAAACGCTTGCGCTGCAGCTCATCATTCAGGCGGCGCCGCACGATGCTCCAGTCACCCAGGTTTTCCGTCACGCTCCAGAGCAGCTTCAAATGGAGCGCGCTCAGCTCCGCAATCTGCCTGGCGGCTGCATGCAGAAACTCTTCAGCAGAAGAGCGGGCCTCGCCGGGCAATACGAGCAGAAACTGGCCGCCGCCACTCGAGCCGAGAAGAATGCGGGCCAGCCCCAGCTCAGCCAACAGCGCGCGCGGCAGCACCTCGGCCAAAAGCGTGACCCACTGCGAGCGGCCCGACAGAAGATCTTCCCCACTCGCTCTCGACGATGTCGGGCCCGCCGATCTGGATAGGAGAAACTCTTCGATGCCGAGAATCTTCCCTTGTAAGAGGATTTGTTCGGACATCCAGACAGAACGCCTTGAGAACACTCACTGTAGCACAGGCGGTCAAGCCGATGTGTGGACGCAACAAGCGCTAGTTGCCGACCACGCCCCGCAGACGCGAGATCGCTTTGGCAAGGTCAAAGCGAGTGCCAAAAACGAACCGCACGTCATCCTGGCCGTTGCCGATACGAGCATCGAAACCGATCATTAGCGGAGTGTCAGGGACCCTCAGCCGGCCTTCCATTTCCCAGCGATGCGAGTTGCCCGCACCAGCATGCCGGCCCCACAGGATATCCAGGTAGCTGATGGTCTCCGGCGCAACACCTTCGGTGCCGCACGAGCCGAAGTGTCCCATGCGCAGACCCAATCCACTGAGCCGCCCATCTGCGTCCATGCCCGGCGCACCGCCTCCGGTCTGCACGCCGACTTTAGCCAGCGGCGCTATGAACAGCGCATTGCGGTCCTTGCCGCGCACCCTCCACTCGGTGGTAATGAACGGAAGGTATGCGCCAAATTCAACCAGCGCCGCCTGCCGCGAGCGCACGGCAAGGCTCTGCTCATCGCCGACGGGAACCGACGTCAGCCGCGTGCCGAGAAACGTGCTGACCATCAGTTTGCGCATTGTTCCCTCCGGGTGATAACGCCAGGTCTTATCCAGGTTGAAGGCAAGAAACAGATCCTGCCTGGAAAAGCTGTTGCCGTCCCGCGAGAGGACTACGCCGCCGGAAAAATAACCCCGCACCATGCCCCAATCGTAGTTCTGCGCCGAAGCTGCGTTCGCCGCTGAAGCGGCCTGGCTTGCGAGCTCATCCGGCGCCTGCAACTGCTGCCCCCTTGAAGCCCCCGCACACGCCCCCAAAACAATGACACACAACATTTTTCGGTGTACCACGGAAAGATCCCCCTGCCTCCCTAGTGCTCCCTTCGTTTATGCACTCTCAAAGGTGAGAGGAACCGCTGTTCAGGCGCACATACGAGATAGAAAATTCCCCATGATCCAGCCGCATCGTTGTGCCATAGCCCTGGCCCTTCTGGCCGTCGCAGCCTGGGGCCAAAACCGTCCCGTTCCAGCGAAAGCTGCGGGCGCGCATACGCGTCAAGCTACGCCTCAGAAGCCCGGGCCGTCCGATGCAGATCTGGAGAAAGCGATTCGTGCCCGGTTGAGCGCATCGAAGATCAGCAGTGACAAGTTTCAGGTGCATGTGCAGGGCGGAGTAGCAACATTGGAAGGCCACACCGACGTAGTCCAGCACAAAGGCACGGCGACGCGGCTTGCCAAATCTGCGGGAGCGGCGAGGGTGGTGAACAACATCCAGATCAGCGAAGCTGCCCGCGAAAAGGCCGCCGCTAACCTGGCCAAAGGCCGCCGCCGCGCGCAGATCAAGCGCGGTGAGGCACGCTCTGACCGCAGCCAGAGCCGGGACGGCCGTTAACTGCATGCTACACTGGCTAGATACGAATCGTAAGCTTTCCCATGAAACTTTCGTATCTGGTCGTGTTTTCCTGCTTGAGCATCGTTTGGGCGCAACCGGGGCCACAAGCGCAACCCGGACGGCCGCACGCCTCGCTTCCCACAAATCTCCCCGCTGACACCGTGGTTGCCACGTTCGGCGACGGCCAGAAGATCACTTTCGGTGAACTGAAAAAATTCATGGGCGTTCTGCCGCCCCAGATGCAGCAGCTTGCTCTGAGCGACCGCAAGCGGTTTGTAGAGCAGTATGTGCTGATGCATCATTTAGCCGACCTGGCCGAGAAGGCCAAGCTCGATCAGGAGAGCCCTACAAAAGAGCAGCTTGCCTTCAACCGCATGTATGTGATGATGAATGCGGAGTTGAACGATGCTATGAACAACATCATCATCCCGCCTGCAGAGCAGCAGAAATTTTATGAAGCCAACAAGCAGCGCTTTTCGCAGGTGAAGGTCAAGGTGATCTACCTCTCGTTCAGCTCCGGCAAAGCTTCGTCCGATTCGGCAAAACACCGGACCGAGGAGGAGGCGCGCGAGCGAATCGCAAAACTTCGCGAACAGGCGCTGAATGGCGCTGACTTCGTCAAGCTCGTCAAGGAAAACTCCGAGGACAAGACCTCAGCCGAAAAGGACGGGGATTTCGGTACGATTCGCCGTTCCGACAAGCTGCCGGACGCCATCCGCGACGCCATCTTCGCATTGAAGGCGGGCGAGATCAGCCAGCCGGTGCGGCAGCCGAACGGTTTCTACCTGTTCCGGGCCGAAACAATTACGATACGGCCGTTCCCCGAAGTGCAGGACGAGATCTTCACGGAGCTGAAACAACAGCGTTTCCGGCAGTGGATGGAGCAGACGAACCGCAACCTGAATGTGAAGTACGAGAACAGCGAGTTCTTCAATCAGCCGCAGGCTGCACCGGGGCCGGCTGCAGCACCTGCCGCTCCGCCCTCATTGACGAAGTAAAACGTCACTGAGCCAGCGTTTGCCGCCAAAGCGACCAGCGCAGAAAAAACGGAACCGCGCTTCTCTGCGCATTCTGCGAGCCGCTTTGCTGGTCCTGGCGGGCGCATACGGGCTTGTCGCGTTATCGCTTCTCTATCTTCGCTGGCTGCCGCCAATCACGACCGCGGTGCACATCGAGCGCCGGATCCAGGCGCGGTGGCACGGCAAAACCTATCACAAACGCTATGACTTCGTGCCGCTTGCCCGCATTTCACTCGACCTCCGGCACGCAGTGATCGCTGCGGAGGACACCCGTTTTTATCAACATCACGGCTTCGACTGGGTAGAAATCGGCAAAGTGGTCGGGCAGGATTTGGAGCGGCGGCATTTGGGCCGCGGCGCGTCCACCATCACGCAGCAGCTTGTCAAGAACCTCTATCTCACCACCAGCCGGTCGCTCGTTCGGAAGGGCCTGGAGTTCGCCCTCGTTCCGCTGGCCGAATGGATTTTGCCGAAAGACCGCATTCTCGAGCTATACCTCAACGTGATCGAGTGGGGGCCGGCTGTCTACGGTGCCGAGGCTGCTGCAAGGTATCATTACGGCATTCGAGCCGCGCAGGTCTCCCGGCTTCAGGCCGCGGCGCTTGCTGCCATCATTCCCGCCCCTCTTTCCCGCAAGCCCGCCCGAATGGATAACTACAGCCGGGAAATATTGGCGCGCATGCAGAGCATGGGATGGTGATGCTGCGGGTATAATCGTGGCTTCATGAAGGCGCGAGTATACGTTTCGCTGAAATCGACTGTCCTCGATCCGCAGGGGCAAACTATCCAGGCCGCCCTCAAGACCCTCGGTTATCAGTTCATCGCCGATGTCCGGCAGGGCAAGTTCTTTGATATTGAACTGGCTGAGGGCATGCGGCCGGAGCAGGCGCGAAAAGATATTGACACGATCGCGCACGAGGTCCTGACGAACCCCGTTATTGAAGAGTACCGTATTGACTTTCTGGAGTAGCCCTCGGAATAATCCCAGTCCTGGTACCTCCGTCTGGAACCCCGCATAGAGAGCGGCTATTTCGGACGTCGCAGCCCTTATAATTGACAACATGTGTGGAATTGTGGGCTATATCGGCTCGCGGAAAGCCGTGCCGATCATCCTCGATGGGCTGAAACGCCTCGAATATAGGGGATATGATTCCGCCGGGTTGGCCGTATATTGCGACGATCAGCAACTGGCCGTCCGGCGCGCTCAGGGGAAACTGCGCAATTTAGAAGAAGCCATCCGGATGAATCCGCTCGACGGCAGCTTCGGAATTGGCCACACGCGCTGGGCAACTCATGGGCGGCCCACCGAAGAAAACGCACACCCACATCGGGACTGCAAGGGCGATATTGTCGTGGTGCACAACGGTATCGTCGAAAATTATCTGTCGCTAAAGAAGCGTCTTCAGGCCGAAGGCCACGAGTTTAAGACGGAAACAGACACGGAAATCATCGCGCATCTGGTCGAGAAGTATTTTCGCGGCAATCTGGAGGAGGCCGTGCGGCTCGCCGTCCGGGAGCTTAACGGGGTCTTCGCCCTGTGCGCGATCGCGCGCTCGGACCCGAACAAAATCGTGGCGGCGCGCTCAGGCCCACCCGTGGTCATCGGTTTGGGGGACGATGAGTACTTCGTTGCTTCCGATGTACCGGCGATCCTCAGCCATACGCGGGATATGTTCTTTCTGGCGGACGGAGACATGGCCGTGCTTACGCCCGCGGGAGTCCGCCTGAGCGACTTCGAGGGGCAGCCCGTCAATCGCCAGGTTTCCCATATCCTCTGGGACCCGATCATGGCCGAAAAGGGCGGCTACAAGCACTTCATGCTCAAAGAAATCTATGAGCAGCCCCGCGCCATTCGGGACACCACGCTGGGACGGGTGGGCCAGGAGACCGGCCAGATCTTCCTGGACGAGATGGACATTACGCCCCAGGAGTTCCGCAATTTCCGCCAGGTGCGCATCGTGGCATGTGGAACAAGCTGGCACGCGGCGCTTGCAGGCAAGTTTATGATCGAGAAGCTGGCCCGCATCCCTGTGGAGGTGGACTATGGCAGCGAATTCCGCTACCGCGATCCCATCGTGGGCCAGGATACGCTCACGGTCGTCATCTCGCAGTCGGGGGAAACCGCCGATACGCTCGCCGCGCAACGTGAGGCCAAGCTGAAAGGCTCCAAGACTCTCGCGATCTGCAATGTCGTCGGCTCGATGATCACGCGCGAGGCAGCCGGCACCATCTACACGCACGCCGGACCTGAAATTGGCGTTGCTTCCACAAAAGCCTTTACCGGCCAGCTCACGGCCCTCTTCATTCTCGGAATGTATCTCGGCCAGGCTCGGGGCCGGCTGGATGAATCGGTTTCGCGGTGCCTGGTTCAGGAGCTGCTTCGGATTCCAGGCAAGCTCGAAACCGTGCTGTCGCACGATGCGCATTACGAGGAGCTTGGCCGCAAGCTCTTTCGCGCAACGGATTTCCTGTTCCTCGGAAGAGGCACCCACTTCCCGATTGCCCTCGAAGGCGCGCTGAAGTTAAAAGAGATCTCCTACATCCATGCCGAAGGATATCCCGCGGGCGAGATGAAGCACGGACCCAACGCGCTCATTGACGAAGAGCTGCCTGTCGTCGTGCTCGCTACCTGCGATCCGGAAGACCGGGACAGCCGTCTCTTGTATGAAAAGACACTCTCGAACATTCAGGAAGTGAAGGCGCGCGAGGGGATTGTCATTGCCGTGGTGACCGAAGGCGATGAAGAGGCTCCCAAGATGGCCGACCATGTCATCGAGATTCCGGCCTCGAAGGACCTGCTGCTGCCGATTCTCGAAATCGTGCCTCTGCAACTACTGGCGTATCACATCGCCGTGCGCAGGGGTTGCGATGTGGACCAGCCCAGAAATCTGGCCAAGAGCGTGACCGTCGAATAGTCTCAGCCGGATGCTGCAATCGACGAAGCAGATCCACGTACACACGCACGGCAAGGGCTTATACGAGATCACCGATCAGATTGCAGGCTGGATCGACAGCCTGTCCATACGCAACGGGCTATTGACCGTCTTCGTGCAGCACACCTCGGCGTCACTCGCCATTCAGGAGAACGCCGATCCCGACGTCATCGCGGACCTAAATGAATTCTTTGCGCGGCTCGTGCCCGAAAACGCCGCCTGGTACCGTCATACCGCGGAGGGTCCTGACGATATGCCCTCGCATATTCGCGCCGCTCTCACGCAAACACACCTCTCGATCCCGGTAGCAAACGGCCGGATGGCCTTGGGGACGTGGCAGGGAGTATATCTGTTCGAACACCGGTCGCGCGCTCACCGGCGATCGGTCGTTCTGCACCTGCTGGGCGAGCCGTGATACGCTGAGAGGCCGAAGGAGCGGATATGGGGATTTCGCGGCGACGTTTCCTGGAGACGACCACTTTAGGCGGGCTGGCGGCCGGCGCGTCAGTGGGAGCGCCCACGGGCCAACGCAAGCTGCCAACCCGCATACTCGGCAGCACTGGCGCCGAGGTTACCATGCTGGCGATGGGCGGCGGCAGCCGCTTCCTTATGTACAAGGACGAGGACAAGGCGCTTGAGGCCCTCAACCGCGCCTTTGATCTTGGTATCACCTACATGGATACCGCCTACGGCTACGGCAATGGCCTGAGCGAAGAACGCGTGGGTAAAGTGATGAAGACGCGCCGGAAGGGCATCTTCCTGGCCACGAAAATCAATAAGCGCAATGGCGACGAGGCCATGCGTATTCTGGAAGGCAGCCTCAAACGCCTTCAGACCGACCACCTGGACCTGATTCACGTTCATTCACTAACCGATGCTGACGACCTCGCGCAGATCGAAGCCAAGGACGGCGTGCTGAACGTGCTGCACAAGCTTCGGGACCAGAAGGTCACCCGTTTCATCGGCATCACGAGCCATACAGATCCCGAGGTGCTGCGCACGGCTCTGGAACGGCACGATTTTGATTGCACCCAGATGGCCCTGAACGCCGCCATGGTGGGCATGAAAAGCGGCAAGGGATCCATGGTGCCCAACGAATCCCTAAAGACCAGTTTCGAAGCCGTGGCCCTGCCCGTGGCCCGCCATAAGAAGCTGGGCGTGATTGCGATGAAGGTATTCGCCCAGGAGGCGCTTGTGGGTGAAGCGCCGCCGGAGAAACTCATCCGCTATTCACTCTCCTTACCCGGCGTGACCACCGCGGTGGCAGGCATGCCGAAACTGGAGCACATCGAGCAGAACGTGGAAATCGTGCGGAATTTCAAACCGCTTCCGAAATCCGAGATGAAAGAGCTTTCGAGCGGCCTGGCACAAAAGCACAAGGCCGCGCTCGACCGCCGCTTTGCGGATCATCAGGACGTCTGATCGCGATTACTTGCGTGTCGAGCGCTTCGGCGAAGCGGCGCCTCCGAGCAGCCGGTCGATTTCCTCAAACAGCGCGCGCCCTTCAAAAATTTCACGCGTGAGCAGGCTGTAGGCCCAGTCGTTCCGGATCATCCCCTGGGCATCAATCAGAAAGACGTGTGGGACATCGAACGATGCGTTCTGCGGCGTCGCTTTGAAGTAAGATGCCGCAACCTGCCCGCAATCAAACAGCACCGGAACCTTCGTCCTGTGCCCGGAAACGTAAGCGCCGACGGTGTTCGGATTGTCCGGCGGGTTTACGACGCTGAAAACGGCGATACGGCCCGCATATTTCGTATTTACTTCCTCGAGAATGTCGGCAAACTGCGCGCAATGCGGGCAGTTGGTTTGCATGAACTCCAGGACGATTACTTTGCCGCGAAAATCCTGCGGATCATATTGCCGTTGATACTGCCAATCGAAAAGAGAAAAGCCTGGTGCGCGCCGGCCAGAAAGTTCGCCGGACGCCCACGCAGATGAAGCCAGGAGAATAGCAGTGATGAGGCAACGCATCAGGTTTCACCTTAGCACACGCACTTCAGCCAACGACGCTGGCGCTCGCTCGCGCGAGCCGCGCGAGAGACTCGGAATACGGCTCGCGGGCCACGCCCCGCTCGGTAATAATCGCTGTGATGTAGCGAGCCGGCGTGACGTCGAACGCGGGATTCACGGCCGCTGCGCCAACGGGCGCGATCGGCGTGCCGAACATGTGAGTGACCTCCGCCGCCGGGCGCTGCTCGATGGGAATCTGGTCTCCGGAAGTGAGCGTCAGATCCAGGGTGGAGATCGGAGCCGCTACGAAAAATGGCACGCCGTTCTCGCGAGCCAGAACGGCAACCGAATAGGTTCCAATCTTGTTGGCGACGTCGCCATTCGCCGCGATCCGGTCGGCGCCGACGACAACGCAGCCGATCCGGCCGGACCGCAGAAAGTGCCCCGCCATATTGTCGGTGATCAGGGTGGCCGGGATGCCATCCTGCTGCAGCTCCCAAACAGTGAGCCGCGCGCCCTGGAGAAACGGCCGAGTTTCATCCGCGAAGACATCAATCTTCTTGCCCGCTGCGAACGCAGCCCGAATCACCCCAAGCGCCGTACCGAAGCCCGCTGTCGCAAGCGCGCCGGCATTGCAGTGCGTGAGCACAGTTTTGCCGTCGGGAACCAGAACCGCGCCGTTACGCCCAATGGCCTGGTTGACCGCGATGTCCTCGTAATAGATCTGCAAGGCTTCCGCTACGAGCCGCTCCCGTATTTCGGCCAGCGGACTGCCGCGAAGCGACTCGTAAACATTTTTCATGCGGTCGATTGCCCAGAACAGGTTTACTGCCGTGGGGCGCGTATGGGCCAGAGTCTCGCAGATCGTTGCGAATTCCTCATCGATGTTCTCAGCGGAAGCGTGCGTCATTCCGAGAGAGATACCCATGGCGGCTGCGACGCCGATGGCCGGGGCGCCGCGAATTACCATTCCGCGAATCGCCTCCGCGACCTCCTGATAAGTTCGGCAGGTCACGAAGACCTCCTCTCTGGGCAGCCGGGTCTGATCGATCATCACGACCCCTTCGGGAGTCCATCGGATCGTCTCTACCATGTGTGAGACAACTCCTTACGTTGGGCTACCAGAACGATGAAGAAGGTGAGATTGTAAGCCGAGTGCATGAGAGTGGAAGCGAACGTGGAGCCGGTTTGGTGGCGCATCCAGCCGAAGGCCGCTCCGGCGCCTGTAATTAACAGGCCGTGGCGCCATGAGAAGCCGTACTCCTGCAGATGCAGGACACCGAACGCGGCGGCTGCAATTAGAATGCCGGGAGCGGCCCCGAAACTGCGCACCAGCAGCGGCTGCAAAAATCCGCGAAACGCGAGCTCCTCGAAAAGCGGGCCGAGCGTCGTGCCGAAGATTGCGATCAGGAAGATAGCTTGGGGCGAGGAAAGCAGTTGCTTCATGGGGCTATCGATATCCGGAGTTTTCAGCAGACTCCCCGCGAAGGCCACCGCGAAGGCCAGCACGATGCCCAACAGCACAATCGAGCTCGAGTTCACAGGCGGGCGTGTCCAGCTCAGTGATTGCCAGAACGGCCGGCCGTATTGAAACCGGAACAGTGCGTAAAGAAATCCGAATAGTATGGCATAGCCCAAAAATTGCGCCGGCAGTAATTCGACCACGCGGCTGCGAACGCTCCAGCCGCCGAGGGCCACAACACAGCGCACAATAAACGCCCCCAGGAGCAGGGAGGGCACGGTCATGCCGGCAAAGAACAGCAGGTCCGCATAGCCCCAGAAGGGAAATCGCTCTGTTGGCGCGGGTTCGACCGGCGATTCCGCTCCGTTCATGGCGCGCCCTCAATCAGAGCGGCGGCAAGGAGCGGCAGCATCAGCTCATGATGGCCCGTAATTGCGAATCCCGCGCCGCCGGCCTTGGCATGCGGGCGCTCCACCACGTTCACACGCGGGCGGTAATGCTGGAGGAAATCGAAGTTCACAGTGGTGAAGCCGCCAAGCGGATGCCCGAGGTTGCGGACCGCGGAAACAGCCTTGAGAAAAACCTCGGGCAGCAAAACGGCAGAACCGACGTTCAAGTACACGCCGCCCCCGTCCAGGTCGCAGATAAGCGCGGAAAACAGGCGGAAGTCACGGTGCGCCGCGCTGCCGATGGCGGCAGGAACCGCAGAAGGATGGGTATGCGGCGTATCGGTTCCTATCGCCACGTGCACCGTAACCGGGATTGTGCGGCGATAAGCCTGAACCAGCAGGCTTTTCGGGGCATATGCGGGATCGCAAATCTGCTGCAATCGCCGTCCCAGCGCCTCGCCGATTCCTATCTGCTCGAGGTCGCCTTCCGCGATCGCCCGGTTCATTTCGCAGCCGGTTTCTTCGGCTGAGCCGAAGCGGCCGTCGGGCAGAACAGCCTCGACATCTTCACTCGTGTGCCCGGCCAGCGCAATCTCGAAATCGTGAATCGCAGCAGCACCGTTGAGCGCGAAAGCAGTGGCATAGCCGCGCGCAGCGAGGTCTGCGAGCACCGGGGCCAGCCCGCATTTGATGACATGTCCGCCGAGGCCCCAGATGATTGCGCGGCCGTCGGTCCGCGCACGGTGCAGAGAAGCCACTACGCTGCGAAACGATTCGCCGGCCAGAATCTTGGGAAGGCTCTGGAGCCAGCCGGAGATGCCTGCGCCCTGGCGATAAGCTTCGGCAAAGTCGCTCGCCCGCACCTTTCCGCCGCGCGCCGCAAGCGAAACGGTTTTGAGGGAATCGAAGTCCAGAGGCTTCGAAGCATACCGGCTCATGCCGCAAGCACCTTTCGCAACGCCTCGCCTGTGTAGCTCTTTTTGGAACGCGCTACCTGCTCGGGGGTGCCGCTCGCCACGACTCGGCCTCCGTACTCGCCGCCATCGGGACCGAGATCGATAATCCAGTCCGCGGTCTTGATCACATCCAGGTTATGCTCAATCACAACCACCGTGTTTCCCAGGCTCACCAGCCGGTTGAGTACGTCGAGCAGCTTTCGCACATCATCGAAGTGCAGTCCCGTGGTCGGCTCATCGAGCACATAGAAGGTCCGGCCGGTCTGGCGCTTGCTCAATTCCTTGGCGAGTTTGATGCGCTGCGCCTCGCCGCCGGAGAGAGTCGTCGAAGACTGTCCCAGGTGGATGTAACCGAGGCCCACGTCCTGCAGCGTCTGGAGCTTTTGATAGATTTGCGGAATGTTCTCCAGGATGCCAAGCGCGTCATCGACGGTCGTATCCAGCAGGTCCGCAACAGACCGGCCTTTGTATTTCACTTGCAGCGTTTCGGAGTTATAGCGTCTTCCGCGGCAGACGTCGCAAGTGACATACACATTCGGTAGGAAATTCATCTCGATGCGCTTCAGCCCATCACCCTGGCAGGCTTCGCATCTGCCGCCCTTTACGTTGAAGCTGAAGCGTCCGGCCTTATAGCCGCGCTCGCGCGACTCGGGCAGCATGGCGTAGAGTTCGCGAATCGGAGTAAACAGGCCCGTATATGTCGCCGGGTTGGAGCGCGGCGTTCGTCCAATCGGGGATTGATCGATGCGGATGACCTTATCGATATGTTCGATGCCCGCGATCGATTCGTGGCGCCCCGGCTCCTCGCGTGACCCGTAGATCTCACGCGCGAGCGCACGGTATAGAATCTCATTCACGAGCGTCGACTTTCCGCTGCCCGATACGCCGGTTACCACCGTCAGCAGCCCGAGCGGTATCTCGACATCAACGTTCTTGAGGTTGTGTTCGCAGGCGCCGGTCACACGCAGCGCCTTCCCATTGGAGGGGCGGCGATTCGCAGGCACCGGAATCCGGAGCGCACCCGACAGATAACGCCCGGTCAGCGAGTCCGGATTGCGTGCAATCTCGCCCGGCGGGCCTGCTGCAACCAAGCCTCCGCCCAGCCTTCCGGCGCCTGGACCCAGGTCCACGACGTAGTCGGCGCGTTCAATGGTCTCCGCGTCGTGCTCAACAACCAAAACCGTGTTGCCCATATCCCGCAGCTCTGCCAACGTCTCGAGCAGCCGCTCGTTATCGCGCGGATGCAGGCCAATGGAAGGCTCGTCGAGCACATACAATACTCCGCGGAGCTTGGAGCCGATCTGCGTGGCCAGGCGAATGCGCTGCGCCTCTCCGCCGGAAAGCGTTGCCGCGGAGCGCTCCAGACTTAAGTAGTCCAGGCCCACAGCCGAGAGAAATTCCAACCGGCGACGGATTTCGTCGGCCACGCGGCCGGCGATCTGCATCTCGCGCTCGCCAAACTCCCAGTTGCGCACCGTCACGAGCGCACGCGAAACAGGAAGCTCGGTGAACTCGGCGATCGAGAAATTCTTCACGCGTACGGCGAGGCTGGAGGGCCGCAGCCGTCTTCCATTACAGGCCGAGCAGGTGATCGGCGACATATACTCGGTCAGCCACTCGCGGTAATCCTCCGAGGCTTCTTCGAACGTGTTCTCCAGAATACGCAGCACCCCGGCGAAGCCGTTGCCGCCCTCGATCAGAAACTTCTGCGTGCGTTTCGGTAACTGCTCGAACGGTGTGCGGAGGTCGATCCGATGCTCACGCGCTGCCTGGGTGAGGCTATGCTGCATGAACGCCGATCCCGCTCCCGGACCAAGCCCTCCTTCCAGGAGCGGCTTGGAAGGGTCGGCGATTACCTTGCCCGGGTCGAACATCCACTTGCTGCCCAACCCGGTGCATTCTTCGCAGGCGCCGTATGGACTGTTGAACGAGAAAGAGCGCGGCTCCAGCTCCGGGACGCTCGTGCCGCACACCGTGCAGGCCAGCTTCTGCGAATAGAGGCGCTCTTCCCCATCCACCACTACGATCAGCACCAGCCCGTTGGCCAGCTTCGTAGCCGTATCGATCGATGCTTCGAGGCGCTTCTCTATACCCGGTTTGACCAGCAGGCGGTCGACAACGACCTCGATCGTATGATTCTTGCGCCGGTCAAGCGCGATCCGGTCCTCGAGCGAGCGCAGCACGCCGTCGATGCGGGCGCGCACGAATCCCTGTCGCGCCAAATTTTCCAGCTCCTTCTTGTATTCACCCTTGCGGCCGCGAACGATGGGCGCAAGCACCATGATGCGGTCCTGCGGCCGCAGCGCGAGCACGTGCTGCAGGATCTGTTCCGTCGACTGGCGTGAAATTTGACTGCCGCAAACCGGACAATGCGGAACTCCGATCGACGAATACAGGACCCGAAGATAATCGTAGATCTCGGTGATTGTGCCTACCGTTGAGCGGGGGCTGCGGCTGGTCGTCTTCTGCTCAATCGATATGGCCGGACTCAAGCCGTCAATGGAATCCACATCGGGCCGCTCCATCTGATCGAGGAACTGTCGCGCGTAGGTAGACAGAGTTTCGACATACCGGCGCTGCCCTTCGGCATAGATGGTATCGAATGCCAGGGATGATTTACCGGACCCGCTCAGACCGGTAATTACGGTCAGAGTGTTGCGCGGGATTTCAATCTCAATGTTCTTGAGGTTGTGCTGGCGCGCGCCATGCACGGTAATGCGGTCCAACATCGTCTATGTAGCGGGAAACGTCGGTCCTATCTATTGTGACGCGAGTTGAGTTGCGCGCGCAAACCGTTGTATAAGAAGAGACCGGTCATGCTGGTCTGCGCCAGTTGCGGGGTACGATTACGGCGAGTACATCGCACATTTTGGGAGAGAGTACTGTACCTGGCTGCATTTGATTGCCCGAACTGCCGCAGCATGACGCATCAGCCCCGAGCATTCCTGTTTCACCTCGGGAAAGTGGCGCGCTGCCCGCTCTGTGGAGATACCGGAGTCCGGCGCCTGAAGCGGCCGGATCCGGTGGATCGTGTGATTCCCGGTCTGCTTAACCTCGTGAAAAGGCTGGCCGGAGGCTCTCTGCATCATTGCCGCAACTGCCGTATTCAATTCTACGACCGCCGCCCCGTTTCCACTAAGCCCGCCGGCGCTCCAGCTCGCGTACAGCGCGTGGCCGGAATGACGGCCGACTCGGGATTCGGAGACCCCCCGGATGGCTATGCGAACTAGCCGCTAACTACACCGGCCAGAGGGCTGCTGGCGCTGGCGTAGAGCTTCTTCGGCATACGCCCGGCCAAATATGCAAGGCGGCCCGCCTCCACGGCCAGCTTCATGGCGATGGCCATTTTGACGGAATCATCCGCAGCGGCGATGGCCGTATTCATGAGCACACCGTCAGCGCCAAGCTCCATCGCAATCGCCGCATCCGACGCCGTCCCCACACCCGCATCCACGATGAGCGGCACCGACGTGATCGTTTCCCGAAGAATACGAAGATTGGCCGCGTTCTGCACACCCATCCCCGAGCCAATCGGTGCAGCAAGGGGCATCACGGCGGCCGCTCCGGCATCTACCAGCTTGCGCGCATTCACCACGTCGTCGTTCGTATACGGCAGCACGACGAAACCTTCCTTGACCAGCGCGCGCGTGGCTTCGAGCAAGCCCTCGTTGTCCGGGAATAAGGTTTTTTCGTCGCCGATTACCTCCAGCTTGATCCAATTCGAAAGCCCCACCTCACGGGCAAGCCTGGCAGTGCGGATGGCATCGTCGGCGGTATAGCATCCGGCGGTGTTGGGGAGGATGAAGATCTCGGAACGGTCAATGTAATCGAGCAGGGATTCCTTGCTCCGATCGGTGAGATTGACGCGCCGGACGGCAACCGTGACCATCTCGGCGCCGGCGGCCCGGTGGCATCGCTGCATCTCCTGAAAGCTGCGGTACTTGCCGGTGCCGACAATCAGGCGCGAATGAAATTCGCGACCGGCAATGCATAACGTTTCCGACATATGCCTTCATTCTAGCCCCGAGTGCACGAGTAAGCCCGACGCGATACAACATGCCTACTGCATCGGAACTTTGACCGGGGTGTCGCGGTCGCCGCGAAACGGGTTGAAGCTCACACCGATATCGAACGGATCGGCTCCTTCGCGGCGCTTCAGGAAATTGACCACAAGATAAGTGAGAGGAGTTGCAGCGATCTCGTAGAGCACCTTGCCTACATAACCGCTCAGGATCAGGTTCACAATCAGAGACGGCGTGAGACTGCCGCCGAAAGCCAGCACCATCACCACGAACGTGTCCACCGCTTGGCCGACTACCGTGGAGCCGACAGTGCGCACCCAGAGATAACGCCCGCGGGTGAATATCTTTAGCTTCGCCATCACAAACGAGTTCGCGAACTCGCCGCACCAAAACGCCACCAGGCTGGCAATAATGAGCCGCGGGACAAATTCGAACACGGCCGCGAAGGCCTGCTGCCCGTGCCAATCCGGCGCCGGCGGCAGCCACACGGCGATCAGGCCCATCAGCGCCATCAGGGCCGAGGCTCCAAAGCCGATCCAGATTGCCCGCCGCGAGGCGCCGTAGCCGTACACCTCTGTGAAAACGTCGCCGAAAATATACGTGATCGGAAAGAAGAGCTGTGCGCCGCTGATGCGGAATGGACCGATCGCGGTGATCTTCTGGCCAATTAGATTCGAGATCAGCAGGACAACAACGAAGATATGGACCAGCAGGTCGTAATAGCGAAAGCGGGCCTGCTTCATCCTGCGCGATTGCTGTCCCACTTCACGCTGTGGTCAGAAGTGACCGCCAGCGTTTCGGGTGGCGAATCGAGGCGGAAGAAAGACCACGGGCCGGGAATCCACGGATAGCGCTCAATGACGGATTCGTCCACGGCTACTCCTAACCCGGGCTCGCGGGGCACGATCAAATCGCCGTGATCGATTTGGAGCGGCGTCTTCAGCACCTCGGAAGCCAGCGGGAACGGATACATGCCGGCGCGCGTGGGAGTCGAGTAGCACGGATACTCCAGCCACTCCACAACCGTCTCCGGCCAGCAGATGCCCAGATGCGCGGCGGCGATGACCTCGAGCGCCGTTCCCCAGCTATGAAACGCAAACCTGAGGCCCTGCCGCGCAATTTCGGCGAACAGGCGGCGGCCCATCGCAAATCCGCCCTGGCAGCAGACGTCCATCTGCACGTAATCGACACAGCCGGTCAGAATCAGGTCGAGATAACGCTGCTCGTTGGGCTCGTGCTCCCCGCTGGCAATCGGGAGATAATCCTTCTGGCGCAACTCCAGGTACGCGTCGTGATCGTCCGGCGGCAGCGGCTCTTCCAACCACGCCACTTCGTAGGCAGCCATCTCGCGCGCGAGTTGCTCGACCGTATGGAAGCCATAGCTCCGATCGCCCATTCGCCACCACGTGTGCGCGTCCACCATTAAGTCAAAGTCCGGCCCAACTGCCTTGCGCATGAGCCGCACGGTCTCCAGGTCCTTTTCCGGACCCAGCGCCGGCCGCATCTTATAGGCGCGAAATCCCATTTTGGCGATCGCCGCAGCTTCGGCGGCATAGGCTTCCGGCGGCATGTACATGCCGGCGCTGCCGTACAGGCGAATGCGGTCGCGCACCCGGCCGCCCAGCATCTCGGAAAGAGGCACGCCATGCGCTTTCGCGATCAGGTCGTAAAGGCCAACCTCGACTGCGCAGTATACCTTCGCCAGTTCCAGATCGCGGCCCGGCCCGTTCAGAAATTGAATCCGCAGCGCATCCGGGTCCGCCAGCGGGCGGCCTTCTAAAAACGGCCCCACGACCGTTTCGATCACGTGCTGGGCGCGCTCGCTGCCCGGTCCCGGGGCGTAGCCGATCAGACCGTTATCCGCACCGATGCGAATGAGCATGGCATCGCGCTTCACGATCGTCCGTTCGCCACCGTAAAACGTAAGACGAATGGGCTCGGTGAATGGGTAGGAGAGGAGAAACGAGCGGACCCGTTCAATATGCATGGGATTCGGAGATCAGGATAGCAAAACCGAGTGACCGTGGCGGCCACAGGCTGCGAGAATAAGAGCATGCGTTCGGTGGCATTGAGTTTTCGGTTCGCAGAGAAAGCGGCTCCCTACGCTGCGGCATTGCGCCTTGTGGGGCTCGAGCCGGCGCCAATTACGCCAGAGCGGCCGGCTTCACTTTCCGGGGTTAGAGGGCTGGTGCTCACAGGCGGCACGGATGTAGATCCCGCGCTATATGGCCAAGAGGCGCACGCCGCCACCGACAAGCCCGACCGGGAGCGCGACGAATTGGAAGCGGCTCTGCTGCGCGAAGCTCTCGAACAGGATCTGCCGATCCTGGCGATTTGCCGGGGCATGCAGCTTTTCAATGTGGTCTTCGGCGGCACTCTGATTCAACACCTGGACGGGCATGCCTTTCGTACGCCGGATCCATCCGAGCCCGCGCATCAAGTCCGGGTTGAACCCTGCACCCGCCTGTGCACGATTGTGGGCGAGGGGCTGCACGCGGTAAATTCGCGCCACCACCAGGCCATTGATCGTCTGGGAAACGGCCTTGTTCCGGCAGCCTATTCCGTTCCGGACGGCATCATCGAGGCTTTCGAAGTGCCGCGGAAGCGTTTCGCTCTGGCCGTGCAGTGGCACCCCGAAGACCAGGTTTCGCGGGATGCCACGCAGCGCAAGCTTTTTGAGGCGTTTGGCGACCGCGTGTAGCGCCCGCAGTCCAATCGGCCAGCAGTGTTGAATGAGCACTGGATCGCTGCAAAGATCGCTTTATGATTTCCCCAGGCGCAACGCCGCCGGCTTGTTTGCCGGCAATTTACGACGAAATCGCATGGCTCTATAACCGGCACTGGCGCGGGCTATGCGGCAGGCTCGTTCCAGTGCTCGACCGGATTGCCCTCAACGGGCTGCCACGCAGCAGTCGTATCCTGGACCTGTGTTGCGGAACGGGCCACCTCGCATCTCGGCTCTCCAGACGCGGCTTTCGGGTGACCGGACTGGACGGATCGGCCGAGATGATCCGCTTTGCCCGTGAGAACGCACCGAATGCCCACTTCATCGTTGGCGACGCACGGACGCGCCGGTTCCGCTGCTGCTTCGACGCCGCGATTTCAACAGGCGACAGTATGAATCACATCCTGGACATCAACGATCTCGCCTTGGTGTTCGCGAATGTGCATCGCGCACTGTGCCCCGGCGGCCTCTTCGGCTTCGACATGAACATGTTGGAGGCTTACGCGACCGAGTGGCGTAAATCTTCGACCATTGTCGAAGGCGACAACCTGGTGTACGTGCGCGGCAAATACGATCGCACGCGCAAGCTCGGAACTACTCAAATCACGGCATTTCGCTTGAACGGGGAATGGACGCGGCTCGATGTGCAGATTCATCAGCGCTGTTATGCGCGCGCACAAATCGTGGCCGCGCTCCGAAAAGCCGGCTTTGGCGATATCACCATGCGGTCTGCCAGATCTCTGGGCATGCGCGGCCGGCTGAGCGTGGGGCGAACGTTCGTCGTCACACGCAAGTCGGCCATTTGAATCCTTGGCCGTGATCCATTTTTCGCCTGTTTTGCGCGTCCCTTTGCTGAGGAGACTTCGGACTATGAAAAGGCTCTTCGGCCTTCTGCTTGCCGCCAGCCTTATGGCGCAGGCGCAACATAACCATCCCGCATCCGGCAGCTCCAAACCTGCCGAGCTTCTGGAAGGACTTGGCAGCCACACACACCCGATCGCAACCAGTTCCGAGCTGGCCCAGAAATTTTTCAACCAGGGCCTCGCCCTGATCTACGGCTTCAACCACGACGAGGCGGCTCGGTTGTTCGCCCGCGCCGCGGAACTGGACCCGAAATCCCCCATGCCGCACTGGGGCATCGCTCTGGCCCTCGGGCCGAATTACAACCTGCCGCCCATGCCCGAACGGGAAGAGAAAGCGTGGAAAGCAATCGAACGGGCGATTGAACTTTCGAAGAACGCACCGGAAACGGAGCGCGCTTACGTGGAGGCATTGACGAAACGGTATTCGAAAGACCCGAACGAAGATCGTAAGCAGCTTGGGGTCCGCTACAAGGACGCGATGAAAGAAGTGATGCTGCGATACCCCGACGACTTGGACGCAGCGACTCTATATGCCGAAGCACTGATGAATCTGCGGCCTTGGGCATTATGGAGCGCCGACGGGACTCCGGCAGAGGGAACCCTCGAGGTTCTCCAGGTGCTGGAACATGTGCTGCGGCGTGATCCCGATCACCCCGGCGCAAATCACTATTACATTCATGCCGTTGAAGCATCGAAAAACCCGGAGCGCGGTTTGCCTAGCGCTATGCGCCTCGGTTTATTAATGCCCGGAGCCGGCCACCTTGTCCACATGCCCTCCCATATCTTCCTTCGCGTTGGCGATCACGAGCTGTCGGCCAAGGTGAATGTGAGAGCCGCAGAGGTCGACCGGGCCTACCTGGAGCGCTCGGGCGCACAAGGGTTCTACCGGCTGATGTACTATTCGCACAATCTGCATTTCGTCTCCTATGCGCGGATGATGCAAGGGAACTTTGAGCAGGCCCTGGATTATTCCCGCCGTTTGCGGAAGAACGTGGACGGAGCTATCGACAATATGCCGATGCTTGCACCCTACGGCGGATTCGAATGGCTCGTGCTCACCCGTTTCAGCAAATGGAACGAGATGCTCGCCGAACCAGAGCCGAAAGAAAAGACGCCGATGCTGCACGGCCTGTACCGCTACTCCCGCGGGCTGGCTCTGGCCGGGCTGGGGCGAGTCGCCGACGCACAGGCCGAACGGGAGCGCCTGCAATCCATTTGGAGCCATGTTCCCGAAAACGAAATGCTCATGACCAACAGCGCGCGCAATGTTTTGGCAATCGGGCTGGAGGATCTGGACGCCAGAATTGCGCGCGCGAAAAAAGACTCTCAGGCGGAAATCGAGCACTTCCGGCGAGCCGTGGAACTACAGGACAAGCTGAACTACATGGAGCCTCCGGAGTGGCACTACTCCGTACGGGAAGCTCTTGGAGGTGCGCTGCTCCGCAGCGGAGACGCGGCTCAAGCCGAAGCTGTGTTCCGCAAGGAACTGGAAATGAATCCCCGTAACGGCCGATCTCTGTTCGGCTTGCTGGAGTCGCTAAACATGCAACACAAGACCCCAAGCGCCGAGTGGGTGAAACGGGAATTCGGCGAGGCGTGGAAGTATTCCACTGCTCCGCTTTCTGTCGGAGAACTCTGATCTGAGAGTTCCAACGCGCACGGAACCTGCCGCGCCCTGAAGGACGGTAGAATCGGGGCGAGGGAGATCAGCCGTGCGCGTTCTCTTGATCGGCGGTTCCGGCTTTATCGGTCCGTTCGTCGCTGAGCATCTGGTTGCAGACGGACATGAGGTGACCGGGTTTCATCGCGGCCTGGGGCGAATGCCGATGCCGTCGAGGATCCGCCACCTGTACGGAGACCGGCAGCGCCTGCCGGATCAACGACCCGTTTTTGAAAAGCTCGCTCCTGATGTTGTCGTTGATTTCATTCTGAGCAGCAGACGGCAAGCGGCCGCGCTTATGGAAACGTTCCGCGGCATCACCGGCCGTGTTGTCGCTATCAGCAGTCAGGACGTGTACCGCGCTTGCGGCATTTTGCACGGCTTCGAGGAGGGGCCTCTACAGCCCTTGCCCATCGAAGAAGATTCGGAATTGCGAACCCATCCCAGCGTCTACTCACCACAGGTCCTCGACAAGCTTCGGCAATCGTTTCCGTGGCTCGATGACGAATACGACAAGATCCCGGTCGAGCGGGCCGTGCTTGGACATCCGGCGCTTCCCGGGACGGTCCTCCGCCTTCCCATGCTCTATGGACCCGGGGACCCGCTGCATCGCCTCTTCCCGATTCTAAAGCGCATCGACGATAAGCGTCCGGCTATTCTTATTCAGGAGGATGCAGCCGGCTGGCGAGGGCCTCGCGGATACGTCGAAAACGTTGCAGCGGGGATCGCGCTGGCCACAGTGTCGCCGGAGGCGGCCGGAAGAATCTACAACCTCGGTGAGGCTGAGCCATTTTCCGAGCTGGGCTGGACTCAGCGGGTCGCCCGGGCGGCGGGCTGGCGCGGGCGCATCGTTTCGCTACCGAAAGATCGGATGCCCCTTCACTTGCGCGTGTCTTACCGCATGGACCAGCACTGGGTGGTAAGCACGCGGCGGATCCGGGATGAGCTTGGATTTTCCGAACGTGTTGCACTGCAGCAGGCGCTGGCCCGTACGATCGAATGGGAGCGCGCCAACCCACCCGCACCCGTTGATCCGGCAGAGTTTAACTACGCAGCCGAAGATGCAGCGCTTGCGGCTGCCGAGCCCGGAGAAATTACTGAATTTGCGCCCGATTCTGTTCGTTGAGCACCAGGCCATCGAAGATAGCCAAGACCTGCTTCCGGTAGGCGTACAGACGCTGTAGATTTTCGCGGAACGAAGCCTCGAAATCTCGCGCTTTCATCCACTTATCAAGCAGCGCGCGAGGGACGTCAATATCCTGGCGAAGGGTCTCGACGGAGTGGCCGCGCAGAAACAACCCATAAAAGAAAGCCGCCTCCCGTTGGGGCGCCAAAGGGTCAAAATCGTCTCTCGCCGTCATAACAACCATCTCAGCGAAAATGTAAGTATAGCCGCGGCAATCCCCCGCGGGCAAGTCCTTAACGGAGGGTGGCAGCAGACTGCGGTGGAGGCTTCCGGCATGCCCTCCAGACGTTACTCGAAACCTTAGAGCTTGAAGAAAATTTTGCGCCGGTAAAGCCATACGCACACCCAGATTTCAAATGCCACCATCAGCAAAACGTTCAGAGCCCGGCCGCCCGGCTCCCAAAGTTGAATCGCCCATCCGGTGAAGACAACTCCGGTCTGCAGCAGCCAGCGATGCAGGATTTCGTGAAAAACATAGATGAAGATCGAATTCGAGCCTACGATCACGAACAGGCGCGCCCACCCACGTATCTTCTTGACGTCGCAAACCCAGTAGAATGCCAGCAGCGCCAGCAGCGTGAAACCGGTGCTGTAGATGGCGAACGACGCCGTCCAGATCTTTTTGATAATTGGAATAAACGGATCCATGGCCAGGCCGAGCGCGATCGAGGCGACGCCCAATGCAGCCAGAATCCGCAGCTTGCGCGCGACCGGCGCGGCGCTGATCAGAAGCTTTCCCGCCATCACTCCGAAGATGGTGTTCGCGGCTGATGAAATGCAATTGATCGTGGCGTAAGAACCGCCCCAGTTCTTATGAAAGATGAGCCGGTCCAGGTACCAGCCGATATTCGCGTCTTTGATCCACGGGCCTTGCACTCCGGGCGCGCGGACGAACTGATAGAGAGCCCAGTGAACTGCAAGCAGACCAAACGCTACGCCCGCCTGCGTCTTCCAGCTCTTGCGAAGAAAGAGAAACGCCACGGGATAGGTGAACGCAAGCTGCGCGAGCACGTTGATGACGTCGATTACGGGCCGGCCGGCCTGGATCGAGCGCGCCAGCAGCCCGAACAGAATCAACAGCAGGGCGCGGCGAAGGACATGGCGCAGGCTTTGCTCCCAGGTCTCGCCGGCTTGCCACCGGCGTCCGAACGAGATGGGCATGACGGCGCCTACAATAAACATGAAGAACGGCTGGATCAAATCCCAGGCGGTCATTCCATGCCAGCCGGTATGTTCAAATTGCCGGGCAATCGGACCTATGATCGGTGTGTTCAGGAAATACAGCAGGCCAAAACCTTCACCGATCATGCAGACCATAGTGAAGCCGCGGAACGCGTCCAGCGAGAACATCCGTTCCAGGACGGACCCGGAAGAGGCGACCGCTTCCCGCGCAGCTCCCGCGGACTGGAGCGAAGGATAGTTGCCGACAGCCATGATGCGCTATTGTATGCCTGCGCGGCGCCGCCCGCCAGCTCACCACCACTTGAGGCCGCGCTGCTGCCTGGCGGCGAAATGCCAGTTGTAGCGGTGAAGCAGCCGCGGGCCGACGGTCCAGCGCAGCACAGTAAGAGTGGCCAGAAACGCTGCAATGCGAAGTGCGGAGCAGCTTCCCGGCGCGTCCCAGCAGCCGTGCAGGTCGAAATGCCTGTACAGGAAGCGGTAAATATATGCCAGGCGGCCTCTCAGGGGGCCGTACCTCCGCAGGATCCGGAAAGCCTCGCGAGCGAACAGGTCTCCCGCCGAGCCGCTTTTGTTCGTCGAGGAGAAATAGTAGCGAGAAAGGACCTGCTCTGTCGTGACAAGGGCCGCGCGAGCGCGCGCGAAGCGACACCAAAGGTCCCAGTCAAATGCCAGGTCGAAGCTCGTATCGAGCGGGCCGACCGAGCGGTGCAGCGCGGCACGCCAGAATGTACTCGGCTGCTCGATTACATCGAGCGTTGCGATTTTATCCCAAGCTTGCGAGTCCGCCGGGGAGAGCGCGCGAGAGCCATCGGGATAGACGCGCTCGCATGCGCCCGTAACCACGCCCGCGGCAGGGTTCGCTTCGAAGATCGAAGCTACGTGACATAGCGCGCCCGGCAGCAGCTCGTCGTCCGCGCAGAGCCAGCCGAAGATTTCACCGTCGGCGCGAGCGAATCCTTTGTTCAAGCCATCTGCCTGGCCTCCATCCGGCTCGCTTATCCATACGTCGAAAGCGCCGCGGTATCGCTCCAGGATCTCGCGTGACTCGTCGGTGCTGCCGGCGTCGGCCAGGATCAACTGCAGGTCAGGGTAGTTCTGCGCAATGAGCGATTGAATCGCGCGCTCAAGCGTCCGGCCCGAATTGTAGCTGGGAATGACAAGCGAGATCCGCAGATCAGTCCTCCACGTGCCGTTTCGCACTGAGGCGCGCCTCACGCAGGTAGCCGATATCCCAGAACCACTCGACGAGGCCGGCCCGCAGGCCGCGCGCTCGCAGCCGGCGCCATGCTTGCGTTACCAGAGCATGTAACGTATCGAGCCAGGTGAGGGACGGCGTCGGTCGCCCCAACACAAATTCATAAATAACGTACGCCCGGGCCGTTCCTTCGAGCGTCCTGGCCAGGCTGCGAAAGCTCAGCCTGGAGCGGCGGATAAAGTGCGTCAGCCGGAGCGACGGCTGGTACGAGCAGGAATAGCCGAGCGGATAAGCGGAGCGCGCAAGCAGAGAGTCTTCTCCACAGATAAAACTACCGCTATGGCGCCCGAGCCGCTGCGCCGCGCGGCTCGCGCGCACGGTTTCGACAAACCGCAGACCCACATCGCGCCGGAAGACCATGCCCGCGCCGATCGGCTCCCATTCGCCCCAAATGTCGCGGTTGGAGGTAATCACTTTCTCACCGTAGTCGCGCACTCCAAGGTAAGGCAGCAATTTTTGTTTCCATGCCGGGATCGGGTTCTCAGAGAAGCAGCGGGCGATACCTCCGAAGGCTCCAAGTTCCGGATAAGCCGCGGCTATACGCAGCGCCTCCTCCAGATAATCTGCATCCAGCCGGTTATCGTCATCGGCAAAGACCAGCAAGGGGCTGCCGGCAGCCAAGATCCCCGCGATGCGGGCGAACGTGGTACCTGGCCGAGACTCGCGCACCAGCCGCAGCCCGGAGAGCCCGCACGCTTCGAAGTCAGAGAGCGCCAGCGGCGGTAGCGAATTGTTGTCCACGATTATGACTTCGAATCGCTCGGGATCGAGCGTCTGCAAGCGTAAGGAATCGACAACCCAGTTCAGGATCCGGCGCTCGGGGTTGCAGGTCGCTATGATCACTGAAACGTCCGGCATCGTCAGGAACGCTTCCGATATTCGGAAAGCCAGGCGGGGCGGGCCGCCACGCCGAACCGCCAGCCCAAGGCCAGATATTTTGATTCGAGCAGCTCCGCCATGCGGGTCTCGGTCAGGTGCGCCGATTCGGCCCGGCTGTACAAACGCTGGCAGGCGCGGCCCCGGCGCAGAATATCCGCGGCGATTCGCTTCTGCTCCATAGCGGCCGAGCGCAGTCTCGCGTTGACAAATGCGGCATCGGCTGTCACGTACAGGTTATCGAACCATATCGGCCCATCGTATGAGCGTGGGACTAGCTGCAGGTTGCCGTCATCAAAACGGAACACCTCGTAGCCCAGCGAGGCAATCGCCTCGAAAAGATCGCGCGTGCCCGCGCCGGACCGGCGCAGATTGAGCTCGGTGCACTCGACGACAACAAGCGGCAGACGCCCGGCCCTGAGTGTTTCCCTGGCCCCTTCCAGCGCCGCAAGCTCCGCTCCTTCGATATCGATCTTGACTAATGCAAACTGATCGGCGGCGCAGATCTCGTCAAGCGTGACCGCCTGGACGGCCACCGCCGCAGCGCCAGGCTCCGGAATGAGGCTGCTATAGGCCGAGCGCCCCGGACCCGCAGGGTAGAATGCTCGCTCGCCCGCTCTCGACCATAGAGCCTCGGCCCGCACCCGCACGCCATCCATCCCATTACGCTCCAGATTGGATACCAGGAATGGGAGCACTGCCGGATTAGGCTCTAACGCCAGAACCGCTTCCGGCGCAACACCCGCCCGGCAGCAGATCACAGAATAGAGGCCGAAATGCGCGCCCGCATCAAGCACCGCATCGCCCGGACGGAGATACAGCCGCGCAAAGGCCTGCTCGCGGTATTCGAACCAGCCTTCATACAGGTACGTGGCGACCTCGTCATCAGGCTCGTGCGCGAACCACCCCGTGTGCGGGAGATACAGTTCCGAGTCCATGATGACGCCCTTCCCGATATTATCGGCGGTCGAGCACCCAGCGGTTTTCGTGCAGATACCGGATGGTGCGGAGGACGCTTTCCCGGATACCGAGGGCGGGACGCCAACCTAGCGCACGAATGCGGCTGGTATCAAGAAAAATGCACGGACTGTCGCCCACCCAGCCGCGCTCGCCGCCGGCATAACGCAGCCGCGGGCTAACGCCCAGGTATTCCGAGATCCAGCGAATTGAATCATTTACTTCGCAATATTCATCGACGCCAAGGTTGAATATGCGGATCTTGTCTCCACAAGCCTCAATCGCCGTCAGCATTGCATCCAGACAGTCCTGCACATATAAATACGACTTTCGCTGGCGGCCGTTTCCCAGCACATCCAGATATTCCGGGTGCTCCAGTAACTGACGGTAAAAATCGAACACATGGCCGTGCGTATAGCGCTCGCCCAGAATGGAAACAAAGCGGAAAATCCAGGCCTGAAAACCGAAGCCTTCGCAATAAGCGGAGATCAAGGCTTCGGCGGCAATCTTCGAAGCGCCGTAGAGTGAGGTCTGCACCGGGAACGGAGCATCTTCGGGCGTGGGAAAGATCGAGGGCTCGCCGTACACCGAGCCGGTTGAAGCGAAAGCGACGCGCCGGGCGCCTGAAAGGCGCATCGCTTCGAGCACGTTGGCGGTGCCGATGGTGTTCTGCTCCAGATCCCGGCGTGGATGCTGCGTACCGAAGCGCACGTCGGCATTGGCCGCAAGATGAAATACGAAGTCGCTTCCGCTAAGCGCGCGAGCAAGCGCTTCGGTGTCGAACAGATCTCCGCGCTCGAGACGGAAGTTTGGTGAGCGGAGGGCTGAGGCAAGGAACTCCGGCTGGCCGGTCGAGAAGTTATCAAACCCAACCACTTCGTCGCCGCGAGCCAACAGGCGGTCCACAAGATTGCTGCCGATAAAGCCCGCGGCGCCTGTGACGAAAGCTTTCAATCGAGCTCGCCCGCGCGTCCGAGAGCCGAGCGGATCCGAAACAGGTCGATTATGTTCCGCACGTTCCCGCGAACGAGTTGAAGGCGGCTGTCGCCATCATCGCGCCACCGGATAGGGACCTGCTTCACCCGGTATCCCAGGCGAGTCGCAAGCGCCAGAATCTCAACATCGAACATGTAGCCGTCGATGAACTGGCGGGCGAACAGCTCCAGCGCCGCGGTGCGCGTGAAAAACTTGAAGCCGCACTGTGTGTCCACAATCCCGCGCAGTCCAACAACGGCCTGCATGCAGACAGCAAAGCCCGCCGAACCAATCCTGCGATACAGAGGCTGGCGCCTTTCAATGCTGGCTTCGGCGAGAGCGCGCGACCCGATTACGACATCATAGCCCTCCAGCAGCCAAGGATGTATCTTGTCGAACTCCGAAATCGGCACTTTGTTATCGGCGTCGGCGTAGCCGACTACAGCGCCGCGAGCGATGGCCACTCCTTGCCGCACACCGCGGCCCTTTCCGAGCCGGGCTGCCTGGCCGATCGCGCGCACGCCAGAATCGCGCGCGCTGATCTGCGCAACCACTTCGCGCGTGCCGTCCTCCCCATCGGCCGCGACAATGACCTCATACCGGTAACCTCGGCTGGAAAAATAGGCGGCGATTTCCGCAATGGTGTGCGCGATCCTGGCGGCCTCGTTATATGCAGGCAGAATCAGCGAGATGTCGGGCTGCAATGGAATGATTGTAGCATCGGCGGCTACAATGCTTGTTCATGCGAGCCGCAATCGTAGGCTGCGGACTTGTGGGCAGAAAGCGTGCTGCTATGCCGGCAGGATGCCGGGTGACTGTATGCTGCGACTCCGACGCCGGGCGCGCCCAGGACCTTGCCGGCGAGATTCCGGGCGCTCGCGCGGTTAGCGAATGGCAGGCTGCTGTACGGGCCGAAGATGTCGACCTGGTGATCGTCGCCACGCCGCACGACCTCTTGGCGGCAGTCGCTGCCTGCGCAGCCGCGAACGGAAAACATGTGCTCATCGAAAAACCGGGAGCGCGGCGCGCGGCCGAACTCGAGCTTGTACGCGAAGCAGCCGAGCGCACAGGCGCTCTGGTGCGGGTGGGCTTCAATCATCGGTATCACCGTGCGTTGCGCAAAGCGCGCGAGATCTGGAAATCCGGCATCGCCGGCGAGCTTATGTTTATCCGCGGCCGTTACGGCCATGGCGGCCGGCCGGGTTACGAACGCGAGTGGCGCGCGCAGCCGGGGCGCTCCGGGGGCGGCGAACTGCTGGACCAGGGCATTCATCTCATCGATCTTGCGCAGTGGTTTTTGGGTGACTTTTCGCGGATCTGGGGACGCGTGAAAACCTTCTATTGGGATATGCCAGTCGAAGACAACGCGTTTCTCCTGCTGGAGACGCCCGAGGGCAAGCTGGCTTTTTTGCATGCAAGCTGGACCGAATGGAAAAACCTGTTCTCGTTTGAGATCGTTTGCCAGAGAGGCAAGCTCGAGATCAACGGCCTGGGTGGGAGTTATGGCCCCGAGCGCCTCACGTTCTATCGCATGCTGCCCGAATTGGGCCCGCCCGAAACAACTTCCTGGGAATATCCAATGGCCGATGATTCCTGGCAGGTGGAGCTGGTGGAATTTCTGGAGGATATCCGTCTGGCGCGGCGGCCCGTGCCCGGAATCGCGGACGCGCAAACCGCGCTGCGGGTCGTCGAACAGGTCTACCGGGGGTGTCTGTCATGATCATCACGCGCAGCCCGTTGCGGATCTCGCTGGGCGGCGGCGGCACCGACCTGCCTTCCTACTATCGCGAGCACACGGGATTTGTCATATCCGCGGCGATTGATAAGTACGTTTACATTACTCTGCACGAGACCTTCGCCCAGGAGCTGATCATCAAATACTCCAAGATGGAGCTGGTGCGCTCAGTGGATGAAGTCCGGCATCCGATTGTGCGCGAAGCCCTGCGTCTTGCGGAGATTGAGGACCCGCATCTGGAGATCGTCAGCATGTCGGACATTCCCGCCGGCACCGGGCTCGGCTCCTCGGGCAGCTTTACGATCGCGCTGCTGCGCGCCTTGCATGCCTGGAAGAAGAGAGTGGTTCCACCGCAGGAATTGGCCGAACAGGCCTGCCATATAGAAATCGATGTGCTCCGCGAGCCGGTGGGCAAGCAGGATCAGTACATCGCCTGCTTTGGCGGCATAACCTGTCTTGAGTTCCGGCCCGACGGACAGGTAATCGTCACACCGCTCGAGTTGGCGCCCGAGACGCTGTTCAATCTCGAAGACAATCTGCTGCTGTTTTTTACCGGGTTTACTCGCGCGGCATCGGAGATTCTCTCCGAGCAGGACACGCGCACTCGCCAGGGCGATCCCGAAATGATTTCCCACCTCCACACCGTGAAGCAGCTCGGAATCGAGAGCCGCGAAGCGCTGAGGACAGGTGATCTGCGCCGGTTCGCCGAACTGATGCACATACACTGGGAGCACAAGAAAGCGCGCTCAAAGACGATGACGAATGATTGCATCGATCGGTACTATGAGCTGGCGCGGCGCAATGGCGCGCTCGGCGGAAAACTGATTGGAGCCGGCGGTGGCGGATTCCTCATGCTTTATACGGAGGACAAGACCCGGCTGCGGCATGTGATGCGCGCGGCAGGTCTAAGGGAGGTGAGAATGCGGTTCGATTTCACCGGGACGACCGTGCTCGTACAGTCGTGAGCACCTCCATGCTGCCCGTCGCAATTCTTGCGGGCGGGCTCGGCACGCGTCTGCAGCCCCTCACAGAAGCGATACCCAAAGCGCTCGTCGAGGTCCGAGGCGAGCCGTTTCTCGGGCACCAGTTGCGGCTGCTGCGGCACAACGGCATCGTCCGCGTCGTGTTGTGCCTCGGTCACCTGGGAGAACAGATCGAGCAGTTTGCAGGGGACGGCAAGCGATTCGATCTGAACATCGAGTATTCCTGGGACTCTTCACGCGGTTCCTCCGTGCTACTCGGCACCGCCGGCGCTGTGCGAAAGGCTCTGCCTCTGCTCGGCGAAGCATTCTTCGTGTTATACGGCGATTCGTACCTTCCGTGTTCGTACGCCAGCGTGCAGCAGGCGTTTGAAGCGAGCGGAAAAGCCGCGCTCATGACGGTGTTCCATAACGAAGGCCGATGGGACTCGAGCAATGTGGAATTCGCCGGGGGCCGCATCCTGGCATACAACAAACATCAGCCGAACACGCGCATGCAGCATATCGACTACGGGCTCGGTGTTTTCCGGTCCGAAGCCTTCAGCCGCTACGGTGAAGCGGATCTGGCCGCGCTCTACCAGGCGCTGTTGCGCAATGGGGAGCTCGCCGGGCATGAAGTCTTCGAGCGCTTCTACGAAATCGGCTCGCATGCCGGCCTGGAGGAGCTTGGAAAGCGAATCGGCGCGGTAGACTAAAGCATGCGGCTGCGGACCGCGCACAACAAGCTCAAGGTTGAGCACAGTATTATCGACGGCGTCCGCGAGCTGCTCACGCGGCTTCTGGCCGAGAATCCCGAGATCCGATCTGTGATTCCCGGCGTAATCCGGCCGGTACGCGACGCCAAAGGCAGGCCGCGCGTTCGCATCACGGTGCCCACGCAAAACGGTTGGAAGGCCATCGCGCTTAGTGCCGGGGCGCGTCAGGAGCTCTTTATCAGCACGACGCTGACTCAAACGGAGCTGAAACACGCGCTCGAGCGCGCCGGGGCAGGATGATGAGGCTATCTACGGCCCGCCACGCCGAAGTGCAGCGCTACGATGCCGCCGGTCAGGCGCTCAAATCGCACACTCTCGAACCCCGCGCGCATCATGTCCTGCGCCAGCTCTTCGGCTGAGGGAAACTTGCGGACCGACTCGGGCAGATACTCATAAGCATCGCGAGAACCGGAGAGCGCTCCGCCAATCCGGGGCAGGATTTTTCGTGAGTAGAAATTATAGATCGCGGCAAATGCCCGGTTCGGCGGCTGAGAAAATTCCAAAATTGCCGCCAGCCCCCCGGGTTTCAGTACACGGCGCATCTCGGCTAGCCCTACCTCGTAATTGGCAAGATTCCGGAAGCCGAACGCAATGGTAAGAAGATCCGCTGACTGGTCCGGCAGGGGCAGCGCCAGCGCATCGGCTTCGAATACGGCGGCAGAAGCGCGCCGCTCCCGGATCTTCTCCTGCGCGGCCTGTAGCATCGGGTGGCAAAAATCGCTTCCGAGCACCGGCCGCGCCGTCCCGCGGCGTGACTCCAGCGCCAGCAGCAGATCGCCGGTCCCGCAGCAAAGATCGATTGCAAGAGCAGCGGGATTTTGAAGCGCGTTCTGGACACGCCGCGCCGTGTGCGCGCGCCAGTGACGATCCATATTTAGCGAGAGGAGGTGATTGGCCAAGTCGTAACGGTGTGCTACCCGGCCAAACATGGCGCGCACCCAGTGCGCCGCTTCTCCCTCGGTGGCGGCGCCCGGCGGGCTGGTCCCTCTCATGTGAGAGCGGCTTGAATCGATGCCAGTACCGCTTCGTCGGACACATCGGAAACGACGCGCACGCTTCCTACACTCTCGGGAAGAACGAAATGCACTTTTCCACGCAGCGTCTTTTTGTCGCTGGCCAGGCGCTCGAAGAGCCGCTGCGCATCGATGGCGCCGAGCGCGGGGATAGGTCCGTAGAGCTCAACCAGGTCCAGGATCTCGGCCGCATCCTCGCCAGGCAGAAGTCCGATCGCGCGCGCCAGGATGGTCGCAGCGCGCATGCCAAACGCAACCGCCTCGCCGTGCAGCAATCGTGTGTAGCCCGTTTCGGCTTCCAGCGCGTGTCCGAACGTGTGCCCGAAGTTGAGAATCCGGCGCAGATCGCCTTCCCGTTCATCAGCGGAAACAACCTCGGCTTTGATGCGCACGGAATCCTCGATAATGCGGTCGACGGCTTCCGGTTCGCGCGAGAGCACCGCCGCGCTGCGCTCCTTCAGAAAGCAGAACAAGGCCGGGTCGCGAATCACTCCATGCTTGACCACTTCGAAGAGCCCGGCGCGGTATTCGCGCTCAGGCAGCGTGTCGAGCGCGGCTGGATCAATCAGCACCGAGAGCGGCTGGTGAAAGCAGCCGATCAGGTTTTTCCCGCCGTCCAGGTTCACTCCCGTTTTCCCCCCCACGGCGGCGTCCACCTGCGCGAGCAAGGTCGTCGGGATCTGCACAACGGGAATGCCGCGCATGAAAATCGCGGCGAGGAATCCCGCCATGTCGTTGACAATGCCGCCGCCGAACGCGAGGATTGTGCTGGCGCGGTCAGCACGCCGGCGCACCATTTCTTCCGCGATCTTCTCGACGGGCGCAAGACGCTTCTGGTCTTCGCCTTCGGGAAGAAATAATACTTCGTGCGGAACTCCGCGCAGGCCGTGCTCCAGCGCGCGCCCCTGATGCCGCCAAACGTCCTCGCCCGAAACGACGAACAGCTTGCCGCGCTCGCGCGGAACGTACTCAGCGGCGCGCGCGAGAATGCCGCGCTCCACGATAGCCGCATAGCAGCGCTGCGGCGTTTCTACCCGGAAGCTTGGCATACACACGTTGTACCATGAAGGAACAGGCGCGAACGCCTGATCCTCTACCGTAATGAATCCGGACTTCCTAGTGATTGGCGCCGGAGTCGCGGGGTTACGCGCCGCGATCGAACTGGCCCAGGCCGGTTCCGTCCTCGTTGTCGCCAAGGACGCGCTCGAGGAATCCTCGTCCCAATACGCGCAAGGCGGCATCGCCGTTGCATTGAGCGATGACGATGAGGTCGCGCTGCACGAACAGGACACCATCTCGGCGGGAGACGGATTATGCGATCGCGAAGCGGTGCGCACTCTCGTGGAGGAAGGACCAGCGGCGATCCAGCAGCTTATTGAATGGGGCGCAGAATTCGATCGTGAAGGCGGCGGCCTGGCATTCGCGCGCGAAGGAGCGCACAGCCGCAGCCGGGTGCTGCATGCGCACGGAGATTCCACAGGACGCGAAATCGCTCGTACGCTCTACCGGAAAGCGTCCTCCCTTCCCACTGTCTCGTTTCGGAGCTACGCCGCCACCACGGATCTGCTTCTGGACGGCGACGCGGTTGTTGGCGCGCTCGTTCTCGATGGCAAAAGCGGTAGGGTCACGCCCCTTCGCACGCAAGCCGTGCTGCTCGCCTCCGGCGGCCTGGGCCGGGTCTTCAAAGAGACCACCAATCCCGACGTCGCCACGGGAGATGGAGTGGCCATGGCGTACCGGGCGGGAGCGGAGATCAGCGATCTCGAATTTGTGCAGTTCCATCCCACTGCGCTGCACCTGGAAGGCACGCCGCGTTTCCTGCTTTCCGAAGCTTTGCGAGGCGAGGGAGCGTACTTGCGCAACGATGCCGGCGAGCGCTTTACCGACGAGTTGGCTCCGCGCGACGTCGTCTCACGCGCCATTGTGGCCGAGATGCGCCGCACCGGAGCCGCTCACGTGTATCTGGATCTCACCCATCTGAAGCCGGGCTTTGTCCGCGCACGGTTCCCGCGCATTTACGAGACCTGCATGCGTTACGGCCTGGATCTGGCGTCACAGCCCGCTCCGGTTCACCCGGCCGCGCATTACGCGATGGGCGGCGTACGAACGGATCTGGACGGACAGACAAGCGTGCGCGGCTTGTTTGCCGCGGGCGAAGCAGCCTCAACCGGAGTGCACGGCGCCAACCGGTTGGCAAGCAATTCGCTGCTGGAGGGAGTCGTGTTCGGCGCGCGCGCGGGAAAGGCCATGGGGCAACTGAGATCGCCCGGCTCCCCGGGTCGCGGAGTCGCACCTGAGCCACGGTATCCGTGCTTTTCCGAACAGGAAATCCGCGAAATAGCGTGGCAGCACTGTGGAATCACGCGTTCCGGGCCGCAATTAGCCGACGCGCGGGCGCTTCTGGAGAGCCGCGCCATGGCGCCCCGGCGCGCCGCGGATGTAGCGGAATTCGAGCTCCGCAATATGCATACCGTGGCTCTGTTGATCGCGCGCTGCGCACTCGCGCGGGAGGAGAGCCGCGGAGCGCACTACCGCATCGACTTTCCCGTGAAGCGCCCGGAGTTCCAGCGACACTCGACCGTTTCCCTCCATCATGACGTCACCTTCTTCTAAACGCCAGCAAGCCGTTCCGCCGTTCTGCGCCTTGCTGCTGCTGGCTGCCATACCGCTTCCGGAAGCAAGTCCCAGCTCCGTGCTCTGGACGGCGCCTACTATCCTTGCGGCAGCCATGCTCATCGCCTGGGCGGCTGAATCCGCGCAGTTTTTCGTAGCTCAAGGTTTTGCCCTGGCCATTCTCGCGTGGCTGCAAACTTTGCCTGAGTTCGCTGTTGAGGCGGTCCTGGCATGGAAGCAGCAGGTTCCTCTGCTGCTCGCCAATCTCACCGGCGCGCTCCGTCTGCTCACGGGACTTGCCTGGCCGATGATCTATTTCACTGCGGCGATGTTTCATCGCGCGCGCCAGGGGCGGCCACTTCGGCGTATCCAACTCCAGCCGGAGCACTGCGTGGAAATTGTCGGCCTGATCGTCTGCATGGTGTACGTAGCCTTCGTCTGGTGGAAGGCTTCGCTCGACTTAATCGACGCCACGGTCCTCATTGTGATCTACGTCGCTTACCTGCTGGTATTGCAGCGCATGCCGCCCCAGGAATCGGAGTCGATCGATGAGCTCGAATTTGTGCCACGCAGCATTGTTAAAGCCCCGAGGGGCATGCGCACGTTCGCGATCCTGGGCCTGTTCGCAGCCGGCGGCGCCATGATCTATTTCACGGCCGAGCCGTTTCTGGCCAGCCTGCTGGCGCTCTCTACCGCGATCGGCGTCTCCAATTTCGTCTTCGTTCAGTGGGTGGCGCCGTTCGTCTCCGAATTCCCCGAGAAGGTCTCTGCGTTTTATTGGGCACGCACCATCGATAAGGCATCCATGGCGCTGATGAACATGGTCTCCAGTAACATCAACCAATGGACCCTGCTGGCAGCCATGCTGCCCATCGTGTTCTCAATCAGCCGCAGAGAAGCGTCGACAATACCATTTGACTCCCAACAACAGCTCGAAATTCTCATGACTCTCGGGCAGCAACTGGTGGGCACACTGTTTCTCATCAATATGAAGCTGGAATGGTGGGAGGCCGGGCTGCTGTTCTTCTTGTGGGTTGTTCAGTTCGCGCTCTCTCCCGTTACTCCCGGGCCTGGCCTCTGGGGAATTCTTGCCGGACACATACATCTGTGGGTGACGATCGCGTATTTCGCCTGGTCTGCCATCGAGATCGCGCGCATCTTGTTCGGGAGACGTAAGCCCGTGGCTTTTCAACTATTTGGGGAAATGTGGCGACGGCACGTGCGTTCCGCTGCGGTAAAATAAAAAAATTAACCCATGAAAGCGAAGATTCGGTCTACCACGGTGCTCTGTGTGCGCCGTGACGGCAAGGTCGTGATGGCTGGCGATGGACAGGTGACGCTGGGACAGGAAGTGCTGAAAGCGTCCGCCAAGAAAGTACGCCGTCTGTACAACGACAGGATGCTCGCCGGTTTCGCCGGGTCCACAGCCGATGCCTTCGCATTATTCGCGCGATTCGAATCGAAGCTCGAGCAGTTCAACGGAAATCTTTCGCGGGCCGTCGTCGAACTCGCAAAGGACTGGCGCACAGACCGGATGCTGCGCCACCTGGAAGCCTTGCTGCTCGTAGCCGACACCAAGAACATGTATATCGTTAGCGGCAACGGCGATGTTGTCGAGCCGGATGAATCCATCGCAGCCATCGGCTCCGGGGGTGCATTCGCGCTCGCCGCAGGCACGGCCTTGCTGCGCAGCACCAAGCTCTCCGCTCGCCAGATTGCCGAACAGGCTATGCAGATCGCCGGAAAGATCTGCATCTACACGAATGACACCGTCACTTATGAGGAGCTCTGAATCTCATGGTCATTTATCTCCCCAGCCAGTCCGTGGACGAAGAGCCGTTACTCGACGAGCTTACGCCGCGGGAAATTGTGCGGGAGCTCGATAAGCATGTAGTCGGGCAGGCCGAAGCCAAACGCGCTGTAGCTATCGCGCTCCGCAATCGCATCCGCCGCCAGAAACTGCCGCCGGAGATGGCCGAAGAGGTCATGCCCAAGAACATTCTGATGATCGGGCCGACGGGCGTTGGCAAAACGGAGATTGCGCGCAGACTGGCCAAGCTGGCCAACTCGCCGTTCTTGAAAGTGGAAGCCAGCAAGTTCACCGAGGTCGGATATGTAGGCCGCGACGTCGAATCGATGATCCGCGACCTGGTCGACATTGCAATCGACATGATCCGGGGTGAACGGCTGGAGGAGATCTCCGAGCGAGCAGAAGCGAACGCCGAGGAACGCCTGCTTGACTTGCTGATGCCGCCGCAGACTGAGGCCAGCGCCAGCGAAAGCATCGAACGCTCCCGGGAAAAGCTTCGCGAGCGCCTGCGAGAAGGCAAACTGGATGAGCGGTTGGTGGAGCTGGACGTGAAGGACCGCGGCCCCACTTTTGAAATCAGCACGAATGCCGGTATCGAGGAGATGGGCATCAATTTGAAAGACATGCTGCCCAGCCTTTTCGGCCAGCGCACGCGAAAGCGCAAGATGCGGGTAGCGGAGGCGCTCGATTACCTGGTCCAGGAAGAGGAGCAAAAGCTCATCGACATGGAGCAGGTTACGCGGATTGCGCTGGAGCGCGTGGAATCAAGCGGCATCATTTTTCTGGATGAAGTCGATAAGATCGCCGGCCGGGAATCAGGCCACGGTCCGGATGTGAGCCGCGAAGGAGTACAGCGGGACATCCTGCCGATTGTCGAGGGCACCACGGTCAATACGCGGCACGGTTTTGTACGCACCGATCACATCCTGTTTATTGCGGCCGGAGCTTTTCATGTATCCAAGCCGAGCGACCTCATCCCCGAGCTGCAGGGTCGGTTCCCCATTCGCGTCGAGTTGAAATCGCTCTCGGTCGAAGATTTTATTCGCATCCTGAAGGAGCCGAAGAACGCGCTTGCCAAGCAGTACACGGCACTGCTGGAGACCGAGGGCATCCGCCTGGTCTTTACGGACGATGCTCTTGAGGAGGTAGCCCGCTTCGCTGCGCAGGTGAATGAGAGCTCTGAAAATATCGGGGCCCGCCGCTTGCACACCATCATGGAAAAGCTTCTCGAGGAAGTCTCGTTCGAAGGGCCCGACTTGAAAAAGAAGACCGTAAAGGTCGACGCATCTTACGTGCGCCGGCAGCTTTCCGATATCGTAAAAGACCAGGATCTTAGCCGGTATATTCTGTAGCCCGGCTGTGGAACTGTAAAGCCGCCGTGTGTCGCCTCCGACACACGCTTCGCGCAATTGCGCTGCACATACCGGGCGTTGGCTGCTGGCAACTGGCTTGCAGTTCTGCTGCCGGCAGATGCGTCTTCCACTTCTATTTTCGTCCACGCTGGTGTTCGTTGGAGCGCTCGGATTTGCGCAAGCGCCTGCACCCGTTCAGATCCGCGCTGTATTGGTTCCATCCGCGGGTGAGGCCGAGGACGTTCCGGCGGATTTATGGTTTCAGACCGGTCACACACGCGCGGTAACTGCTCTGGCTTTTAGTCCGGATGGCGAAACGCTCGCCTCGGCAGCCGAAGATCAGACAGTGCGGCTCTGGCGTCCTGCGGAGGGAATGCAGCGCGCTCGCCCGGCCGGCCACAACGGGCCGGTGCGCTGCCTGGCCTTCAGTCCGGACGGCCGCTTCATCGCCTCGGGTTCCGATGATCTATCCATCCGCATTTGGGACGCGGCTACCGGCGCGCTCGTGCGCATCCTCACCGGCCATGAAGGTCCTGTCACCAACCTGGCGTTCAGCGAGAATGGCGACCGTCTGCTGAGCGCCGGAGATTCGGTCCGTTTGTGGGATCTAGCCGCGGGTCGGCTGCTTCGTATCCTGGAAGCCCATGCGGTCGGTGTCACGGCTGTTGCCGTGTTTGGCAGCCCGGAGCGCGCCTTGGTCGCATCGGCGAACGGAGATATGGAGATTCGCGGGATGGTCAAACTGTTCGACACGGATTCCGGCCGGCTGGTCGAAGCCCGTAATCAGATTCTGCGCGCGGTTTCGATCGATGGCCGCTGGCGCGCAATCCAAGAGGGGCAATGGAGCCAGCAGACTGTCCATGTGAAGGCGGCCGGTAGCAATATGCCGCTTTGGAGCATCTCCGGCCAGACTGGAGCGATTGCGTTCAGTCCCGGTGGAGAGTGGTTGGTATATTCGGTGTATCCCTATTCCGCGCTTACGATCGCGGAGACGGCAACAGGCCGCGTGCTCGGAGCGTGGCCGGGGCAGAACTGGCAATTCGAACTGGCGGCCATTAGTCCTGACGGCTCCCTTGCGGCAGCAGCTTCTCGCGTGCCCACAATCCACCTCTGGGATGTAAAGCGAGAGCGGAGGCTTGATTCGCTGAGCCCGCGCGGGGCCAGCGCGCTGGCATTCACTGCGGACGGCAAGCGGCTGGTGACGGGCAGCGGAGCAGATGGCGAACGCTCGCTGCAATTCTGGGACGTGGCCGCGCAAAACGAACTGCCCGCGCCGGAGCTGCGGCGCGCCGTGATCGGCATAGCCCTGAGTCCGAATGGGCGCTGGCTCGCAGCGGGCGCGCGCGCACTGGACCTCTGGGATTTCCGAACCGGCAAGATCGCGCGCACGATTCAGAGCCATGCGGACGTGGTAATCTCGCCGGTATTCAGTCCGGACTCGACGCTGCTTGCGGGCAACTGCCGCGGCATCGCCGTCATTTGGGACGTGCGCACGGGAGCCGAGCTCTTTCGGCTGGGCCAGTACAATTTGCTGAACAGTGGTGTTCTCGCATTTAGTCCCGACGGCCGCTTTCTGGCAGCGAGCGGAGGAACCGGTTATATCAAGGTTTATGACCTGGCAACAGGGCGGGCCGTGCGGGAACTGGAACTGCCAGGCAATCTCGCCGGCCTGGCTTTCAGTTCGGACGGGCGCACCCTCGCCGCGGGCAGCCGCGCACAGCTTCGGCTGCGTGAATCGGCGCCTGGCGGTCCGGTTGCGATGGCCCCCGTTCCGGAGCAGATGGCCTTTCTGGCCGCTTGGAACCTCGCTGACGGAAGCAGCCGATTTTCTATCCGCGCCGGCGATTGGGTCTCGGCACTTGCTTTTGCGGATGGCGGCAGATACATTGTCGCGGCATCGGGAATGCTTCACCGGCCCGGAGCAGTGAAGCTACTGGACGCCTCTTCCGGCCGGACAGTGCGCACAGTTATCGAGAAAGTGGATGCCGAGCGCTCGGCAGTATTCAGCCCGGATCTCGCGTGGCTTGCTGCCGGTTCATCAGCTCCCAGCGGCGGCGTAAAGCTCTGGAGGCTGAACCTGAAGCCGTGATCTCACCGCGATACTTCTATGGGCATGACGAAGACGCGGGTGAGATCTCGATCGTTCTGCGGCCGCGGCCGGACCCCGCGGTCGTAGACCAGCAGGACCTTGTTGGGAGCAGTCTCGACCATCTCGGTATAGCAGGAACTCGCTGGATAGCCTGGCCGTGGCTCGATCCGATACGTGGGGTCCGGCGCCCAGGCGTTGTGGTGAGCCAGAAGATCCACATCCTGCCAGCCTGCGCCGCGCGGATCAGTGGACAGCCACAGCCGGATATCCGGGCGTCCTGAGGAGAGCGCGATGACACCATTCCGCAGCCGCAGCAGGCTGGGCTCCACGCTATAGGCGGGAAGGGCATCCGCGCGGGTCCATGTGCGGCCCCCGTCGCGCGAATAGGCCCGGTGCAATGGAAACTGCTTACCACTGCCGACGCGGAAGACGGCCATCAGCTCGCCGGATGCCAGTTGGATCATGGAAGTCTCGCAGGGGCCTTCCAAACCTTCCCGCGGCAAAGGAGGCACGGTGGACATGTCGGCGATTGTTCCGTGATAGCGCCAGGTGTAGCCTTTGTCTTCGGAGATCAGCACAACGCTGCGAAAGAACTTTTCCCCCTTTTTGGTGCCGTAGGCAGTAGCCAGCAGATGCCCGTTGACCTCGATCGCGTTTCCGTCAAAACAGAGCTGCGCGAGCCAGTTCGAACGCGGGCTTACGCTCTTATAAACGTCCACCGGCCACGGCCAATCCACTACTTTAACTGCGCCCGGCTCGAACATAATCCGGCGGCCGCCCTGCTCCATACGCGTATAAGAGGCATAGAAATTGTGTTCGTCGCCCGGTGTTCTCTGGTATAAGTATGCGGGAATCGCCAGAAGCGCATTACCGGAAAGAGGCGAAAAAATCATTGGCTGGTGCTCGGGAATGATCTCGTATCGGTGCCCCCAGGTCTTCCCGCCATCAGTAGAAATCTGTAGCCCGGTGCCATTCTTCGGATTCTGGTTTGTATCCGGAACCAGGGTATAAGTGACGATCAGTTCACCGGTAGCAAAGCGAGCCATCGTGGGTGTTGCGTGAATGAAAGCCCAATGCCCGCCCTCCTCCCAACCGAGTTGCGCGGTTACCTGAACAGGAGTGCCAAGGCGGACGCGCAGTCCCTCCAGAGTCACATCCGCGCCCGGGGCGATGAGTTGCGCAGACAGGATAGCTGCGAAATAAACGGCCAAGCGGTGCATAGGACTCCTCCTGATCCGGCGAAGCAATAAATAATAAATTATAGATTGCGCGGGGTCAATCCGAAAAGCGTGCCGTGAGCAGGCGCGCAGTGCGGGCGCGCGAACGGTGTTCTCCACCCGCGCCCAGGAACAAGTTCTCCGTTCGAAAGAAGTCCATCCCGATGACGGCGAGCGGCATGGGCTCTAGCTGCGTGTAGCGATCGGTTGTCGTCTCGTAAATCAGAACGTCCGCGCTGAATCCGAACTCAGGCCCGTGGCTTTTGGCCTCCTCCTCCGAAGCCGTGTAGCCGCCAAAGAGGAAGATGCGGTGGTCGTCCGCCGCGACCGCCGATTGTCCGCGTGTGGCCCGCGGCAGGTCGTGCAGCCGTTTCCAGGCGCCCGTTGCAGGCTCGAAGACGCGGGCGTCGGCTACATTCACCAGCTTGCCGGAACTGTTGACGTAGCATCCGCCAAACAGATACATGCGCCCATTCAGCGAGGTTGTGGCCAGCATGGCGCGGCCGCCGTCCGGCATGGCGGCGACGCGCTCCCAGTCGCCGGTTTGGCTGCGGCGCCTAAGAACCGTGTCGAAGGTGTGGGAGAGATCATTCACGTCGCTGGCGCCGCCAATGTAGTAAACCGAATCGCTGAAACGCTCTGCCCGCCCCAAGACACGAGCTTCGGGCAGCCGGCCGATAGGGCGCCAAGCGCCGCTCGCCGCATCGAAACGTAAACACTCCCGCAGCGTCCGGGAGCCGTCGGAGCCTCCGTAAATCTCGATTCCCGTGGCGGTCGCGAGTGCAGGCGCATAGGCCAGAGGCGAGGGCAGCCGCGGTCCCTTGCGCCAGTCGGCCCTGCCGATGTCATAGATATCGACGTCTGCGAGCCACAGTTTCCGGCCCTCGCGCCACGTAGTGCCGCCCGCCAAAATCAGCTCGTGGCCAAGCAGGGCGGCAGCCGCGCCGCCTTTGGCTTCGGGCATCGGCTTGCCTTCGCTCCAAACCAGCAGGGCGGCCGGAGCCAGCATCGCGAACAGGAGAAGAAATCTGTCGTGCATCGTCGCTCTAATCTATAATTTATTATTTATGCCTCGCAACTTACCTTGTCCGTTCAGGACAAAGCTACGATTCGGAAGATGTCAATAGCCACGTTTCAGCAGGACAACATGCGGGAGCGGCTGGCCACGTTTCTGCGGGACGGAATCTTTTCGGGCAGACAAAAGCCGGGAGAACGAATCGTGGAATCGCAACTGGCCAAGGAGCTCCAGGTAGGACAGCCCACGATTCGTGAGGCGCTCCAGGTGCTCGAGCACGAAGGCCTGGTGAGCCGGATTTCCAAGCGGGGCTGCCGTGTAACGGAGCTTTCCCTGGATGATATTGCGAAGATCTACGAAGTGCGTATCGAGCTAGAGTCCCTGGCCGCAAGCAAAATTCCAGTCGAGCGGATCCCAGCGGTCTGCAAGCAACTGGAGACCCACCTGGCGGAGATGCGCGCGGCCGAGGCTGAAAATAATTTCAGCAGGTTCAAGATGGCTGATCTGCGATTCCATCGCACCATTTGGGAGGCGAGCGGAAACCGTTATCTGGCAAAGGCCTTGGATGCGGTGACGATCCCGCTGTTCGCGTTCGGCCAGATCTTCTTTCACCGTTTCATGAAAACGATTCCCACCAATGATGCGGAGATGCATCAACAGCTTGTTGATATCATTCGCTCCGCCGGTTCGGCCCGAAGCCGGGAGAACGCGGTCAGGAGAGTGATGATCGAATTCCGCGACCGGGCGCTGCCGCAGTATGACATCAGACATTACACGACGGCTGATGTGGCGCGGAAGGAAGCCGGCCGGGGCAGGTTAAACCGCAAACGAAGCTCGCAGAGGAAAAGACAACAATGAGATTTGAGCCGATTGGCGAAGGTTTCGTCTCCCGGCGCGATCCTGCCAGTGTCACCGCGGTAGCTGCCGGTCCACGCTGCGCGCTTGGGCCGGATGGTGAAATTCTATGCACGTTCATGGTGCAGTCCAGGTTGGCTGTGAATGACTTTGTTCCGCTGCTCGCCAGGTCCCGCGATGCTGGTATGACCTGGGAAGAGCCGCAGCCGATCTGGCCGGAGCTCCGAGACAGGTATTCCCTCTTCTGCTCGATCAGCCGCGCTCGGTCCGGCGAATTGTTTCTCTATGGCATCCGGATTCCCATTGACACGCCGGGCGAATCGTTCTGGTCGGAAGCCACGCAGGGTCTCAAACAAAATGAGCTGTTTTGGTCCAGCTCGCCGGACGGCCTCCGATGGACGGAGCCATGCCCGATTCCGATGCCAATTGCGGGTTCCGCGGAGGCGCCGGGACCCATGTCCATTACCAGCGCCGGGCGATGGGTAGTCTGCTATGCGCCGTATCCGAACTTCGACCCGGCAGTATCGGTGGACCGCGGGCAGATTGTCTGCCTCCACAGCGATGACCGCGGCAGGTCCTGGAATCACAGCCGCATGCTGCAGTTCCGCGAGCCTCATTCCGGAGGCGCCGAGGCATGGGTAATCGAGCTCGCCGATGGCCGTCTTCTTGGTACCTGCTGGCACATGGATCTGCAAACCGGCAAGGACCACGAAAATGCCTATGCGCTGTCAAAAGATGGAGGTTCCACCTGGAGCCCAACCTATCGCACAGGCACTCAGGGCCAATCCACCGCGCTCGCTCCGCTGCCGGACGGGCGGGCGCTGTTCATTTACAACCGCCGGACGCCTGACGAGACCGGTGTCCGGCTTGCTGTTGTCCGCCCTTCGGAATCCGGTTTCGGTTTGGAATCCGATCAACTGATCTGGTGTGCCCAGGCCGCCACGCAGGCGGGGGGCAACCTGGATCATGGCAACTGGACCGACTTCGCTTTCGGCGAGCCGTCCGTGACCGCATTGCAGGATGACACGCTTTTGGTGACGCTTTGGTGCGTCCAGCCCGATGGGCAAGGAATCCGCTACGTGAAGCTCAAGCAAGTGGATTAAGATGCCGCGCAAGGCCGCCTGGCTTATCGCGATCCTGGCCGCCGGAATTGGAACAGCCGCACAGCCTGTTCCCGGGGAAATCGACCTGTTTTGGGGTCGTACACGGCAGCAGCTTGCTCGCGAGCCGATGGAAATGAAAGAGGAACCCCTGCGCGAGCGCCTTCCCTACGAAAAGATTCGTATTACCTACCGCGGTCTTGGAGGTGTGCCGGTCCGTGCATATCTAGCCAAGCCGATTCGCGGCGAGAGCGCCGTTCGACGTCTGCCGGCGATCATCACCGCTCCCGGCTATGGTGGCTGGGAACAGGGCGTCGAACTCGCAGAGTGTCAACGCGGATACATCGTGCTCCAGGTCTTTCCTCGTTCGCAAGGCGAATCTGCCGACCTTTGGAGAATCGACGGCCCCGACAAACTGACCTGGCGCCTAAATAAACCGGAGGGCGCATATTATCAGGGCGCCTATGCCGACATGCTGCGAGGAGTGGACTATCTCGCCTCCCGCGCAGATGTGGATGCCCTCCGAATCGGAGTCATGGGGACTAGTCAGGGTGGAGGTATTGCGTTGGCCCTGGCGTCGCTCGATCCCCGCTTGAAAGCTGTCGTAGCGCATGTGCCGTTTTTGTGCGACATGCGGCGTGCGGCTCAGATTGATGGCGCTTTGGTCAGGACTCTGCTGCTGCAACACCGCAGCCTGACCGAGTCCCGCCTGAATTCTCTGGACTACTTTGATCCGCTAAATCTGGTCCATCACCTGGCGGCGCCAGCACTGGTCAGTGCAGGAGGGAAGGATACGACCTGTCCCGCTGCAACCATTCGTGCGGTCTTCGACCGGATTGCCGGCATCAAGGCTCTTGCCTACTATCCCGATCTTCCGCATACTTCTTCGGGCGACTTCTATGAATTAAGCTGGAACTGGATGGACCGCCATCTGAGGCATTAAGGTGTCCAATTGCGTGCTGCGCGCCGCTCAGCATGATCACCAGTAAAACTTCAGGCCGAATTGCATGTCTCGCGGATCTTTTTGCGTGCTGAAGGTTCTGCCGAACGTCGGACTGTCAGGATTTGCTACCGGCGCGCCGAAGTTCGGATGATTCCAGGCATTGAACAGTTCCCAGCGGAACTCCAGCGTCTTCTGCTCGCGGATCGCAGTCCGCTTCAGAATCGCCAGGTCCCAGTTGTTGAGTCCATTGCTGCGAAGCCGGTTGGGACGAGCGTTGCCGAAACGCGGAGCCTGCGCCGCGTGTTTGGCGGTGTTCAGAGGCCAATCGAAGGCATTCGCGCTGTACATCGGCTGGTCGACGCCATTTCCGTGCCGTGCCGGATCGGCTACCTGGTCGGGCCGGCAAATATTCAAAAATGCAGAATTGCAATTCGCGCCGCTGATCGTGAGGAACAATGGCGTACCGGTCGCGAACGTCGCGATGCCGCCCAGGCGCCAGCCTTCGGCCAGCTTCGCAGCGAAGCCGGAACGGCTCCCCACCAGGCGGTGAAACGGAACATCATACAGGTAGTTGACGCTCAGCCGTTGCCGGACGTCGTCGGAGGACGGTCCATCTTCTCCCTTGCGCCGGTCAGCCGGATTCTGAATCAGCCCGATGTCACCGGAAGTCACGCGGGATCCGCCGTTCGCGTATGCAGCGGCGTTCGTGTAGGCCACCTTGAAAGCCAGGCCTCCGGAAAAGCGCTTTTCCGCGGAGAGCTGCAGCGATTGATACCGAGCATTGCCGTCATACACGAAACCGAACACGCGACCCCAGGCAGGAAACGGCACCCGCTGCACCAGCGGCGTGGATGCCGGCTGCGCGTAGTTGATATCGAATGACGCCTCCACGTGCGTGGCTTTCGTTCCCATGTATGTGGCCTCGATCACGAAGTCTTTCGCGATTTGCTGGCTCAGCGTAGCGCTCCACTGCTGGATATACGGATTCAGGAACTGCTGCGTGGAGGTGGCGAGCGCTCCAAAGGTCACGTTCTTCAAGTAATCGTTCGGGTTGACGGACCGGTCGCCGTTGTAGCCGAGGTTCGGTTGCCCGATGTTGCCGACGAAGGTAGGCCATTGGGCGGAAGGCGGATTCGACGTACTGTCGTTGATCAGATCCATCACTTCTGTGGAACCATAGAACCAGCCATAGCCGAGCCTAATGACTGTCGTGCTTCGGCCAAACGGACTGTAGGCAATTCCGACTCGTGGAGCAAAATTGTTCTTATCGGGGAAATTGATGGCATCCCGGTTCAGGATCCGATACGGCAGGTCCGGCCGCTGGTTCGTATAGAAGTCCTGCGCGCGCTTGTTTTGCGAGGGATACGCCAGCCCGCCGCGTACATTGCCCTTCTGCAAGCTCGTATCGAAGAATGAATTGGCTCCGT
>Ga0070741_10001705_pt1 | contig 64155 bp, 51 predicted proteins | sample Coa_R1_4_FD_66440 | JGI IMG/M metagenome (GOLD analysis project Ga0070741, IMG submission 66440) | Surface soil microbial communities from Centralia Pennsylvania, which are recovering from an underground coalmine fire - Coalmine... | ecosystem: Environmental > Terrestrial > Soil > Unclassified ...
AAATTCCCATTCCTCGTCAGTTACATCACTCGGATACCGTTTCTCTTTATCTCTCATTCGGCCACGGTACCATGCTAAACTATTGCGGGTCCAGCACTAAAGTTAATAACAGGCTCTAAGAGTGTAGAATATCCTTAGTTTTACATTTCTCGTATTAACATATTTCCTTTTGGCTATTCACAGGAATACTTGCATCTCCACGATACAGAAAGGTTAACTTGAAAACGGGTTTAGATATCCTGTATGTTGACGATCATGGTGATACAGCATATTTAATGAACCTTGCGCTTGAACGAGCAGGTCATAATGCGATTACCGCCGTAACATCCGATCAAGCTATAGCGTTGATTCAGCAGCAGGAATTCGATTTATACATATTCGATATTCGTATACCGGAAATTGACGGGCTCCAGCTTTGTAGACGAGTTCGAACGCTTCACCCAAAGAAAATCATTATTATCTTCTCCGCCCTGGAGTATGACGACTGCAGACAAGCCGCTTATGATGCTGGAGCAACGATGTACATAGGAAAGCAATATGGTATCGAGGTAATTGTTGCTATTGCAAACGAAATGCGTGACACAATGCCCGTTTCACCATAGGAAAAGTGTAGAGATTAATCCACCTGGATTAATCTCTACACTGAACCTTTTCAGTCAATGTTGTAGGTTTTCTGGTGGATTATTTTGTCCACCAGTTTTCAGTCCAAGAACCACGTCTTTAAGTCAGATCCTGAGTTTGAAAACGAAGCGCTTGTTGGCTATGAGCCAGAACCTGACAGTATTATGTAGGACAAGGGTCTCTCAAATAGAGGGACCCAATTGATTTGCGAGTTTTAGGAATTTACTTAATAGCTTGTATGAATTTGCCTTTACTCGCTCGTGGTAAACCTCCAACTCTATTCTACCAACTCTCTGACGGTTGAGGTGAGAACCTCAGCGTCGAGAGGTTTCCTCAAAACGCAATTCGCACCCGCCTCCCTGGCCTGCTTAACGGGTCCGCTGCTGTACGCAGTCATGGCAATGACTGGTATCACCGACAATTCCTTGTTTGCTCTTATGTATTGAATAAGCTCAACCCCAGAGACCCTTGGCATCATCAAATCGGTAACAACTAGATCAGGTTTATTCTGGCCAAGGAGTTCCAGAGCTTCGGCGCCGTCTCCTGCTGGCGTCACGAAAAATCCCGCATTTTCCAAAAACATCTGTAGCAGAGCGCAGGTATCAGGGTAGTCTTCGACAAGCAGAATCGAAATCTTGTTCATAATTTTCTCTTTAGATTAAGTGCCTCAGAACGCTCGATCTGGACTGCAAAAGTGCAAAATCCTTTTTAGGTCGAGCGGGCTACTGTCTGATCGATATCTTAAACCCAATGAGCCGTATTACGCAATCCTTCCATTTCTCGATGCCTGGCAATTTTCAATAGGAATCGTCTTAATGAAACGTCTACCGATGTTCATCACCTGCGGCAATGTGCTATTTTTGGGAAGGTACATTATTGAATTACACTTGAAGCTTGAATTAGCAAGTGCTAGGATTCAATTCCTTTTGTCCCCAGTGAGTTAAAGCCTCTGCGAAATCCGAACCTGTCATAGAAACAAGAGCAAGTCTGTTTCGCAGATACGCAGTTGTTTAGGCAAACGAAACTAACTACATAGGCAGCACAGTTGTCCAAAGATAACCCCAAAACATCGGAAAAAGAGTTAGAGAAATTGCGGCTGCAGGTAACCAAGCTTGAGCAGGCTGAGCTTGCACAGCACTGGTTAACTGCCATTATTGAATCTGCCGAAGACGCGATCATCAGCAAAACTCTTGATGGCGTTATTACAAGCTGGAACAAAGGTGCGGAGCAGATCTTCGGTTACACACCGGAAGAAGCGATAGGCAAACCTGTCACAATTCTGATCCCGGACGATCACCAGGACGAAGAACCTGTCATACTTGCCCGCATCCGAAACGGAGAGCGAATCGAGCATTACGAGACTATTCGCCGCCGCAAAGATGGTAGATTGATTAACATCTCTCTGACCGTATCTCCTATCAAAGATCGAAATGGCAAAATCACCGGCGCCTCAAAAATTGCCCGCGACATCACTGCCCGCAAACAGGCTGAAACAGCGTTGCAGCAGAAGGAGCAGGAACTGAGGGATTTCATTGAAAGGGCAGCGGTGGGATTGCATTGGGTCGGTCCTGACGGGATCATCATGTGGGCAAATCAGACCGAACTGGATCTGCTTGGCTATACCAGCGAACAATACATTGGCCGCCACATAGCTGAGTTCCATGCAGATCAAGTTGCCATCAACGATATTCTCGCAAGACTCGCGAATAAGGAGACGTTAATTGATCATCCGGCACAACTGCGATGTAAAGACGGCTCGGTCCGGCATGTGCTGATAAGCTCCAATGTTCGATGGGAAGGCGACAAATTCATTCACACTCGTTGCTTCACTCGAGACATCACAGAGCTCAAACATATTGAGTCAGAGCGCGAACAGTTGCTGCAACGCGAGCGCGAAGCGCGAATGCAGGCCGAGGCCGCCCAGCAGCGGGCGGAAGAAGCGAGCCGATTGAAGGACGAGTTTATAGCGACTGTTAGCCATGAGCTTAGAACACCGTTAACGTCAATGCTGGGCTGGGTACGATTGCTGCGCTCTGGAAAGCTTGACGCTGGTACAAACGAAAAAGCGCTAGAAATAATTGAGCGCAACGTGAAGTCTCAGGCTCAATTAGTCGAGGACCTGCTTGATATATCTCGTATCGTCACGGGACGGCTGCGTTTAGACGTCCGTCCACTGGAGTTGACTTCGGTAATAACCGCAGCCGTTGAGGCTATTCACCCGGCAGCGGAAGCAAAAGGCATTCGTATCCAGACAACGCTCGACTCTGGTGCAGGTCCGGTCTCAGGAGATTTCGAGCGCCTGCAACAGGTGGTGTGGAATTTGTTGTCAAACGCAGTCAAGTTCACTCCGAAGGGAGGACGCGTTCAGATCCATCTCGAACGTATTAACTCTCACGTTGAACTAACCGTAAGCGACACCGGAGTAGGCATTAACCCTCAGTTTCTGCCAAGAGTCTTTGAACGATTTACGCAAGCTGATAGCTCTAATACGCGCGTGCACGGTGGACTTGGAATGGGGCTGGCCATTGTGAAGTCCATTGTCGAACTGCACGGTGGCACTGTTATGGTAGACAGTGCGGGCGCGGGCAACGGTACGACTTTCGTGGTTAGACTACCAATTATGGTTGTCCGCCGCGAATTAATCGATGCAGAGCGAGTCCACTCCAAAGGATGGGGCGACATAACATTTGATTGTCCTCCTGAGATCAGCGGACTACAGATACTCATAGTTGATGATGAGGCAGACACTCGCGAGATGCTACAGACTCTGTTCGAGCAGTGCCAAGCAACTGTCGAAACAGCGGCGTCCGCTTCCAAGGCATTAGAGATACTGGATCGCTGGCTACCGGATATTATCATTGCCGATATCGGCATGCCCGGCCAAAATGGCTACGAGTTAATCCGTCAAATTCGCACACGGGGACCAGAAGCAGGAGGCCGAATTCCAGCTGTCGCTTTGACCGCTTTTGCTCGCGTTGAAGACCGCGTGAAGGCCTTAGGAGCTGGATATCAAATGCATGTTGCCAAACCGGTAGAACCAGGTGAACTTATTTCCATCGTTGCCAGCTTGACGAGCATCATAAACCGCAATTAGAGGGCTATTACAACTAATACGCCTGATTGTGGTTGAGCTGTCGCATAGGCGTAGGCAGGCCTTCAAAAAATTCTGGAATGTGCGGCAAGATATCATTCAGCGAGTCGGCAGTGTCCTGCGTAAAGCCAGCCTTTGGGTAAGCACAAAAGAGCGAGAACGCTTGACTTCGGCATAACTTATTCCAAAGGTATTCTAATCGAACTGTAGCTGCTTGGTCCCCTCTTGCCCATAGCAGGGCGACCATCTCACCAAACGCGCGCACTCGACGATCATTTCTGCTCGCACGCGCAATAAGCTCGGTGACGAGAGCAGCGAAAAGCTCATCATCGGGCCATTGCTTCACCATAAATTTGGCGAGTGCCTCTTCAGCATTTAACGGGATATATTGATCTTGCGATTCGGCAGCGCCCACATCTATACCGTCTCCCTTCAGCCGATCAGAAAGCGCTTTCAGATGTGAGGAAGTCGCGATAACAATTGCGGCATCTCCCACTTTAAGTCCACCGCCAACGAAGCCAGACAGAGTATCCAGCAAAACTTCATCGTCTTCATAGAACGTTGCCACATGCTCGGAAGGGGCAATTTCTCCCCAGAATACTGCCGTTTTGGACTCGAAATCAAAATTGCCGTTCATATTATCCCTCCCGCATAGCTATCGTAATATAACACGAACAGAATTGATTAATAAGGCTAGAACTCTTCGCTATGTCAGGCAGTCAACATTACAGCGGCTACAGTACTGAATGAAACAGACTGTCTTGCATCATTATGGATGGCCGAAAATCGCGGACACATATGCGACGATTGCTGTCTTTACTCTAGTGGCGACGTCTCGCTAAAATCGCTGTTTCGCCGCTTGCAATTTTGAGGTCGGTCGACTACGATTTGCGAGTTTTCGCTCTCATCCCCAGTTAACCTTTACCCGATCGTTCATGAAGTTTGTCAAACCTGGATACATTTATTGCAGCGAAATTTTTCCGGAAATATGACCTTGGCGAGGAATAGAAATGGAACAACAAGTCAATAAACAAGAACCAGTGGGTGCACTGAATATACCACTGGAGCGCGATGTTTTTCTGCGAAGTCTGATTCGTGAGCTTGCTGGCACGTTACAAGATGTTGTCGGTATCGACGAAGCATCAGGGTTTGTCAGTGTAGTTGGTCAAAATATTGGTCGCCAGATCGACCATGACTATAAGGCCGCTCTTAAAGTTGAAAACTTAAGCCGTAATGAAGTCGGACAGGTATTGATTGATTTGAAACGGCGCATCCAGGGAGATTTCTTTATTATTGAAGAGAGTGATGAAAAAATCGTATTCGGAAATCGAGTCTGCCCATTTGCTGAAAAGGTCATTGATCGTCCCTCAATGTGTATGATGACTTCGAACGTCTTCGGCTCAATCGCTGCAGAGAATTTGGGTTATGCCAAAGTGGAGCTGCAACAAACAATTGCGACGGGATCTGAGACTTGTCGGGTGGTTGTATATCTTAAGCCGAATTCGGAAGCGGATGCGGCCAGAGGCAGAGAATACTTCAAGGGAGATGATATTGGGTGAGCTCAATCACTTTCTTGAATTGGCGCTGATTTTGCCAGAACCACTCTGTCTGGTCTCAGGTAAAGGCCAGCTTTTGGGAGTTAATCCTGCTCTTGCGAATCTAATAGGAGTAAGGCAGGAACGGCTGACTGGCAAATTCCTTGTCGATCTCGTTGCTGATCCTTAAACAAAAGTGCGACAGTATCTGCGTCTTTGTTCAGGGAGCAAAGCGATGATGCTTGGCTCTCTTAACTGGCGTTCTAACGGCAGTTTTGTCAGGTGTAAGTGTGAAGGTGCGGTCCTTCAGCCGCGGTCATCTGACAACCCGGCTATAATTCTTCTCCGATCGAATCCCAAAGAGACAGCCACAAGTCGATTCATCCTGCTAAATGAAAAAATCGACGCACTTGCCAAAGAAATTCGTGAGCGCCGACTAGCAGAGCAAGAAGCACACCAACAGGGCGAGCAGCTAAGAGTAACATTGGCCAGTATCGGTGACGCTGTGATTGCAACCGATGCTACTGGACTGGTTACTTTCATGAATGCGGTGGCAGAATCGCTGACCGGTTGGACAATGCTGCAATCCATTGGACGGCCGCTGAGCGAGATATTTCATGTCGTTAATGAGCATACACGAGAAATTGTTGAAAACCCCGTTGCCAAGGTCGCGCAACAGAAAACGATTGTTGGCCTCCACAATCACACAGTGTTGATTGCGAAAAATGGCATTGAGCGTCTAATTGATGACAGCGGTGCTCCAATTAAAGATGCGGCCGGTAAACTAATAGGGGTGGTTCTCGTATTTCGAGATGTTACTGAACGCAAACAAGTTGAACAGCAACGCGAACGTCTACTGGGATTAGAACGAGAAGCGCGGGCACAAGCAGAACTTGCAAGTCGGATCAAAGACGATTTTTTAGCTACAGTTTCGCACGAACTGCGCACACCGCTTAATGCGATAATGGGCTGGGCTAACCTGATGCGTCGCAGTAAAATGCCTCTAGAAAAGGTCTATGACGCGCTGGAAATTATAGAACGCAATGCCCAAGCACAATCTCAGATAATCAACGATATTCTCGATGTTTCCAGGATTATATCAGGAAGACTGCAGGTTGAAGCAAAACTTAATTCCTTGATTCCTGTTATTGACGCAGCGCTGGACGCTGTACGGCCTGCTTCAGAGGCAAAGGAAATCCGACTGCAGCTGCTTGTTGATCCAAGCACCGGGCCAGTGCTTGGCGACGCCAATCGCCTGCAACAAATTGTCTGGAATCTGCTTACCAACGCGATCAAATACACTCCAAAGGGAGGGCTGGTCCAGATTCAATTGGAACAAGTAGACTCTAATGTCGAACTTACTGTTAAGGATACGGGCATTGGCATAAAACGCGATTTCCTGCCTTTCGTCTTTGATCGCTTTCGCCAGGCAGATTCGGCTACAACACGAAAGGTGGGAGGACTGGGTTTGGGTCTCGCGATTGTTCGTCATCTAGTCGAACTTCAAGGAGGAACTGTTTCAGCAGAGAGCGAAGGCGAAGGACAGGGCGCAACATTCAAGGTTCGATTTCCAATTGCGGTCGTAACGGGCAATTTTTCCCAAAGCCCAGCGGAACTATTCCGTGAAAAGGAGCAACCAGAGCAATCACCTTACGAAGCAAATCTTTCAGGCCTGAGAATACTTGCCATCGATGACGAGCCGGACGCCAGAGCATTACTCGAAGCGGTGCTGAGTCAGTGTGGAGCAGATGTAAAAACCGCGGCCTCCTCGGAAGAAGGGCTGGAAATAATAAAGGGTTGGAGGCCAAACGTTATAGTCTCTGACATAGGCATGCCCGAAGAAGATGGCTATAGATTTATACGACGTGTACGGGCGCTCCCACCAGAAGAAGGCGGTGACACTCCTGCCGCGGCATTAACTGCTTATGCCAGGGCTGAAGATCGCTTGCGTGTTCTGTCGTCCGGATATCAGACCCATTTGCCTAAACCCATTGAGCCAGCGGAATTGGCAGCAGCCGTGGCCAGTCTTGCGAAGAGAAGCGGAAGGAGATAATACAGGACATCGACAACCAGTTGGCGGTTGCTCTTGAAATCGGATCGTTGTTGTACGGACAGACAGAATCGCGAAGAAGCCGAGCACGGCAACCGAGCAAAGGATGAGGTTCTTGCGATGGATTCTCATGAACTCCGAACCTAGGGTCGGCATTGATCGGATGGAGTCGTTTGCTGTCTGATCCTAATGTACGCACAACGCGATTTATGCGATAGAGCGGAGCAACAAAGCACAGGTTTAGTTAATAACGACCTTTTAGTGTCTTTCGCGATGGTCTGCGGCTAAGGCGATAGAGCTTTTACGACAACTGCATCCTGATGTGCTAATCAGCGATATTGCCATGCCTGGCGACGACGGTTTAGGTTTAATTGGAATGATGCGGTCATTGCCATCCGAATTTGGCGTTCAAATCCCAGCTATCGCTTTGGCGGCTATGACAGGGAAAAAAATGAAGACCATTTTAGCGGACGGCTTTCAACTGCATTTGTTGAAATCTACAGAGGCAAACGAATTGGCCGCAACTGTTTCGAGTGTTATAAATAATGTGAGATCGTGATTGGCCTTGCTCCACTATTACGCATTGATTGGGGAGTTTGCTGGCGCAGATTTCAAGCGATTCATTAATTTCTTCGAAAAGTATGATGCAAGTTAAAATAATCCATCTGTTCCAAGATCGGCAGGTCAGCAATGCAAGAAACTCGAGGCAAGAAAACCTCCCCTGAAGAATCCCTGCTTCTTTCAGCTGGCGGGGAGATGGGTGATAGGATTCATCATTTCGAATGGTCAAAGACACCCTTAGGACCTATTTCATCCTGGTCACCGAGCCTCAAAATGATGGTTCGGTTTCTGCTGGCCAACCGCTTTCCGCTTCTGCTCTGGTGGGGACCGCAATTTATTCAAATTTATAACGATGCTTATATTCCAATATTGGGTACAAAGCATCCGCATCCAGGATTAGGGCGGCCCGTCAGCGTGTGCTGGTCAGAAATCTGGAATATTCTGCGGCCACTTATTGAAACACCCTTCAACGGCGGACCAGCCACTTGGATGGAGGACATCCTCCTCGAACTCAATCGCTATGGTTTCGTTGAAGAGACCCACTTCACGATCGCTTATAGTCCCGTACCGGACGAAACAGTGCCTGGCGGAATTGGCGGAGTTCTGGCAACGGTACACGAAATAAGTGAAAAGGTCGTTGGCGAGCGTCGCATAACTGCATTGCGCGACCTTGGAACGAGCGCAGTCGAAGCTAAGACGGCAGAAGAAGCGTGCGCTATAGCCGCAGAAACCCTGGCAAAGCATCCAAAGGACATTCCTTTTGCTCTGATCTATCTGATTGACCCAACTGAAAAGCAAGCGCGGCTGGCGGGAAGTGCAGGCTTAGCTCCAGGCGGCCCGGCCAGCCCACTGATCATCGAGTTAGATGACAGAATGACTGAATCGCAACCGTGGCCACTGGCTGAAACGGTAAGAACGGAGACTTTGCAAACAGTCAAAGATTTATTGGGTCGATTTGGCGAGTCAGTACCGGCGGGGCCTTGGTCTGATCCGCCGCGAGAGGCCGTAATAACACCAATTCACTCCAATATTGCACATCGCCTGGCTGGTCTGTTAGTCGTGGGGGTCAGCTCGCGTCTTCGGCTCGACGATTCGTATCTTAGCTTTATTGAACTGGCATCCAGACAGATTGCCACTGCAATCGCCAATGTGCGTGCTTATGAAGAGGAAAAACGGAGAGCCGAGGCGCTGGCTGAGATCGATCGCGCAAAAACCGCCTTTTTCTCTAATGTCAGCCACGAATTTCGCACCCCGCTGACCCTGATGCTGGGTCCTTTGGAGGACGCCGATATCCATGACGCTTAACGCAGTACAAAAAGGCGAACTTCAGGTCGTACATCGAAACGGATTAAGACTGTTAAAACTGGTGAATACGCTCCTGGATTTCTCACGTATTGAGGCCGGGAGAGTCCAGGCCACTTACCAGCCGACGGATTTATCAAAATTTACGGCGAATCTGGCAAGCGTTTTTCGTTCCGCAATAGAACGCGCCGGGATGCAGCTTATTGTTAGTTGCCCTCAGCTGTCAGAACTTGCGTATGTTGATCGTGATATGTGGGAGAAGATTGTTTTGAATCTTCTTTCGAATGCTTTCAAATTTACTTTCGAAGGATCAATCACGGTCAGCGTCGCATCGGGGGAAGGTGCGATCGAGTTGCGTGTCAGCGATACAGGAATTGGTATTGCCGAAACTGACCTGCCGCGGCTATTCGAACGGTTTCACCGGGTGCGCGGTGCGAAGTCGCGAAGCCATGAAGGTTCAGGAATCGGACTGGCGCTGGTGCGAGAGCTGGTCAAGCTCCATGGCGGAAGCATTGACGTTGAGAGTAAACCCGGCAAAGGAACAACATTTACTATTTCAATCCCAACTGGCTCTTCGCATCTTCAACCAGACCGAATCAGTGCAGAACGAACTTTATCGTCAACCACGGTAGGCGTTGAAGCCTATGTCGAAGAAGCGCTGCGCTGGTTGCCCGGGGAAATTGAAACAGAAGGCGGAACAGACCTGGTCGAGCCGCCGGCTGGCGAAGCACTTCTAACAGCAGACTTCTCCAAAAAGATCCTTTTGGCCGATGATAACGCAGATATGCGCGATTATCTAAGGCGCATTTTGAGCCGCTACTGGAAAGTGGAGACTGTTCCCGACGGGAACTCGGCTCTCCAGGCAGCACGCGAGCGACTTCCTGATCTGATAGTAAGCGATGTGATGATGCCGGGAATGGATGGGTTCGAGCTCCTGCATGAACTCAGGTCTGACGTATACTCTAGAGAGGTACCGGTCATTCTGCTTTCCGCTCGCGCGGGTGAAGAATCACGGATAGAAGGACTGCAGGCCGGAGCAGATGATTACCTGACGAAACCTTTCAGTGCCCGCGAGCTTGTTGCGAGAATTGCTGCGCATTTGGAAATGGTGCGTGTACGACACGAATCCATAGAGGCTGTGCGTCGTAGCGAGGAGAGATTCCGTGCTTTTGTCACTGCCAGTTCGGATGTGGTATATAGCATGAGTCCTGACTGGCGCGAGATGCGTTATCTACAGGGTCAGGACTTCATTCCCGATACCACAGACCCAAGTCGATCCTGGCTTAGTAAATACATTCATCCTGATGATCAGCCACAGGTACTGGCCGCCATCGAGAAGGCAATCAAGACAAAAAGCATATTCGAATTGGAACATCGGGTGATTCGAGTAGACGGCAGCCTTGGCTGGACCTTCTCACGCGCAATTCCCTTGCAGAACGAGCAAAATGAAATCATAGAGTGGTTCGGCGCGGCCAGCGATGTTACAGAACGCAAGCAGGCAGAAGAAGCGTTGAGTGAAACTACTGCTCAATTAGAGGCCGAGACAGCAGCACTGGCCAAGCTTAACGACGCGAATTCACGTCTCTGGTGCAGGTCAAGCCTGGAAGAGGGACTGGATGAAATACTTGCCGCTTCAATCGAATTGCTGAACGCCGACATGGGCAATATCCAGATTCTGGATGTAAAACGTCAGGTGCTTACAATCGCCGCTCAGCGAGGCTTTAAGCAGGACTTTCTCGACTTCTTCCGCGAAGTAACTGTTGCGGATGAATCTGCGTGCGGAAGAACACTACGCTCGGGTAAACGCGTCGTTATAGAAGACGTTGAAACTGATGAGCCGTATACACCACTCCGAGCAGCTGCCCGAGCAGCCGGCTATCGCGGAGTACAGACCACTCCGCTTATCGGCCGTGATGGCGAACCGTTGGGCATGCTCTCCACCCACTTTAAGTCTCCTCATCGGCCCAGTGAGCATGATTTACGCCGGCTCGATTTGTATGCCAGTCAGGCAGCCGGTTTTATAGAACGCTGTCGCATAGAAGAAGCGTTGCGAGAACAGGCTGAAGTCATTGAGACGGTTAATAAGCTAGGGCAGACGCTTTCGGCTGAGCTCGATCTGCAAAACCTGATACAGGCTATCACCGACGCTTCGACGGACCTAACTGGAGCACGCTTTGGTTCCTTCTTCTACAACGTGACTGACGAGCAGCGCGGCTCATACATGCTTTACACACTTTCGGGTGTACCTCGCGAGGCTTTCGCTCACTTTCCAATGCCCCGCAACACAGACATCTTCGCTCCGACGTTCCGTGGAGAAGGAACAGTACTCATTGACGACGTTAAGAAAGATCCGCGATACGGCAAGAGTTCCCCTTACTATGGAATGCCCCCTGGACATCTGCCGGTGGTGAGCTATCTGGCAGTGCCAGTAGTCTCACGATCAGGCGAGGTTCTGGGCGGATTGTTTTTCGGCCATCCCGAAGTCGGTGTTTTTACAGAGCGCGACGCACGCACTGTGGAAGGACTGGCGGCGCAGACGGCAATAGCGATGGACAACGCTCGGCTATTTGAGGCTGCGAAGCGTGCGCGTGCTGAGGCTGAGAAGGCTGCCGCCGAGAACGAGCAGTTGTATGTCGAGGCTCAGCGACTAGGTCGGCTAAAAGATGAATTTCTTGCTACCGTTTCACACGAATTGCGCACGCCATTAATGTCCATTTTAGGCTGGTCCACCATGCTGCGCTCCGGGCAGTTTAGTGGAGAACGGGCCAATAAAGCACTAGAGACAATAGAGCGCAATGCACGAGCGCAAGCTCAGATTATTGAAGATTTGCTGGATGTCTCTCGAATCATAACCGGCAAACTTCGCATTGACGTTCGGCCCGTTGATCCGGGTTCCTTTATAGACGCCGCAGTGGAAGCTGTGCGCCCTGCCGCCGAAGCGAAAGGAGTACGCTTGCAGAAGATCCTGGATACCGGCGTTGCCTCAGTATCTGGAGACCCCGTACGATTGCAACAGGTTGTCTGGAATTTGCTTTCAAATGCCATCAAATTCACTCCGCGCGATGGGCGAGTACAAATTCGACTGGAGCGAGTAAATTCCCACATAGAGATTATAGTCAGTGATACAGGAGCAGGTATCGAGCCTGAATTTCTGCCTTATGTATTCGACCGCTTCCGGCAGGCAGACCAGGCCACCACACGGCAATACGGTGGCATGGGGCTTGGCCTGGCTATCGTGCGGCATTTGGTTGAGCTCCATGGCGGTACGGTTAAAGCCGAAAGTCAAGGCAAAGGACAGGGCTCAACATTTAGAGTGCACCTACCCGTTGCGCCTGTTTATCAGATTGACGCAGAGGGCGAGCGAGTACACCCGGCAGCCAGGGAAGAATTGTCTTCTCTCCAATGCGATGAAAGGCTGGATGGTGTCCGAGTGCTGGTGGTGGACGATGAAGCTGATACGCGCGAGTTGTTAAAAATCGGATTGGAACAGCACGGCGCAGAGGTTTCTCTGGCGGGATCAGTACATGATGCCTTAAAAGTCATTGAGGCTGACACTCCGGATCTGCTGATCAGCGATATTGGAATGCCAGTCAAGGATGGTTATGAATTGATCCGACGCGTGCGCTCTTTACCTCTGGAAAAAAGCGCTCGCCTACCAGCAATTGCACTGACCGCCTATGCCCGGAATGAAGATCGTTTGAAAAGTCTTAAGGCGGGTTACCAGATGCACATATCAAAGCCAGTCGATTTGGCAGAATTGGTTATAGTCGCTGCCGGCTTAGTTCAACGTGGCAGATAGCGTTTCAGATGGCGGCGAGATCCCAGATACAAATTTGCATCGAGCAGGCATGCACCACTTGGAGATAGCCGAGCTATGGGGAGGGCTGGATATGAAGCTGGAGTCACGATCGACATAAATAAACCAGAGAGGGCTTGAAATAATTCAGCAAATCGCAACAACCATGCGGAATGTATCCCTAGCCAAACAGAATGATCAACGCGTTTTCACAACATCGGCATAAGATTCAGGACGCGAGCAATACAGGCCAGCAAAATTTGACAAATTTTTTTGGATCCGCCAACATGGCCCATGTCGGAGTGGCCATCGGTCGCCTATCTACCGGGTAGAGGTCAACATCTTATCATTTCCCCTCTTAATTAAGCCAATTTTTTTGCCCTCGTTACAGTGAATCGCTACTCATAAATTCGATCACCTGAAACCCTCGATAGATAACCGATATCTCTGCATTAAACAAAGTCATATGAAGACCAAACAATTTGAAAATCCGCATAATGGTGCGGGAAATCTGAGAAATACGGACCTCTTTGAGCGCCTAGAAACGCTTTGGACGATCACTGAAGTCGCCACAGTTCTAAAAGTACCGAAAAGCTGGGTGTACGAACGTACACGTAGGCGAGGCGCAGACACATTGCCGCATATAAAACTGGGCAAATACGTCCGATTTGAACCAGAGGCAATCAAGAATTATTTAGAAAACCAGCGCAAATCGGCTCTGGGCCTATAGACCGCCATGAATCCCATAATTACAATTACTCCACAAATGCACGAAGAGTCAGTGAGAGGCGGAAAGGAAACTCTCTTGGCTCGAAAATCGAAACGCCCGTATGGAACGGGCTATTTGAAGCAGGAAGGGAAAAACTGGGTGATGCGCTGGCGAGAAACGCAGATCGGAGCTGATGGTTCAAAGAAGCGAGTTCTACGCTTTGAATCACTCGGTCAGATTAGTCGCAAGGAAGCGACATCAATACTAACGCAGCGAATTGCGATCACCAGCAGCGAACACAAAGTTATGCGCTCTCGCGTAACGTTTGCGATTTTGGCTGAACAATGGAAAAACACAGTCCTTCCTATGTACAAGTTTTCAACGCGGAAGATTCACCTTCACGTTCTAGAAAAGCAACTACTTCCTCGATTTGGGAAACTGGAGCTTTCTGAGATCACCAGGCAGGAAATTCAAGCCTATGTCGCCAGTTTGGAAAAAAGCGGATATGCGCCGAAAACCATTGATCATATTCATGACGTATTAAGCGCCGTTCTGCGAACAGCAGTCAAATGGGGACATATTGGGGAGAACCCGGCAACCGGCGTTGATCTGCCAAAACTTAAGACGGTAAGGCCGAAATACGCGCTTACCCTGGAACAGGCATCAAGATTACTTTCAAGTCTGAGTCCTATTGCAAAGACGCTCGTGGGTTTGGACATACTCACCGGACTCCGCAGGTGTGAATTGTTTGCTTTACGTTGGAGAAGCATTAACTGGCTGACAAACGAGCTTGCGGTAACTGAAGCCGTTTATGAGGGAGAATTCGGAACCCCAAAAACGGATGCGGGAAACCGGGTGCTACCGTTGTCTGAATCGGCCATCGAACTGCTGTCGCACTGGAAAGCGAACGCAAAGAGAACCAGTCCTGATGACCTGGTGTTTTGCACACGATCAGGTAAATCAATTTCGCCGAACAATATTTTGCGTCGATTCGTGTTTCCGGTCTGTGATGAATTGGGATTGCCTAAAGTCACTTGGCTCACGTTTCGCCGGACCTATTCATCGTGGTCACACGACAAAGGGATTCCGTCGAAGGTGACGGCTGAATTGATGGGACACACGAATGTTGACGTAACGCTCAACGTCTACACACAGGTGATGGACAAGTCATTAAGGGTTGCAGCGGAGACAGTCGGACAAGAATTGTTCAGTATTGTTCAGTCCGGCGAAAAAGAGGTGGCCTAAAATGCCAAAAGGGAGCTGTAAACTCCCTTATTTAAGGCATTTATTGGCTCCTGAGGTAGGACTCGAACCTACAACCCTTCGGTTAACAGCCGAATGCTCTGCCATTGAGCTACTCAGGAATTTCTTCCGCATTCAGATCAATATGGCACTGAAAAATGCGAACTTTATAAATACCTGATGAGTCCCTGCCTGTCAACGTGTTTTGAAGCTTCGATTGATGTCCTATTTTACAGGCTCAACTTTGGTGACTTCCAGAAACGCAGGGCCTCCTTCCAGAGGGTAACCGTCGATCGGCGTTCCTGTAACCTTCACTCGTTTGCCGACGTAATCGTTAAGCTTCACACTTTTGCTGGTTAACGCGTAAAGCGTCTTCTTTCCATCTTTCAGTACGTGAGTGCCATATTGATATGACGTGATTCCCTGTTTTTCAATTACCCCTTCGGCCGAAACGGTATCGTCCATAATTGCTGAAACCTCTTTTGAGTAATCGCGACCGGTTTTAGACAGCGCGCTTACAGAAAGACAACCCAGAGCAAAAATCGAAATCAAAATGAGAAATGTTAACTTCATAATCTTTGCCTCCTGTAATCAGGTGGACTACGGGGTAATGGTAGGGCATTTAGTGACAATCACGCAAATAAAAGCGGACCGCGGCGGGGCGAATGTAGTGGAGGGCTCGTCCCGTAGGGATTGCCCAAAAGCAATTAAATATCTATTAACAAGCTACCAAGCGCTTCATCGTGCTTCGCACGATCCGGGCAGGGAGCAGCCCTGCCCGTTACAGCGTTACGATGAGTTTAACCAATGAAATTGAGGAAATTCTTAGAACTCAGCTGATAACCAGGGAAAATGATCCCGGCATTCTGACTGCCAAGGTGTTTCATTGAAACCTCGCCAAACACATCCCGGAAGTCTGTCGTCACCGCCAAATCACGACCTTCGTATAATTGCTCGCGCTTCATACCAGGCCAGTGACTGTACACTTTGCCCCCTTTGACCGGTCCGCCAAGGACTACCATATAATTCGCATGACCGTGGTCGGTTCCTCTTGCGCCATTCTCCGCGGCGGTTCTGCCGAACTCTGACATCGACAGCACCACCACGTTCTCCATTTTGTCTCCAAGATCCTGATAGAGCGCCGTGATTGATTGAGAAAAGTCCGTCAATCTGTTTGCGAGTTGCCCAGTAGCACCGCCTTCGTTGGCGTGAGTGTCCCAACCCCCAACATCAGTGAAGGCTACCTCCAGTCCAACATCGGCTTTAATCAATTGCGCTATCTGACGAAGACTGTTGCCCAGTGGTCCCCGTGGATACTGAGCCCCATTCGCCGGTTGATATTGCTGTGGATTAGCTTTCTTCAGCATATCGATAGCTTCAAACGTCTCACGACCGGTCGCTGAAACGATGTCATTTCCGCTGCCATACAACGCTTCAAACGCATCTTCGATTCCTTTGCCATTTCCGTTCGGTCCGGTCCTGATCTGGAAATCAGAGATGTTTGCCATCGCAACGGCCGGAGCCTTTCCTTTCAACGTTCGCGGCAGCGCCTGTGAAAATGCCACAGCACGGAATGGTGATGCTTTTGGATCAGTGTTTGACACCAAATATCGATTCAACCAACCGTCTTGCGTGGACTTGCTGCCTGGAGTCGCGGACTCCATATAATCCTGCGCATCAAAATGCGACCGCGTATTGTCAGGCGATCCGACGGCGTGGATGAATGCAAGATGCCCTTGATCGTAAATGGGTTTGAATGAAGCAAAAGCAGGGTGAATTCCAAAGTGACCATCCAGATCGATCGCACAGTCTTTTTCACCCGACTTTGGCCTCGGCACCGCGATTGACGGACGAAGCTTGTAGTAATCTTCTTCGCCATGGGGAACAACAACGTTGAGACCATCAACTGCTCCACGCTGGAAGATAGCGATCAAAACTTTTTTGCCGCCCGCTGATTTTCCATCGGGATTTCCAAACGCAACCGCCCTTCGCAGAAACATTGGCGCGGCGGCCATACTGGCCATTGCAATCCCACCTGATTTTAAAAAGAATCTTCTTGAAATCGACATAACTATCTCCTTTGAAACTCCGGCGAACCAAGCAGAAGCGCAACTGTTTTAACCAGTGGCGCGTTGTCCGCCACTGTCCCATTCCCGTCAAACCTTGTCGAAGTCAACTGCGGCATAGGTTTGTTCAGCGCAACCATTGTCTGCTGTGACACGCTGCCGTGCAGTATTTCTTTAATTAGATGATCCGTGTACGTCGCGGGTTCCTTTGGATTAGCGCCTGGAGCTAATTGTTTGACATCGACGCTGACGCCTGGAAGCTTATTGGCTGCAAGCTGGAGCGCGAAGTTCATTCTTTCCAGCAGCAATCCCGTATTGATCCACGACTCTGCAACATCAGGATAACCGGTAGGTGGTTGTGCCTGATACAGAGGCATTCCCATCCGACCAACCTGACGGACTATTGCAGAAGCGTCCGTCGCTTCACCTCCGACTGCGCGAACAGCGCTAATCGCCATTTCCAGCGGCGTCTTCATCTTCGCTCGATAATTATCGGGTGAATTGAATTCCTGCGAAGTAAAGATCGTCTTCAGCATCGACCGAATGTCACCATCGGTCGACATAAATGTTTGCGCGACTTTGTCAACGAGAGATTGCGGAGGATTGTCCGATACAAACCTTCGGACAAGCTTGGTCGAAATGAATTTAGCGGTCGAAGGATGATGCGCAAGCAGATCGATCACTTGTAATCCATCGCGCATGCCGCCAGCATTTATCTTTTGCCCTAAAACGAACTTATCGCCTTTTTCATGCATTCCTTCGCGAAACACAAATTCACCATCGTTACGCGGCTGTCTAATGCTCCAGCCGGTCAGGCATTTTGCGACTTCGATAACGTCCTTCTGCGTGTAGCCGCCATTAACACCCAGTGTGTGCAATTCCATTATCTCGCGAGCATAATTCTCGTTGATTCCCAGTTTGCGATTTTTACCCAGAACGCCTTGAGCCTGCTTCTGCTGTTGCTGCTGTCGCTGCTGTTGACGACGAATAGCACCTATACCGCCGCCGACGCCCCCGAATCCACCACCAGGCCTTACCGGACGATTTATTCCACCAGGAAAGTTCGGATTCGGCATTTGGCCATTCTGTTGACGTTCTGCGCGCACTTCACGAGCGACCTCCGCGTAATCGACATTCGGCGTAGAGTTCATCCAGTTGTCCAAATAGAAAAGCATCGCGGGACTTTCCGCAGTCGCAAGCAGAAGGTCCTTGAATTTTCCCATCGCGTGAGGTCGAATCGTGTCTCGGTCGTAGGCGGTCATCAGGAATCTGTCTGCGCCTTTGCCCACAAACACGTTGAAGTGATTCTGCCAGAAATCAACCATTACCTCGTTGAGCTGGCGTTCGCTATATATCGCTCGGAGAACTTTCGCCTGCTGAAGCTCGGTGACGAGCTCTTTCGGCTGCATGCTATAAAGCTCTTGCGTGTTTTCGTTGAGCGTTTCGAACTGCTTTACGCGATCAGTGATTTTCGAATCTTCGATTCGTTCGGGATGAAGCTGCTCTTCGATGAAAGCGTTGACGCCCATCTCTTTAACGCGTTCTACGTCGCCCGGACGAGGGCCGTATGTAATTCTGTTCAGCAAATGGACAATTGCTTGATCCTGCGATGCGACCGTGGCAGCGGAGACGTTTGTGCGAGACGTTGACGCCGGCACGATCGGAATCGAAAGAATCGCAGTCAGCGAAATCAGAGCCAACGTTTTTACCTTTGTCGAAATACCTCTCACAGTTGAATCAAGCGTTGAATAGTGGATTTTTCTTCTGTTCATAGCAGACCTTCTCAACCTATCTCTATTGGTTTTGTCCTTTAATACTCGGCTAAGAATACACCCAAAAACCCTGAAAACACTGGTCGTCTCTTAATTTGATTTATCCGGGGCTTTTGTCACTTAAAACTAGTTGTTTAGATGGTGAATGCCTCAAAATAGTCTGAAAAAGGTTTGTTAACTGTGGCGCAGACATTCAGTCTGCGCAGGTTTCAAAACGCACAGGTATTTTGGTTATGTGGGCATATCGAGACCCGCGCAGACTGAATGTCTGCGCCACAGGTTATTTACAGATTGCGGGAAGATTGATTTTGGCGGATAATTGTCGTTCTCTCTTCCCATCAGGTTACAAGTTTGAGAAATCCGCGGATCATGGCCACGCGCGATTTCGAATTCTATAGGAGTTCACAATGAAACTAAGACTAATTCTCGTAATCGCTTTTGCCCTTCTCCTAACAACGGTCGTTATAGCTCGTTTCCAGGACAAAACCTATTCAGGCGTGTTGATGGATGTTGCCTGCGGCTCAAAAACCCCGAAAAATGGCGATGTCTCTGCAAGAGCTAAGGGACATACCCGAAACTGCGCCTTGATGGCAAGCTGCGTTAAGAGCGGATACGGCGTTGTCGTCGGTGATAAATTCTACAAATTTGATGATGCCGGAAATACCAAGGCTAAAGCACTGCTGGACGCGTCAACAAAGGACAAGGATCTTGAAGTCGTTGTAACCGGGACGATGGACGGAGATAAGATCAAGGTCTCAGACATTAAGGAGCAGTAGCTCACGAAAATAGAGCATAGACTTTATCATGCCTGCGATATCGTGCAGGCAAAAGCCTATGCTCTAACCCTCGATACTATCCAGAAAACCTTACGCCGTCGATCCAATCCCTGCTCGCACATCGGCTCGCCGTCTTATACGATCCCACTCGTGAACTATCTGAGCGCGCCGGTTCTCGGTAGCATCAGCTAACAACGCAATGACTTCATCTTCGAAGCCCTCGGGTATTCTCGGGACTCGCATTGTTTCCATTATTGAAATGTAATCCAGGACTTCGGTAACTTCAGAATCTGACATGGCGGAGATCTTAAAGGAAAGCTTGTCGCGGTCGTTCGTACGCTGAGCCATAACTTCCTCCCTTTCCGGTGCTCCCGGTGGGCGGCTCAACATACCGACCACGCTTAGGGAGCGTGAGTTATTTTCGGTTTAGCGAGTAATCGGATTCGATTTTCTCTCATTTATTGCTTTGCTGTTGTCTCCTAAAGCAGTGATATGAGCTATCCAAACCTACAACGAGTGTAACGGAGCCCCGAAAGCAAAGCAAGCCTCATTCGGGCGTCTGAACTTGCCTGTAAATAAAGCATTTGCAAGAAATTAAACCCCTATTTATAATCGGCGGCCGTAAACAGTCGGCTTAATGGAGAAGATTAGATTTTGAACGAGTCCGATGCAGTTTTGGTGAGGGAGTTACTGGCTCGCGAACTTGGCACGGTGAATCATTACGTCGAGCTATTAAAGAATGCCAGGACGCCGGCGCTGCGCGCTTTTCTTCAGAAGGTCATTTCTGAAGAAAAAGATCACATTGCCGAAGCCGCCACAATACTTGGAATTTCAACGGATAAAGAGAACCAGCCGTCTTCGTCGGAAACACTTCAAACAAAAGCTGCCGGATATCCTGTAACATTCGATCCATTCAACCGTACTTTGTCCGTTGATTCAGATCAGACTCTTTTAGCATCCGCGCTGAATGCAGATATTCCAATCCGACACGTCTGCGGAGGGCATGGTCAATGCGGTACCTGCCGAGTCGAAACTTTAAGTGGGTCTGAAAACCTTTCCGAAAAAACTACGGCAGAAGTTCACCTGCTGGGTGATCTGTTGAATCGTGGATGGAGACTTGCCTGCCAAACTGTTCCTCGCGGTCCGGCAACTGTCAAAGTGCCACCTGTCAAAGATAAAGCTTAAAGTTTGCCAACAATAACTTGTTTCCGAATCTCTTCGATTTCTTTTCTGGAAGATCGCCCAAAACCATGTCGAGCGCTGGCTGTTCCGCAAGCTACCGCCAGCTTTGCGGTATCGGCAAGAGACAACCCTCTCAAACATCCGGCCGCGAACCCTGCCGCGGCAGCATCGCCTGAGCCAACTGCATTTTTTGCTTCGATAATGGGTGGAGTTATTCTGTAGGCTTCATTTTTTCGCGCGACGACCATTCCATCTTTGCCAAGGGTAGTTGCCGCAATCTCTACGCCCATTCCAAGCATTTTCTGAGCAACCGACAACCCTTGCTCGCCGGAAGAGATAGAACAGTCGCAAAGAATTCCTGCTTCGTATTGGTTTGGTTTCACGATCGTTGGCCCTGCGGAAATTCCTAATCTTAGCGGTTCGCCAGCAGCATCCAGAATGGTCTGTTTACGGGCTTGATTGGCGAGTTCGATAAGGCGTTTGTAAATATCGCTGTGAAATCCTGGCGGAACGCTTCCTGTCAAAACCACTAAATCACACTGGATCACACACTGAGCGAAAAGACTAATGGTTTCTTCGACCGATGTCTCATCAATGACGGGTCCGTTCTCATTTATCACCGTTTGCGAGTTCCCGGGATGTGCCGGATTCGTTTCCAGCAGAATCACGCTGGTTCGGCTGTCCCCTTTTGCAGTCACGAGTATGCGATCAATACCTTCCTGTTCGAGGCGCGAATCGATGTAGTCTCCGGTTCGGCCAGCGACAATTCCGAGAAGTCGGCAGGATAAACCAAGAGTTTTTAATGTCCTGATGACATTTACGCCCTTTCCGCCTGCCTGGAGATCGGTACGGGTTGCGCGGTGCACGACGCCTGGAACAAGGATGTCGACCTCCATTATGCGATCAACTGTCAGATTGAGGTTTACGACCAATATCAAGGTTTTCTTCCTTGCATTTACTCGGGGAGCGATATGCAGGGAATTATAGACTATAAGAGTGGCCTTACTGAAAGAACATTGAATTACAAATTAAGCGCGCAGAAAGAGGCGAGGTCAGAGATTCCCGATAAAACTGAACCGAGATCCCTAACCTCTGCCTGCAAGCGAAATCTATTGGCCGGCGTATTGATTGCCGCTAGCATCGAAATAGGTGACCGTTGCCCGCTCTGGCATTTGCGCACCCGAGTCGCGCTTTACCGCCACACGGTATGTCTGCGATGCGCCCGGCATCAAACTGCCGATCTTCCATTCAAGGCGAAGTCCCTCGCCTCTGGAATTGCCGGTCAACGCAGGAGCAACGCTCGCATTAACGTAGTCGCTGCCCGGAATCAGGAATTCATCCAAAACGATGTTCTTTGCTTCACCAGCGCCTTCGTTTGTCACGGTCAATTCGTAATATGATGTTCCGCCGCTGACCTGCACATCGCTCTGCATCCGTTTGACTGTGACTTTCGGCACCGCGAGGGTGATGTAACTTGTACCTGTTCCCTTAACTCTCGCATCAAGCGTCGATGCTGCAACTAATCTATATGGGAACTGCTGTGACCCGCCAAGGTTCGACGGTACTTCGACACGAACCAGCACCTGGCAATCTTTTCCGGGTTCCAAATCAGGCGTTCGGGTAATCGCCGGCTCATTCGACTGGTAGACACCATCGCGGTTTGTGTCGGCAAAGATGATGCCGCCGAATGGCTCGACACTGACGTCGAATGAATCGCGGTGGTCACCGTTATTTCTAATGATATATGGAATGTAGACGACTTCCTTGGGCGCGCCTTTCAGTTCGTGGAAAAGAGGCTGGACGCTGGCAAGAGCGCCGGCCGGTTTATCGTCGATTGTTACCGGTGCGCCACCAATCTGGATTGGAGCAAGACCCGCAACGTGCAGCGTACCGTATCCGATGATCCCATCGCCGGGTTCTGCAAGTTTCGTAACGCTGATCCTCATGACAACCGGCATCGATGTTCGCGCTGGAATCTCAGCGAAATCCCACGTTGCCGTATGAATGTCATCGCTGAATATGCCGACTGTCGGCTTCGAGCCGTCGAATGTATAGCCATCTTCAAATGTATAGTTCAGCCTGACGGTCTTTAGCGGCATGTCAGAATTATTATTTATCTTAACTGTATAGTTGAAAGAGTGTCCTCGTCGGACGTTCTGCCGATCGAATTCGATATCGACGTTAACAGCAGGCGTTCCACCTATGGTCGCGATAGAAAAATCGACGAGAGCCGGAGCTGCCTGTGTAATCAGAGACGTCACCGTAACCTGGAAATCAATGCGCCCAGTGGTCGCCTTTGGCACGCGCATAACAAAAATGATGCTGGTTACCCCGCCAGGTGTGAGCGTAGGCGTCAATTGTGTCGAAAGCTCGTTGGCCTCGACTCGACCGTCATTGTTGTCATCAAGAACAAACGCGGTCTCGTAACTTGCAGGCAATGTGGTTCCCAGCTTGAATGCTTCATCACGATAACCCGAGTTTCTTATCAACATCGGGAACACGACCACTTTACCTGCCTCGGCCTGCGTCGAGTTTCTCGGCACCTGAACCTGAACGATCGTCGCGGGCAATGCCGAAGGCGCGGTGTTGTTCTCAACCCTTCTAGATCTGGTCACCCCTGCCGAAGACTCGTCATCCACTTTGTTCTTCAAAGCGGTAGGAGCCGGAACGTTTGAACCTTGAGACTGAGTGCGATTGTTGCCGGTTCCTGCAACATCGGGCGGGATCGGCGCGGCAGCAGTCCTTGCGTCATAATCTCGTTTAGACTCATTCTTCCCTTTAGCCCCCGGTGGCTCAGGATACTTCAACCCGGTCGGAGGAGGCACAGAGGTACTGCTGTTAGCAGCAGTGGAGTCATTCGACCTGCCTCTCAAGGTTGTCGGCGGCGGCACAGGTGACGAAGAATTCTTGCTGGTGCTCGTCGAATTCATATCGACCGTTTGCGCGTCTTTGGCCATACTGGCGAACGGATTAGCGTTATCCGCAGATACATCTATTGCAGGCGTGCGCGCGGAAGAGACGAGCTTTGCATTCTGGATCTCTTTGGCAAGACTTGCGCCTAAAGGACTGTCGGGATATGCGACTTTAAACTTAGCCCACATGTCAGAAGCATCGCTGTAAAGCTCCAGCTTTACCATGCTCTGGATCGTATATGTGTAAGCCACGTCGGTGTATGATGACTGGGGATAATCAGCGATCAGCTTCTTAAAAGAGGCGATTGCGTCTTCGTAATGCGCTCCCTCGAAGTACTGAATCCCCTGCTTGTAAAGCCCTTCTTCAGGTCGCACAACCGGTGTTACCTGTTTTGGCTGCGGCGCCGGTCTTTTCGCTCGCCTTTGAGTTTGCGCCGGAACACGCAGGCTTAACGCAAAGAGAAATATTAGTGCGAATGCGATAACCCGCTTTTGTCCAGAAACTGACATACTCACCTCGTCACAATCCCATCCTACGCTCTAGATTACGTGCGGATCTGGAACTTAAGTCGTCCACCAAATCCAGCAGCCCCACACTCGAAAGCGTCTCTCTATTGTCCGTAAGTCTTGTTGCTGCAAAAGTTAACTCGGAACTTCAATTCATCCAAGCAGCAAAGAATTGCGGATAGCGATGCGGCAACTCGCGGAAAAGGTGCTCTTCCACCTCTTGAGCAGTTGCACACTTCACTATCAACTCATCGGCCAAGCGCCCTAAATCCTGTAGATTTACTGATCGGATCAGATTTTTTATGATGGGAACCGATGTAGGAGTCATACTTAATGTCCGCAACCCCAACCCCATCAGCATTGCCGCCTGAACAGGATTGGCAGACATTTCGCCACAAACCTCAACGGGAATCCCGGCGCGATTTGCCGCAATGACGGTCTGTTTGATTGCTCGAAGAACAGCGGGGTGTAGTGGCTGGTAGAGATAACTGACTGATTCATTAATTCTGTCAGCAGCGAGAATATATTGAATTAAATCATTAGTTCCCAAACTGAAAAGGTCGGACTCGCGAGCCAGCGCCTCAGCGTTAAGAACGGCGGACGGCACTTCGACCATTATTCCGACTGGCATTTTATCGTCAAACGGGACCTTTTCGTTTCGCAAAGACGATTTCACTTCGTCGATTAAACGCCTGGTCATCCGCAGCTCGGATATATCCGATACCAGCGGCAGCACCAGTCGTAATCTGCCGTAATAGCCAGCCCGCAAAAGCGCTCGTAACTGGGAACGAAAGATATCTTGTTCGTGGAGCAAATATCGAATCCCACGCATCCCCAGTGTCGGGTTTGGCTCTTTTTCCGAACCCTTCATTGGAGCTTTGTCGCCGCCCAGGTCGAACGCTCGAATTGTGGCAACGGTTCCGTCCAGCGACTCGGCGATTCGTCTATATTCAATAAACTGCTCTTCCTCTTCCGGTATTGCATTATCGACCGTGTGAAGGAACAGTTCCGATCTATACAAACCGATTCCAGTCGCCCCGTACCGTTTGATATCTTCCAGATCAGTCGTGGCGTCGATATTCGCCCGTAAGGTAAAGGTATAACCGTCCAAGGTGAAAGCGGGCTCGCGAACCTGCTTTTTCAGTTCGGTCGTACTGGTTAGAAGGTCGTCGCGGCGCTTTTCGTAATATCGAATTGTCTCAGGAGTCGGATTGAAGATTACGTCGCCCGTCGTACCGTCCAGTATCACAGCATCGCCGGTGGCAGCACGCTGGAGCGCAGTATGTAACCCCACAACTGCGGGAATGCCAAGGCTGCGGGCGATTATCGCCGTATGCGATGTCCATCCTCCCGCATTCGTTGCGAAACCCAGCACGTGTTTGAAATCAAGCTCAGCGGCATATGATGGCGGTATATCCTCCCCAATTAGAATTACATTCGTATTCAGTTGTGCCAGACTGGCGGATCGTTGGCCGGAAAGAATTCCGATCATTCGGTTCATCACATCTTCGATGTCCGTGCCCCGCTCTCGCAAATATTCATCTTTGATGCTGGAATACGCCCTTAATAATCGATCAGTGACGACTCGAGTTGCCCATTCAGAATTAACCTTGTCATTGGTAATAAGGGATTCGATATCTTTGATCAGTCCACTGTCTTCGAGCATCAAAAGGTGAGCGTCAATAATATAAGCATGATGTCTGCCGAGCGCTTCTTCAATACGTTTCTTTATTGTTTGGAGTTGTTCGCGGGTTGCAGTTATAGCCTTTCGGAGGCGCTCTAATTCAAGTGAGACCTGTTTTTCCGTCCTAAGCTGAGTTCGATAAACGTTCCCTTCGCCATGCTCCAGACACAATGCCGTCCCTATCGCTATGCCGGAGCTTACCCCAAGTCCGCTGAGTCTTGTTTCGACGGCTTCGATGCGCTCAATTGCCATCACGATTCTCCAAATTTAGCCGCGATGAGCTGACAAATCGCTTCCAATGCGTCCACTTCGTCTTCACCTGAGGTGATTACTACTAATTCCGTGCCGTACGATGCTGCAAGTAACAAAACCCCAAGAATGCTTTTGCCATCTGCCGGCTGCTGATTGTCGACGCAACGCAACTGAACCTGGCAACGGTAATTGCCAGCCAATTGCACCAGCCGAGCGGCTGCCCGCGCGTGCAATCCAAGTCGATTTGTAACGCTGACGGTTCGTTCCGGCATAATCAAAAAGAAGCGGAGACACGCGGACACGGGGACACGGGGAGATCCAATAAACATGTCGCTTGGAATAAATCTCCGCGTCTCCGATTCACCGCTTCTCCGCGTCCTTTCATTTCGCTTTCTTGGTAGATAACACTTCGCTAGCCAGATAGATGTTCTTTTGCCCCTGATCCCTCACTCGCTTAGCGATATCGGCCAATGTATCTTCCGGTTGCTGACCTGCCAGTTTTATGATCATCGGAAGGTTCACGCCTGTGACGACTTCAACCGGATAGGCGTCAAGAAATGTCATTGCTATATTTGTGGGAGTTCCGCCGAACATGTCGGTCAGGATCAGAACCCCGCTTCCCGAGTTGACACGTTCGATTGAGCGCTCAATTTCAGTCCGTGCAAAATCGACATCGTCGTGCCATCCGATCGAGACCGCAGTGATGTGTTTGATTTCGCCGACAATCATCTCAGCTGCATTCACCAGTTCTGTCGCCAATCGCCCGTGCGTAACAACCACGCCGCCCACTAAAGCCATAATTCCTCAAAAAAGAAGCCTATAATTCTACCTGCTTAAATCGCGATGTGAAGCTTTTGTTGCATATCCCGCTTCGTTCAGTTTATTTGCGAGTTCCTGCGCAATCATTACCGACCGGTGTCGACCGCCAGTGCAACCGATGCCAATGGTTACGTAGCTCTTCCCTTCGCGTTTGTAACGCGGCAGCAGGAACTTGAGCAGGTCAACAAACTGCTTCATGGTTTCGCCGACCTCCGGCTGGGCATTAAGGTAGTCGATGACTTCCTGATCCTTGCCGGTCAGTTCTTTCAGACCTGCAACGAAGAACGGGTTCGGCAAAAACCGCACATCTAACAGCAGATCCACTTCCGGGGGCACACCATGCTTGTAGCCAAAACTGATTACCCTGACCATCATCTCTTTAGCTTCTGTACGGTACTTGTCTGTCAGGTAATGGCGGAGCGTATGAACAGTATGCGTGGTGGTATCGATTATCTCATCCGCGTGCGCGCGAATCTCTGCCAACAGATTGCGCTCTGACTGTATGGCGTCGGCCAGATTGCTTTCCATTAAAGGATGAGGTCGGCGGGTTTCACTGAACCTTCGAACGAGGACGTTCGTATCAGCTTCCAGAAATATAACGGTGACCTTTGCTCCGCGTTTGACAAGACTGTCGTGAATCTGAGGGAAATCCGCGAGAAAACCGCCTTCGCGAACGTCAATTACCAAGGCAGTCTTTTCCACTTCTGAATCGTGCTCAGCACGTGAATACAGATCAATAAAGGTCGGGATTAGTTTGACAGGCAGATTGTCAACGCAGAAATAGCCGAGATCTTCAAACGCGTTTAGCGCGGTGGACATCCCTGAACCACTCAGACCCGTTATTATGACAATCTCGATTGGCATAGATGGTTAGCTCGGGATCACACGAAGACGCGGGGAAACGGAGAATTAAATAACCATCCCCGATTCCCTGTTTCTTCTTTCATTTAGCTATCACCCTCAATAAGCTCCGTATGCCTTGCGACAAACTCGCGCGCCGCGTGGATGCCGCGCTTCTTCAACATATGATTTCTAACTGCAACTTCCACCAGTGTTGCCAGATTTCGCCCTGACGCCACCGGCATTTCTATAAGTGGAACTTCGATGTCCAGCACTCGAACTCCCTGATCGTCAAGTCCCAAACGATCGTATGTTCTCTCCGGATCCCATCTTACAAGCCGTATCAGCAGATCGAGCTGTTTTTCGACGGCAAGGGCCGAAACGCCGAACAAGTCCTTAATATTGATTATACCCAGTCCTCGAATTTCCATATGATTGCGAACAATCAATGGGGCACTGCCTATCAACTTTACGCCTACGCGTCTCAATTCCACGATATCGTCAGAGATTAATCGGTGTCCGCGTCGAATCAGGTCGAGACCGCACTCGCTTTTGCCGATCCCAGAATCACCCTGAAGTAGTACGCCAAGGCCGAACAGCTCGACCATCACGCCGTGCAGTGAGACCGACGGAGCCAGTTTGACTTGCAGGAATTCCGTCAACTCCAAGATCGCCAGTGAACTCACCTGTGTGGTCAGCAAAAGAGGCATTCCCGCCTGTTCTGCTGCGGATACCAGTTCTTTTGGCGGTTGAAGCCCGCGTGTTACAAGCACGCAGGACATTCGATCCAACGGCAACTGTGTAACCGCACTTTCTCGTTCTGGTTCGTCGAGTTGTTCGAGGTAACTGAGCTCGCTTCCTCCGATAATTTGTGGCCGGCCAGAATGGATGTAATGACTGAATCCCGCTAACGCCAATCCGAGTTTCTGCACTCGAGGTACGGTTATTCGGCGATCAAGCCCGGCCTGGCCTGAAACGATCGTAATGTTCAGGCTGGATGGAGCGCTCTCGCACAAATCGCTGACAGTTATATATGGTGAAAGGGGATTTGACATAGACAGAAGACAGATCAGACGCAGAGAGACAGAGACGCGGGGACACGGACGAACCCTTCGCCGTGTCTCCGTATTCCCCCGTCTCCGCGTCTTCTTTTCGCCGGTTTCATACTCGTGCGTTTTCCTACGGCTCGATCAATCCGAAGTTGCCATCCTTGCGTTTATAGATTACGCCCACGCGGTCTGTCTCTGCGTCGCGAAAAACGACGAACTGATCAGGCGAATCGTTCACCATGTGAGCAGCCTCTTCCGGAGTCATCGGTTTCACATGATATTTGCGTGAACGAATGATTCTAGCCGGAGCTGCGGCCGGGACAACGGAGCCGGAATTATCTGTTGAGTTGGCGCTGGCCGATCCCTTGCTGCGCGTGCGGAACTTCTCCTTAAGCTTCATCACTTGCTTCTCGATCTTTTCCGAAGCACGAGCTACGGACTGATACATATCCATGCACGCGAACGTTCCGGCGAACTGATGATCGCGCCAGGTGATTACGATTTCTGCAATATGACGGCGTTTCTCGACCGTTAAGATGACGTGCGCTTTTGTTGGAGCGCCATTTAAAAACCTGTCTAATTTATCGAGGTGCTCTTTGGTATGGGTCACAATTGCTGGAGTAACTTCTATGTGTCGTCCGGTGAAATCATATTGCATATTTTTACCTCCGGGTTCGCAACTTTTGTCTGAAATCAAAACAATATTTGCAGCATCATACATCAATCACTGGCGTAACAATGAAGACTTTTAAGCGCACGATAAAGTTTCTACGGCCAACCTTCAATGCGTGAGCCGTGAATTGCGCTACGTAGCGGCAGAAACATAGGACGGCCTCTAAAAACAGCAAAAGCGGCGCACTAGCTCGGGCGCCGCTTTGAAAGATAGGTATGGTTATTCCAAACTCACCTCACAGCACTGCCCGCCGTTCGCGCGAGCCAGGAATACGCATTTGTTCGCGATATTTGGCGACAGTACGACGCGACATCTTTACGCCTTCGCGGGCCAATCGCTTGGCAATCTGATCGTCGGTGATCGGATGTTTTGAATCCTCAGCCTCGATCATCTTCTTGATCTGAAGCTTCAGAACCCTCGTTGAAATCTCCTCACCGTCGTCGCTCATCATTCCCTCGGTGAAGAACCGGCGAAGCTCAATCACGCCCTGGGGCGTATGTACATACTTTCGGTTTACGACTCGACTAACAGTGGAAAGATGGATGCCGATATCTTCTGCGATATCTTTCAACATCATTGGACGAAGATACTCAACGCCTCTGTCCAGGAATTCCCGCTGACGATCGACAATGGATTTACACACACGATAAATCGTCTGTTTGCGATGATCTATGTTCTTTAGCAGATCGATTGCGGAACGGAAACGGTCTTTAATGTAATCTTTTTCTTCCTTGGTAGCCTTATCTGAATTCATCATCCGGCGATATGTCGGATTGATGCGCAGCTGAGGCATCCCGTCGTCATTGAACAGGATGTGGTATTCGTCGTCTATTTTCTCGATATAAACTTCCGGTTCGATATATTGCGCGGACTGCCCAGAATATTTTCGGCCAGGATGCGGGTCGAGAGTCTTGATGTAATCGAGCTCCTGCTTGATGTCCTCGACATTAACATTAAGCGTCTTGGCCAGATCTGGCATTCGGTGAGGCTGTAGTCGGTCGAAATGCTCGCTCACCATTCTATAAGCCAGTCGATCCTGCTGTCCCTGATCCTCCATCTGGACCAACAAGGCCTCGCGCGGGCCCGACGTAGCCACACCAACGGGATCAAGCCGCTGAATTGTGTGCAGCGCCTTCTCAACAACTTCAGGCGACCAATTACCAAGCGCGCTGATTTCACTGACAGGACTGGCCAGGAAACCATCTTCGTTCAAGTTGCCAATGATCTCTTCGCCGCAATCCTGAACTTCGGGAGTTACTTCAGAAAGACGCAACTGGAAGCTGAGATGTTCTTCCAGCGAGAGCGGCCGCGTCAGCATATTTTCAAACGACGGCCCATCTTCCTTTGTCTCTACTTCACGCGTGCGATAACCAGGATCCAGGTATTCTTCAAACGAGAAAGAGCCGAAATCGACTTCTTCGAATGAGTCACGCTCGCGGTCCACAGGTTCAGAAGTAAATTCATCGGCGGGTGTGGCTGGCTCCGTTGCTGGAGCTTTCGACTCGCCCGCATAAAACTCGGCGTCCGCGGGCGGGGGTAGCGCAGATTCCGGAGCATTGATTTCTGTACTAACAGCGCTGAGCAACTGTTCGTCGGCCTGAATAGCGGCCGGTTCAGGATTCTCATCCGGCGCGAGTTCCTCAAGCACTGGATTCTCTGAAAGCTGAGTCGATACCAGATCGCTGAGCTCAACTTTCGTCATCGCCAGCAACTCTATGCGCTGGCGCATCTGAGGCGTCAACACAAGCCGCTGCGAGAGCGTAGTTGATAAATGTGGTTTCACAGACATAGCAACAACCTACCCCACTACAGTCGGAATTTCTCTCCCAGGTAAACGCGCCTCACCTCTGGGTGGGTGGTTAGTTCTGCAGCGGTTCCCGAAAAAATAATCATTCCATCATTAATAATATAAGCCCGATCCGAAATCGCCAGGGTCTCGCGCACATTATGGTCCGTAATTAACACGCCAATTCCCATATCGCGAAGCCTTGCGATTATCCCCTGGATGTCAACCACCGCCAAAGGGTCGATTCCCGCAAATGGCTCGTCCAGCAGAATGAATTTAGGCCTTATAGTCAAACATCGCGCTATTTCCGTCCGGCGACGCTCGCCGCCTGAAAGTGAATAGCCTTTCGTTCGTCGCACAGCGGAAAGATTAAATTCGTCCAGCAACTGCTCTAAGCTCTCCTGCCTTTCCGAACGCGTCAGGTCGAGCGTTTCAAGTATCGCCAGTATATTTTGCTCGACCGTTAATTTCCTGAAAACCGAGGGTTCCTGGGGAAGGTAGCTGATCCCGTTTCGAGCCCTGATATACATAGGCTCCAGGGTGATGTCCTCGCCACCCAGTAGGATCTGCCCACTGTCAGGTCGCTCCAGCCCGACAACCATATAAAAAGTTGTTGTTTTGCCGGCACCGTTCGGGCCTAGTAGCCCTACTACTTCACCTTGCCGAATGGAGAGAGAGACATCGTTTACTACGACGCGCTTGCGGTAAGCTTTACGTAGCCCGAATGTTTGTAGGTTAAGTCCCTTTCCCGCACTCTCAAGACGGTTTGCAACCTGCTCATTCAAACTTTCGGGGAGCGAGATCACCGATGTACCGTTGCTGACATCAGCCAAAGCAAGCTACCTCCAAAACCCCCGCTCATTGCGACTTATGGATCGCATGTCCACGTCGCGTACCTCGTTGATCTTCAATCGAAATCTTATCATCCGACATGTTCAAAGTCAATTGACGCCCACTGGTGAGGCCGCGCTCATCATCCTCGATTTTAGCTAAATTCCCGGTCAAAACTATGGTGTTTGCTTCTGCGTTGTACTCCGCGTGATCGCCCGATCCGCGGCGGCCAGGTTGAGTTAAAGAGACGCTATTATCAGCCACGATGTGGTCAACATCATTCGATCCGTTCTTTAAAAACACGTCAAGAGTCTGCGCCTTTAATGTGTCAGTTCCCTGCTTGACTTCGACACCGCCTTCGTAACGAATACGCCTGTCTGAGTCGTTGAAAGACATTCGCGCCGATTTGGCAAACATCGGGACGGTCTCTTTAGTGCCCTTCTGCGCTCTCTTTAATTGTGAAAGACCCGAACTGACGTGACCGTCTGCGATCATCTGTTTGTTCTCTTTGGTTAAAGAGATCTTGTCCGCAGCTACAAAGTTTTGATCCTGCCAGGCTCTTGCAGTTCCAGTGTAGATTACTTTATCGCCGTTATCCTCTATCTCAACATTATTCGCGGTAACAAATACCGGGGAACGCAAATTCGCGAATGGTGCCGCGCCTCCGGTTTTCTCTTTGTTGTAATACGTAGTTCTAACTCGACGATGTGCTTCACCCTTACCGGTCTCGGTGTTGATGATTATCTCCTCTGCCTGAGTACGCGCAGCGCTGTCCCAAACGGCGGGCTCATCGCCGGAAAGCTTGATCGTTTTGTCAGCAAGCATAAAAGTAGCGCGCTTTGCCGTCGCATTGCGGTCACCTTCAACATATTTGAAATTGCCCTCTTGCGTTAAATCGATCAGGTCCTGTGTTTCCCGATTAAAATTGGCGACCATGGTCTGGCTGGTAGTTGTGCGCACCGGACGGTTACCTTGCAGGGGTTCGGACTCTACTTTGACGCCGCCGTCGCCGGTGCATTGTCTAACGATATTGTCGGCATCATAAAAGTCGACGCTGAACTTTGCGGCATGTATGCGCTTTCGATCTGCTTTGGCGTCTTTAACGGTTGGCGTAATTGTAAGAATCGCTTCTCCAATCGCTTCCGCGTGAGCCAAATCCTTGCTGTTGTCACGGAAATCTACCAGGACCTTGTTAGCTTCGATCTGACTTTCGGAAGGATTCTTACCTTTGTTAGGTGCGCCGAAGAAGATGGTAGTGCGTCCATCTGTAGTTATCTTCTTTATTGCTGTTCCCTGTTGTCCAGGCGCAAAGGTCATGTCCATTGTATTGCTGGTAAAGCTCCGTTTCGGAACTGTGTCAATCGAATTGGCTGAAACACCGCCAGTGGCTTTCGCAGACTGAAGTTGCTGCTGGTCATCGAAATTGAAGTCGAGGTCCTGAGATTTCATTTCGAATGACTTGCCCGGTTGGGAAAGCTTCATGTACGAGTCACCGCGCGCCTCAAGTCGGGTCATCTTGTTTTGAGCGGACAGAAATGCTGTCATACGATCCGCATCCATTTGGTCGGTACCGCGCTGAACATCGACTTTGCCGGTGAAGATCATTTGCGCTGCCGCTTTTTCATATTCACCATAGCCGGCCTTTATGTTGACCGGTTCTGCCTGAGCGCCGTTCGTGTGATCCTTTGGCGAGAGGCGAATATTGACATTGCTCTTCATCTGCAGTTTGGTCGTGGTGGTGTCAAAGAAGAGTCCTTTGAAGCTTCCGGAGATTCCCTCTCGTTCGAATTGAACAACTTGATCGCTGGTCACGATTCCCTTTGCCTGATCGTAATGCGCGGACTCGGTCTTTATCGTCGAGCCATCAGTCATAATAACGTTTACATTTTTGTTAAAATCGGCAACTGCTTTGGCGTTGTCGTAAATAGCGGAGTCGGCGGTAATGACGTCGTGCTTGTCAGAGTTCTTTCCGTAAAATTCCAGGCGCACATTATCTAACTGGTGATGTCCGTCTTCAAATGTCTGGTCTTTCGCTGCGGTAAGCAGAAACAGGTCTTTGCCTCCCTCGCTGTGCATCTCGCGAAAACCCTCAGCAACAGTGGTCAAATGGGGGCCCAAAGGGTTGCCGCCGGCAGCCGTCGGACCGCCTGGGGTCGTTACATGTCGCCGCGTTATAAAGGTGACTGCAATAATCGCCGCAACAACGATAAAAAGTCCGAAAGCACCAGCCTTCAGCAATACTGGAAACTTAACTTTTCTCATACAAATGCATTTGCTCGATCAGGTTCGTGCATACAAGAATAATCGCAATCGATTGCAATCGCCAGTATTAATCGTGGCGTGGAGTTTAGTCCGCGAAAACTGGGGCGTGCTCAAGGTCAAAAAAACCAACATCACCGGCATTTGGAGGATTGTCGCAAGCGATCTTGTTAGATGTTGGAACTTGCGTAGGGTAAAGTCCACGCCACGATTTTTGACTAATATTTCAGGTCAACAATGGTCATCTGAGGAGTTGTCCGACCGTTGAAAAGATTTTCGCTGAGTTTATATGCCACCTTCACCTGATCACCTGCAAAGATCGACTCGGACATTGATCCGGCATTCCACCAGAGGCACTCAACAGCACGTCCGTGTTCCATCAACCGGAATTTCAGATGCTTGTCCTTCAAAACGCGCGGATCACCAGCGACTATTGCTTTGTTCGTTGCAAAGATGGGCTCAGGATTGCCTTCGCCGAACGGCTCCAATCGCTCGATCTCGTGAATCATATCCAAATTGATCTCGCTGATTGACAGGTCAGAATCAATTTCAAGCTCAGGCATCAGATCGTCGTCTGTGAGAACTCGATCGGCGTATTCGTTTAATCGTCTGCGCAATTCTTCTATTCTATCTGCCTTTATCGTAACCCCAGCGGCGTGAGAATGACCGCCATATTTCTCAAATAACTCGTCGCAAGCAGTCAAACCGTCAAGCAGGTGAAAACTCTTGATGCTTCGTCCGCTGCCATGACCCATTCCGTTTTCGATGGAAATAATGATCGTAGGACGGTAAATGCGTTCAACGACTTTCGATGCGGCAATGCCGATCACACCTCGATGCCAGCCTTCACCGGCCAGAACAGCAACGCGACCTTCGGCGTGTTGAGGTTCAAGCTCGATCACGCGCATTATCTGCTCGATAATCGAAGCCTCGACCTGTTGACGCTCAATATTTTGGGCGTTGAGTTGCTCGGCGAACCGCCGCGCCTCCGCTTCAGTCGATGCAGAAAACAGATCTACAGCAGCGCTGGCGCCGGCCATTCTACCGACCGCGTTTATTCGCGGACCTATGCGAAATCCGATGTCACTGCAGGTTATCCTGGTTTTGTCTTTCAATCCGACAACATCAAGCAAAGCGCTCAGTCCGCGATTATTTGGCGAACGCAGCCCTTCAAGACCAAACTTTGCAATGATGCGATTCTCTCCGACAAGCGGAACAATATCCGCGATAGTGCCGATCGCGACAACTTTCAGAAAAGATTCGATGACTTTAGCCCGGTTTGGGTAATCCGTTGATTGCAGCAATCCCTGAACAAGCTTGAACGCAACGCCGACACCCGCGAGCGATTTTTCAGGATAGTTGCAATCCGGTCGTTTTGGATTCAGAACCGCCAGCGCCTTTGGCAAGCCTTCTTCAGGCAGATGATGATCGGTGATAATCACGTCCAGACCAATTGCACTGGCGACTTCGACAACTTTATGCGCTCGTATACCGGTATCTACGCTGATTACAAGATGGAAACCATCCTCGCGCGCCCGTTCAATCGCTTCTTCTCGCATTCCATAACCGTCTTTGAGTCGTTCAGGAATGTAATAGCTGACGTTAGCGCCGATCAGTTCCAGAGCTTTTTTCAGAATGACGGTCGCCGTCGTTCCATCCACATCGTAATCGCCATAGATCAGAATTCGTTCTTTCTGTGCGACAGCCCGCAGAATTCGTTCGACCGCAGGTCGCATATCGGCCATCAAGAACGGGTCGTGAAGATCGCTGATTGATGGATTCAAAAACTTATGAGCTTTTGCGAGTTCGGAAATCTCTCGATTGCAGAGAAGTTTTGCGATTAACGGAGAAATACCCAGCGTTGAACACAGGCTATCAGTCGATTTTGGATCGGATACGCGGGGGCGCCATCTTTTCTGGTTTATGGCAGGCACGCCTGAGAGCGCACGCGTCTCGCGTGCTAAACCTTTCTATAGAAGAGCTTCATAAAGAAAGCTGGATATCTGGGTTTGCAGGCATGCTGCCTGGGCTCCCAGGTCAGGCTTTCGAAATTTCTTCCTTAACAACTTCAGACAAGCGTCGAATGCCTTCTTCAATCTGATCGGGATCAAGATGCGAAAACGATATTCGCATATAGTTTAAATGTTTTTCCGTCGGAAAGAAGGGTCCACCGGGTTCAAACGCAACTTCACGTTTAATCGCCTGCTTAAGCAGCTCGTCAGCATTTAGGGTTTCAGGCAACTCAACCCATACAGAAAATCCGCTATCGGGATTTGACCAATTTGCCTCTTGTGGAAAATACTGTTCCAGCGCTTCGACCGTTGCGTCGCGCCGCGTGCGATAGAATTCGCGGCATTTCGAAAGATGATCCTCGAAAGAATTCTCTTTCAAATAAAGTGATAACACCATCTGGCTCATAGAACTGGACTGCAGATCGGTTGCCTGCTTAATAACTGTCAGACGTTGAATAATATCTTCGGTTGCAACTATCCAGCCAACACGCAGTCCCGGAGTCAGCACTTTTGAAAAGCTGCCGACGTGAAGAATGCGATCCTCGACATCATCATAGGATTTCAACATCCTGGCGTTCTCGGAGTACTGAATTTCGCTGTAAACTTCGTCAGCAATAACAAAGGTCTCGTATTCAGTAGCGAGATCGATTATTTGTAGTCGTTGTTCCTCGGTAAGAGACGCGCCAGTGGGGTTGTGTCCGGTCGGTATCAGATAAAAAAACTTTGGCGACTGCCGTGTCAGCAGGTAACGGAAACTATCAATCACCAATCCACGGTCGCTTCGCTGAACCGCGCAAAATCGCGGCTCTTGAAGTTCGAAAGCCTGAATGGCCGCAAGATAGGTCGGCGTTTCCAGCGCAATTGGATCATTGGGTCGAACAAGAAGTTTCGAAATGAGATTTAATGCCTGCTGAGCGCCACTGGTTATAAGAATCTCTTTCGGACGAGCATCCACACCCCGGCTCTGCATGTATTCGGCAATTTGCTGGCGTAAGGGTTCATATCCTTCGCTCCAGGAATATTGCAGCGCCTGCGAGGATTGTTCGGACATTACGCGCTCAAACGAGGCTTCGAACTCGGCGGTGGGGAACATTTCATCTGAGGGGAGACCTCCCGCCAGAGAAATGATATCTGATCCGGCAGCCTCCTTAAGAAGACGCTCGACTTTGGGGTTCTGAACGTGCGTTATCCAGCTTTTGAATTCAACCTGTGTAGTCATTCGTTTTCGCTATTATCTTCATCTCCCCAAAGTTCTAACCAATCGGTCCGGCGATAAACTGAGGCGTCGCCAGTTGTCGCGGCTAACTATGGGCTGCTCGCAACCCGTAAAGGAATAACGGCGAGCGTGATAAAAGTCAAGTAATCGAACCGTGGAATCAGCAACATGTGAAATTACTAGCGTTGTTAGAGCCAGTAAACTCTCGCTTAATTAACGATTCTCAAAAAAATACATTTTAAATAATAAGTCTCTGGCACTGAAAGCAGGATAGGGTGATCCTTTGCCTGAGTGCGCTTCTCTATCAATTGCACATCACGATGGGAATCCGCTGCGGCCTGTGCAAGCATCCCCAGAAACAGCGCTTCATCCACATGATAAGAACAACTGCACGATATCAACACGCCCCCTGGATTCAATAATCTGAAAGCCCGAAGATTGATTTCTTTATAACCGCGCAGCCCAGACTCCAGCGCCGATCGATGTTTTGCGAACGCAGGAGGATCAAGAACAATCGTGTCAAAGCGTTCACCATTATCGTCAAGGCTGCTCAACAAATCGAATGCATTGGCTTCAGCAAATTCTATATTGCTTAACTCGTTCAAAGCAGCGTTTTGCCGAGCTCGTTCCAGAGCAGCGCCGGAGATGTCCACGGACATCACGCTGTCTGCCTTTGCCGCAAGATTCATCGCGAACGAGCCATGAAACGAAAAGCAATCAAGCGCGCGACCTTTTGCAAAATCCCTGGTCAACAACCTGTTCTCTCTTTGGTCCAGGAAAGCGCCGGTCTTTTGCCCGGAAAGAATGTCGACAGCGAATCTAATACCGTTTTCACTGACGATTAATTCTGATGGCGGTTCTCCATGCAATATGCCGGATTGCATCGGCAGGCCTTCCAGATTTCTCACTTTGGCGTCGTTACGTTCGATGATAGCTCGGGGATTGAGCTCTTCCACCAGCAGCTCGACCCACATTGATTTCAAACGGTCCATTCCCTGCGAAAGGGTTTGCAGAACAACGCAGTCGCTGTACCGGTCGATAATCAGCGACGATAACAGGTCGCCTTCACTGTAAACAAGACGGAAGGCGTCGCTGTCTTTCACCACTTGTCTGCGATACTCGATGGCCGCTCGCAATCGCCTGTGCCAGAAATCGCGATCGATAGGTTCATCATGAAAACTAACGAAACGCAAAGCGATTTGAGACCGAGAACTGTAAAGCGCCATTCCGATGAAATTTCGATGGCGATCAATTACACGGACAACTTCGCCGCCCTCGAGAGGCGGTGGATTGTGCAAGTCACTGCGATATACCCATAAATGCCGCGCTGCAGTGCGGCTTGCGCCTTTTGGGGTAATTGAAACTGTCTGGATTGCTGTCACTGTTTAAATGCCTTTACTTTCTTTCGCACGACTTTATGAAGTTTTAAATCTTAGTCGGCCGATTATGATAACTCAATCTTCCAAAACCAGAATTATCCTGTATCATCACTGGACACGGGCCTCCCCGCTTCCAGCTCGTACTCCCTGAAGTTAGTTTTGAGGGGGATATCGATTGAGGATTTCAGAGCTTTACCAGGCCTGGCAACGAATTATTGTCGGTTCTTATCCATTATTATCTATAGAGATCACCAGAGAATGTCCGCTGCGTTGTCCCGGTTGCTATGCATATGAACCGGAACACCTGGGGCAGCTTGGGCCGCTCAGAACACTTGCCGATTACAAAGGGCAGCAATTGGTGGACGGGGTGATCGATCTCGTGAACCGTTACAAACCGGTGCACGTTTCGTTAATTGGAGGTGAGCCGCTCGTTCGTTTTCGCGAACTCAATCTCCTGTTGCCGAAACTGAGCGAGATGGGCGTAAAGGTACAGGTAGTTACCAGCGCAGTACGTCAAATTCCTATCGAGTGGTCTACCATCAAAGGCTTAACGGTTGCCGTTTCGATAGACGGCCTGCAGCCAGAACACGATCGCAGGCGCGCTCCTGCGACGTACGAGCGAATTCTTACCAATATTGTCGGCCATTCCATAATCGTTCATTGTACTGTGACTCGCCAAATGGCAACGCGAGCGAATTCGTTCGAGGAATTCCTCACGTTTTGGTCCAGCAAACGAGAGGTTAAGAAAATCTGGTTTAGCCTGTTCACTCCTCAAATAGGCGAAAACGTTGAAGAGATCCTGCCTGCTAATGAACGCTCTGCCGTTTTGCAAAGGCTTGCCGGTTTGCGCCCTATCTTTCCAAAACTGGATTTGCCCGAAATGGTAATTAAAGGATTCGAGCGACCTCCGCAGTCTCCGAAAGAATGTCTTTTTGCCAGGTCAACGCTCAGTATCACCGCGGATTTAAAAGGCAAAATCAGCCCTTGCCAGTTCGGTGGCAATCCGGATTGCAGCCAGTGTGGTTGTATGGCTTCCGCCGGATTAAAAGCCGTAGGCGATTACAAAGTCATGGGTTTGGTGCCGCTTAAAGCCCTCTATAACGCTTCGGAGAGAATCGGTAAACGCAACGTAAGAATCCGAACTGCCAATACCTGACGTAGTACCTCTGCTACGGGTTGCCCAGCCACCAATATTTTCCGAGGGCGGCAGCCAACTGTGGTAGCATAGAATTTTGGAACTTCCATTCTGGTCGAGGAGTCTCCCGAATGATACTCAGTCACGTACTGGAGCGGTCTGCTCGGATATATCCTAATGCCATAGCGACTATTTGCGGCGAACATTCTTATACATATTCTGAACTAAAGGATCGCGTGCATCGCCTGGCAAAGGCGTTTCAGCAGCATGGAATAAGACAGGGCGAGCGAGTTGGGATGCTACAGCTGAACTGTCATAGATTCGTCGAAGTCGTTTTCGCCTGTTTTGAAATCGGTGCGGTGATTGTTCCGATGAACACCCGGCTTGCCGCCGACGAGCTCAGTTTCATCATTAAAGATTCTGAGTGCGGGGCGCTCGTGGTTGATGAGATGCTGACGCCACTTGTTGATTCCATACGACCTCGACTGGAAGCCACTCAACTTTATATCAGCGGTGGTCGCGAAGGATATGTAGAGTACGAAGAGTTAATCGCATCAAGTACTCCGACTCCGGAAATAGCAGAACCGAATGAAAACGACATTGCGGGCCTTTTCTACACCAGCGGCACTACTGGAATTCCCAAAGGCGTGATGCTCAGTCACCGTAATGTGTGGATGAATGCTCTGCACTCCATAATTTCGCTGGAGATCAGACCGTGTGAAACCAATCTTCACGTCGCCCCGCTGTTTCACGTTGCGGGTTTTCCGATCATCCTGACGGCGGCGCTTAGCGGAGGAACGCACGTTTTTCTGAAGAAGTTCGATCCCAGGGCGGTGCTTGAGACCATCGATAGGCACCAGGTAACGGCGTGCCTGCTGGTTCCGACGATGATTAATTATGTAGTGAACTATCCCGAGCTTAGCCAGTTCAATCTTAGCAGCCTGAAAAGAATATTCTATGGAGCATCGCCAATACCATCGCAGCTTTTGAAAAAAGCCATGGAGGCAATGCCCGAATGCGCATTCATTCAGGGCTATGGCCAGACGGAATCTGGACCTCTATTGACTGTATTGCAATGGTCGGATCATCAGTCTGATGGTTCCGAGACCGGCAATCGACGATTGACCTCGTGTGGCCGACCGATACTGGGCGTGCGAGTCGAAGTGTTTAATGAACAGAATCAGCCGGTCAAACCCGGTGAAGTCGGCGAAATCGTCGGCCGTGGACCGAACATCATGATGGGTTACTGGAAGCGGCCAGACGATTCAGCCTTTGCGCTGCGCGATGGTTGGCTGCATACCGGGGATCTGGCGACCGTTGATGACGAGGGCTATATCTATATTGTCGATAGAAATAAAGACATGATCGTAACTGGCGGCGAGAATGTTTATTCAACTGAAGTTGAAAACGTTATCTACACGCATCCGGCAGTTAGGGAAGCCACGGTTATTGGAGTACCTGATTCCAAATGGGGCGAAGCGGTCAAGGCGGTTGTATCGTTGAAGAGCGGGCGAACTCTGGATGAGAAAGAATTGATTGCTCACTGCTCTGCGCGGCTGGCCGGGTACAAAGTGCCAAAGTCCGTAGACTTTATGGACGATCTGCCAAAGAGCGGCACTGGGAAGATACTCAAGAAGGTCTTACGTGACGAATATTGGAAGGGGCAGGAACGTAAAGTCAACTGATTCGGTATCATCTGTGCTGGCGATTGTCGACAACGTTGTTTGCTTGTTCACAAATCTCCTAAATATTATACTCCGCAAGGCTGCGCCGATAATTAGTGATTAATTTCGACGCTTCGCCGCTTTCCGCGTATCAGTCCAGGGCGGAAAATCTCTCTAAATTAATCGCGCAATCATTTCCCCTTGTTGTTGCAAGTCGGGAACAATTTTATCAGGAGGAGTCTCTCATGAATCGTTTCAAGCTAAGCTACAACGGCAGAAAACGAATGATCATCGCTATGTGCCTGGTCATTGCACTGCCCGTCGTCTCTCCGATGTTTCTGCTGGCGCAAAGTCCTTCAACCGCGGCGTCAACGACCCAAGCTCCGCCCTCGCAGCCGGTTCGAATCACGAAAGCGAACTATGAACTTGCTGCGCGGTGGACGGCGGAAAAAGTCGGTAAACTGGTCTTCGATACTGCCGTGACGCCGCATTGGCTGGAGACTGGAGATCGCTTTTGGTATAGCTACGAAACGAGCCAGGGGCGTCACTATTACATAGTCGATCCCGTAAAGAAGACGAAAGCGCCTCTGTTCGACAATGCAAAGATAGCAGCGATGCTGACCACCGCGCTCAGGACTCCATATGACTCCCAGCATCTTCCAATCAAGAGCTTGAAATTCATGAAGAACGACACCGTCGTCCGATTCGACGTTGATGTTCCCAAAGATTCGAGTGTCGGCGCTGGAGTAAAGGCTGAAGAAAATCCCGATACCCAGGATCAAATGTCTGACGATCAGGATCAGACTCAGGATAATGACAGCGACAATCCACAGCAGCGACGAGGCCAGGGTGGGGGCGCAGGACAAACAGACGATGCGTCATCAACCACAAAGACCGTCTATTTTGATTATGACATCGCTACCGGAAAACTAACGATGCTGGAGGACTACAAACCACCGCAAAAGCCGCGATGGGCGTCGGTCTCGCCTGATGAGAAGACGATAATTTTCGCTCGCGGGCACAATCTTTATATGATGGATGCTGACAACTACGCCAAGGCTCAGAAGAAGGCCGACGATTCGTCAATCGTTGAAACTCAGATTACAACCGACGGCGAAGAACATTGGGGCTACGACCGCAGACTGATGGAAGAAGAAAAGAAACAATTCCAGCGTCAAGAACGGGACAAGAAAACTCCGCGAGTTCCGCCTATCCAGATCTATTGGTCGCGCGATTCCAAGAAGTTTTCTGTTGTCAGATCGGACGAGCGCAAAGTAGCCGACCTCTGGGTCATCAATTCGCTCTCGAATCCGCGACCAACTCTCGAGACCTATCGCTATGCAATGCCAGGCGAAGCAAACGTTCCGCAATTCCAGATCGAAGTATTTGATCGCGATTCAAAAGCAAAAACTTTAGTCAAAGCCGACAAGTTCAAAGATCAAACCGTTCAAATCTCAACCGCGCGTACAACCGCAGCTGCCAGAGAGCACGAAAAGACCGAACCGCAGTGGCTCAGCGATACGACGGATAAGCTCTATTTCACTCGCCTGAGCCGCGACATGCATCGCCTGGATGTTTGCGTTGCTAGTCCTGAAAGCGGCGACGTTAAAGTTCTGATCGAAGAGCGCCTCAACACCTACATAGAAAGCAAACCACTGCGCCTGGTAAACAACGGTCAGGAGATTCTTTTCTGGTCCGAGCGCGATGGCTGGGGTCATTACTATCTTTTCGATGGCAATGGCAATCTGAAGAATCAGATCACTTCGGGTGAGTTCGTCGATAACACGATCGAATCAATTGATGAGAAAGGCAGAACGCTCGTGATCAGCGGTTTCGGTCACGAACCGTCGGAAGACCCCTATTTCTCGCATACCTACAAGGTCAATTTCGATGGTACTGGCTTCAAACTCCTGGATCCGGGCGACGCATCGCACTCAGCGTCAATATCGGATTCGGGTAAATACTTTGTCGATAATTTTTCGCGGATAAACACTGCGCCGAAATCCGTTCTTTATGACAACCTGGGAACAAAGGTCCTCGATCTGGAAACAACTGATGTATCCGACCTGTTGGATTCAGGATTTAAGTTCCCCGAACCATTTAAGGTCAAGGCAGATGATGGCATCACTGACCTTTACGGGACTATGTACAAGCCATTCGACTTTGACCTTAACAAGAAATACCCAATCATTGCTTACGTCTATCCGGGACCGCAAACCGAAAGCGTAACCAAGACGTTTTCTCCAAAAAACGCCAACGTTGCACTTGCTCAGTTTGGCTTCATCGTCATCGAAGTCGGCAACCGTGGCGGCAATCCTGACCGTTCGAAGTGGTATCACAACTTTGGCTACGGCAATTTGCGCGATTACGGTCTCGCCGATAAGAAGGCGGCGATTGAGCAGCTGGCCCGACGCTACCCTTGGATCGATATCGACAAAGTAGGCATCACCGGTCATTCCGGCGGCGGATTCATGTCGACCGCTGCTACGCTGGTCTATCCTGATTTCTTCAAAGTGGCAGTGTCAGAATCAGGAAACCACGAAAACAACATCTATAATCACACCTGGAGCGAAAAACATCACGGCGTCAAAGAAGTCACCGATAAAGACGGAAACGTCAAATTCGAATACAACATCGAAAAGAACTCTGATATTGCAAAGAACCTGAAAGGTCACCTGATGCTGTCGACCGGCGATATGGACGACAACGTCAATATGGCGGCGACAATCAGAATGGCTGATGCGCTTATCAAAGCGAACAAGCGATTCGACTTTGTAATTCTTCCCGGCAAGCGTCACGCCTATGCCGACGCCGCTAGCTACTTCTTCTGGATCAGAGCAGATTACTTCTGCCGGTATCTGATCGGTGATGTTCCTGACAGCGTTGATCTGATCGAATTGCAGAAAGAGAAAGAGCAGTCGGGAGATAAGAGAAGAACCGGTGCTGCAGGCAGACAGCAGTAGCTTATAGGGATTAACGACCAACTCGAACAGGCGCGGACCTCAATCAGGTTCGCGCCTTTTCTAATGTAGCGGCCAAAAAATCGGAATTACCAGCAAAGACACAATCATTATCAGCACTGTCAGCAATCCTCCAACTCGGACGTAATCGAAGAATTTATACTTCCCTGGTCCGTAGACAATCGCTGTAACAGGCTCTAATGGGGTCGGAAATGAGCACGACGCTGAAATTGCGATCGCAATCGCGAATGCGCGAGGATTCACTTGCAGTTGATTGGCGACATTTATGGCTATAGGCGCAACCATCAGTGCGCACGCGGCATTCGCCATCGGCTGGGTAAGGATGGCTGTGAAAAGGAAGAATGCTCCCATTATCACTATTGGACCGCCGAACCCAAAATAACGCGTAACATAATCCGCCAGAAACTTCGCCGCTCCGGTTTTTTCCATTGCTACACCTAATGGAATCGAAGCTGCAATAAGTACAATCGCTGACCATTCAATTTTGTCATAGGCTTCCTGCACGCTTATACATTTGGTGAGGATCATAGCGATGGCAGCGGCAAGGGCTACTTCCGGTATCGGCAACAGATTAGTGCCGGCGACTATCGCAGCCAGGACGAATATGGCCAGCGCCCAAATGGCTTTCTTTTTACGCAGGGGCGTGTGCTCGACATCGTCAAGCGTAAGGAAGTTGGGGTCTTGCCTCAAGCTATTTATTCGGCGTGTAGTGCCCTGAATAACCAGCACATCTCCGAAATATAAATGAATATCGCTTACTTTTTCGTGCAGCGCTTCTCCGTGCCTATAAACACCGAGTACGTCCGCGCCATATCTTGAGGAAAATCTTATTTGCTTGAGAGTTCGATTTGCAAAGGTCGAGTTTGGAGACAGAATCGCTTCGACGATCACAGTGTCGGTATCTGCCTTTCCCTTGTCGGGTGAGGCTTTGTCTCCTTTTATCTCAAGCCCCTGGGCATCTTTTATACTCAGTATCTGGTCTAGCTTTCCTTTGACCAGCAACACATCACCTGCCAGCAATAAGGCGTCTTTATGAGGGAGTTTTTGCGCGCCGCCGCGAACAATTCCCAGAACCTGCAGATCGTATGTGCCGTGAAAATCAGTCTCGCCCAATGTGCGACCCTTTAAAGGTGAATCAGGTCGAATAATAACTTCTGTAACGAAGCGTTTCCGGTCCACATTCTCTTCCTGCTCATGTCCTTCCGGATTGTCCTTTGGTAGCAGATTCGTACCGATAAATATCGTATAGAGGACCCCTACAATCAGGACAGGAATTCCCAAAGGTATGAACTCAAATAGGCTGAACGGGGCCAGGTTATATTTGGGCAACAGTCCATTGATCGCCAGGTTAGTCGACGAACCCACTAAAGTGCATTTCCCACCAAGGATCGCGCCGTAAGCCAAAGGCATAAGGAACTGCGATACTGACTGTTTCATCCGTTTGGCGATGGCTATTACCGCAGGCATCAACACAGCTGTCGTCACCACGTTACTCATGAACGAGGCTATCAAAGCGGCCACCACCATCATCACCAGGATGAATCGCTTTTTGCCGTTTCCGCCCATTCGACTCAACCGATGTCCGACAGCTTCAACAACGCCAGTATTAAACAGCGCGGCCGACATCACAAAAAAACCGGCAATTGTTATTACTGCGGGATCGCTGAATCCGGACAGGGCTTCTTCAGGCTTCAAAACCTGGGTGAGCGCAAGCGCCAGCAGTACCAGTACGGAGGTCACGTCAATCGCAAACGCTTCTGTCATGTACAGAACGATGCCGATGACAAGGATGACCAGTACAGTGATTGCCTGGTGACTCACACGCACCTCTTCCTGTTACGAGTTCCTGATGGCTCGGGCATTCTATCTTAGAATGGCTGCGGACGACTGTTTATTCAGGTTGGAGATCGCTATGGTCAGATCGTCGAATTCGATTGGCTTTGTCAGGTAAGCATCGGCGCCCAAATTCAGCGTGGCTTTCGCAACTGAATCATCTTGTCCGGTTATCACAAGAATCGGCACAGACTTCAAAATATCATCATGTCGCACCATGTTGATAACTTGTTTCCCATCTATTCCGGGCAAGCTCAAGTCAAGGACTATAATATCTGGTTTGATTTCCCGGGCGCGGGTGTACCCGGATTCTCCATCAGTCGCAGATTCGGCGTCATACCCTTCCGCGCACAGCAAATGAGCCAGCGCGTCACGAGAATATTCGTCATCTTCGATAACCAGAACCTTAATCGGTGTAGTTGTCATGGGTCACACCTGTCCACACGCGAATCCAGGGAACTGTAATGCCATTTGCGCCTGGTTTACTGCATTATTTCAGTTAAGCAAATTTGATTCTCTTTACCGCTGGGACGATGAATTCAACATCAAACCCTTGCTTAACTCTTCTTCTAAAGAACTTATGCTTTCATGCAGTCCAAGTCAATACTTCTGACCGTCCTGTATCTGTTCTCAGTCCATCCGCGCAGGATCGGCCGTAAAAATAAAGCGATACATGCTGACACAGTGCTGTCACCGCCTTAAGCGTAGGATGCAAATACCGAGCAAGCAGTCGGCTTGAAATCAAATTTAGACTAGGTGAAAAGGAGACATCTATAATGCCAAGAGTGGTTCACTTCGAAATAGCTGCCTCAGAACCTGAGAGAGCCAGCGAGTTTTATCGGAAAGTATTCGGCTGGGAAATCAAAAAGTGGGACGGTCCGCAGCCTTACTGGTTAGTCAGCACCGGGAACAAAGAACAACCGGGAATCGATGGCGGTATTCTTAAAGGAAACAATGGAACAGTCAACAGCATCGATGTAGATTCGGTAGATGATTACATTTCCAAAGTCACCGCCAGCGGAGGCAAGGTTGCAATGCCGAAAATGGAGATTCAAGGCGTGGGATTTATTGCCTACTGCCAGGATACGGAAGGCAATACTTTTGGGCTGTTCCAGCCCACGCATAAACACTGAAAATTCAGAACGGGACGTTCAGAGTTCAGTCTCAGGTCTTCCGAACTTGGCAAACAAAACTGGACTCTGAACACAGTGCGGAATGTCGTTATTTTTTGCTGTCCTTTATCAAAACCGCATCCGTGGTCGTGCTACCACGGGCAGCGACTAATTGCTTGCCGTCGCTCGACCAGTTGAACCAGAATATCTCGTCGCTGTTGAACTGGGTTAATTGCTTTGGAGGTCCTCCGTCTATCGGACGGCTGAAGATGTTTGACACGCCTGCCTTGCTATCCAGATACAAAATCGAGTGGCCATCCGCTGACCATTGAAAATGGATTGAAGGTATATCTAAAAAGGCAATCGGATCACCGCCATCAATCGGAATAATCTGAATACCCTGTTTCGATCCGTTCTTTTCGTCCTGCGAGAAGCAGGCGATAAACTTGCCGTCAGGTGAAATAGCAGGCAATTGCGACAGTTTCCTGGTTATTTGAATGGGATCGCCTCCATCAATCGGAACTTTCCATAGAGTCGGCACATCGCCATTAATCGTGGAGTATATGACCCATTTTCCATCGGGCGTCACACGAGGATAGAGATTCAGATTCGAATTCGTAAGCTGTTTTGGATTTCCCCCATCAATGTCCACTCGCCATATATTGATTATCTGCGTATCGGTGATACGACCTGAACAGTAAACGACGTACTTGCCATCTGGTGAAACCGATGGGAAGAGATTGGCTCGGTTGTCGCTGGTTAACTGTTTCTGATTGGTTCCATCAGGATCCATGATCCAGATGTCTGGTTTACCTCCAGCAAGCGATGTATAAACAATCTTGTCGTCAGGAGTTGTCGAAAAGGAAGTGGCGGACCCGGCTCCCGGCGCAATCTGTTTCGCAAGGCTGATATTGCCATCAGGAACAGTCCATATATTAGCTACCTGGTTTATTTGAATCGTGACCAGGGCTCGCGAATCCGCCGTCAGACTTACCCCGGCGTAATTGCTGAGATCATTGGTCAATCTGCGCGGCTCGCCTTTCGGATACGGAACCAACCAAAGCGGCGTCGTCCCGGTCGTCTTATCGATGCCTGGCATAATCACACCCGAGCCGTCGCTCAGCCAGGCGAAGGGGTTACCAGTTAACCATTTAGTATCAGAAACCGGTTTTTCTGTTCCATCACTGACTGACACAGTAACAAAATAAAATGAGATGCCTTTGCTCAAACTTGCCGCGTTGCACAAAATAATGTTCCCATCAGGAGACCACTCAGCCGAAACATAAAAGTTAGGGACTTTGCGAGTGGCTAGCCTTCTTTCACCACTGCCATCTATATTGGCAATCATAACGTAATACTCGTGCAGTGCTGCATTAGCCCGAATAAATGCCATCTGCTTTCCGTCAGGGGATAACGAAATGGAGCTATCAACCTGACTTAATAGTTTTCTCGGTGCTCCGCCCAGTGACGGAATCTGATAGAGGGTTCCTTCAATCGCTCCCTTGTCTGCTTTGGAGTAATAGATGTAATTTCCATCGAGCGAAAACGTTACGCCAACAAAGGCCCCATCGAAAGGTGGGACAATTTGAACGTTACTCGAAGTCGCTACCTGTCTCACCCATAAACTGCGCTGACCTGCGTTGTTTGTCGAATAAACGACGTACTTGCCATCCGGAGAAATCGCCACGTCTTCAATTTTGCCCGTATTTGTAAGTTTGGAAAAATTCAGACTTTCAAAAAATGCGCGCGGTTTTGAAAAGAAAAGTTTGTAGGACGCCACCCCGGCAACCAGGATCACCAGAACAGCGCCGCCGATTATCAACGGCAGTCTTTTTATTCTGCTCTGCGCTGGCGCTGTTGACGGACTTGGTATAACCGGGCTGGAAACGAATCCCGTCGGGACAGTGGCGTGCGATCCTGTTGTTGCGCCGGTTACAATCGAACCGCTCTCATATTCGCGTTTTAGCTGGCGCAGGTCTACCGCGACATCCTTCATGGACTGGTATCGCTCGGCAGGATCTTTAGCCAGACACTTCTTGATAATCCGCTGAAGATCGGCCGGAACATCAGGGTTCAGATCCGATGCCGACGGCTCCGGTGTGTAAACGATCTTGTGGAGCGTGTCGATCATTGACTGGCCTTCAAAAGGCTTGTGACGAGTTACCGCTTCGTAAAGTACACATCCGAACGAAAATATATCTGAGCGGGCATCTACGGCTTTACCCTGCACCTGTTCCGGCGACATATAGCCAATGGTGCCCATCACAACTCCCGCCTGTGTGCGTTGCATTATCGCGGTATCGGCTTCCGTAATATCGTCCGTGGAAGTGGCAGGTTTTTCGGGCTCAACCAGTTTGGCCAGACCAAAATCAAGAATCTTTGCGTAGTCATCATGGGTAACCATGATGTTTTCCGGTTTTAAATCACGATGGATGATTCCCGACGAATGAGCCTTTGCCAGTCCGTCAGCCACCTGAATAAGATATTCAAGAAGCCTTTTAATATCGACTTTCTCTTTGTATATCTTGGAGTGCAGAGTCTCGCCGTCGACGAGCTCCATTGCAATGTAATGAACATCGGTGGAAACAGCTGGTGCAACATAATCGGCCGCACTGGAACGCCCGGGCTCCGTCTTCATAATTAGACTGGGATCCAACGATACTTCGCCAATTTCATATATCGTAATGATGTGCGGATGGCTGAGCGCTGAGGCCGATTTTGCCTCCTGAACAAACCGTCTGACCCTGTCCGGATCCTGCACAAGGTCAGGAGGCAAGATTTTTAGCGCGACGTTCCGATCCAATGTTGTGTCATGTGCCTTATACACTTCGCCCATTCCGCCAACGCCTAGTTTGGATAGAACTTCGTATCGACTGATTTTGCTGCCTTTAGCTATGCTCATATGGTATCCGATTAATCTAAAAGGACGTTCGCCAGTGATGGCTCAGTCTATCATTTGTAAAGATAGAATTCTATTTTATAGATTACGAGGCAAGCATAAAGAAAAAGGCGCGACCAAAACGGCTGCGCCTTCCTGTTTTGATAATTGTTATCGCGGATTCTTACTGTTGTCCGCCAAACTCAAAGAAACTATTTAGTACGTCGTCGTAGATTTTGATCTTACCGGCTTTTTGGAGGTCCTGGTAACGCTTGTCGATATAGGCGTCAAAGATCGCGCTCTTACGTTCCTGCAATAAACGATCCTCGATGGTTTTCCTCGTCTGTCCAACCAGTTTCGCCATGTCTGCGTCGGTGCGCTTTGTAACTGCAAGAACGACATACTCATCACCCGTCTTAACAGGTTGTTTGTCAACTTCGCCTTGCTTCAGCGCCAAGGCGGCGGCTTCAACTTTTCCGGATTGACCGACGCCTGTCAGCGTGGAACCGGCTTTGAAGTTGTCCATCGTTTGCGATTTTAATTTGGCGCCTTCGATCGCGGCCTTAAGCGCGTCCGGTGAACTGGCCGACTGTACAAGCTGCTGCGCTTTTTGTCCCGCGACTTCTTTGGCCTTCTCGTTCTTGGCGGCTAATTCGACCTTCGTTTTTACATCTTCGAATTCAGCAGGATGTGGCGGCCGCTGTTCCGCGAAGACCGGCACCGCAAATCCGTTGGGGATTCCCGTTTTGGGACCGATGTCACCTGGTTTCTTAAGATCTTTGACTGCGTCCTCGAAGTTCTGATTCGCTCCGATATCCGGAATATTATCTCCCGCTGCAAAAAACGGAGTGCTCTTTACTTTTGCGACATTCGCACCGTATTTCTTGTTGATCTCTTCCGCAGTCTTATCCAAATCGTGATTTTGAAGCAGCATCGCCCTGGCTTCGTCGGTAACAGCCACGGCTTTCTTGTATGACAAGTCGTTACGAGCGCTGACCAGCAGACCTTCTTTGGCTTCTTCAAAGGTGCGCTTCTTCAGTTCCAGAACCTTGATTATGTAGTATTTATTGTTCTGTTTAATCGGGTCGCTGACGTCGCCCGGCTTCATTGAAAACGCGCGTTGATAAACATCACTCGGTTTATTGCGATCTCGTTTGATCCAACCGATGTCGCCGCCCTTTGCTGCGGTTGTGGTGTCCTGGGACTGACCTTTAGCAAGGGACGCGAAATCCTCGCCAGCAACAGAGCCCTGTCCCTTTGCACGTGCAACCAAACCTTCGGCCTTCGTACGTACAGTTTCATCATCGCTCGGGGTTAAGACGTTTAGTACTATCTGCTGAATGTGCGCCTGATCGATCTGATCAGTAGTGTCATAGCGTTTTTTCAGTTCGGCATCATCGACCTGAATGGATTTGCTCAGTTCTTCAGTGCTGATAAACAGGTAATTGATCTTCTTCTGGTCGACGTTGATTTTGAAGTCGTCTTTGTGAGCGCTGAAATATGCCCGCAATTCATCGTCAGAAAGCTTGATGTCGTCGCGAACGTCGGACGGCTTGATTACCGCATAAATCAAGCTGACCGATGTTTCTGTCTTTTGGTATTCGTCGTTCACTTCCTGCGGAGAAACAGTGACGCCAGCAGTGATATAATTATTCAGTTTTTCCCTGGCGATGTTGCTGCGAAGATCGTGTTCGAAATCGACCCAGGAAGCCCCGCGCTGTGCGACGCGATTTTTGTATTCCTGAACACCGATGAATTTGCCATTACCGTCAGTGAACATCTGCGCAATTCGATCAGATACTTCCTGATCAGTAGCCTGAAGGTTCAATCGGCGGGCCTCAAGCTCGACTACTCTCTCTTTAACCAGAACATCGCGAATGGTCTTATCGAGACCTCTCAATCTCAGAGTCGAAATCGTTTCTGGCGACTGGAGATTTGGGTCATTGGGAAACAGGTACGTTAGTCGCTTTTTAAAATCGGATAGCGGCACCGCAATGCCATCAACACTGGCAATAGCTGAACCGTTATCCGAACCACTAGCAGCGGTGCCGCTGCGCGATGCTGTAAAGAAAGCAACCAGGGTAATCGCCATCGCAAATATGAAAACGATTAGAATGACGTTACGCGACCGTTTGCGTCGGCTTAAAAACTTTAACATTGAAACTCTCTCTCCTTGAGAAGGTTCGGTCTGATTCGCGAAGACACCAGGATTTGCCTGAGTATGCGACAGGAAACCGCGCCGGAGACCGAAATCTATGTTCAGTGTGAATACTCCAGCATACCAAACCGAGAATTTTAATGGAACCAACAGCGAGTGACAATAGCCTGGCGGTATCTTTCTGCTGGGAATGAACCCCGATCCCGGTGATTCCTATTTCTTTATTTTGGCAGAAAGTCCATCCAATTTTGAATACGAGAAACTTGCACTAAATCAGAAGGAAGAATGATTCCTGGTTGATTTGCATATCACTCGGTCGGATTGTAACTCGAGAGAATAAGTCGAGTTCTTGCTAAGACTGTAAGGGCGTCGTCGATCCGCAGATCGGTGACGCCCTCAATTTGTTCGAGCCAAAGCGGTATTGCTTAACTCGCAAGTCTTGATTGAATTTCTTCCAGCTTTTGATCGACTGAACGATAACCTAAATCGACCGCGCAGACTTCCTGGAAAACCTCGTAGGCGCGATTCAGATCACCTTGCTGTTCCAGCGCCAAACCCAGATCGTATCTTAAAGCCTGGTATTCTTCTTCGCTCCGGTTGGGACTGCTAAGTCCCTTCTGGAACCACAGGGATGCTGGTCGAGGCATGTTCTTGCCCATGAAACATTGTCCAAGCATATTGCAGCATTGCAGATAACGACCGGTGGGGTCGCTGGCATCTGTAGCTTTGATCGCAATCTGAAACTCTTTCAAAGCTTCATCCCACAACATCATTTCCCTGTAGGCAATACCAAGTTGATAGTGCGTTTCAAAGTCCGGAGGTCCTTCGCTGGTCAGACTGTTGCGGAATTCGGCGAAGACTTCCAGTAATCCGGCGTCCACACCGGATTTTTGCCCTTCGTCTTCGAAGTTGAAATCAAATAGATCAGATGTTCCCGCATCCTGAATACGAAGAACTCCCTGATGTGTCGAAATCGGATCGATCATCTCGCATTCGAGAACCTTTTGCCCCTTCTCGTTAGAGACGGTCATCTGTTTCTCTTCAAGAGAGTTGCCGAATGGAGCCGATTTGCCCGGAACCTCCAGCACAGACTGATCCAGCAGGAACTCTGTCGTGTAATCGGCCTCTGCATTCTCTTTAGAAGTCGATAACTGAGCCGTACTCGCTTGTGCACCGCCGAGACCGTTCAGGGCATCGAGGGTCGAATCTATAACTGAATCAAAGCTGTCGTCTTCGCTCGATTCAGCGGTGTTGCCCCAATCAATGACAGGCATGCTGTCTGCCGGCGACACAATCGGAGGAGCAGGTCTATGATCGGGACGCTCGCCTGAAAGATCCAGTTCGATCCGATCGTCATCCACCTGGGAAAAGATCGGTGACGGCTTGGAAAAGATCTCTGCCCTGGTGTCGACTTCATGAGAGTTGCTGGAACTCGCAGACGTCGAAGGCTTACTCTGTTCATTTATGGTGAACTTCTCGACCTTTTCGGAACTGGCCGGTTGTTTATGACCTGCTTCGGATGAAGGCTCGGTGAACAGGCTGAATCCGGTTGGAGCCTCGTCAGTTGCCTGAACGTCTTTGAACGAGCCAGCCAGGAACGGATCTTCTATCGATGCAGGATCGAATGCCTGGGGAGAGGTTGATTGTTTTGACTCATTGATTATCGCCGCAAAAATATCATCGGGCATTACCTGTGCATCATTATTGCCCAATGACTTGATCACATTGTCATCGACCCTGCTTTCGGTTCCGTTTTGCAAGGAACTGGAGCGTTCAACCGAAACTGGCTTGCCGAAGGCAAACTCGTTTGCAAAAGGATCGGCGTCCGGCTGAACATGTGAAGGTTGCTCTTTTTCCGACTGGGCCGGCGCGATCAGATCAAATTCGGCGGCCGAGCTATAACTGCCCATTGGCACATCAACGGGCGGATCGAATGATGGAGCGGCGTTACTGCTTCCATAAGTGTCAAATTCTGGCGCCTTTTCGCCAAGGGATGAAACCAGTTGGCCAAGTTTGTCATAACGGAGTTTAACCTTTGGATCGTCAGGATAACGCTGACTGAGTCGGTCCAAAGCCTCACGCGCGATTTCAAGAAATTCCTGCTCTATAAAGAAGTCGATACTTTCCAGTTCCTTCGTCAACTCTGACGCGCTGTCGGCCGGCTGGTTTGCGCCCGCGGCAGGTTGGAATTCGACTTGCGGAGCCGGCTTTGCCTCGGCCTTTGACTGATCAATAGCAATGGCATCAGCATCGCCCGCATCGACGCCCAAATCGCGCAGTCGGCGACGATACTCTTCATTATGTCGATCAAGATCCGACAGACGGCGCAACGCTTTTATAGCGGTTTCCTTGACGCCCATTCTGACGGCAGCTTCGGCCAGCCAGTCAAGCGTGGAAAGCATGTTGTGCATCTCTCGCGTCCTGGTATAGATGTCGACCAGTCTTTCCAGTGACGGCAGATGATTTAGATCCTTCTTGAGAATCTCGTGCAGCAAGGCCACGGCTTTTTCTTCTGTTCGACGGTTGATCAGAATGTCCAAAACTCCGTCGACTTGCTCTGCCGCGCGATCATAGAGATCTTTTTGCAGGAATTTGCGGCCAAGCTCAATCAGATAGTCGTACTTGCCGGGATCCATCTGAACTAAACTCAGCAGCGTGGCTTCTGCTTCATCCAGCATTTCGGCCGCAAGATATGTTTTACCCAGAACGGTCAGCAGCTCAATATCGCCGGGGCGATCCTCGAAGGCCCGATTAAGCAGGTCGATTGCCTTCATTGGCTCGCCGATGTGCACGTATATCGCAGAGACAGCCTGAAGCGCGTGACGGCTGGTTTTATCGGCCGCAAGGGCACGCAGATATGAATTTAAACTGTCGTCAAATCGGCCTCGTCGACCTAACTCCTGACCCGCGGCAACGAAACAATCGTGAGCCTTGCGCTGTTGTCCCACGCGCAGACAGAGCTCGCCCAGCTTGATCCGAATGTCAGTGTTTTCCGGCTCGAGATCAGCGATCTTCTGATAAATATCAAACGCGCCCTGAATATCATTATTGCGCGCGTGCATATCGGCGATCAGCAGGTATTGCTGACGCGCTTCGACGATTAATCCCTGTTGAGAGTAGAGCACCGCTAGTTTGCCAGCTACGTCGCCATCGGTCGGATTGATCTTGCTGATCTTTTTGTACATCGCAATGGCTTTTACCGTGTAGCCATTTTCGCGATAGTGCTCTGCAATCCGCGTAAAGTTATGGACTGCGTCCTCGACACGCCCGGCCTTTATATACAGGTCGCCTAGCATGTTGATGGTCATCAAATCCTTTGGATCCTGGGCGACCAGTTTCTGATATTCAGCAATGGCCTGGGCGGTTTTGCCCTGGGCCACGAATTTTTCCGCGCTACGCTGGGTGCGGGCCTTTTTATTCAAAAAAATCATAGGGACCTTACTCCACCAATAAACCTGGCATAAGTCCGCATCGGGCAACTGGAGCCCGAGTCTTTAGAACAGACTTTGCTCTGTAGGGTTGTTATCGGCTTCTTCAGGATTTGCGACACCCCTAAACGTTAGGCGGTGAATTTCTGTGGGTCCAAATTTTCGAAGGGCTTCCCAGTGGGCGGCGGTCCCGTAACCCACGTTGGTGTCAAAACTATACTCCGGGTAAGTCTTTGCGTATTCACGCATTACGGCATCACGTGCAACTTTTGCAACGATCGATGCCGCTGCGATGGAAACGCTTAAGGCGTCTCCGTCTATAATTCCGTGTTGCCGGCAGGTGATGTCAGGTAAGGTCAGAGCATCGATTAATAACGCATCCGGAACCAGGGTAAGACTTTGAACGGCCTTCTTCATGGCCAGTTTTGATGCTTGCAGGATATTGATTCTGTCGATTTCATCGTGTTCGACACGAGCTATCGAAACTGCCTGTGCGCGTTTATGAATCTCGTCCGCCAAAAGCTCGCGTTTCGGACGCGGAAGTTTCTTGGAATCGTCAATTCCGTCAGGAATATCGTTTCTGTTCAGAATGACAGCGGCGGCGAAAACCGGTCCCGCAAGACAGCCCCTGCCTACTTCGTCAACTCCAGCCACAAAAACAAAGCCTTCCCTCGCGAGCTGATCTTCCCAATCGCAACTGCAAGTGCTTTGTGGTTGAGCTTTCGGAGACATTGGAACGCAGAATGATCCAAAGGCGTATTGATGTCAAGAACAAGATGCACCGTGGCATCCAGCCCGCGCACGTTAGCTACGCCAAAGCTTATTCCAAATTGTACGTTCAGAAAATTAAGCAGGCTGGAAGCCCACACTATGAAAAGCTAATTGCTGCTTTTCCATTCCTCAAGGAGCCGGTCCGCCAGTTCTTTTGAGCTTACATCGTACTCTCCAGCGCTAATCCGTGCCTTCAACTCTGCAACGCGCATGGCGCGAACGTCTGGAAGAGCAATCGCAAGTTCAGTAAACTTGGCAGCTTTTCTTCGATCAACCTTCCCTGTTTGATCTTCTTTCTTCTTGTTTGGAGTGAAAGGAAGTACTTGAGCAGACTGATTAGAAAATAAGGCGCTCAAGCTTTGGCGTGAATATCGGCTATCCCAGCCCCCCGTTGGTAGCCGCCGCAAAGCTTTGGTGAGCGCCTTTCCCGAACCCTTTGAACCCGAGCGCGAATCATCCCGAAAATTAGTCACAAACTCGCTCCGCCGAAAACAAATACCGTCGTCATATCAGAATATCGACAACGGTATGGCGGATAATTAGTGTAAAAAAACTTTGTTTAATTGCTGATTCAGAGTGGTTAAGATCCCACCGAGCAAATCCCACCCTTAAGCAATTGCATCTATTGAACTTTAACATTTCGAGCGTTCGTCGCGGCGCGCTCACGCCATTGCCACCGGAGTCTTCCGCGAAGTCTCATAATCGCTTTTGTGTGTAATTGTGACACACGCGATTCATTGACACCAAGGACATCACCGATCTCGCGCATCGTCAATTCTTCGTAATAATAAAGGGATATAACCAGGCGCTCTTTTTCCGGAAGATTATCTATGGACTCTGCGAGGGAATCTCTTAACTCACTCTTCTCAAATATGAAGTACGGATTCTGCTCGGGGGCGTCTGGAACATATTCAAGAAGATCCGTTCCTTCAGTATCACCGTCTTCGCCGCCCAGGCTGGTGATTGCACCCAGACTAACTCCATTCAGATCGTTGAGCCATTTGTAGAACTCGTCCATTTCCAGACCGAGCTCGCGGGCTACTTCTTCGTCGGAAACCGCTCGACCAAGGCTCTGCTCCAGTTTTGAATAGGCAGATTCTACGGCGCGCTCTTTCTTGCGCAGACTTCTGGGCGCCCAATCCAGTGATCGCAATGAGTCGATCATTGCGCCTCTAACGCGCTGCTCAGCGTAGGTCTTGAATTTTACGCCGCGCTCTGGCTGAAACTTCTCTACTGCATCCATCAATCCAATGACCCCAGCGCTGATCAGGTCGTTGACTTCAACGCTTGGCGGAAGTTTCGCGGCCATTCTCTGGGCCAGAAATTTAACCAGCGGAAGGTGATCAACAACTAACTGATCTCGCTTGTTGCTGGCTGTGGTTTTACGTGTTCTGCGGACTCGCGGGGAGATTTCACTGACTCGGGCTGCCATAATGCTCATCGCTCCTGTGTTTATTGATTCAATTGAGAGTTCTTACTGCTGACGACGCATTATGTTAGGCAACCCCGGTGCCATCTCGGCAGAAAAACGCTAAGCTTTAATTTTTGCTATGGATTAGGCGAACAGAGTTGAAGAAGAACTGGAAGATGCTAAGTGGTATTTCGCCTCACGGCTGTGGGGAGAATCTCCTCACTTAGGTTAAGTTCTAAGGGGCATTTTTCCCCAGAGGTTTTAAAAAGACCGGTTGCCCAAACAGACAAAGCCATTAAAAAAACGGTTTCTGCCACAGTAGCTCTTTCGATGATCTGAAAGACTGTCTCAAAAACGGCTCCCCTCACAATTAATTTTCGGTCCGGCTTGAAATACCTTTACAGAAATGGAACAACAGATCCTCGCAACAATAAAAAAGCGAAAAAAGCACGCTAACTTTTCATCCATAGCCGATTCTGCTACTGATTGGACGTCAACAATTCGATGAGATTTACGGGTGCGTGAATTGTCATCGAGCAAAACAGCAATCGAGGCGGTCGCGGTTTACAGATTGAATCTCACTTGCTCCAGTCTTCGATTATTCGGCGCACAGATTCGATCATTTTCAAATTCTGCCTGGAGATCTTGAACACGGATGTCGATCAATAAGGCTCAAGACATACTTCCTGAGATGAAATGCCAACCAAGAGACATATCGGACGACCAGATCGTTGAGCCCATCTCAACCAACTTTGGCGGCAGCAGCCAAGCGTGGTCTCAATTTATGATAAACCAGGACGACAATGGTAAGTTGATCGAATGCCTGCATAAACAAGGTGAAGAAATTGCAGCAAAAGATCGCGAGTTGGAAATGCTTCGAGAACAGCTTGACGATGCTAATCGCGAAATACAAACGGCGCAAATCGCAATCACAGTCCGCCACGAAATCAATAACCCGCTGACATCAATTCTGGGTCAGACCCAATTACTGCTGTTGCGTCGAGGAGCGCTCACTGACGACGTAGCGAAGCGCCTTGAAACGATCGAACAACTTTCGATGAGGATTCGCGATATAGTCAAAAAATTGGAAGTGATCAAACCGATAGAAGAAGATTAGACCGCACTGGTGCGTAGCTCAGTTTAAGCAGCCTTTGTCCTATTAAGCAGCAATTCCATCGGGCGCTTCGGGCATTATATATTCAATCAGGTCCTTTAACTCATCGTAGTCATAAGGTTTGTGAAGGTAATGATCCGCACCTGCCGCCTTTGCGCGTTCGCCTTTGTCTTCGTAGGCGCTGATTACGATTATGGGAGTCTTTGGTCGAAACCTGTCAGTCCGTATCAGGTTTATTAATTCAAGACCATCCATCGCCGGCATATTCAAGTCAGTGATTACCAGGTTGGGTTGATTGTCGAGATATGATCGGTACCCCTCAGCTCCATCTTTGGCGCTGATGACGTTGAATCCGTCCAATTCCAGTAGCAGCTTCAAGGCTGCCTGAACATCGTTGTTGTCCTCTACCAGGAGAATTTTTGTGACATCTTGCTGTTTCCGCACTGCCCTACCGCCTTCCTTAACCTGCCCTGTCGGGGCTCTTTAGGGGTTCATTTATTATTTGTCACCCACACAGTAGTAAAGCAAGTTCTATTCCGAGTCTCGCCCGGTTTGGGATTATCTAGAGACAGGATTTAAATATCGAATAATCAAATATTTGGGATTTTACGGCCGCTGCGGCCAGTCCGGCCACGTCAATGGGGTAAATACAGGGTAACAAATAAATACACACACCGAATGGCAGAATTTGCCAGATGGAATGCGTAAAATGGAAAACGCCAAAGTTACCCAAGTGAGGAGGTCCAGGAAACCGGGTATCTTTGGCGTTACATAGAGATTATCGTTCGAGTTCATTAAAAGCGCCATTGGGAGATTTACCGATTTTCAGCCCTCTATTCCCCTATAAGTCTCCCCCAGCGACAGTAAGAGTTTTACAATTCGCCTTAGAAAGCCCTGATTCTGCTGTTCACGTCCTTTTCAGCCAAACAACCGTCAATGTTCATTGCCAGCCGCCATGCTATAATCCCCGGTCAATTAGTATTATCTGAGGCAGTGATGGCAAAAACTAAACCTGATATAAGGACGATTACCAGAATGGTTCCGCGAAGCGGCAACCTCGTTCAAGGACAGTCGGAGCTGAGAATTAATCCTGACCTGGCACATGCTGCCGGTGAACTGATCGCTGATAGTCAAAATCACTACAGCCCGGCCGAAGGGGCTGGTGAGTTAAGACGCGCGGTGGCCCACAAGTTAGCGCTGCTCAACAACATTCATGTTGATCCGGATGCGACTCCGCTGGAATTGCTTATAACCCCGGGCGCTACGGGAGGACTGATCGCTATTGCTCAGACTTACTTACGAGGATCTTCCACGCTGGTATTAGAACCTTATTATCCTTATCACAGCCGTGTTATCGAAGAACTGGGCGGTCGAATCGACGTGATGCCACTTCGTGGGGATAATCTTGAACTTAATGAAGATGAGTTGCGTAAGCGCTGCCGCGAATTAAAAAGCCGAAGTGAATTTCCGTTACGGGCAATCATCGCTTGCACTCCCTCCAATCCTACCGGAAAGGTTTTCACGCCAAGCGAACTGGAAACCATCGCAAAGATTTGCCAGGAATTTGATCTGTTATGCATCGCAGATGAAGTCTATGAGCATTATGTTGTGGGCGAGCATCCGCATACACCGATTTCGACTTTGCCAGGAATGTGGGAGCGAACTATTACGGTAAATTCGTTTTCCAAATCCTGGAATATTTCTGGGTGGCGGCTAGGGTATGCCTACGGAGATGGAGCGTTAGTCTCAAAACTCAATAACGCAAATAACGTTTTTTATGTCTGTTCTCCCACACCATTGCAACTTGCGTTGGCTCGAGTGTTGATGGAAACGCCCAGCTATTATGACAACTTAAAAACGAACTTCTCTGCCAAGCGAGAGCGAGCGGTTAAGATTCTGGAAGAAGTCGGATTCAAAATCTACAATTCAGGATCAGCATTCTATATATGGGCTCGTATTCCCGAAGGATTCGGTGACGCGATGCAACTAAACGAAATGCTGATGAGCAGAGGCGGAGTTGCTGCAACGCCGGGCAGTGCTTTTTCCGACGGAGATGATTGGGACAATCACATGCGTATATGCATCGCTCGCGAGGACAACGTTCTTGATGGAGCGCTTGAAAAGCTAAGGAAAGTAATGACCGAAGCAAAGTAGCGCAAACTGCCGGTTTGCGCTACCAGGTTATCTGAAAGCCCGTTACATAAACACCTGTCTGGCGAGAGGTGCACACTGGCGGCTTACGCTACCGTTAGATCTTAATAATATCAACCAGTTCCTGCACAGCGGCGGCTGATTTCTGCAGAGCAGATCTCTCTTCATTCGTTAAGCTGATCTCGAAAATCTGCTCGATACCTCGAGCGCCCAGCTTCACCGGTACACCTACGAACAGACCGTTGATCCCGTATTCCCCTTCGAGGAGTGCACAGGCAGGCAATACTTTCTTCTTATCTTTCAGAATAGCTTCGACCATTTCCACGCTTGAAGCCGCCGGAGCGTAATAAGCCGAGCCGCTCTTGAGCAACTTGACGATCTCGGCCCCGCCATCTCGGGTGCGCTGGACGATGGCGTCGATCTGCTCCTTCGGCAAAAGCTCCGGGATCGGAATGCCGGCGCAGGTCGAATACCGAGGCAATGGCACCATCGTGTCCCCGTGACCGCCCAGTACGAATGCATTGACGTTTTCGACGGAAACGTCCAGCGCCTCGGCCAGAAAACATCGCATTCGAGCGGAATCCAGCACTCCCGCCATACCCACGACCCTGTGCTTTGGAAATCCCGATACTTTGTAAGCAACGTGAGTCATTGCGTCCAGCGGATTGGAAACGATCACAAGGATGCAATTAGGGGAAAACTTGACGACCTGTTCAGTAACCGACTTTACTATCTGCGTGTTTGTGTTCAGCAGATCATCTCGGCTCATCCCTGGCTTTCGAGCGATACCCGCAGTAATCACGACGACGTCAGAATTAGCGGTCTGCTCGTAACTGTTCGCTCCGATCAATCGTGAATCATATCGATTGACAGGAGCGGCTTCTGCCAGATCGAGGGCTTTTCCTTGAGGAATTCCGTCGATCACATCGACCAGCACGACATCGCCAAGCTCCTTATAAGCAAGTAACTGCGCTGCGCTGGCGCCGACATTCCCCGCACCGACAACTGTTATTTTATTTCTTCCCATTATAAACACCTCATTAAAGAGGAAAAGATTCACCACAGAGGCACAGAGACACAGAGATTAGAAATGTTTTTCCCTGTGACTCCGTATATCTTTGGTTAATCCGATCTTTGTCCTCACATTAGATTTTCAATTATTGCCGTAGCGAATTCGCTTGTTCTGAGTTTCGTTGCGCCTTCCATCTGGCGCTCCAGATCATAGGTAACTTTCTTCTGTTGTATCGTTTTATCGATACCGTCAATTATCATTTTGCCGGCTTCGTTCCATCCCATGTAATCGAACATCATTACACCGGAAAGAATAACTGAGCCAGGGTTGATCACATCCTTGTCAGCATATTTTGGAGCCGTTCCGTGTGTTGCCTCGAATATTGCGGCACTGTCACCGATGTTTGCGCCGGGAGCCATTCCCAAACCACCCACCTGTGCCGCGCAAGCGTCGCTGATGTAATCGCCATTAAGGTTGGGCGTCGCCAGAACCTGATATTCTGCAGGACGAAGCAGCAACTGCTGGAAAATTGAATCTGCAATTCGATCATTGATCATTATCTTGCCTTCGGGCAGTTTGCCTTCGTATTTTTCGTAAATTTCGGCTTCTGAAATGACTTTGTCAGAGAATTCTGCTTTTGCCAGCTCATACCCCCAATCGCGGAAAGCACCTTCGGTGAACTTCATTATGTTGCCTTTGTGCACCAGTGTTACCGTCGTCTTTCCGTTATCGATTGCGTATTGAATAGCACGTCTGACGAGGCGCTGCGTACCAGTGCGTGAAATAGGCTTGATGCCGATGCCAGAATCCGGGCGGATCTTTTTCTTTGACAACTTTTCAATGAACTCGATTACTTGCTTGGCTTCTTCGGTACCTTCGCGGAATTCAATACCAGAGTAGACGTCTTCTGTATTTTCACGGAATATAACAACATCCAGCCTTTCAGGATGTTTCATTGGCGAAGGAACGCCGTTGAAATAACGGACCGGGCGAACACAGGCATAAAGATCGAGGATTTGTCGCAGAGTCACGTTCAGTGACCGAATGCCACCGCCGACTGGAGTCGTCAGGGGACCTTTGATCGCGATTCCGAATTCCTTAATGGCTTCAACGCTGTCGTTTGTCAACCACTCGCCGAATTTATCGTGAGCTTTTTCACCGGCGAAAATCTCGAACCAGGCGATTCGGCGCTGACCGCCATAAGCTTTTTCAACGGCCGCGTCAAAGACTCTCTGCGAAGCCTTCCAAATATCCCGGCCCGTTCCATCGCCTTCAATAAAGGGAATGACTGGATTATCGGGAACAATAACTTTGCCATTTTCGATTTTGATCTTCCCGCCATCCTGTGGCACAGGAATACCGTTATATGAAGCCATACTTCCCCCATCTCTATGTCGGACAACAATACAGAAATGGGCATACTAACAGCCGGTTTCCGCCACTGTCAAGCGTCGCTCAAACGCAGTGTCGTTAGCAAATGAAGTGACCGGTCGAATTAGCAAATGAAATGTCCGCTTTTGAGCGGTTGCGGTAGAACTTCAGTATGAAGTTTTATTGTGAGACCGCAGCGGAGCGGGCGATGAAG